>Ga0073934_10012167_pt1 | contig 10211 bp, 9 predicted proteins | sample LarsenN4metaG_FD_76834 | JGI IMG/M metagenome (GOLD analysis project Ga0073934, IMG submission 76834) | Hot spring sediment bacterial and archeal communities from British Columbia, Canada, to study Microbial Dark Matter (Phase II) - Larsen... ... | reverse complement strand
CCCGATTTTTGAATTAGCAAAATATTGTGGCGCGATACGAATGTTTGTAAATGATAGCTTTGTGACAGACAAACCGGAGCCCGGTGATGTTGATGTGGTCATCGGCTCAGATGGCTAAATTCATACATTCTTTTCAATCACGGGTAAAATCTCCCACAAGGAAATGGAAATCAAAGTACGGGAAGAGTTGGGGAAATATAATGAGCAGGGCAGTGGAAGCAGATTGAAGTGCTGAAGCAGGCATAGCACAGACGACTCATCTGACTGTTTCACGTGAAGCAAAAGGTTTATTTATTGAATTTCAGTTACTATGTCTAATAAAGAAACTTACGACGTCCTCGTCATCGGCGCCGGCCATGCCGGAACCGAAGCCGCCCTCGCTGCAGCACGCATGGGCGCGCGCACGATGCTCATGACGATGAACATTTTCACCATCGGCCAAATGTCCTGCAACCCCGCAATCGGCGGCGTGGCCAAAGGACAGTTGGTGCGCGAGTTGGATGCGCTCGGCGGCGAGATGGGTTTGGCTATCGACGACGCGGGCATCCAATTTCGCATGCTCAACAAATCCAAAGGCCCGTCCGTGTGGTCGCCGCGCGCGCAGGCTGATCGTGTCCAATATGCGACGCGTGTTCGTTTTGCTTGCGAGCAACAAGCCAATCTCGAAATCCGGCAGGACATGGCAACTGGCATCATCGTTCGCGATGGTCAAATCACTGGCGTCCGCACGATGACCGGCGGCATCATCGAAACCCGCACGGTGGTTCTCACCGCCGGCACATTTTTGAATGGCGTCATTCATGTCGGCTTGACGAATTACTCTGCCGGACGCGCAGGGGAGTTTGCGGCGAAGGGAATGACCGAGTCGCTGTTGGAATTGGGGTTTGAGACAGGCCGGTTGAAAACCGGCACGCCCCCGAGGCTCAATGGCCGCACCATCGATTTTTCCAAAACCGAGATTCAACCCGGCGATGAGCCGCCGCCGCCATTTTCGTTTCGTCACGGCGAGTTGCGCGTCGAGCAAATGCCGTGTCATTTGACGTATACAAATGAAGAAACCCATGCAACTCTGCGCTCCGGTTTGGATCGCTCGCCAATGTTCACGGGTCGCATTCAAGGCGTCGGTCCACGATACTGTCCATCCATCGAAGACAAGATCACGCGCTTCGCGGAGCGGACGCGGCACCAGATTTTTCTCGAACCCGAAGGCCGGCAAACCACCGAGTATTATGTCAACGGCTTCTCCACCAGCTTGCCGGAAGAGGTGCAGATCAAAGCCATTCACACCATCCCCGGTTTGGAGAACGTGCAAGTCACGCGCACGGGCTATGCGGTCGAGTACGATTATTTTCCGCCAACGCAATTGCATCCGTGGCTGGAAACTAAGCCCGTCGCCAATCTCTTTTTTGCCGGACAGGTGAATGGCACGACCGGATATGAAGAGGCTGCGGTGCAAGGTTTCATGGCCGGCGTCAATGCTGCGCTCAAGACGCGCGGCGAAGAGCCGTTCATTCTCAATCGCAGCGAAGCGTATATCGGCGTGCTCATCGACGATCTCGTGACGAAGGGCACGATTGAGCCTTATCGCATGTTTACTTCGCGCGCCGAATATCGCTTGTTGCTCCGGCAGGACAATGCCGATTTGCGGCTGATGCCGCATGGCCATCGTCTCGGTTTGATCGATGATACCACGCACCAAAATTTGCAAAACAAAAAACGCGGAATAGAAGAGACGATTTCGGCATTGCGCGAAACTTATGTTCGCCCCGATGAGATCAACGAGCTACTGCGCGCGAAAGGCACACCGCCGATTTCCCAAAACGAGAACCTGCAAAAAATTCTGCGCCGTCCGGAAATTCGTTTGAGTGACTTGGTCGGTTTTGGCCGTCTCGAATTGTGGGAGCGCTTAAATGCTCGTCTGTGGCAAAACATCGCCGAACAAGTCGAAATCGAAGTCAAATATGCCGGCTTCATCGAGCGCGAACGCGAGTCGATCGAACGCTTCGAGCGTCTCGAAGAAAAGAGGCTGCCGCTGCATGTTGATTATCGCAAACTAACCGCGCTCTCTGCCGAAGCCCGTGAGAAACTGAACAAGCTGCGTCCGGCCTCGGTCGGGCAGGCGGCGCGCCTCTCAGGCGTCTCGCCGGCGGATGTTTCGGTGTTGTTGATCCACATTCGCCGTGGTTTCTCCCGGCAAGAGAGCGTGAAAGATGTTATTGTTTCACGTGAAACAGATTTCGTAGTAGCTCCTTCAGGAGCCGGATGAAAAGCAGTAACAAAATAATTACATTGAAGGAGCTACTACGAAACCAATTTGTTGGGCGGTTTTAACGACTGCCAAATGACCATCAAAAAATCCGCATCAAAATCATCTTCAGCCGAAGAACAAGTTGCCCGGCTTCAGCACCAATTCTCAGAAATACGCCGCGCCGGCGAAATGCCATTTCCCGAACCGGCGGATGAGCAAATCGCCCGGTTGCGGGAATATGTTCGCTTGCTCTTGGAATGGAATCAGCGCATTAACCTGATTTCACCCAACGACGAAGATCGCATCGCCGAGCGACATATTCTCGAAAGCCTCGCGGTTTTGTCGGCGTGGCCATTCCCCGAAAACGCCTCCGTGCTCGACCTCGGCAGCGGCGGCGGCTTTCCCGGCGTACCGCTTAAAATCATGCGCCCGGATTTGACGACGACGCTATTGGAGTCGCGGCAAAAGAAAACGCTTTTTTTGAACACAGTGGTTCGAGAATTGAGACTGGAGAATTGTCGCGTCGTAAATGCCCGCGCCGAAGAAATTTCTGGACAGAAATTTTCCATCGTCATCGCCCGCGCCGTAGCGGATTTGAAAACGCTGTGGGAATGGAGCAGGCCGCTGCTTATATCGGGCGGTGTGCTGTTGGCGATGAAGGGGGGAGAGTTGGATAATGAGTTCCAGGCATTGAAGAAGTTTGATTCGCGAGTTGGGTATCGCGTATTAAGTTACCCGGAAGAATGGGAGGTCGAGGCGTCGAGGAGATTGGTTGTTTTAGATAAAGAGAAAATGGAAAATCAGAATGAGCCGCCAAATATTTGACGAAATCAAAGACCTGATCACCGAGTCGCGCAATCCCGCCACGATGGAAATCGATGCGAAATCGACGACCGAGATTTTGCAACTCATCAACAACGAAGATCACAAAATCGCGGACATTGTTGCGAGCGAGATTCCACACATCGCCGAAGCGGTTGAGTTGCTCGTTGCCGCGTTTAAAAATGGCGGACGGCTGTTTTATATCGGCGCCGGCACCAGCGGCCGTCTCGGTGTGCTCGATGCTTCGGAATGCCCGCCGACGTATGGCACCGATCCGGCGATGATTCAAGGCATTATCGCCGGAGGCTACAAAGCGCTTGTCCGCTCGCAGGAAGGCGTTGAAGATATTTTTGAGCAAGGCGCGAAAGATTTGCTCGATCACGGCTTTTCCGCCAAAGACGTGGTTTGCGGCATCGCGGCAAGTCGCCGCACCCCGTATGTCATTGGCGCACTCACTAAAGCGCGCGAAATGGGCGGCAAAACGATTTATCTAACCTGCAACCCTCGTTCAGAAATCACAATTCCGGTAGATGTCGCCATTTGTCCGGTGGTCGGGCCGGAGGTGGTGATGGGCTCGACGCGCATGAAAGCCGGCACCGCCACCAAGCTCGTGCTCAACATGCTCACGACGACCGCAATGATTCGTCTCGGCAAGGTTTACGAGAACATGATGGTCGATTTGCAGATGACTTCCAAGAAATTGGAGGAGCGCTCCAAGCGCACGGTGATGATGGTGACCGGCGTGAGCTATGAAGAAGCGCGCCGGGTGTTGGAGCAGGCTGGAGGGCATGTTAAAACGGCCCTGGTGATGATTCTGGCCTGCGTCACTCCCGATGAGGCGCGGCGAAAGTTGGCGCAAGCCGGAGGTTTTGTCCGGCAGGCGCTGGTTTCTTGAAAGCGACTCACGAAGGACGCGGCGACACAACGTTAATACTTCGGCACCCGCGGATCAACCTCATCCGCCCACGCGTGAATGCCGCCAGCCAAATTTTTTGCCGACGTATAACCCGCCCGGCGCAAAAGCTCCACGGCCTGGGCGCTGCGTTTTCCGGTTCGGCAGTAGGCCACAATCTCTCTTGAGCCGTCGATCTCGGTCAATCGTTCCGGCAACTGTTTGAGCGGAATCAGCGTCGCGCCGGGAATGAAACAGATTTGGTATTCCTCCGGCTCGCGCACATCCAACAACAAGAGGCGGCCTACGGCCGGAGGCTCGCCCGCCAGCTTGCCCGCCAGTTGTTTGGCCGTGATATCGAACGGGTTGACTCTCCGTCCGTCCTCTTCAACCACCGAAACCCCGCAGAACTGCTCGTAATCAACCAGCTCATGAATCGTCGGATGCTCGCCGCAAAGCGGGCACTTTGGATCGCGCCGCAATTTCAGATCGCGAAACCGCATGCCGAGCGCATCGAACAACAGCAGCCGGCCAATCAATAAGTCACCCTTACCGAGAATGATTTTGATCGCCTCGTTCGCCTGAATGCAGCCGACAATTCCCGGCAGCACGCCCAAAACGCCGCCCTCAGCGCAGCTCGGCACCAGGCCCGGCGGCGGCGGCTCCGGATAGAGACAGCGATAGCACGGCCCTTTTTGCGCCCAAAACACGCTCGCCTGTCCGTCAAAACGAAAGATGCTGCCGTACACGTTTGGTTTGCCGAGCAGGACGCACACGTCGTTGACGAGATAGCGCGTTGGAAAATTATCCGTGCCGTCGATGACGATGTCGTAGCCGGCCGCAATCTCGAACGCATTTGCCGAGGTGAAGCGCGTCTCGTAGGTGTCTACTTGCACGTGCGGATTGATGCTGAGAATGTATTCTTTCGCGCTCGCCAATTTCGGGCGGCCGACGGCGCGGGTGTTATGAATGACTTGGCGTTGCAAATTCGAAGCATCAACGACATCGAAATCCACCAAACCGAGGCGGCCAACCCCGGCGGCGGCGAGATACATGGCCAGCGGCGAGCCTAATCCTCCGGCGCCGATGATCAGCACGCTGGCGGCCTTTAATTTTTTTTGTCCCGCCATTCCCACCTCCGGCAAAATCAAGTGCCGGCTGTAGCGGCTGATTTCTTCGTTGCTCAAATTTGGCGTTCCTCCTGCCACCGCCGGAACAATGCTGATCACGTCGCTCTCGTTGACGGGCGTGGCGTCTTTTTTCAGAGAACGCACGTCGTCATCGCCCAGAAAGACGTTGACGAAGTTGCGCAATCGGCCTTGATCATCGTACAGATGGCGGCGGACCTGTGGAAATTGCTCGGCGAAATTGCCCAAGACCTCGCCGATGGTGGTGCCGTTTATTTTCGCCTCGCTCTGCCCCTTCGTAAAGGCGCGGAGAGCCGAGGGAATGAAAACTGTTGGCATGATGTTTTGGTCCTTTTTGAAAATTTAAAGTTAAAAATTTTTCAGATCCGAAGCGGCGACGATTTCCTCCGGCAGAAACCGGCTGCGATCATCCGATAAGACCCCCGCGGTTATCGCGCCGGCTTTGCCGTGGTTCACGGCAACGATCACGTACACCAACCCCGGCCAGGCGTTTTCCAAATCAAATGTCGACGGTCGCGCCGGATGGTCGGGATGCGAGTGATAAAAGCCGATGATGTCCAAACCGCTTTCGCGCGCCTCGCGGTCGAGGCGCAGGTAATCCTTCGGCGAAATCTCATAGCGATTTTGAGGCGAATCGGCGCGCTGGTTTGACGCGGCCCGGGTTTGTAGCACCATCCGGCGATTCGCCTGGATACGCCCGAGTAGAAAACCGCAGCATTCGTACGGGTAGGCCGCTTCGCCGTGGCGCTGAATTTCAGCGAGATGAGGTTTTTCAAAAATGATCGGCATAGAATCATCATCTTCTTAGTACTCCTACTCCTACTCTTACTCGCTTTGAAAATTTTAAAGGCGAGTAAGAGTATGAGTAGGAGTAAGAGTACGAGTTTAGGTTCGGTCCCAGAAGCTATCATCGAGATACCGCTCCCCGCCATCCGGAAAAACTGTCACGATCACGCCCGTATCGAGTCGGGCGGCAACCCGGCGGCAGGCCTCGAACGCGGCGCCGGCGGAAAGGCCGATCAGCAAGCCTTCGCGCCGCGTGAGTTCGCGAACCCAATGCTGCGCCGCTTCGGTGGCGATTTCCAAGTTCTCGTGGGCGAGGGCGGCGTCGTAAATTGCCGGTACGATGGCCGTCGGCAAATGTTTCAATCCTTCGAGACCATGAAACGGCGAATCCGGCTGGAAAGAGATCAAACGAATTTTCGAATCGAGCTTCAGCAGCCGCCGGCCGGTTCCAATAAAAGTGCCGGTGGTTCCCAACCCGGCAACGAAATGCGTGAGGCGTCCGCGGGTTTGCCGCCAAATTTCCGGCGCGGTGCTGTGATAATGCGCCTTCCAATTTTCCGCATTACCGTATTGATCGGCATAAAAATACCGCCGCGGATTTTCCGCGAACATGGCGCGCGCCACGCGAATGGCGCCGTCCGAGCCTTCCTGGCTACTGGTCAAGACGACATCCGCGCCGTAAGCGCGCAAAAGATTTTTTTGAAAGCGGCTGACGTTTTCCGGTATGACCAGACGCACACGAATGCCGAGCGCCGCGCCGAACAGCGCATACGCGACGCCGGTGTTACCGGAGGTGGAGTCGAGCAACATGCGGTCGCGCCTCAATTCGCCGCGCTGCATGGCAGATCGAATGATCCGGCTGGCAGCGCGGTCTTTCACCGAACGGCCCGGATTGGCCCATTCGGCTTTCGCAAAAATTTTAACCGCCGGTTTCGGCGAATAGCGCGAGAGGTCGAGCAAAGGCGTGTTGCCAACCAGCGCAACAACTTTTTTGACGACCGGCGGCGCTGCCCATTTCGCTCTCAATCTGGCGCGCCTTTCACCGTCGGCTTGCGGTCGAGAGAAAAGAGGAGATGGCTCAAACATGAAAACCTTCAGATTTACAAAACAAGAAATACAAGGTGACAAGATTTGCCGTTGCGAACAACAAAATTAGCCTTAATCTTTTCGAAGTTGATTTTTTGTAGAAAAAGACTTTAATCTTAAATACTCATAAACCACCAAGACACGAAGACACAAAGTTTTATAGGATGTTCTCATCAGGATTTTAAAAGTCTGATGTTCTTCGTGTCTTGGTGCCTTTGTGGTAAAGACCGTGAATAATCCAGGCTAAAAACAAAATGATAAAAAATCAATTTGTCTTTTTGTTCCCGGCTTGTAAAAAATAAAATTTTATACGATGGAGCGGGGAAGCGATGGTGGAAGATGAGGCAAATCTTCACTTAAATACCAAAGTCGACGGCGGGGCCTTGATCGGCAGCGCCTCCCCGCTTCGTACAGACGCACCGAATGCGGAGATGCGCGATGGGACGGCTTTGTTGAATGACGATATGCATTTTGTCTAAACCGGACTAAATTAGTCGTATTTTAATATAAAGCTTCGAATCGAAAAAGTCAATCGGAATTTTACTTGCCTTTCAAGTGAGGCGCGTGTATGTTGATTGGAATGAAAGACCCGCAAAAAATTCTTGTCATCAAGTTGCGCGCCATCGGCGACGTGATTTTGGCCACGCCGGTGCTGGAAAATTTGCGCCACGCATTTTCGCAGGCGCAAATCGACTTTCTCACCGAAAAATCATGCGCGCAAATTGTGGCCGGGCATCCGGCGCTTAATGAAATTTTGATTTTGGATCGCCAGGAACCCGGGGCCGGCCGGAAACTTATTCGGCAAGTTCGAGCGCGCCGTTATGCTATTGTGCTCGATTTGTTCGGCAATCCGCGCAGCGCCCTGTTGACGCGGCTGAGCGGCGCGCCGCGGCGCGTCGGTTTTCGTTTTCGAATTCGGCGCTATGCGTACAACGTGATAGTCGAGCCGCGCGGCGACCGCGTGCACGAAGTCGAATTCAATCTGGATGCGTTGCGCGCGCTGGAAATCCCGATTGTGACGCGGAAACTTTTTGTCGCCGTCGATGCCGGGAGTGAAAATTTCGCGGCGCGCTTTTGGCGGGAAAATGCTTTGGAGAATCGTCTGGTGATCGGCTTGAACGCCTCCGGCGGCTGGTACACCAAGCGCTGGCCGCTGGAAGCGTTTGCGCAGCTCGGCAGCCGCTTGCAGCGCGAGCTGAACGCCGTTGTGCTGTTGTTGTGGGGACCGGGCGAATATGATGACGTCAAAACGATTGCCCGCATGATGCAGCAACCGCCGCTGTTGGCGCCCTCGACAAATCTCAAACAATTGGCCGCGCTGCTGGCGAGGTTGGCGCTGCTGGTCTCGAACGATTCCGGCCCGCTGCATCTGGCCGCGGCCATGGGCACGCGCGTCGCCGGCATCTACGGTCCGACCCGGCCGGATTTGCAAGGCCCGTGGGGCGAAGGCCACGAAATCGCCGTGAAAACCGGACTTTCGTGTCTCGGCTGCAACGGCGTGACGTGCAAAATCGTGACGCACGATTGCATGAAAAAATTGCCGGTCGAGGCGGTGTGGGAGGCGGCGCTAAAATGCTTTGCCCGGCTCCAACAGCCATAATGCCGTAAACTTTAGCCACGTACAAGCCAAATCTTTGGAAAAAATCTTTGGAAAAAAAGCAAAAACTTTCACGCAAAGACGCGAAAACGCAAAGGCAACGCAGAGAAAACCCCTTGCGGGCTTAGCCTTTGCGCGTTCTTTGTCTCGCGCAGGATACTTTACTTGTCGCAGGGCTAACGCCAAAATCAGCCGCCCGCGAGGGCCAGCCGGAACGCGACCATCTCCTGGCCGTTGCGAACCAGCAGGACGTCGCCGGCCAGCACCGGGTGGTTCCAGGTCTTGCCCTCGATCGCCGGGAACCGCGCGAGCTCCGTGAACTGGTCGGGGGTCACCCCGACCAGCGCCAGCTCACCCTCCTCCGACAGCACCAGCAGCAAGTCCTGGTCGGGCAACAGGACGAGCTGTCCATTGCCGTAGCGTCCGCCCTTCCACTTGCGCTTGCCGTCCTGGAGGTCGATGCACGCGAGGATGCTGCCGTCGAAGCCGAAGGCATGGCCTTTGTGAACGACGAAGTCGTTGAAGTACGGCTTTAGCCCGTTCGACGTCCAGCGCTCTTTGACGGTCCATCCGCCAAGTCCCTGCGCGACCGCGATGCGGCGCGTGCCGATTCCTCCGGTCCCGCCGATCGCGTTGATCAGGACGTCGCCGTCCGCTGTCAGGGCCGGCTGCACGATCGCACCGCCGTCCCACGAGTGCTCCCACAGCAGCGCGCCGTCAGCCGGCGAGATGCTGGTCGCGCCCGGTGCGCTCAGCAGCAGGATCTGCGCGACTCCGTCGATCGTCACGAGCTGTGGCGAGCTGTAGCTCCCGCCGCGATGAGGACCGACCCAGCGCGGATGGCCGGTGGCGAGGTCGTAGGCGGCCAGCGTTCCGGAAGCGGCGACGATGACGACGTCGTCGACCACCAACGGCGAGCTCGAGAAGCCCCAGATCGGGACCTTCGTGTCGGTGTCGGACGCCGCGTTGCGCGACCACACCACGGCGCCGTTAGCGGCGTCGAGCGCGTTCAGAATTCCGGTCGCACCAAACGTGTAGACGCGACCGTTGCTGAGAGTCGGCGTCGCGCGCGGACCGGCGCCGCCATTCGACTCCCAGAACCGGGCCGCGTCGCTGTGCCTCCAGACCGGCTCGCCGGTGGTCACTTTGTAGCAGGCGACGACCTCGTCGTCACCGCGCTGCTCCTGGGTGTAGAGGAGATCGCCGTGGACCGCGAAGGACGACCAGCCCGGTCCGATTGGCCGGCGCCAAAGCTCGACTGGCGGCGATGCAGACCAGTCGGTCTTGATCCGCATGCCGGGGATGATGCCGTCGCGACGGGGTCCGCGAAAGCCGGGCCAGTCGGCTCCTGTCTCCGCTGCTGCCGGAGCCGGCGGGAGCGCCGCCGACTTGTCGCCGGTTCGGGCCAACGGTCGTTCCTTGGGAGTCTCCGTTGCTGCCGGAGCCGACGCGAGCGCCGCCGACTTGTCGCCGGCTCGAGCCAACGGTCGTTCCTTGGGAGTCTCCGCTGCTGCCGTGAGCATGTCCCATAAATTTTTCACTGGACACAAAGGATAAAATTGATTATATTACCGGTGTGAGGAGCGCTGGTCAAAATTTCACGCCGGAAGTCATCGGGAAGATTCAGGCCAT
>Ga0073934_10012166_pt1 | contig 10212 bp, 6 predicted proteins | sample LarsenN4metaG_FD_76834 | JGI IMG/M metagenome (GOLD analysis project Ga0073934, IMG submission 76834) | Hot spring sediment bacterial and archeal communities from British Columbia, Canada, to study Microbial Dark Matter (Phase II) - Larsen... ... | reverse complement strand
TGTTCGTTCAGCTCCGCGACGCCCCTGGCCTCACCCAGCACGCCGCGACACATGACCGCGATGCGATCGCAGACCCCCAGCAATTCCGGGAGATAACTGGAAACCAGGAGGATCGCCTTCCCGCGCGCGGCCAGGTCGTCGATCGCCTGATAGATCTGTGCCTTGCTCCCAACGTCAATCCCGCGGGTCGGCTCGTCGAGCAGCAGCACGTCCACGTCGTGATGCAGCAGCCGCGCCACGGCGATCTTCTGCTGGTTCCCGCCGGACAAATCGCCAACGCTTTGATGCGGCGACCGGCAGCGAATGCCCAGGCGTTCGATCCAGGGCGCGCAATCGCGCGCCTGCCCGGCGGGAGTCAGCACCGGCGGGAGGTTGGAGAGCGTGAGGTTGTCCGCGACGCTCAAACCCAGCGCCAGCCCCTCGGCCTTGCGATCCTCGCTCACCATCCCCATCCCCTGCGACCAGCGCCGCGACGGATTGGCCGCGCCACGGTATGCCGCGACGCGAATCTGCCCGGCGATCACCGCATCAAGCCCGAAGATCGCGCGCAGCAGTTGCGTCCGCCCCGCACCGACAAGCCCGGCAATTCCCAGCACTTCCCCGCGGTGAAGCTGCAACGATGCGCGCCGCAATCGGGCGCCAATCACCTCGGGGGGCGCGTCCGGAGACTCGGCGACGCCCTGAAGCTCGTTCACTTCCAGGATCGACTCCCCGCGTACGCGGTGTGTTCGCGGGTAAAGCTCTGAAACACTTCTCCCGACCATCATCGAGATGATCTGCGATTCGCTCGTGCCCGCCGTCGCCCCGCCGCCCACGGTTTGCCCGTCGCGCAGCACGACGAACCGGTCGGAGATTTCGCGCACTTCCTCCAGGAAATGCGAGATGTAGACAATGGCATGCCCGCGCTGGCGAAGCATTCGAACCAGCGCGAAGAGTTTCTCGATGTCGCGCGCGGTCAGGCTGCTGGTCGGCTCATCCAGCACCAGCACCCTGCACCCGACGGCAATAGCCCGCGCGATCTCGACCAGCTGCTGCTCGGCAATCGACAGGTCCGCCGTCGGCGCCGAAGGGGAGATGTCCGGCCGGCCAAGCTGCGCCAGGGCGTCGGCGGCAATCGCGCGCATGGCGCGCCAGTTAATCAGCGGCCCGCGCGCCGGCTCCATGCCCAGCAGGATATTCTCGGCGACGCTCAGGTGACGCGCCAGCGAAAGTTCCTGGTAGATCATGCACACGCCCGCCCGCCGAGCGTCCAGCGGCCGCCGCGGCTTGTAGGGCGCGCCGTCGAGCGTCATGGAACCGGAGTCGGGCTGATACGCGCCCGAGAGCACCTTCATCAGTGTGGATTTTCCCGCCCCGTTCTCGCCGACCAGCGCGAGCACTTCGCCGGCGTCGACGGCCAGATCGACCCCCGCCAGCGCGACGGTCGCGCCGAAGCGCTTATGGATGCCGGACATCGTGAGGCGCGGCTGACTCATTGCCCGGTCATCGACTTGATCTTGGGCGTCTGGAGATTTTCCAACGTGACCAGTTCGCAGCCGGTGTCGATGTTCGGCTCAACCTTCTCGCCGCGACAATGCGCCACCATGGTTCTCACGGCCTTGTACCCCATCCCCGCCGGGTCTTGAGCGACCAGCGCCTGGACCTCGCCGGCCTTGAGCGCCGAAATGAGGGCCGGTGTGGCGTCGAAGCCGACGAACTTTTTCTTGCCCGCCAGCCCGTTGGCGCGCAGCGCGTTGAGCATTCCCAGCGTGGAAGATTCGTTGGGGCAGAAGATTCCGTCGGCCTCGCGGAGCTTGTCCAGCAGGTTCTCGGCGGTTTTCTGCGCGTCGCCGACGGTCGCGCCGCCGTAGCGATCTTTTTCGAGCATGACGATGTCGGGGTTCTTTGCCATGACTTCGAGGAAGCCCTTTTCGCGTTCGTCGGTGGAGGCCGAACCGACGTTATATCGGAGCAACACCACCTTGCCCTTACCGCCGAGCAGGCGCACCAGCTCTTCCCCGGCCATGACGCCGGCCTTGCGGTTGTCGGTTGCGACGAAGCTGACAAAATCCTTGCCGACTTCCCCGGTGAGGCCGGAGTCGAAAATCACCACCGGGACTTTCTTGGCCATCGCTTCCTGCACGGGCCGGCGCAACGCGTTGGCATCCAGCGGCGCCAGGACGATGCCGCTTAATCCCTCAGAAGCGAACTGCTCCACGAGGCTGATCTGCTGGGCCGCGTCGTTCTCGGTCAGCGGGCCCTTCCAGATGATCTCGATGTTTTCCTCTTCGCCGGCCTTCTTCGCGCCGGCCTCGACGCTCTTCCAGAACACGTGCGTGGTGCCTTTGGGGATGACGGCCAGTCGGATACGCCTGGCTCCCTGCGTTTGCGGCTGGTCATCACACGCCAGCGCCACCGCCATCAGCGCGATGACGGCGATTCGACAGATCAGGTTCATATCACGCTCCTGAAACCGGCAGAGTTTAACGGTTGAGGGAGACATTGGAACGTGGGAAGCGATTCGGTGACAGTTCGCCGCAAATGTGCAACAATTACGAAATGCCGCCGCGGGTTTTCGCGACATATCGAGTTGAGACACCGCTCCCGCTCGACACCGCCGCCGACGTGCTCGCCGGGGAGCAGTCTTCGGGCACGTTTGTCGCAGTGCCCGGCGAAACAGAGCAACTCAAGGCGCGCTTCGCGGCGCGCGTCGAGAGCATCAAGCCGCTTGAGATTGTGCCCGCGGCCAGTCTCCCCGGGTGCCGCGTCAAGGGCGGCCGGTCGACGCAATTCCACCGTGGCGAGATGGTCATTTCCTGGTCGATCGAGAACTTCGGCTTCAACCTGCCGACGCTGATGGCGACGATCCTGGGCAACCTGTTTGAGCTGAGCCAGTTTTCCGGTTTGAAGCTGGTCGATGTCGAGTTTCCGCCGGAGTACGTCGCGCGATTTCGCGGGCCGGCGTTCGGTGTCGAAGGAACCCGCAAGCTGACCGGCGTGCGCAACCGACCGCTCATCGGCACCATCATCAAGCCCAGCATCGGACTTTCCCCGAGTCAGACGGCGGAGCTTGTCAAGACGCTTGTTGAAGCGGGGATTGACTTCATCAAGGATGATGAGCTGATGGCCAACCCGCCGCACTCGCCGTTCGATGATCGGGTGGATGCGGTGATGCGGGTGATCAACGCGCACGCCGATCGAACGGGCAAGAAGGTCATGTATGCCTTCAACATCTCCGACGAACTTGATGAGATGCTGAACCATTACGACACGATCGTCGCGGCCGGCGGGACGTGTGCCATGATGAGCATCAATCAGGTCGGCCTTGCCGCCGTGAAGAAAATCGCCGACCGCGGCGAACTGGCGATTCATGCCCATCGCAACGGATTCGGGATGATGAATCGACATCCGATGCTCGGGCTGGAGTTCCCGGCGTATCAGAAAATCTGGCGGCTGGCGGGTGTCGATCAACTGCACGTCAACGGCATCGCCAACAAGTTCTGGGAACCTGACGACAACGTGGTGGCGGCGATCGCGTCGTGCCTGGCACCGATGGGAGAGACGCGGCGCGTGCTGCCTGTGGTTTCATCCGGGCAGACCGGCCTGCAGGCGCCGGAAACCTTCCGCCGGACCAACACCGTTGATTTGCTTTACCAGGCCGGCGGGGGAATCATCGCGCACCCGCTGGGTCCACCCGCCGGTGTCGCCGCGCTCCGGCAGGCATGGGAAGCGGCGGTGGCGGGCGTTTCGCTTCAGGAATACGCCGCCAAACACGTCGAACTGCGCGAGCAGCTCATCAAGTTCTCCGGTTGATCGCGCCCGCCGCCGTGGACACGACAAGCACGCAGTCACCCGCGACGCTGTCCCATCGCCGTGCCGCCCCGCCACGGCCCAGGGCGCCACGGCTCGCACCGGCTGCTTGATTCGCCCGCGCGCGGCATGTATTGTTAAAGGTTCGCGAAAGCTCGCGAAGGCAGCCTTAGCTCAATTGGATAGAGCATCGGTCTACGGAACCGAAGGTTTCAGGTTCGAGCCCTGAAGGCTGCGTTAAATCCTCAGGAAAATCGAGAAATTACCGGGCCGCGGGCGAAGCGCCCTCCGCGGTTGCTCCCCCATTGCCACCTTGCAAACGGCTGCGGCAACGGCGACGGATCGCGGTCGCACGACCGTGCGAAGATTATGTAACATCCCCCGATTTACCGCATGATTGCCGCTTATGCATTGTCGAACTCTCGCCGACGAATACACTTGAGTGTCTCAACTCGACCCGCTGCCTGCCGGTCCGATAACGGAGCTGTTTCATGTGTGGAATCGTCGCGTATGTCGGGCGGAAGATCGCCCAACCGGTGCTGATCGAAGGTCTTAAGCGGCTGGAATACCGTGGATACGACTCGGCGGGAGTGGCGGTGATCGACGGGGGCGGAAACCTGCACATCCGCCGCGCCGTCGGACGCATCTCCGTGCTGGAACACATGATCGAGGCCAGGGGCGGGCTGCCGGCGGCGTCGATCGGAATGGCACACACGCGCTGGGCCACGCACGGCGCGCCCACCGAGACCAACGCGCATCCCCACACGAGCAACGACGGTCGAATCGCGCTCGTACACAACGGCATCATCGAGAATTACGCCGTACTCAAGAAATACCTCACCGACAAGGGACACGCGTTTTCATCGCAGACCGACACCGAAGTTCTGGCTGTGCTCGTCGGCGACATCTACCGCGAACTGCAGACGAAAAACAACGGCGGCGGCGCGTCGCTGCTGGGCAAGGCCGTGCAGATGGCGCTACACGAGGTGGAAGGAACCTACGGCATCGCCGTCGTCTGCCGGGATGAGCCAGACACCCTGGTCGTCGCGCGCAAGGGCTCGCCGCTGATCATCGGCGTCGGCGATGACGAATACATCGTCGCGTCCGATGCGTCCGCCATCGTCGAGCACACCAGCCGGGTGATTTACCTGGCGGATAACGAAATGGCGGTGCTCAAGCCCGACAGCTTCCGCACGACGACGATCAACGACATCGAAGTCACGCCGACGATCACGCAACTGGAACACACGCTCGATGCGTATGAACTTGGCGACTACGACAACTACATGCTCAAGGAAATCTTTGAGCAACCGGCAGCGGTGAAGAACTGCCTGCGCGGGCGGGCGGAACAAAAGGAAGGCCGGATCGTGCTCGGCGGTGTGGCCAACCACGCCAAGGAGCTGACGCGCGCCCGCCGAATCATCCTTACCGCGCAGGGCACGGCCTGGCACGCGGGTTTGGTCGGGGACTATCTGCTGGAAGACCTGGCGAAAGTCGTCGCCGAGGCCACCTATGCCAGCGAGTTCCGCTATCGCAATCCGCTGGTCGAGGAAAACACGGTGGTGATCGCGATCAGCCAGTCCGGCGAAACCGCCGACACGCTGGCGGCGCTGCGCGAGGCGAAGGAAAAGGGCGCGCTGGCGCTGGGGATTGTGGACGTCGTCGGATCGACCATCGCGCGGGAGACCGATGCGGGGGTCTACCTGCACGCCGGGCCTGAGATCGGTGTCGCATCGACCAAAGCCTTCACCTGCCAACTGGTCGTGCTGACCATGCTGAGCCTGTACATCGGGCGGCGAAAGTTCATGAGCCAAAGCCAGGCCAGCCAGCTCATCGACGGGCTGGTGGAAATCCCGCAGCAGATGCAGCGGGTGCTGGAGCAGAGCGACCGCGTGAAGGACATCGTGGACAAATTCTGCGACCGCGAAAACTGGCTGTTCCTGGGGCGCGGCTATCACTACCCCATCGCCCTCGAGGGCGCGCTGAAGCTCAAGGAAATCAGCTACATCCACGCCGAGGGCATGCCCGCGGCGGAGATGAAACACGGCCCGATCGCCCTGATCAACAAGGGCATGCCGGTGGTGTTCATCGCCACGCGCGGACAGCAATACGACAAGGTGATCAGCAACATCGAAGAAGTGCGCGCCCGCGGCGGGGAGATCATCGCGGTGGCCACCGAAGGCGACACGCAAATCAACCGTTATAGCGATCACGTCATCTACATCCCCGACACGCATGAACCGCTGCAACCCATGCTCAGCGTGGTCCCGCTGCAACTGCTGGCGTATCACGCGGCGGTGGCGCGAGGATGCAACGTGGACAAGCCACGGAACCTGGCCAAGAGCGTGACAGTGGAGTAAACGAAGAATCCGGTCGCGCGTGTACGCGGGGGGACGGTCGTATTCGCCGCAACCGAAGCACCGAACACCGCGGTCGCCCTATGCTGCTCAAGGCCGAGTACGTCTTTCAGCCCCGCCGCCTGGTGCGGCGCCTGCTGGTCCGTCCGCGCCACGACGCCACCGCGCTGGTCGAGGCGCGACTGCCATGGGGCAGGTCGATTCGCGTCAGCCCTCGAGACAACATCGGCCCGGCCGTTTTGACGCTGGGCGTTTACGACCTTGTGGTGACCGAGACGTTGTGGCGGCTGACGGAATCGGACGACATCGCCGTGGACATCGGTGCCAACATCGGCTGCATCACGGCGGCGCTGGCGGAACGGGCGGGCGAAGTCCACTGCTTTGAACCGCACCCGCTTCTGCATGCCGAACTGCTGGAAAATATTCGGCTGCTCGAATCGCAGGGCGTGGCAGCAAGGATTGTCGCCCAGCGATGCGCGCTGGGCGGCTCGACCGGGACGCTCCCGCTGCGCGTGCCGGCGGATTTTGCCCGACACCGCGGCGAATCGACGCTGGTCGATTCCGCCAGCGCCGCCGAGGTTGTTCAAGTGCAGGTGCGCACGCTCGATGATGTGTTTGGGGATCGGTCGATCGGGGTGATGAAAATGGACGTTGAGGGATTTGAGGCCCAGGTCCTGCGCGGCGCCGCCCGCCTGCTAAGCGACCGCCGATTGCGCGATTGCGTCTTCGAGGAACACCGGCCGTATCCCACGGAGGTTAGCCGGATCTTCGAGTCTCACGGCTACACCATCTTTCGCCTGGCGCGCCGACTGATGCGGCCCAAGCTGCTGCCCGCCGACTCAACGGAACCGCGATCGCATTGGGAAGCGACCAGTTTCCTGGCCACCCGCGACGCGGTTCGTGCGCAGGCCCGCATGACCGGGATCGGATGGATGTGCCTCGGTTGGAGTTAATCGACGCTTCTCTTGGTGTGGCGTTGTTGTGAGCCGTTGCTTTGGGTGCCGAACGCTTGGCAACGGCGGCGTCTTGCCCTATCCTTCGCCGCGTGATGCTCGCCGCCACTCAGTTCTTGCCCGATCCCCGTGCCGCCTGGATGCCGGTGGTCGTGCTGCTTGCCATCGCGATCGGATTCGCGGTCGTGAATGTCGTTGCGTCGCTCCTGATCGGCCCGCGCCGTGAAGGGGAAGCCAAATCCACCACGTACGAAAGCGGGATGACTCCGGTCGGCGACACCCGCCGGCGCTTTAACGTGCGGTTTTACGTCGTCGCGATGATCTTCCTGGTGATCGACGTGGAAATCGTGTTTTTCTATCCCTGGGCCACCATCTACGCGCCCTACACGATGACCGACAATCCGCTTCACGCCGGATTCAGCAGTGTGCTGCTGGTCGAAATTTTCATCTTCGTCCTGCTGCTGCTATTGGCGTATGTCTATGCGTGGGGCAAGGGCGTGTTCCGCTGGGATTAGGGCGAAATTCCGGATTGCGAATTTCGAATGGCGGATTTGAAATGCGACTATGCCGGTCGTGGCGGATGACATTACGCGCGTGCCGCAGGAACTCGATGCCGACAGCGTCGCCGAAGTGGCCCCATCGGCGCAACGACGGCCGAGGATTTCACATCTTGCGATTCGCAGTCCGATCGCGCTGCTCGGGTTGATCACGCTGCTGGGGGGAATTCTTCGATTCGCCAGCCTTTCACAGCCTGCGCTCTGGGGTGACGAAGCCTTCACCTTCAGCCGGGTGTGCGGCAGTTACCGGCAGATGCTGGACGTGCTGCAGGCCAACGGCTTCATGCCGCTGCATTACACGCTCTATTGGTGGCTGGGGCAGCACTTCGATTTATCGCCGATCGTGATGCGCCTGCCGGTCGCGATCGCCGGCACGTTGATGCCGCCGGCGATGTATTTCCTGGCACGACAGTTGCGGCTGCCCGCAACCACCGCGCTGGTCGTGGCGCTGTTCACGGCGTGCTCGGCTTACATGCTCGTCTATTCCCGCGACGCCAAGATGTACATGCCGCTGTATCTGGCGTGCGCCACCTACGTCGGCTGCGTGCTGTGGTGGGTCAACGGACTTGCAGACAAGGCGCAAGAAGGCGCCAGCGACGAACCTCGGCATCGTGGCGATTCATTCGAATCTTTGAGCACCAATGTGCCCGCAGCGAGCGGCGAAGCCGACTCGACATGCGAGAGCGGGCTCGCCATTGAAACCCGATCCGACGCAGATTCGTCGGCGTCGTCGCACCGCGCGGTAACTTCCCCGCCGCTGCTGTTCCGCTACCTCTGCGTCATCGCGACGGGAATCCTCGCATGCGGCTTCCATGCTCTGGGATGTGTGGTCGTCGGGGTGAGCATTGTCATGGTGGCGGCGTCGCGGGCGGCGCGGTGGGGAGCGGTCGCGCGGTTGATCGCGATGCCGTTCCTTGCCGCCGGGGCCGCGGTGGCGTCGCTGCTGAAGCTGGCGCGCGCGCCGTGGTTCCGCGAGCGATCGGGCTTCTCCGGGCCGCTGCGCCGCGTCGCCGCGGGAATGCGCTGGCCGGGAATCCTGCTGTTCATCGTGGCGGCGGCGGTCCCGCTGGTTGCGACGAAGCTCTATTTCCAACACTTCACGCGCTGGGACGACCGCGTAGCCGACGATTGGAATGCCTCGGGCATTCAGTGGGTGCAGGGCTACAACACCGGCCGCGACGGGCCCGGCCTGGTCGTCTACACCGCGACGGCATTCCTGATGAGCTGGGAATATCCGACGAGCTGGTGGCTTGCGCAGATTGATCCAAGGGCACTCAAGCTGCTGACAGGCGCGTCGGTCTTCTTCTTTGTCGCCGCGGCCGTCGGTGTGCTGCCCTGGCGAAGAAATCGCTGGCGGCGAACCCGCGACGGTGGATCGCTGGCAGGGCGCGATGGCGGCACGCTTGGCTTGGCGCGCTCCGCCGCGCGTTTGGACACCCGCCCTTACTTCGCGCTGTTCTGCGTGCTGGTCTGGCTGATGGTGCCGGCGTACATCGTTTATTGCCGGTCGATCCAGCCGTTCGCCCCGCCGTGGGAACCGATCGTGACGGCGGGGAAATGGGTTTGGGCGTCGCCGTGGATCAGCGGGCTTGTGGTCCTGGCGGCGCTGGGGAGCCTGTGGCGCATCGCGCCGACCTGGCGCGATCGTCTGGCCCGCTGCGGGTTGTTCCTGCTGGTGGTTGCAGTCATCTTCGGAACGTTGTGCGTCGAGTATGAGTTGATGTCGCGCGCGTGGCGGGCGGCGCAGGCGGCGCGAGAATCCTGGCGCAGCATCTGGATGCCGCGATACGTCGGCATGATCTGGCCGGCGTTTACGATCGCGGTCGTGGTGCTGCTGCTCCGCCTGCCGACGAGGACGCTCCGCATCGGCGTGATCGCGGTGCTGCTGGCGGTGAACCTGATCCAGTTCGGCACGCGGGTGTGGGGCGGAAGCGAGCCACCGACCGACAAGCTCGCCGAAGACATCGTGCAAGCGCAACCGCTTTTCCTTCGCCAGCAGTTGCTCGCCGCCGATCTGGTGCAGCAAACGATGCGCCTGGTGGATCGCGTGCCGACGCGGCTGGCGCGCGTCAACGAGCAACTCAAGAAGCTGCCGCTGGTCGCGCCGGATACGCGTGTGTACGTGCAGACGGGCTCGCCGGACCCCGCTCCCGGCGGTGGGGTGATCGGGAGTTTCGCCGCACGCTATTACCTCACCTGGCGCAGCGGCGCGCACGCCGAGCCGCCGCAGTTCCGGCAGTGGCGGTCATCCATCGACCGCACCTGGACCTTCCCCATCGGGCTGTCACCCCGGCCGATCGGCGATGAGATGCGCAAGAGCCCGCAGTACAACCGGTTGATCACCTGGGATCGAATCAACCCGGGACAGCGCGACGTGAATTACGATGACCCGGTCATCAAGGCGCTCGGCCCGGGATGGAAGCGAGTGAGTGAACGCGTCTACCCCGCGCGCGATCACTGGAACTGGCGCCACCTGTACGACCTTCGGCGGCGCGAATACGTGCGGACGGCTCCGGCGACTCAGCCGGCCCGGTCGTAAGCGCGCCTCAATCGCCG
>Ga0073934_10012164_pt1 | contig 10215 bp, 7 predicted proteins | sample LarsenN4metaG_FD_76834 | JGI IMG/M metagenome (GOLD analysis project Ga0073934, IMG submission 76834) | Hot spring sediment bacterial and archeal communities from British Columbia, Canada, to study Microbial Dark Matter (Phase II) - Larsen... ... | reverse complement strand
CTTTCGCCCGAGGCCGAGAGGATCAGCACGATGTCTCCGCGGCGGATGCAGCCCAGGTCGCCATGAAGTGCATCGGCGGCGGAAAGGAAGTGGCTGGGCGTGCCGGTGCTGGCGAAGGTGGCGCTGAGCTTTCGCGCCACATGTCCGGCCTTTCCAACGCCCGTAGCCAGCAGCGACCCGGGGCACTCCAGGATCATCCTCACGGCGCGTTCGAAGCGATCATCGATCGCGCCGGTCAGGGCGCGCACCGCCGCCGCTTCCGTTTCGATCACCTGCCGGGCAAACTGGCGGATGGATGGGTCCATGAACGCTGCGGCAAGACGCTGGCTGGATTATCAAACCACCCCTCGTAAAATCAAGCTGCCGCTTACCAAGGATGGTGATCTGTGGAATTTCGCGTACAACTCGACGTGTACAACGGCCCGCTGGATCTGTTGCTTTACCTGATCAAGCGGGATGAGTTGGACATCTACGACATTCCCATCGCCCGGATCACCGAAAGCTACATGCAGTACATCGGGCTGCTGCGGGAGATGACCGAGCAGGGGCTGGACATCAACGTGGCGGGGGATTTTCTGGTAATGGCGGCGACGCTGATGGAGATCAAGTCGGCGATGCTGCTGCCCAAGCCCCCTCCCGCCGAAGGGGAGGAACGCAGCGCGGCGCAGGACCTGACCGACCCGCGTTACGAGCTTGTGCAGCAGCTTCTGGAGTACAAGCGGCTGAAGGACTCGGCGATGGCGCTGGAGCGTCAGCAGCGGATGTTTCAGGCGCGGTTTCCGCGCTATCCGGCCAGACCCGCCGACCAGCAGGCCGATGAGCCCCCGCCGCTGGACCTGGAGGAAGTGCAGGTCTGGGACCTGCTGGAGCACTTCAGCCGATTGATGAAGGAGGTCGGCGCGCGCAGGGGATTCCATGAAATCACCGATGACGACACCCCCATCGACCTGCACGCGGCCGATATCGAAGACCGGCTCAACCGCGAGGGACGAGTGACGCTGTGGCAACTGATGGTTGGCCGACGCAGCCGCAGCGAGATGATCGGGATCTTCCTGGCCCTGCTGGAGCTGATCCGGCAGAAAAAAGTGCTGGTGAGCCAGAATGACGCGGGTGAGGACATCGAGATCGTGCCGGCCCCTCAAGAGCACCGAAGGGCTTACGCTCAGGCGTCCTTGCATCTGACCGAACAGACGCCGGAACTGACGGAACAGACGCCGGAACCGCAAAGCGCCAAGGCTGCTGCGGAGGCCGGCGATGGCGCCACAGACTCCTGATGGACAGCAGCGAATGCACACGCAGCACGGGCTTGCAACCGGCGACAGGCGGGCGGGGCATGAGCTGGAAACCCGTGACACTGAAACGCGTGCCGATCACGCTGTGGATCGGCCTGGCGATCATCATCGCAATCGAGGCGTTGCTGTTTCTGGACGTGGCCCGCACGGGCCGCGCAGCGGTCAAGACTGACGCCGACGTGCTGGCGCTTGCTCCGCCCACGACGCTGCTGGAGTGGCTGGGGCGCTTCGCCTCATTCAACATCACGCCCGTCGCCTGGTTCGGGTACATCATCTTTCTGGATGGCGTCCTGTCGCTTCAACGCGGCGGCAGCCCGATCCGCAAACGACCGCACCACTTCGCGATGCTGTTTTTGGCGTCGATTTTCATCTGGTGCGTGTTTGACACGATCAACTTTTATGGCATTGGGGCCTGGAGCTATGTCGGCATGCCGCCGCATCCCTGGGGCCGGCTCATCGGGTATTTCATTGCGTTTGGCACGATCGTTCCCGGAATGCTGCTGAGCGGGCAACTGCTGATGAACCTGGGGCTGTTCGACTGGGCGCGGTTCAGGCCCTGGCCAGGCATGCCCGGGCTGGTGCTGGGCGTTTCGTTTGTGGCCGGGTTGCTGATGCTGATCTGGCCGATCGTGCATCACGACCCGGTAACGAACCTGACGCTGTGGACGAGCCTGGTTTTTCTGCTGGATCCGATCAACTACCTGCTGGGCCGGCCTAGCATGTGGCGCGACTGGCAGCAGGGGTGGTACGGTAGGACGCTGGCGTGCTTCTCGGGCGGGGTGCTGTGCGGGCTGCTTTGGGAGTTCTGGAACTACTGGGCATTGAGCAAGTGGGTGTATCACCTGCCGTTTCTGGGCCAGTTGGAACAGTACCGCTACTTTGAGATGCCGATCATCGGGCTGATCGGTTTTGTGCCGTTCGGGATCGAGTGCTGGGTGATGTGGCAGTTGATTCGGATTCCGCTGGATGGCCTGGTGGAGCCGTTGCCGGACGATCGATCGCTGTTGTAGGTGCCGTCGGAACCGAAAAAGACTCCCGACCCCTTATTTTAAGGGGTCGGGAGTCTTTTTCGTCCGGGCTGATCCGCCACACCTGCCGCTCGGGGTAGTAATCCAGCAGGCGCTGATCCTGCTCGGCGCCGAGGGATCTGGCCCAGATGAGCTTCTGTCGGTCGATCTCGGCGCCGTTGTACACCCACTCCTGGAGCGCGTCGTGCTCGGCATCGTAGCAGACCAGCACCAGGTGCTCCCCGGGCTCGCTGCGCAACCGCTGCTCGATCAGATGCCGCTGATACCACCAGCCGTCGTGGTTCACGCGCCGCTGGCTGATGTACGTGGCGATCAGCATCGGAATGCAGGATGCGACGGCAAGCCAAAGCAGCAGCGGCGCCACGCCTGGTCGCGGCAGCAGCGACCCCACCCCCGCGCGCAGCCGCCGAAGTCCCTGCATCGCCAGCACAAACAGCACCGGCATCGCCGGCGCGGTGTAGTGATGCACGAACCAGGGAATGGCCGCATAAGCCGCGACGAAGCCCACCGCATAGACAATGGCCAGCCACACTCGCCAATCCGCGCCTCTGCCCAGCGCCAGCGGCAAGCTCAGCACCCCGGCCAGGATCGGCAGGTCGCACAGCAACTGCTGGCGGGCGAAGTCGAACGCCTTGACCAGGTTCTCGGCCGCCCATCCGCGCAGCGTCTTCTGGTGAAGATAGTACCGCTTCTCCATCACCTCGTGCTGCTGGCGGAGCTGCTGGTTGGCATAGTGCCTGGGCGCAGGCATCGGCTGCCAGAACATCAGCGGCACAGCCATGTAGGTGCGCGTGTGCAGCAGGTATGGAGCAAGCGTCGGATCCCCGGTGACGCGCCAGTTGTAGTAGGCCTGAAAGCCGGCGAATGCCAGCAGCACGGGCAAAGCGCTCAGCAGAACTCGCCCGGCCAGTTGCCGCGCGGTGGCGAAGTTTGCCCCCCGCATCGTCACGACGATCCAGCCGAGCAGCGTGGCGGCCGACAGGATCGCCCAGACGATCGCCTCGTAGGGCCGGGTGCCGGCGACAATCGCCCCGCCCAGTGCCAGAATGCCCGCGTTTGTGCCGGGATGCTCCTGGCGGAGAATTCGCGGAATGGCGCCTGCGATCAGCGATCCGCCGAGCATTCCCACGCCCCCACCCCAGTACATGTGCGACCAGAGCACGAACTGCGGATGTCCGCAGGCCAGCAGCGCGCCGAGCAGTGCCCAGCGTGGTCGCAGCCACCCCAGCAGCGCCCAGGCCAACGCCGCCACTGCCGCCGCCGTGCTGATCAGCGCCCCCGCCCACGGCGAGCCGAACAGCGCCTGGCCCAGCGCCAGGGCAAGACCCTGTCCCGGCTGGAACTTGGAGGCATAGGTCGGCTGAAAGATCTCGTGAATCGTCTCGAAGTGCTGCCACAGCGGATGCGGCGGGTTGCTCAGGCGTCCGCGTGCGAAGGTGTCGGCTGCCAGTAGGTAGCTGAACTCGTCATGAATGCGTGGGATCGGTGTTCCGGCAATCAGCCTGGCCAGGAAAAAGCTGACGATCGCAACCCCGCCGACCAGCGGCACCAGCCACGGCAGCGGCGGGCGTGTGAGGAAAAAGGCCCACTGCCGCCAGCGCCGTTGCACTGGCCGCAACACAGCCCCCGCCCAACGCTGCGGCACACACCAGGCCGCCACCAGCAACGCCCCCAGCGCGGCCAGGCCCCACAGCAGATCCACAAGCTGCCAGCGGAAAGCCAGGAAGAATCGACCCACCACGTCGGGTATACTATCACCTGACATGGACCTGCGTGAAAAGCTTCGTTCGCTGGGGATTTCGCTGCCGGCGGTCAGCGGCCCGTTCGGCGCCTACCTGCCCGCCAAGCGAGTCGCGGATCTGATCTACGTCGCCGGACAGCTTCCGGTCAAGGAGGGCAAACTGCTGGCCAGCGGTCAGGTTCCCTCGCGCTGCGATATCGAACGCGCCAAGCTGGCAGCGCGTCAGTGTGTGATCAACGCCCTGGCGGCGGTTGCGGCGTTGCCGCACGGGTTGGAGCAGCTCGCGGGCGTGGTGCGAGTCGGGGTGTACGTCAGCTCCGATCCGGACTTCACCCAGCAGCCCCAGATCGCCAACGCCGCCAGCGAACTTCTGCTGGAGCTGTTCGGCGATCCCGGACGGCACGTTCGCGCCGCGATCGGAGTCAACACGCTTCCGCTGGACGCCAGCGTCGAGGTGGAGCTGTTGTTTGTGGCCAAGTGAACCGCCCCCAGCGTCATGCTGACGAATCCCGGATATTCGGTATCGACGAGAGCGCTGTGTGCCTGGCACAGTCCCCGCACGGTGGTGGTCCCCGCGCGGATTTCGTCCCCGCGCGGTTGTGATCTTCGCTTCGGCAGGCTTTGCCGCTACTCCACGGTCACGCTCTTGGCCAGGTTGCGGGGCTTATCGACGTTGCACCCGCGTGCCACGGCGGCGTGATAGGCCAGAAGCTGCAACGGCACGACGGTCAACAGGGGCTGAAGCGGTTCCAGCACGTGCGGCACGTAGATTACGTGATCGCTGTAGCGCTTGATGCCCGTGTCGCCTTCGGTCGCCACCGCGATGACCACCCCGCCTCGGGCGCGAACCTCTTCGATGTTGCTGATCACCTTGTCGTACTGGTTGCACTTGGTCGCCACGAACACCACTGGCATCCCCTCGTTGATCAGGGCGATCGGTCCGTGCTTCATCTCGGCGGCGGGCATGCCCTCGGCGTGGATGTAGCTGATTTCCTTGAGCTTCAGCGCGCCCTCCAGCGCGATCGGATAATGATAGCCTCGCCCCAGAAACAGCCAGTTCTCGCGATCACAGAACCTGTTGGCGATCTGCCTGATCGCCTCACTCTGCGCCAGCACCCCATTCATCTGATCCGGGATCGCGCACAGCCCGTCGATCATCTCCTGTACCTGCGCCTGGCTCATGTATTTTCGCCGGCCCAGGTACAACGCCAGCATCGTCAGCACCACAAGCTGGCAGGTGAAGGCCTTGGTGGAGGCCACGCCGATTTCCGGCCCGGCGTGCAGGTAGATGCCCGCGTCGGTCTCGCGGGCGATCGTCGAGCCCACGACGTTGACCACGCCCAGCGCCAGCGCGCCCTTCTCCCTGGCCTCGCGCAGGGCGGCCAGGGTGTCGGCCGTCTCTCCCGACTGGCTGATCGCCACCACCACCGTGCCTTCCTCCACCAGCGGATTGCGGTAGCGAAACTCGCTGGCATAGGTGGCTTCGGTGACGACCTTGGCCAGGTCCTCTAAAAGGTAATCTCCCACCAGCGCCGCGTGCCAGGCGGTCCCCTGCCCGGTGAGGATGAAGCGCCTGGCCTTGACCAGCTCCCGCGTCAGCGGCGCGATTCCCCCCAGCACGATCCGCCCTTCCCTCTGTTCGGCCCGTCCACGCAGGCAGTTGCGGATGGCGTTGGGCTGCTCGAAGATCTCCTTGAGCATGTAATGCTGGTATTCGCCCAGCTCGTACTCCTCGAGCTTGTTCTCCAGTTGCGAGATGACCGGGGAGATCTCGATGTCGTCGATCGTGCAGGTCCGGAAGCTGTCCGGCTTCAGGATCGCCATCTCGTTGTCGTTCAGGTAGATCACCTGCGCGGTGTGCTCGACGATGGCCGAGGCGTCGGAGGCGACGATGTATTCCTGGTTGCCCACGCCCACGATCAGCGGCGAGCCTTTTCTGGCCACGACCAGTGTGTCCGGCTCGTCCTTGCAGATCACCGCGATGCCGTAGGTGCCCTCCACCTCGTGCAACGCCGCCTGCACCGCTTTCTGAAGCAGCGACCCGTTGGTCGGCTGCGATTTTGCCCCCTCGTGGCCGCTGCGCGTCTTCAGGTCGGCATACAGGTCTCCGATCAAGACCGCCAGAACCTCGGTATCCGTCTGGCTGGCGAACTGATGCCCCTTGGTGATCAGGAATTTCTTCAGGGCCGCATAGTTTTCGATGATTCCGTTGTGCACCAGCGCGATGCGTCCGGTGTCGTCGGTATGGGGATGGGCATTGACTTCCGTGGGCGCGCCGTGGGTGGCCCAGCGCGTGTGCGCCATGCCGATGTGCGCCTCGGGCAATTTGCCGTTGGTGTTGATCGCGTTCTCCAGAACGCTGATTCGTCCAACGGCGCGGCGGATGTGCAGCCCGCCGGCCGAGTCGATCACCGCAATCCCCGCCGAGTCATAACCCCGGTATTCCAGACGCTTCAACCCCTCGATCAGCAGCGGCTGGGCGAGTTTGCGTCCGACGTAAGCGACGATTCCACACATGGCTGACAGCTCCGGCTTCTATCCCCCACCGCCCCGGGTCGGGCGCGGTGCACGCGCCGGGGAAAAGCATCCCTGCATCAGTTTCGGCCGATCGATCATCTCGATTTGCTACCCACAGCACACAAATCCCGCGGATTGGTTTCGCGCGGGCGGCGCGGCACAGACCCCGGGGGCACGAGACAGTGTAGTGCGGCTTATCGGACGGGCAAGACAAAGCCACGTGCCTGCATCGCATCCCCTGCGTGTAGTTATAGAAGACTGTTCTGCACGCCCAGGCACGCCCCGCCGCGAGCCACGCCTTTTTTTCCCCGTTGAACCCCGCGGCCACATCGGCGAGGTTACAACCACGCCTGCGCTGAGCTCCGCAGCCGTTGCTGCGATTTGGCCGAACCGTCAGGGAGGAACCGACGATGAGCTTTGCCGCCGCCGTTCATCGAAAGGCGATCGACCTTGCCAAACTCTCAGTGGAGATGACCACCGCCGCAGGCAGCGGGCATCCGTCCAGCGCCCTGTCGCTGGCGCATCTGGTGACCGTCCTGATGTACCACCAGATGCGCTGGGATCCGGCCGACCCCTGGAACCGCGCCAGCGATCGACTGGTCCTCTCGGAAGGCCACGCCGTGCCGATCATCTACGCCGCGATGGCGGATCTGGGTGTGATGATCGGCACATCGCGCGATGAGGCGCGCCCGATGACCCGCGACGACGCGATGAAGCTGCGGGCGATCGATTCGCCCATCGACGGGCACCCCAACCCAGGGCTGGGTGTGCCCTTGTTCGATGCTGCCACTGGCTCGCTCGGCCAGGGATTGTCCGTCGCGGCGGGTCTGGCGGCGGCAGCCAGGATGGACGGCATCGACCGCGACATTTACTGCCTGATCGGCGACGGCGAAGCGCGCGAGGGGCAGATCTGGGAGGCCATGGACTTCATCGTGGATCATGCCCTGGTCAACTGCGTGCCCATCTTCAACTGCAACGAGCTGGCCCAGAGCGACTGGGTCAGCCCGCAGCAGAGCTTCCAGAGCATCCGCGACAAGGCTGAGGCCTACGGGTTCATCGTGCGCGTGATCGATGGTCATGATCCGGATCAGATCAGCCGGGCGCTGAACGAGCTTCACGTCGTGAAAAACGGGCATCGCCCGCTGGCGATTGTCGCCCGAACCATCAAGGGATGGGCCTCGCCCGCCGAGCAGGGCATGGGCAAGCATGGCACGCCGGTCAGCGCAGACAAACTCAGGACCGTGCTGGCCGAGCTGGACCAGACCGCACGCGAACTGGGTGTTGCTGACTTGCCCCCGGCCACCAGCCAGTTGAGGATCTCGGCTCCCCGGGCCACGGCGTCGGCCATGAATCACCACACCCGCATCACCATCGCGCCGTTTCTGGAAGGCCTGGCCGCCGTCGGACTGGACAAAAACGTCAGGGAAAACAAACCCATCGCCACGCGCAAAGCCTACGGGGCTGCGTTGCTGGCACTGGGGCGCGCCGATTCCCGCGTCATCGGACTTGACGGAGACGTGAAGAACTCCACCTATGCCGAATGGCTCGCCCAGCACCTGCCCGAGCAATACCTGGAATGCAGGATCGCCGAACAGAACATGATCTCGGTGGCGGTGGGGTTGGCGGCGGCAGGGAAGATCCCGTTCGTCTCCACGTTCGCCAAGTTCGTCATGCGCGGCTACGACCAGATCGAAATGGCGATCATCACCGGGGCGAACATCAAAGTGGTGGGCAGCCACGCTGGCGTGACGCTGGCCGCCGACGGACCAAGCCAGATGGGCCTGCCGGACGTGGCCTTTTTCCGCAGCTTCACGCGCGTCCAGAACTACGCCGCTCAGACCGCCGTCCGGTACTTCTTCCCCTCCGACGCGGTGAGCTGCTATCGGATCGTCGAGCTGATGGCCAATCTCAACGGTTGTTGTTACCTGCGGACGCTGCGGGCGGACCTGAAGCTGCTGTACAGTCCCGACGAGCGGTTCGAGGTCGGGGGATACAAGGTGCTGCGCGAGGGCGGCGCCGGCGTGTTTGTCGCCAGCGGGTACATGGTCCATGAATGCCTCGACGCGGCCCGCGAACTGTCGGAGAAGGGGCGGGACTTCACCGTCATTGACGCGTATTCCCTGCCGCTGAACACGCAGCAGATCCTGGAAATCGCGCAGCGCAACGGCGGGCGGATCATTAGCGTCGAGGACAACTACAGCGGCGGGCTGGATGTCGAGCTGGCCAGCGCTATCGCCACCAGCGGCGCCGACGTGCAGTTGCGCAGCCATTATGTGACCCGCCTGCCCAAGAGTGGCCGGCGGCCAGAGCACGTGCTGGCCTATCTGAATCTGGACGCCCGCTCTCTGCTCTGAAAAAGGGGTCGGGCGTCTTTTCCGGCGCCGGAAAAGACTCCCGACCCCTTTTCGGTTGCGACCCCTTTTCGGTTGCATTTGCCGGACACCGGCGCAAGAATCGGGCGATGACGGGCATGTGCCTGCAAATGTGCATCCTGGCCAGCGGATCCGCGGGAAACTGCGCAGTGCTGCGCGCAGCCACAGATCAGGTGATGTTGCTCGACGCCGGGATCGGGCCGCGCACGACCGCCCGGCGGCTGTGCGGCACCGGCGTGAGCCTCGGCGACATCCGCGCCATCTGTCTGTCCCATCTGGACCAGGACCATTTCTCCACGACCTGGCTGAACACCATCCACAAACAGGGCATCCGGGTGTTCTGCCACGAGAACCACTATCCGCAGCTTCGCGCCCGCCTGACGGCACTGGAGTCGCCGCCGATTCCGCTTCAGACCTACAACGGCCAGCCTTTTGAGCCGATCCCGGGGATCGTCTTTCACGCGTTGCCTCTGGCGCATGATGAAACCGGCTCCAATGGCTTCGTGATCGAGGGTTCGGGCGCACGCATCGGTTACGCCAGCGACCTGGGACACGTGCCCCAAACCCTTCTGGAGCGGTTCTGCGATCTGGACGTGCTGGCTATCGAGAGCAACTACGACCGCCAGATGCAGTTGAACAGCCCCCGGCCATGGATGCTCAAGCAGCGGATCATGGGCGGACGGGGACACTTGTCCAACGAGCAGGCGTTGGAGGCGGTGCGGGCGATTCTGGATCGCTGCCAGCGGCGTGCCCGGCCTCTGCCGCGGCACATCGTCCTTCTGCACCGCAGCCGCCAATGCAACTGCCCCCGGCTGCTGCGATCACTGTTCGGGCGGGACAAGCGAATCGCGCCGCGGCTGACGCTGGCCGAGCAGTATGTCCGCACCGAGTGGCTCCGGGCCGGCCCGTACCGTCGCCGGCTCGTCGGCGAACAACTCACGCTGCCACTGCAAGCCTGATCACGGCACCACCCGAATACTGGCCCGCAGTCGGATGTCGGCGGAGGATGCGCCCAGCATGAGTTCAACGCGCCCCGGCTCAACGCGCCAGCCGCGCTCGGCCGCGTCCCAGTACGCAAGCTGCCAGGCCCGCAGCGGAATCCTCGCCGTCACGGTCTGCCCCCGCTCGATCGCCAGACGCGCGAACCCGACCAGTTGCTTGATCGGACGATCCACCTTCGATTCAGGGTACCTCACGTACAGTTGCACAACCTCCTCGCCGCTGCGATCGCCCGTGTTGGTCACGTCGGCGCTGATGGTGATCCG
>Ga0073934_10012163_pt1 | contig 10216 bp, 6 predicted proteins | sample LarsenN4metaG_FD_76834 | JGI IMG/M metagenome (GOLD analysis project Ga0073934, IMG submission 76834) | Hot spring sediment bacterial and archeal communities from British Columbia, Canada, to study Microbial Dark Matter (Phase II) - Larsen... ... | reverse complement strand
GAAATTTTTGGGCCGGTGCTTTCTGTGATTCCGTTTGAAACCGAAGCGGAGGCCATTGCCATTGCCAACAACAGCCTTTACGGTTTGTCCGGCTCGATTTGGACGCGCGACATTGAAAGGGCGTTGAGGGTCGCGCGCGCCGTGGAAACCGGCGTGCTGTCGATCAACTCCGGCAGCAGCGTGCATCTCGAAGCGCCCTTCGGCGGCGTCAAGCACAGCGGCCTTGGACGCGAGCTGGGATTGGCGGCGTTGGATCATTATTGTGAGTTGAAGAGTGTGTTTATTCATACGGGGACGTAAAACGTGATGCGTAAAACTTAAAAAGTTACGCATCACGTTTTACGAATTACTCTCAAGGAGAACAATACATGATCACTTCCTCCATGCGCGGCATGCTCGACATCGAAACGCTCGAACAAATGGTCGCCGGCGAGCAAATCGAAACCGTGCTCACGGCTTTTCCGGATATGTACGGCCGGTTGATGGGCAAGCGCATCACCGGAAATTATTTTGTTAATGACGTAATCGGTCACGCCATTCACGCCTGCGATTATCTGCTGGCGTGCGATATGGAAATGGATCCGGTGTCCGGCTATGCCTTCACCAGTTGGGAAAAGGGTTACGGCGATTTTCGCCTTGTGCCGGATTTGAAAACGCTGCGGCTCGCGAGCTGGCTGGATAAAACCGCGATCGTTCTCTGTGACATTTACAATGAAGAAAAAGATGAGCTGGTCGATATTGCGCCGCGCAGCATTTTGCGCCAACAACTCAGCCGCGCCGCAAGCAAGGGCTATGTGGCGATGGGCGGCTCGGAATTGGAATTGTATGTCTTCAAAGATTCGTTCGCGGAGGCGGCGCGCAAAAAGTATGTCGATCTCGAGCCGATTGGCAATTACATTGAAGACTATCATATTTTTCAAGGCACGAAAGAAGAGTTCGTCATTGGCGCGATTCGGCAGCATTTGGATCGTTCCGGCATTCCGGTGGAATTTTCCAAAGGCGAATGGGGGCCGGGCCAGCAGGAAATCAATTTGCGCTACGCCGAGTTTCTCGAAATGGCTGATCGGCACGTGATCTACAAACACGCGGCAAAGGAAATCGCCTTGCAGCAAAATTGCGCGGTGACGTTCATGGCGAAATGGGACGAGCGCTACGCCGGCTCCGGCTTGCACGTGCACGTGAGTTTGTGGGATGCCAAAAATCAGCAGGCGCTTTTTCCCGGCAACGAAGCTTTCGGGCCGGTGCACAGCTCGCCGTTGTTCCGCTGGTTTCTCGGCGGCTGGATGGCGCACCTTCGCGAGATCTATCCGTTTTATGCGCCGTATCCGAACTCGTACAAACGCTATCGCGCCGGCTCGTTTGCGCCGACCGGCATCGCGTGGAGCTACGACAATCGCACCGCCGGCTTTCGGATCGTCGGGCACGGCCCGTCGCTGCGCATCGAATGCCGCGCGCCGGGGGCTGACGCCAATCCGTATTTGGCGTTTGCCGCGGCGCTGGCGGCCGGACTGGACGGCATCGAAAAACAGATCGAGCCGCCGCCGATGTTTTCCGGCGATGTGTACGCCAGCCGCGATTTGCCGCAAGTGCCGCATTCGCTGAACGAGGCGATTCACGAATTGGAAAAAAGCCGCTGGGCGCGGGAAGCGTTTGGCGAGGGGGTGATCGAGCATTATCTTCACTTTTTCAAAACCGAGCAGCGCAAGTTTGACGAAGTGGTGACAAGCTGGGAACGCGCGCGGTATTTCGAGCGCGCATAAAAAGAGAGCATTGCCACGAAAAGGGAACTGCAACGAAAAAAGCTTATAAAAAAATGCGAACGTTAGCAGAAGACACCTCTCTGGAAATGGAGGCCGTGCTCATCGAGCTTTGGCGCAAGCGCACGCCAGAGCAAAAGTTAATGGGTATGGTGGGCCTGCGGGATTTCGCGAAACGCCTTATATTTAGCGACCTTCGATCGCGATATCCTGAGGCAAATGAACGTGAGCTTCACCATCAGCTCAACATTCGCCGGCTTGGCCGGGAAATGGCCGGCAAGGTTTCTTCAGCGCGTAAAATAACGTCGAATCCGGAGGCAAATATGATGAACGAAGCGCAACTCATCGTCTTGGTTGCCCAACGTTTTGACGAGCTTAAGATTCCGTATTATATTGGTGGTGGAATTGCAAGCATCATCCATGGCGAAGAGCGTTTAACCAAAGATGCGGACATTGTCATACGAATTCTGCCGGTTCACATCCAGAAATTTGTGAAAGCCTTTGAAACGGATTTCGTGGTGAGCGCCGACGCAATTCAGGATTCTTTGGCTCGACGGTATGCATTCAACATCATTCATATTGACACGGCATATAAAATCGACCTCTATCCGATTACGGACGAGGATGAAATGGAAATCGCCGCTTTTGCCCGTCGACAGCGCAAAGACATCGGCACAGGTGAGATCTGGATAGCCAGCGCCGAGGATGTGATTTTAGCGAAGTTGCGCTGGTTCCGAAAAGGCGGGGAGGTTTCCGAGAAGCAATGGCGCGACGTGCTCGGCGTGCTGAAAGTTCAGGGCGAGAGACTGGATTTTGTTTATCTCGAACAAATGGCCGGACGCTTTGCGCTGGCGGAGTTGTTGAAACGGGCGCGAGAAGATGCGGGAATTATACAAGGAGTGTAACATGGAAAATTTAATTTTTGTCAGTTTCATTATACTGCTTTTTTTAGGCACGATCGCATTTTTTAACACGCCATGATAAACCGCAGAAATAAAAGAGCAAGAAGACGGGAGATAGAAAATAGCGAAAAAACCAAACATATTATCAATGATTTGGTTGGTTTGATCGCGTCAAGAAATGCATGACAGCCGTCAATTGCCCCTTTTTGGTAAAAGTTTAGCGATCTGAACCGGAGTGCAATGCTTTAGCATTGCAAAACTAAAGTTTTGCACTCCGAGTTCACGTGGCTAAATTCATTCCCTTTTTGAATTTTCTCCCTCCGTGGTTTCATCTTCCGGTAGAACTCATCAAGCCTCCAATTTTAATCTGCAAAAACAAAAAGCCCGGCGAGATTCACACCCGCCGGGCTTGCAATCAAACGACCCGCCTAAGCTTATAAACTCTGCGTCAATCTTGTCAAAATTAAGCGGCCCAAAATCGGCGCGCCGATGAATTCACGGTGTTCGTTGTCCAGAATATTGAGCGCGTTGATCGACCACCGCGTGCCTTTGGAGAAGGGCAAGTCATAACCGAAGTTCAAATCGAGTACGGTGTAGGTTTGCACCTCGCCGACAAACGCGCCGCTTTCATGCGGGAAGCCTTCGATATAGCGGCCGCGCAATTCCACATCGTAACCGCGTTCCGGGGCGCGATATTGAATCGACAACGCAACCTTATTGCCGGGCGCATTGAGGAGGATATTGTTGCCGGTGTTGTCGACGTTACGGAAAATCACGCGGTTCGGCCGTTTGAAGAAGTTGAAACCGTTTTTCGTGACAAAAGAGTAATTCATGCCAAACGCCCAATTGGCAGTGGCATTATAGAACAAGCTCAGATCCATGCCGTTGATCGAAACCTCGCCGAAGTTGCGGTAGGTCGCAATCACGTCGGTATCTTTGGTCAGGCTGTTGGACTGTTGCTCGGGATTGATGACGCCAACCGGCAAGGCGGCGAATTGCGCGATCGTCGGCGTCAATTGTTGAACGATGGCCGTGGCTTGCGCTTGTGCCTGCGCCGCCGGCAAGCCGGCCGCAATCAGACGCGCGGTGATGTCTTTGCCCAACACGCGCAACAAATTCGGCGCATCCAAAAAAACCGCCGGGGTTGCAGCTTGCAGTCCGGCGACGCGATCTTTAATGCGCGTGCTGTAAACGTCAACCGACAGCAACAGTTTATTATTGATCACGCCCTTGTAACCGGCTTCGATGGTATTCGTGATGCTCGGCCGGATCGGCTCAACGTCTTGGATTTGATTGGGGCTGATGATGCCGCCGGTTTGCAGACTGCGCAGAATGCCATTGATGGTTTCGCTGAGTTGGGTGGGGATTAACGCATTCAACTGCGCGCGTTGGGCCGGATCGGTAATGCCGCCCAAAATAATGGCGCGGAACGTCGGCCAGACATTGTTGACGGTAGGATCCGCATAATCCGGATTTTGATCGAACTGGGACCGCATTTGCGGAATACCGTTGACGCGACGGAAGGTGTAGCCGGTTCCAATCGGCACGCCGCTGGCGCGTATGGAGAGCAGATATTGATTAAAAGCCGGATTAACCGCTCGCAGCGGATTGGCCACCGTTGATTGCAAAATATCCAGGAACAAATCCAGCGGCGATTGCGTGTTGAAGGCGCGGTTGTAGGTGAGACGCAGCGTGTTGTTGGCATTCGGCTTGAAAATCATCGCCGCGCGCGGCGAGAAAACCGGATCTTCCAGATGATTGTTGTCGTCAACGCGAAGCGCGCCGACAAAATCCAGCTTGTTCGGATGGAGCTTGGTTTCGGACTGCAAATAAACCCCAAGCTCATTCAGATTGTCCTTATCTTCGTTGTTGCCGTAGATCGTATTATCGGAGTTCGGCCGGGTGAACAGACCATCGAACCCGTAGGTAAAGCGTTGCCGCTCACCCAAAGCGAGGCTGTGCTGAATTTGTCCGACAAAGAGCTTGGAGCGGTCCACAATCAATTGCCCGGTGCGCCGAATATACGTATCCCCGGCGTTGTTGCCATTGACGAATCCTTGTAGGAAAAGGTTTTTATGATTAAAACGCGCTTGCCCATAAAAATAACCCCAATCAATGCCCTGCGCCGCCCCGATGCCGGTCAGCTCGATCTGATCGGCCCGATTGTATCCGCCATTTAAAATTAAAGTCGTATTGCTGTTCAGCCGGAAGTCAAGCCGCAATTCGCCGGCAAATTTTTCGACTTGAAAATCGCGCGCGTTTGAGACCGGGCTGCCGACAAACTTCGGGCCGCTGGCGGTTGGGCGAAACTTGGTCACGGTCGCCGGCTCGGCCGGATCGAAATTTTCCCAATCCTGTCCCTGATAGTATTGGCCGGAAATTTTCAAGCCGACTTTTTCGCTCAACTCGCTGGCGTGGCGAAAGCCGGCCATAAAGATATTGCGCCCGCCGCTGGGATCGGTGCGTGCGAAATTCACGAAATCCCGCCCGCCACCGCCAACACTGACAATCGTTCCCTGTGATTCAAATGGCGAGCGCGTGATGATGTGCATAACGCCGTTCGAGCTGTTCGGTCCGTAAAGCGCCGCGCCCGGGCCCAACACCACTTCGATGCGGGAAATATCTTCGGCGGTTAAGGGAATAAAATTGTACGCATTCAACCGCAACGAGGGCACATTGGCGTAGCGGTTATCGGTGAGTGAAAGCAGCACCGTGGAGAAAATGTTGTTGAAGCCGCGCACGGTGACGTTGCTTTGCGCAATGCCGTTGCTGGAAATATCCACCGCCGGCAGGCCACGCAGATAATCCGTTGGCGTGGTCGCCGCCCGGCCGCGAATCTGCGTCGCTTCCAAGACCGAAACCGAGGCCGGCGCATCAAGAACTTTTTCCTGCCGGCGGGAGGCGGAAACAACGACCGGGTTCAACTCGACACCGGTCCCTGACAAACTGATATTCAATGTCCTGCTCTCGCCAGCGCCGAGGGTGACCGTCATTGTCCTTCTTTCATACCCGACGTACGTCACCGTGACGGTGTACGTGCCGGCAGCCAGGTTCGAAACGGTGTACGCGCCGTCAATATCCGAGGCGGCGCCGCTTTGAACCCCGGTGGCGGTGACCTGAACTGCCGCTTGCGGCAAGCCCTCACCGGATTGTGCATCGGTGACTCTGCCCCGCAGCGTCGCCGTTTGCGCCCAAACCGAGCTGACACTGAACCCCACCAACACACTGACCCCAAAAGCGGTTTTAAGCCATAGCCGTCGACTCTGAAACATTTTTTCCTCCTTCCGGATTAAATTTAGAGTGAACAACCGGACGACTTCCCGGCACGACCGGCCTTGCTGAATCCGTTCGTGCGGGCTTTGGTCATTTGAATGATGGCAACGTTAAACTACGTGGCATAATTTGTTAAATTTTTTTCTCAAGCGCAAGCAATTTTTTCAAAATTAGGCTTGCGCCGATTTCGATTTTGCCGTATATTGGACGCACCATAAAAAGCGAACCGCCATGACGAGAATGATTTCTGAAACAAATTTGGCCGCCCGCCGCCAGGAATTGCAGCGCGCCATTCCTTCTTTTTACAATCCCTATCTTTTCTTCGGCCTGACCAACGTCCTCGGCATCGTTGCGATTTACTATTCGACCCGGCTGTTGGAGAACGTCAAACCTCTCGAATGGCTGCATCTGTTGTATCATCTGCCCGAGGGAAGCAGGCTCGGCGAGCTCGCATTGATTCGCGCCTTGAAACGGCATCACCAAACCCACCACAATCCGGCGCTGATGAATGACTGCAATTTCAACATCACCTTTCCGATTTGGGATTGGGTAAAGGGAACATTGCATCGGCAGATCAACACGCATGCGTGATCACTTGCCCCCAACTTCCCGACTGGCCGTTCTTTCCGCCCTGCTGATTGTTTACCTCGTGTGGGGATCAACGTATCTGGTCATTCGTATCGGACTCGAGGCGTGGCCGCCGGCCATCATGGGTGCCGTGCGTTTCACGCTGGCGGGTTGTCTTTTGGTGTTGTGGGGAAGGCTGAGGCGCGAACCCTGGCCCAGCGCCTGGCCGCAAGTGCGAACGGCAGCGATTGCCGGCGTGTTGATGATCAGCGCCGGCAATTTCAGCGTGGTGTGGGCCGAGCAGTACGTGCCGTCCGGCATGACCGCCGTGATTATTGCCACAGTGTCGTTGTGGATGATCATGCTCGAGGGTTTGCGGCCCGGCGGCGAGCGCGTCACGCTGATGAAAGTGCTCGGCGTCACGATTGGCCTCGCCGGCGTCGCCGTGTTGATGTCGCTGGAATTGCGCAACGGCCAAAACCGCAACGCCGTGATCGGGCAAATCGGCCTTTTGCTCGGTTCGTTGTCATGGGCGGCCGGCTCGATTTACACGCGCCATGCGCCGGGGCCCAAATCCCACATACTGAGTTCCGCGCTGCAAATGCTGGCCGGCGGCTTCGGGCTTTTCCTGCTCGCCGGCATTCGCGGTGAGTTTGCCAGGTTTGAGCTAGCGCGCCTGGCGGGAGAACCGCTGTGGGCGATGGCCTATTTAATCGTCTTCGGCTCGGCGCTGGCATTTACCGCGTATATTTTTCTGCTGCATCGCACCGGGCCGGCGCTGGCTTCGACCTACGCCTTTGTCAATCCCGTCGTCGCGGTGATTCTCGGCGCTCTCATTCTCAACGAACCGGTCACAATCTGGCTGATCGTTGGCGCGGCGTTGGTGATTCTTTCGCTGATCGTCATCCAACAAGCCAAATTGAGAAAATAACATTGACCGGTCACTCGCAGTGACCGGTCAATCATTTCTTTTGCCCAAATTCCTTTTGCATTTGCGCCATCAGCGCGCGGCGGACTTCCATCACATTTTCGTTGATCACGCGCAAATCAGGATTTTTGCGGTTCAAAAAATCCATACCCTGTTCATTGCCGGTGATCAAAAAATCGTTGATCGCCGCCTTGTAGTTGCGGCGCTGATCGAGCGGCTTGCCGTTGATCAGCCAATCACCTTTTTCCTCGCTCCAGCTCACCCTCGCGGTTTGCAAAAAGCCGCCGGTGCCTTTGTTGGCGCGGCCTTGATCCAAAACTTGTTTCAACAGCCGGCCGCGCATTTCCACCGACACGACATTGCCGCCGAACGGCAAAATGCGAATGATGTCGTATTCCGAAATAGCGCCCGGCGGCAGCTCGTCGTCGATGCGAATCGAGCCGCCGTTGCAGATGGCCAATTCCGCGCCCGGCGCGGCGTTCAGAAATCCCTCGGCAATGAGGTCGGTTAATTTGCCCGGATAATTCCGCACCGTCGACTCACGGCCGTCGAGCGTCACCGGCGAATTTACCACCAATTGCCCCGGCTCGAAACCCATGGTCTTGAACGCGCCAAAGGCCAAATCCACCCAGCGCTGCACCACCTGGCCGGTTTCCGGATCTTCCGGAATTTTGTCTGTGATCGGCTGCAACTGCGAGTCGATTTGCAAACGCCGGGTCTCGACATCATAAGTTAATTGGTGAATGTAGGCGGAACGCGCATTCGCATCTGCTTTGAAAATCGGCGTAAAATTCGCGCCGCGCCACACCTGCACGTTTTCGTGCTCGTGCCCGCCCAAAATCAAATCAATGCCCGCCACCGTTTGCGCGAGCTTGACGTCGTCTTCGAGCGGAAGATGCGTCACCGCGATGAGAATGTCCACTTGGCCGCGCAGCGCCTGCGCCTGTTTCTTCGCCGCCTCCAGCGGATCAAGGTACGTCACATAGTCCGGTTTATTTTTCGTCATGGTGACGCCAATCATCCCGATCCGCGCGGTTTGATTCGAGGCGTTGGTGACGGTGAAGATCACATTTTCTTTGACATTCGGAAACGGTTTTTGATTGCGATCGAACGCGTTGCCGGAGAACCAGGTGAAGCGCGATTCGGACAAACGCTGCCGGAACGGTTGCTCTTTCAAGTCAAATTCGTGATTGCCGAAGGTGCAATAGTTCAACCCGGCAGCATTCAACACCTCCACCATTTGTTTGCCATCCAGTCGTGCGCCGTCGACTTTGGCGGTTCCCAACGCCGAGGGGCTGAACAAATCGCCGGCCAAAATCATGAAGGTGTTCGGATTTTGCGCCGCAAGCTGTTTTCGCAACGTCGCCAGACGCGCCAAGCCGCCCTCCTTGCCGCCGCTCACCGGCGTGATTTCGTACACATCGTTGATCTGCAGCAGGGTGATTTTGACAATGGTGTCATGCGGCGCGGGGGGAGAAAATGCTAGGATGGTCGATAGCAGGAAGAATAAACAGACAGTAGAAAAGACACGGATGAGTTTCTTTTTTTTCATTGAGTCTTCCTCCGAAAATGAGATCAGTTATACAAGCACTAAATTGGCCACAGGCGTGTAAATATCGATTTCTTCTGAAGGAGTTTTGATGGTTACGATGAGAGAATATCTTGCTTGCCGATCCCATCGTTTTAAATGTTTTCTTTCTCGCCACCAGCCGTTAACTGGAAAAACAGCAATATGCCCCTTTTCGGCAAGAGCGACTGCCGTACCGCGCCAATAATCGGAGTGTATCGAGCCGCGGGAACGCAAATCCGATCCAAGCAACCATTCAGAAGAATCGCTTGAGGTTTTTTCATAATCATCAACTTCCCGACGTGCAACTTTGTTGATGCGCCGTCTAAACTCATCAGTCGTTTCGGTTGCGGCTTTCGTCTCAAATCTTAACCCATGCGAAGCGTAGCGAAATTTATGATTCCAACCTCGACGACCTGGGCTTGGTTCGATAAAGTATGAAAGCGTAACACGCATCTCAACCTCAGCCTCACCCAACTCCATAAGTATATCGCGCGGCCAGAGTAATTCGTGAAGGTGCAATTCATTCGTTTTTATATCTATTCCTTCTTGAAAGTAAGGCTGACGCGAAGTCTGGACAATCAAGGTTAAAATATTGCTGGCACACCAACGCGCCCGAGTCAAATCAGGAACGCCGAAACCATAAATTCGAAGCAAGTTAGCTATAGCAGACTTCTTGTCTTTCCATAAATTTATTCCGCGCAACATTTCCTCTGTCCAGGCCGCGGAATGAACGAGCAATCCGCGAATAGTTTCGGGCCAGAAATTCGGATAGAGCGTTTGAATCATCGCTGCCATTCTCGCCGCCAGAGCAGTAGCCGCACTGGTATCGCCCGTGGCGGCAAAGTATTTAACTTGAGGCTGCCAGTAAGTGGAAAGTAATTGCAAGGAGTCGATGTAGTCTGCCGAATTTGCCGCAGGATTCCATCCTACATTGCCCCCTTCCAAAACAATGTCTGGCTTTAAGGGCCATTGTTTTTGCCAAATTAATGAAGTGCTGCTGGAAGGACATAAGCCACCTTTGGATGCCGCGCATGACCAACCTGGATAGGTAAGATGATCAATGTAATCTTTTTCAGTACAAGCCCCCACAGTTACGGCGTTCCAAGATTGTCCAGGATCGTGAATCCCTTCCGTTTGATTGCTTGCAGGATAATCTGCGAGTGAATCAAAATTTACATTCCCTGCTGAAATTAGCATGAGGCGAGTTTGCTCATCTTCT
>Ga0073934_10012162_pt1 | contig 10218 bp, 14 predicted proteins | sample LarsenN4metaG_FD_76834 | JGI IMG/M metagenome (GOLD analysis project Ga0073934, IMG submission 76834) | Hot spring sediment bacterial and archeal communities from British Columbia, Canada, to study Microbial Dark Matter (Phase II) - Larsen... ... | reverse complement strand
TGATCCGTACCAAGGGGGAGGCCGGGTCCGGCAACATCGTCGAGGCCGTCCGCCACATGCGCGCGCTGACGGGTGGCATGCGGCGGCTCACGACCCTCGGCCCCGAGGAGCTGATGATGGAAGCGAAGACCCTCGGCGCGCCCCCGGAGCTCGTCCGGTGGGTCGCTCAGCACGGGCGGCTCCCGGTGCCCAACTTCTCGGCGGGTGGGATCGCGTCGCCGGCGGACGCGGCGTTGATGATGCAGCTCGGCGCCGAGGCCGTCTTCGTCGGCTCGGGGATCTTCAAGTCGGCCGACCCTGCTCCACGGGCCCGGGCGATCGTGCAGGCGACGACGCACTACAAGGACCCGAGCGTGCTCGCGCGCGTGAGCGAGGAGCTCGGCGACGCCATGCCGGGGATCGAGACCTCCAAGCTGCCGGAGGGAGAGCTCCTGCAGACCCGCGGCTGGTGACGGGAGGCCGGGCCATGCGGATCGGGGTTCTGGCGCTCCAGGGCGACTTCGCGCTCCACGCGGGAGCCCTCGCCCGCTGCGGCGTCGAGTCGGTCGAGGTGCGGAAGCCGGATGCGCTCGAGGCGGTGGACGGGCTGATCATTCCCGGCGGCGAGAGCACCACCCTGCTCCGCCTGATGGAGCACTGGGGCCTCGTGCCTGCGATCGAGGGACTTCACCGGGAGGGCCGACCCATCTTCGGGACCTGCGCCGGTCTCATCCTGCTCGCGCGCGAGGTCCTGAACCCGCGCCAGTTCTCGTTGGGGCTGATCGACGTGTCCGTTGAGCGCAATGCCTACGGCCGGCAGCGAGAGTCTTTCGAGGCACGTGGCGTCGCCGTGTTCGACGGTCGACCGTCCGAGATTGAGCTGGTATTCATCCGTGCGCCGCGGATCCGTGAGCTCGGCCCCGGGGTGGAGGTGCTGGCCCGGCTCAACGCCGAGCCCGTCCTGGTGCAACAAGACACCGTACTCGTGGCCGCGTTCCACCCGGAGCTCACCGACGATCCCACCGTCCACCAGTACTTCTGCCGCATGGTCTGGCGGACCCGGCCGGAGCGCGCGCCGAAGCCCAGCCTGAGCCCGAAGGCGGGTTGCGGCTGAACCCGCTGGTCCGGGTGGGGCGGTATCGGCGCTCCCACTCGCACCGGCACCGGCGGCGTTGGCTTGGGGAGGCACCCCTCGGCGGGAACCCTCGCCTACCGAGCCCGTCGCTGCTCACGCCCTGACGAAGCGTTCGACACCGCGGGTGCCCATTGGCGAGCTGACGTCAGGGAAGTCCCGGTATTCTCAGGCATCTCGCGCTGGCATTCCCATTGCAACCCTGCTCCCGGTTTGCACCTCGACCGGGGTGCCTGAGCCGGATGTGAGGGGAATCGGGAGGAAGCGCCATGAGTGAGCCAGTCAGTGACAGGGCCCACTACGTTACGAACGGTCGCGATGGAGCGGCCGGGGTGCGGCTCGTGCAACAGGGGCGCTGGGAACAGCCGGGTCCGGTCCGGATCGTCCGGCGGCAGCCGGGGACGCTGAGGCCGGCGGGCCGAAGAGCCGCCAGGCGCGCGAGACGCCTCGTGGTGGCGTGGATAGTCGCGCTTCTCGGGGTGTGCGTCGTGACGGCCCTGGCGTGGGCGGAGGCGGACTCGGCACGGTGTTCCCTCGCCTGGCCGGAGGTCACGCGGAACTTCGGTCCCGGGAGCGGTTGGCGGCTTGTGGCGCCGCCGGTGCTGCTCGTGACGACGGATGACGGGATCCCCCAGTATCAGGCGCACCTGTTCGAGTCTCCGGCGGAGATCCGAATGGCCCTGGTCATCGCGGAGTGGGGAGACCCCCAGTCCCCGCGGCTCGGTCCCGTGGTGTACTGCACGATCCGCAGCGCGCAGGGGGCGGTCGTCGAGGAGCTGGGGCGAAACCCGATGGGGGTCGAGACGAGCCCGACGGCCTGCCTTCAGTGCGTGTAGGGATCGCGAGGAGCTGGTGGGCCACGCCCGCGCCGGGCCTGCGGAGACGGGGCGGGCGGGGGTTCCCCCCGGCGGCCGTGGGGGCCTTCCATCCGGCTCGGGCCTGAGCGCGGGCCGCCGTCCCCGGGCGGCGCCGCGGGGACGGCGGTCAGCCGACGCCGAGTCGTGACGGGGCTACTTCACCATCTCGGCGAGCATCTTGGCGGCGTAGGCCTTCGCCTCCGCCCGCGCGTGGTTGCCGGCCTTGTGGGCCTCGTCGGCGGCCTTGGCGAGCTCCTTTGCCTCGTCGAGGAGCCCGGCGTTCCGGGCCTTCTGACGATCATCCGTGGCCTTCACGGCCGTCTGCTAGGCCTTGGCGATCGCCTCGTTGGCGCCCTTGACCAGCGCCGGGCAGGTCCAGGCGAAGGCGGGCCCCACGAGGACGGCGAGGGCGACCATGATGGCCAGCGCGACACCCAGTGTCTTCACGAGTCAGTCCTCCTCAGGTGAGTGGTTGCGAGGCCAAGCGTGGCCCCTTGTCTCAAGCAACCGGCCGGCATCCGGAAAGGTTCCCGGCTCGTCTCGCGCGGAGTTGCCCGGCGCGGGACGACGAGCTGTTGGTATACTCGTGTCGTGACCGAGTACGGGCCCGTCCTCGTCTTCCTGGCGATGATCGTGGCGTTCGGCGCGATCAGTCTCGCGGTCGCCGCGTTCCTGCGGCCGGCCCGGCCCGGCCCGGTGAAGCTCCAGAACTACGAGTGCGGACCGGAGCCGATCGGGCCGGCCTGGATCCAGTTCCCGGTCGGGTTCTACCTGGTCGCGCTCGTGTTCATCGTCTTCGACGCGCTCGCGGTGTTCCTGTTCCCGTGGGCGCTGGTGGTCGGGGCGCTCGGCTGGCCGGCGTTTGCCGCCATGGCGGGATTCCTCGGGATCCTGCTCCTCGGCTGGGGGTACGCCTACCGGGAGGGCGTGCTGTCGTGGACGTGAGGCCCCCGGTCGCGTCCCCGACCCCGAAGGTCCCCGTGCCGGAGTGGGAGGAGTTCAAGGATCTCCAGGACTGGGTCAAGTACCGCCAGGAGCGGATCGACGGGGACCGGGTCTCCGAAACGTTCGCGAGCCTGGCCGACCGGCTGGAGCAGTTCCCGGGCGGCTGGCTCATGGTCACCTCGACGGACAAGCTCTTCAACTGGGCCCGGAAGTCGTCCATCTGGCCGGTCACCTTCGGCCTGGCGTGCTGCGCCATCGAGATGATGGCGACGTTCGCCTCGCGATTCGACGTGGAGCGCTTCGGGATGGTGCCCTGGGCCTCGCCCCGGCACGCGGACCTCATGATCGTCTCGGGGACCGTGACCATCAAGATGGCGCCGATGCTCAAGCGCATCTACGAGCAGATGCCGGATCCCAAGTGGTGCCTCTCGATGGGCTCCTGCGCAAACTCGGGCGGGCCCTTCCGCCACGGGTACCACGTCGTCAAGGGGGTCGATCGGGTCGTTCCCGTGGACGTGTACGTCCCCGGGTGCCCGCCGACGCCCGAGTCCCTCATGTTCGGCATCTTGAAGCTCCAGGAGAAGGTGGCCGAGTTCCAGAAGCGGGGGAAGCGCGCGGCCCCGGCCCCCCCGGCGGGCTAGGCCTCTGTCCCGCCGAGGCTCCCTCCGATGATCTAGCCGCCGCCCCCGTGCACCTCGACGAGACCCTGACCCGGATCCGCGAGCGCTTCGGCGTGGAGCCCACGGGGGAGGACCCGAAGCGCCCGCTCGACCCCCGACACCTGGTGGTCACCGTGCCCGTGGACCGCTGGGTCGAGTTCGCGGGCTTCGCCAAGGAGGCGCTGGGCTGCCGCTACTTCTGCCACCTGACCGCGGTGGACTGGAAGGCCGAGGGCCTGGACGTGGTGGCGCGCCTCGAGAACCTCCGGGACGGGCTTGGCCTCACGGTCAAGACGCGCATCCCCCGCGAGGCGGCGTGCCCGAGCCTGACCGGGCCCTACCGGGGCGCCGACTGGATGGAGCGGGAGTGCTACGACCTCTTCGGGATCCGGTTCGACGGGCATCCCGACCTCCGGCGGCTCCTCCTGCCCGAGGACTGGGAGGGCCATCCGCTGCGGAAGGACTACGCCGTCGACACGTCGCACGCGCCGTATCGGTGAGCGGCACGGGAGAGCGCCATGATCCATGAGCTCCGCACGTACACCGTGAAGCCGGGCAAGCTCGCCGAGTACGTCGAGAAGGCCGGCGCCATCGGCCGGCCCATCCGCGGCGACCGATACGGGACGCTGCTCGGCTACTAGACGACCGAGCTCGGTCCCCTGAACCAGGTCGTGCACCTCTGGGAGTTCACGGACCTCGGGGCGCGGACCGTCGCGCGAGCCGGGCTCGCGAAGGATGAGCGCTGGGTCAAGGAGTACCTGCCGGTCAGCGGGCCGCTCCTCGAGGCCCAGGAGAACATGATCCTGAACCCCATGGACTGGTGCCCGGTTCGCCCCCCGTCCCGCGAGGGCGGGATGGGGGTTTACGAGCTGCGGGTGTACCGGTGCCATCCCGGGAAGGTCCCGGCGTACTCGGACGTGATGCGCGAGGCCCTGCCGGTGCGCGAGCAGTACTCGTCCCCGGTCGGCTACTGGTTCACCGAGATCGGGCCTCTGAACACGGTGGTCCATCTCTGGCCGTACCGGGACCTCGCCCACCGGGCGGAGATCCGTCGCGCCCTCGGCGCCGACTCCGCCTGGCAGGCGGCGGTCGGCCGGCTCATGTCGCTCGTCCAGACCCAGGCGTCGAAGATCCTCGTGCCGACGGCGTTCTCGCCCCTCCGGTAGCGCGTCCCATGCCCGATCCGGCAGCCCGCACGGTCGTCGAGTACGGCTACGGGGGCAACGAGCGCCTCGTGATGAACATGGGGCCGCAGCACCCGTCCGCCCACGGCGTCTTCCGGATGATCCTGACGCTGGAGGGCGAAACGATCGTCGCGGTGGACCCGGTCATCGGCTACCTCCACCGCTGCCACGAGAAGCTCGGGGAGACGCTGACCTACGTCCAGTACCCCACCATCGCGTCCAAGACGGACTACGTCGCCGCGATGACGGCCGAGCTCACCTACGTCCGGGCCGCCGAGCAGCTCGGGCAGATCGAGGTCCCCCGGCGCGCTCAGTACCTCCGCGTCCTCTGCGCCGAGCTCCAGCGGGTCGCCTCCCACCTCCTCTGGCTCGGGACCTGGTGCATGGACATGGGGGGCGCCCTCGGCGGCGGCGCGACCATGTTCCTCTACTGCTTCCGCGAGCGTGAGATGATCCTGGACCTCTTCGAGGCGCTCACCGGGGCCCGGCTCCTCTACGGGTTCCACCAGATCGGCGGGACACGCTACGACCTGCCGGCGGGGTGGGCCGAGACGTGCCGCGAGACCGTGGCCCACATCGAGCGGCGGATCGAGGAGTACGAGGCGGTCCTCGAGGGCAACACGGTCTTCCTGGTGCGGACCCAGGGTGTGGGCGTGATCTCGCCGGAGCTGGCCCAGGAGGTCGGCGTCTCCGGGCCGCTGCTCCGGGGCTCGGGCATCGCCCACGACATTCGCCGCGCGGAGCCGTACTCCGCGTACGAGGACTTCGCCTTCGACGTGCCCGTGGAGACGGCGGGCGACTGCCACGCGCGCTATCGGGTGCGCATGCAGGAGTTCCGTCAGGCGATCCGGATCGTCCGCCAGGTGCTGGATGGCCTGCCCGAGGGCCCCATCTCCTCGCGGCCGGGCGTGAAGTCGGTGGGCCAGGTCAAGCTCCCGAAGGGCGAGGCCTACGCCCGGGTCGAGGGGCCGCGGGGGGAGGTGGGGATCTACCTCGTCTCGGACGGGACGACGAAGCCCTATCGGATGAAGTGGCGCGGCGCCTCGTTCTCGAACCTGGCGGTGGCCGGGCACATCCTGCCGGGTCACAAGGTGGCGGATGCCGTGGCCATCCTGGGGTCCATCGATCCGGTCTTCGGCGAGGTCGACCGCTAGCCGTGAGCGCGGGGGACCTGCTCTCGACGGTCGGCCCGCCGTTCCTCCTCCTGAACGGCGTCATCATCCTCATCACGTACCTGACGCTCCTCGAGCGGAAGTTCGCGGCGCGCGTCCAGTCGCGGGTGGGTCCCTACCGCGTCGGCCGCCCCCACGGCTGGCTCCAGCCCATCGCCGACGCGCTGAAGCTGCTCCTCAAGGAGGACGTGGTCCCGACGGCGGCCGACCGCGGCGTGTTCAACCTGGCGCCCCTCGTCTTCCTCGCCCCGGCGTTCCTCATGTACGCCGCCATCCCCTTCGCCGAGGGCCAGGTGCTGGCCAACCTCGAGATCGGCCTCCTGTTCGTGCTGGCGGTGTCGTCCCTCGAGGTGGTGGGTCTGTTCATGTGCGGCTGGGGCTCGAACAACAAGTACGCCCTCCTCTCCGCGATGCGAGCGGTGAACCAGATCATCTCGTACGAGGTCCCGTTCATCCTGGTCGCGCTGGTGCCGGTGGTCCTGACCGGGTCGATGCGGCTCCAGGCGATCGTCGACGCGCAGACGGGGCTCTGGTTTGTCGCCTATCCGGTGCTCGGCCAGCTCGCGTTCGTGGGCTTCCTCGTCACGACGCTCGCCTCCGAGAACCGGATCCCCTTCGACATCGTGGAGGCGGAGTCGGAGCTGGTCGCGGGGTTCCGGGTCGAGTACTCGGGGATGAAGTTCGCCCTCATCCAGCTGGCCGAGTTCACGCATCTCTTCGGGCTGGCCTGCCTCGGCACGCTCCTCTTCCTGGGCGGCTGGCGGGGCCCGGGGCCGGCGGGACTGGGGCCGGTCTGGTTCATCCTGAAGTCGGTGACGCTCTTCCTCCTGATCATCTGGGTGCGATGGTCGTTCCTCCGGATCCGGGTGGACCAGATCCTCGGGCTCTCCTGGAAGGTGTTCCTGCCGGCCGCCCTGGCCCTGCTCCTCGCCGCGGGGGCGGTGGTCGCGGCGCGGGGAGGCGGCGGTGCCTGACGGGCGGGCGGTCGACGGCACCGTGTGGCGGACGATGCGCACCGCCGCGGCGGCGATGGCCGTGACGTTCCGGAACCTCTTCCGGAAGCCGGTGACGGTCCACTACCCGGACGCGGTCCGGCCCTATCCGGACCGGTTCCGGGGCGTGCTCGCCCTGACGTACCACCCCGAGACCGGCGAGGAGAACTGCATCGGCTGCCGGCTCTGCGAGTACATCTGTCCGCCCCAGGTCATCAAGGTCGAGATGCTCAAGGCCGAGAAGCGGAACTACGCCAAGACCTTCTTCCTCGAGCTCTACTCGTGCGAGTTCTGCGAGCTGTGCGTCCAGGTCTGCCCGACCGACGCGATCATCATGCTGAAGACCTTCGACCTGGCGGTCGACGACCGCCGAGAGCTCCTGCTCGACAAGGAGCGCCTGCACGCGCTCGGTCTCGAGTTCCGTCCCTCCTGGGCCACGGGCACCGGGCTCCGGGCGATGCAGGCCCCGAAGCCGAAGAGCGGCGGGAAGGGGCCGGCCGCCGGGGACGCCGCCGGGTGACGGGCGAGACGCTCGGGCTCGTGGCGGTCGCCGCCGTCCTGGTGGGCGCGAGCGTGCTGGTGGTCCTCGCCCGGAACCTCTTCCACTCGGTCCTGTGGCTGGCGCTCGCCCTGGTGGCCACGGCCGGCCTGTTCCTCCTCCTCCACGCGGAGTTTCTCGCCGGCGTCCAGGTGCTCCTCTACGCGGGGGGCGTGGTCACGATCGTGGTCTTCGCGATCATGCTGACCGAACGGCTCGTGGGGCAGACCCTCCGCCAGATGAACCGCGGGATCGGCGGGGGCGCGGTCGTGGCGCTGGCGGTCTTCGGCGGGATCGCGGCGGTGGTCCTCCGCGCGCCGCTCGGGCCGGCGCCGGCAGGACCCGGCCCCACGACGGCGGCCCTGGGGGCGCGGCTCCTCGACGACTGGGTGCTCGCGTTCGAGGTCCTCGGGGTGCTGCTCGTCGCCGCGCTCCTCGGGGCGGTCTACCTGGCACGCACCGACGACTAGCATGCTCCGAGCCTACCTGCTGGTCGCGGCGGCGGTCTTCGCCATCGGCCTCTTCGGCGTCCTGAGCCGGCGGAACGCCATCGGCATCCTGCTCGGCATCGAGCTGATGCTCAACGCGGTCAACATCAACCTGGTGGCGTTCGCCCGCGCGGGCGCGGGCCTGGCGGGATGGATCCTGGCGCTCTTCATGATCGCCATCACGGTGACCGAGGTGGCGGTGGGCCTCGCCATCGTGATCGTGATCTTCCGGGTCCGGCGAACGGTCGAGGCGGATCACCTGGACCTCCTCCGGGGCTGACCGTGGCCACCAGCGAGACGACCCTCGCCGCCCTGATCGTCGCGACCCCGTTCGCCGCCGCGTTGCTCCTGGGCTGCTGCCCGCCGCTCCGGCGCGCTGGCCAGCTGGCCGGCGTGGTCGCCCTCGTCGGCTCGGGGGCGGCCCTCGTCATCGCCATGCGTCTGGCCTCGTGGCTGTGGGTGGCCGCGTACCGCGCCGAGGTGTTCCGGCTGACGCGCGGGTTCACGCCGAGCCGCGAGATCGAGGCGACGCTCGCCTGGCTGCCCCAGGCCGGCGCGCGGCCGCTGGCCACGGTCGGGGTCCTGGTCGATCCCCTGTCGAGCCTGATGGCGGCGCTGGTGGCGCTCGTGGCCTTCCTCGTCCAGCTCTACTCGCTCGGCTATCTGGCCGACGAGCGGCCCGGAGGGCTCGGGCGCTACTACCTCTACCAGTCGCTCTTCGCCTTCTCCATGCTCGGGCTCGTCTTCTCGCCGAACTTCCTCCAGCTCTTCGTCTTCTGGGAGCTGGTGGGGCTCTGCTCGTACCTCCTGATCGGCTACTACTACCAGCGTCCCGCGGCCGCGCGCGCGGCGGTGAAGGCGTTCTGGGTCACGAAGCTCGGGGACCTCGGGCTCGTCCTGGGGATCGTCCTGCTCTGGGGGGCGACCGGGGAGTTCGGCTTCGAGGCGCTCGCCCGCTCGGTCGCCGGGGGGGCGCTCGATCCCGGGTTCCTGACGCTCACGATCGGGCTGGTGTATCTCGGCGCCGTGGGAAAGAGCGCCCAGTTCCCGCTCCACGTGTGGCTCCCCGACGCCATGGAGGGTCCCACGCCCGTGTCGGCGCTCATCCATGCCGCGACCATGGTGACGGCGGGCGTCTACCTGGTGGCGCGGGCCTTCCCGCTCTTCGCCGCCGCGCCGGGGCTCCTGACGGTCGTCGCCTGGGTCGGGGCCTTCACGGCCCTCCTGGCGGCGACGCTCGCCCTGGTCCAGCGGGACATCAAGCGGGTCCTCGCCTACTCCACGGTCTCCCAGCTCGGCTACATGATGACGGCGCTCGGGGCCGGGGCCCCGGCGGCGGGCTTCCTCCACCTCCTCACGCACGGGTTCTTCAAGGCGCTCCTCTTCCTCGCGGCGGGGGCCGTCATTCACGCCGTCGCGACCAACGACATGTTCCAGATGGGGCGGCTGGCCCGAGCCATGCCGACGACGGCCGCCGTGTTCGTCGTCGGGGCGCTGGCGCTGGCCGGGCTGCCACCGCTCTCCGGCTTCGTCTCGAAGGAGGCCGTGCTCGCGGCGGTCTGGCAGGCGCCGGGGCTCGGGGTGCCCTTCCTCATGCTGGCGGTCACCGTTTTCCTGACAGCCTTCTACATGGGGCGCGCCGTCGTCCTCACGTTCTTCGGTGGGAGCGGGCCAGCCGGCCATCCGCACGACCCGCCGCCCGTCATGGCCGGTCCGCTCTGGGTCCTCGCCGTCGGGTCCGTGGCGGCCGGCGGTCTCGCCAGCGGACGGCTGCCGCTCGGCTTCGCCCAGTTCTTCGCCGGCCATCTGGACGCCACGCTCCCGCACGGGCCGGACTGGCTCCCGTGGCTGTCGGTGGGCCTGGCCGGGGCCGGCCTCGCCGCCGGCGCGGCGGTCTACCAGTGGGGCGTCGTGTCCCCCGTGACGCTGGCGCGCGGGTTCGGCCCGCTCGGCCGGGCCGCGGCGCAGGGGTACGGCCTCGACGCCACGTACGCGGCGATGTACCGGGGCGCGCTCCTCGGGGGGGCGCGGGTCGTGGGCTGGATCGACCGCTACCTGGTCGATGGGGTGGTGAACGTGGCGAGCGCGTGGACGCTCCGGGCCGGCGCGGGGCTCCGGGTGATCCAGACGGGCCGGGCCCAGGACTACCTCTACGGCGTCGCCGCCGGCGTGCTGTTGCTCCTGGTGATCTGGGCATGGCCCTGAGCCCCTGGCCTGTGCTGTCCGTGATCACGGCGGCGCCGTTCGTCGGCGCCCTGCTCATCATGTTCAC
>Ga0073934_10012161_pt1 | contig 10218 bp, 7 predicted proteins | sample LarsenN4metaG_FD_76834 | JGI IMG/M metagenome (GOLD analysis project Ga0073934, IMG submission 76834) | Hot spring sediment bacterial and archeal communities from British Columbia, Canada, to study Microbial Dark Matter (Phase II) - Larsen... ... | reverse complement strand
GCCCGCGCGAGATCACCCGCCACCAGTAACTCACACCACCCGGCAGCCCGGGAATGTACTCCACGTCGTCCTCGCTGTCGGTGATGCCGTACTTGCCCTGTCCTTTCATCTTCAGCTCTTCGGCGTGCCCGTCGCAGAAGGCTAAGTTGTAGAACCAGTCACGCCGGTGCCACCCGCCGATGGTGAAGTCAGTTCCGGAGTTGTACGGCGCCGGCATATAGCCCCAGGCCCAGCCGTATCGACCGCACCCTTCCAGGTAGTAGACCGTGCGGCTGGCGTTGGGCACGCGATCCAGGGGCCTCATGAAGACGGTGTTGGAGGACATGGGCCCCTGCGCACCCTCACAGATCATCTGCACCATGGCCGTGTAGCTGGTGCCGAAATAATCATAGGACGTCTTGCGGGCGACCTTGTAGTGCAACCACGGACCGAGCTGGATTCGCGTGGGTGCGCCGGTATAGCCCTTGTCCGAGGGACACTTGAACAGCTTCAGGTCCAGGCTCTTGTCCTTGGCGACGACCTCAGGCGAGAGGTTCTGCTTGCCCGTACCCTTCGTAGCGTACACCGTCAGGTTCTTGTACAGGATGCGGTTGAGCGGCCGGACCCAAGAACCCATGCCCTGCTCGGCGTTGTACAGCGCGGCGTCGGACTGGATGGCGTTGCCCGACTTTCCGCCGAACTGGTAGGATCCGATGATGACACCGCTCTGTACGCCGCGGTTGGTCATCATGGGGATGGCCATGTTCCGCGGGTCTTCGGTCGCGTAGGTCATGCTGGCCTGGGCAATGCCGCGCAGGTTGGCCAGGCAGGTCCCCTTCTTGGCCTGCTCGCGAGCCCTGGACAGCGAGGGCAGCAGGATGGCCACAAGGACGGCGATGATGGCCACGACCACCAAAAGCTCGATGAGCGTAAAGCCCCGAGGCCGCCGTCCGGATCGAGCCTTTCGCTCAATGCCGAACATCATACTCTCCTTTGTCAAAACAGATACACACCGGCCGTCCCGGAGCATTCGGGATGGCCACCCAGCCGACCAGCGCCACATGGGGTGCGAGATGCGGGAAAACTTCAACCACTAGCTACCCATATTTAAGCGGCAAAGCGCGAGATGTCAATAACTTTTTCGCGATTCTCTAAAGTTGCGCCCGCCGGCCTGGGTTCTGGGAGCTTGAGGCTCCGAGTCCCGCTGGGCCACTTTACCGCCCTGTCCGAGATACATCAGGGGTGCTTCTGATCTCTGCCTGACTCCAAGCCCAGGGCGCGACAGGTAACCGGGGCTGTGAACGGGGTTAATGCCCTAAAAGCTACCGGTAAAATTGACTTGGAAGATGGCGAAATCGCTTAGATCAACGTCCAGGTCCGAGTCGAAGTCCGCGATCCGGCAGGGTGTGGGCGCGGGTACGCTGGAACCCCCGTAGCAAAGCTGGAAGACGGTGAAATCCGCCAAGTCAACGTCCCCGTCCCCGTCCAGGTCGCCCAGGCGGGCCACCGTCCCGGACCCCTCCGTCGCCAGGCCCGTGGCCTGCTGCCAGCCGGGGGACGCTGGAATGTGGATTGAAACGTCGCCGGCCGCGGCAACATGAAATACCACGCCCCTCGGCCCACCCGGCAGACCGGCGTCCGTGGCGGAGTCCAGCAGCAGGATTCCGCCATCGGCGCGGCTGACCAGCTCGCAAGGATGGGCGAAGAGCGGGCTGGTGGCGTGCACGCTGACCGCACCACCGGCTGTAACTCGAAAGACGGCCCCGTCGTATCCCAGGTTCTGCGGATCGGCTTCCGCGTCGGCAACCAGAAACGACTGACCGTCCGCGGCGAGGACCACATCCTGCAAATCGGCGAACCAGGCGGATGTGGCCAGCACTTCGATCTGGCCCGAGTCGAGCACGCGGAAAACGGCTCCCACATGGCCCGTTCCGCCGGCGGCCGCCGAGCGGTCCACGACGATCAACTCGCCGGGCGCCGCAACCGCGACGCCTGTCGGCTCGCTGAACTGAGTGCTGGCGACGTGGACCGAGATCTGGCCATTCGGGTCAACGACGAAGACCACCCCGGTGAGCTGCCCGCCGGGGCCGGCGGCCGCCCGGCCGGTGACGAAGATACGGCCGTCGCCGGCCAGAGCCAAATCGGTCATCTCCAGCGTGTCGCGGCTGGCCGCGTAGAGCACGACCTGCCTGGTGACCGGGTCAAACCGGTAGATGGCTCCCGTCGGGCTGCCGACGTTCAGGGGATCGGAGGCGGCGTCGAGGACAAACAGGTTGCCGGCCGAGTCGGTTGCGGCCGCACAAGGGTCGACCCAAGCGGGAGAGGCAATCCACTCCAAGAGGGCGGAGCCGTCGTAGGCGAAGACGGCCCCGGCATCTCCGCCCCACCCGGCCGGGTCGGCCGAGCGGTCCGCCACGTAGCTCAGCAGCGTGGGGGGGCCGGCGACGGCCACGCGCAGGAAAAACACGCCGGCCGCCAGTACCACGCGTGGCGCTCGTTTGAACACCGATCTGGCTTCTATCCGCTGCATGGTTCATCCGCCATCAGCGACGGCTCGGATAGCAAACAACGGGCGTTGCGCCCCCGGCTGAGAACCGCGACGGGGCGGACGCCGCGGTCCTACTGACAGTCGAAACCGGTGGGGATCGAGGGGCTGGGCAACGTATCACGTTGCCAACCCGGCCCGCGCGAGATCACCCGCCACCAGTAACTCACACCACCCGGCAGCCCCGGAACGTACTCCACGTCGTCTTGGCTGTCGGTGATGCCGTACTTGCCCTGCCCTTTCATCTTCAGCTCTTCGGCGTGGCCGTCGCATAAGGCGAAGTTGTAGAACCAGTCACGCCGGTGCCATCCGCCGATGGTGAAGTCGGTTCCCGAGTTGTAAGGAGCGGGCATGTATCCCCAGCTCCAGGCATAGCGCCCGGCGTTCTCCAGGTAGTAAACCGTCCGAGAGGGGCTGGGCACCCGATCCAGCGGCCTCATGAAGACGGTGTTGGAGGACATGGGCCCCGACTGGCCCTCGCAGATCATCTGCACCATGGAGGTGTAGCTGGTGCCGAAGTAGTCGTAGGCGCTTTTGCGGGAGTGTTTGTAGAACCTGAAACCGCGCATCTGGATGACGCGCGGGGCGCCCGTGTAGCCCCGGTCCGACGGGCAACGAAACAGCCTCAGATCAAGGGTTTTGTCCCGCTCCATCACCGGTACGGTCTTGTTGGCCACGTGATAACCGGTCAGGTTCTTGTACAGAATGCGATTGAGCGGCCTGGTCCAGGAGCCGAACCCGCCCTCGGCGTTGTACAGGCCTACTTCGGACTGATCGGCGTCTCCGGACTTGCCCCCGTACTGATAGGCGCCGATGACCGGGTTGTTCTGCCCGGGAATGTCCCGACGCGAGTGAATGGGGATGGCGTTATTGCGGGGGTCTTCCGAAGCGTAGGTGGTGCTGGCCTGGGCGACGGCCCGCAAGTTGGCCAGGCAGGTACCCTTCTTAGCCTGCTCGCGGGCCCGGGCCAGGGAGGGCAGCAGGACGGCCACCAGGACGGCGATGATGGCCACGACCACCAGGAGTTCGATGAGCGTGAAGGCGCCCAGCGCGAGGCTCGGCAGCTCTCTGGTGCGTTGGACCCGTCCGGGCATCACCAACCGTCTCCACAGCTCTGTCTTCCGAACCGATTCCCATAGAAGCGCGGGGCTGCCCCGGGCCTGGTCCGAAAGACGGGCCCGCCACGCGGGCCACAAGCCGTGCGGCGGCCAATCAAGGAGCAAACCTTATGCTAACCGCAGGGCCAGCCGCGTGTCAACGAGAAAGCCAGCCGCGCCGCCCCTGCGGGGGGGAAACTTGATGTTTGCCGCGGACGACACTAGCTTGAGCCGGGGTTTTCTCTGCCGGACCAGCCGCAACCTGAGAACGGGTGATTGAGACCCCGCGCCGGCGGGGGCGACGGAATCGGATGAGAGTGCTGTCGGGCATCCAACCATCGGGCAAGCTGCACATCGGCAACTACTTCGGGGCCATGCGCCAACACCTCGCCCTGCAGGACGAAGGCCACGAGTGCTTCTACTTCATCGCCAACTACCACGCCCTGACCAGCCTGAGCGAGGCCAGGCTGGTGCAGGAATACACGCAGGAGGTGGCCCTTGGTTATCTGGCCCTGGGCCTGGACCCGGAGCGGACGATCTTCTTCCGTCAGACCGACGTGCCGGAGGTGACCGAATTGGCCTGGATTCTCTCCTGCATCACCCCCATGGGTCTGCTTCAGCGGTGTCACTCCTTCAAGGACAAGCTGGCCCAGGGGTTGGCGCCCAACCACGGTCTGTTCGCCTATCCGGTGCTCCAGGCGGCGGACATCCTGATCTACCGGCCGCACGTGGTGCCGGTCGGCCAGGACCAGAAGCAGCACGTGGAAGTGACGCAGGACATCCAGGGCAAGTTCAACCAGCTTTACGGCGAGCTGCTGGTCCGGCCGGAGCCGATGATCAAAGAGGAGGTGGCCGTCGTGCCGGGCACCGACGGGCGGAAGATGTCCAAGAGCTACGACAACACCATCGAGCTGTTCGGGCCGGAAGGCGAGGTCAAAAAGAAGATCATGGGCATGGTGACGGACAGCACGCCGGTGGAGGCGCCGAAGCGCCCGGAGCGATGCAACGTGTTCGCTCTGCTGCGGCTGTTCGCCTCCCCGTCGGAGCTGGCCGACTGGGAGCGACGCTACCGTCAGGGAGGCACCGGCTACGGAGAGGCCAAGAAGCGGCTCTTCGAGCTGTTCCTCGAAACCTTCGGAGCGGCGCGGAAGAAGTACGAACAGTTGCAGATGGACCCGCCGTACGTGGAGAGCGTGCTGGCCGACGGCGGCCGCCGGGCCCGTGCGGTCGCCGCCGCGGTGATGAAGGAGGTCCGGGCGGCTACGGGGTTGAAGACTGTCCGGGACGAGGGCTGCTGAGAGGAGGTCCGATGTCCCAAGGATCGCCCCAGCCAGCCGCGGACTTCAGTACGTGTTTAGCGTTTTCCAGTGCAGGTGGCAGTCATGGTGAGCGGAGCGAAGCATCTCAAACCCCGATTCAGCAGGGTGAGATTCTTCGGTCGCCTGCGGCGACCTCAGAATGACGCCCGGAACCGCTAAACACATACCGGACTTCAGTCCGGGCGGCGCCCCGGACGGCGGAACCGTCCCGATGGTATACGCAGGACCGCGCGGGCTGAATGCCCGCGGCTCGGAGGACGGTGAGCGAATCGACCGGGCGAACCGCACGGCTGACACAGCAGTGGCACATGGTCGGAACGGGGATGAACGCTGAGGGGCAAGAGTGGTCCGCACAGCGGACCCTACGCCCGGCGGCGAACGCAGTCCGGGAGGATGGGCGGCGGCGACGATGACCGAGCAGTACCGCGTCCATCTGGACATCTACAATGGGCCGCTGGACCTGCTGCTGTTCCTCGTCCGCCAGGAGGAGGTGGACATTTCCGACATCCCCATCGCCCGCGTCACCGAACAATACGTCCAGTACGTCCGCCTCCTGGAGGAGCTGGACCCCAACCTGGCCGGCGAGTACCTGGTCATGGTGGCCACGCTGATGGAGATCAAGTCGCGGATGCTGCTGCCGATGCCGCCGCCAGCCGGGGAGGACGAAGAAGAGGTCTTCGACCCTCGCCGCGAGCTGGTGCAGCAGCTTCTGGAATACAAGCGCTTCAAAGACGTCGCCCGGCTGCTCGGCCACCGTGCCGAGGAGCAGGCCCTGCGCCATCCGCGGCTGCCGGCCGACCTGCCCCGCTCCGAATCGGCAGTGGACATCGAAGAGGCCCAGATCTGGGACCTGATGGCCGCCTTCCAGAAGCTGATGGAGCAGATCGGCCGGGGACGGATCGCCCACGAGGTGGTCTACGACGACACGCCGGTGACCGTGCACGCGGCCCGCATCCTGGAGCGGTTGCAGGCCGAGGGCGGGTCGCTGGCCTTCGAGGTCATCTTCCTGGGGCGCGGCAAGAGCGAGATGATCGGGCTGTTCCTGGCGTTGCTGGAGCTGATCCGCCAGCGCCGAGTGCGGGCCGAGCAGGAGCGGCTCTTCGGGCAGATCGTCGTGCACCTGATCGACGCCACGCCGATCACCGAGGTGACCGTGCTGGGGCTGCACGTGCCGCCGGCCGAGACCGGCGAGGAAGTTGCCGGTGAACCCGACGATGAACCGACGGGCAATCTGTTCGACGAAGACCCGTTCGAGGAACAGGCCCCGGGCGGGATCGGGGAAGTCGCCCATGAAGCCGTCCGAGAAACTGAAAGCGATGAACCTGACGCTGCCGCCGGCGCCTAAGCCGATCGGCTCCTACCTGCCCGGCCTGCGGACGGGCAACCTGATCCTGGTGAGCGGCCAACTGCCGCTGCGGGACGGCAAGCTGACCTGTGCGGGCAAGGTGGGGGCCGAGGTGTCGATTGAGCAGGCTCGAGCGGCGGCAGGGGTGGCGGGACTGAACGCGCTGGCCATCGCCGCGGAGACGGCCGGTGGCGTGGACAACATCCGGCGGATCGTGCGGCTGGCGGTCTTCGTCAACAGCGCGGCCGGCTTCACGGAACAGCCGAAGGTGGCCAACGGAGCCAGCGATTTGATGGTGGAGGTCTTCGGCGAGGCCGGCAGGCACGTCCGAGCGGCCGTGGGGGTCAACGAGCTTCCATCGAACGCGGCCGTGGAGGTGGAGTTGATGGCGGAGGCGTGAGCGGAGCGTGGTCCCTGGACTTCGTGGCTCCGCGCGGACTCCAAGTCCGCGGCTCGGATCAGCCCGAAGGCGGGCGGACCAGGACCAGGAGTTGTCCCGCGGGGATGGCGTCGTGCGGCGGCTCGCGACGGACGATCCGCGGAGAATCCAGCTCGACGATCTCGTCGGCGTAATTGGCCGGGGCCAGCAGCCAGGCCGCGGGCCGGTCGCGCGGAACGTCGTGCACGCTGTCCAGATAGGTGTACGAGCGGGCGATGTAGAAGTACGCGGCGGATTGCCCGCTGCCGGCCACGAACAGCTCGGCCTCCGCGGGCAGCGAGCCGGTCACCTGCCGAACGAAATCCGCGGTGACCCGTCGGTGGTCCCGGGCGGGCATGATCCACGCCCCGACGATCAGATACACGCCCAGAACAGCGCCGAACACGGAGCCCAGGACCGGGCGGGCGCTGTGTGCCAGCAATTTGGCACCCTCGGCCAGCACGGTGGCCGACAGAATGGAAAGCGGCGGCAGGATGGGAATCGCGTAATGCTTGTGCTTGCCGGCCGAGAGGGTCAGCGCGACCAGCCCGGCCAGGAACCACGTCCAGAGAAACCGGACGGCCACATCCTCCGGGCGGCGAGCGACCCGCCAGAGTTTCCCGGCGCCCGCCACCAGCAGGACGGCCCACGGCAGCGTCAGGAAGGGGGCCATCCACAGGTAATATGGCACCGGCTGCGTGCCCAGCCGGTGCGTCCCCATGAACCGAGCTAGATACTCCCGCTCCCAGGCCTCCCAGGCCGCGTCACCCACCTTGGCCACCACGGCCACCGGCCAGGGCAGGGCGACGAGAAAGAAGCAAACGACGGCCGGCGTCCCTAGCAGACCCGCTGCCGGCTTCAGGCTCCGCCGCACCAGACTGCAGCCGCCGACGATGGCTCCCAGCAGGAGGATGGCCGCCGGTCCCTTGGCCAGGATGGCCAGACCGGCCAGGCTATGAAACGCGACGGCCGAGCGCAGCGGCAGGCGGAACTCGTTCCGGCACCAGTGCAGCCCCAGGATGGCCAGCCCCGCCGCCAGCAGACACGCCAGGGGCATGTCGATCTCACCGAGGCGGCCCTGCATGTACGTATAGCCCATACTCGCCTGGATCAGGCCGGCCAGCAGGGCGGTGGTCCGGTCGAACCAGCGGGCGGCCAGGGCGGTCACCACCAGGGACAGCAGGATGGCACTGGCGGCGGCCGGCAGCCGGGCCGTCCATTCGTCGAACTCACCGCGCAGCCAGGCCAGGCCGGCCGTCACCCAGTACAGGAGCGGCGGCTTGGCCAGCCAGGTGCGGTGCGTGTAGGTGGGTACGATCCAATCGCCGCTGTGCAGCATCTCCTTGGCCGGCAGGGCAATGTACACCTCATGGTTGGTCAGCGTGCGGTTGGAGCCCAGGAAGGGCAACAGAATGGCCGCGGCATAGCCGGCGACGAGAAGGTAGATCGCCGGCCTCAGCCCCGGTGGCGTGCATTCAGGAGCCGGAGAAGAACCGGGAAGGTTCATCGGAGACCTGCGCTGCGGGTTCGCCACATCGGCCGATTATCCGATTCTCGGCTTGAATCCCCAAGGGCGGGCGGCTATCAGGAGCGCCCGCCCCGTCGGTGTGGACGGGTCGGCTGGAGGGCGGCGTACGATGCCGGGCACCGGTTGTACGTGTTTGGCGTTTTCCTGCACGCTCTGCGGTCATGCTGAGGAGAGCGAAGCATCTCCATCCTCGGTTCAGGACGTGGCGATTCTCCGGTCGCCGGCGGCGACCTCAGAATGACGCCCGGGACCGCTAAACACGTACCGGTTGGAAACCGGTGCCACCGTGAGTGTCAGCCGCCCGCAACAGGCGATCGAAGTCAAGCGTCACATGATCAACCGAAACATGATCTCTGATGAGACTGCCGGAGGCCGTCGCGGAAGGCGGCGCTGGCTGCTTCCGGTCCTTATCCTGGGAGCCGCTCCGGCCGCCTGGTTCGGGCTTAACGGCCTGGGCTACGTGCTGGAGGACCCCTCGAGGTATGCGGGGCTGGAGAGCTTCGAGGCGGTGGAGGGGGGCAAGCTCTATCGCAGCGGGCAGCTTTCGGGCGAGGACTTCGCGGCGGCCATTGAGAAGCACGGCATCAAGACCGTGCTGTGCGTGCGGGGCGGCTACCGCAACCCGCTGCAGAACGCCTGGTATCGCCGGGAAACGGACTACTGCCGCGAGCATGGGGTGAACTTCGTCCACGCCCCCATGACCAGCCGCGAGAACGACCCGGATAACGAGGCGGCCATCCGGCGTTTCTGGGAACTGGTGGACGACCCGGCGAACCATCCGATGCTGGTGCACTGCGAGGCCGGTGTGGACCGCACCGGCGTGCTCAGCTACCTGTACCGCGTCCACCGCCAGGGCTGGTCCGAGGAGGAGGCCAGGCGCGAAATGATGGACCGCGGCGCCTCCCGGCACCGCGTGGACCCGATTCTCAAACAGGTGCCGAGGATGGAACGGGCGCCGGTGGGGATTGCAGGCGACCCGTGACGGCTCGGGCGATGGCCGGGGAGCGAACCGCCGTTCCGCACTCCGGGCGGACGCCGGATACGCTGCCGGCCAGGTCGTAACCGCAGCCGACGCACCGGCCGCTGGCCCCCGCTTCGCAGCCGAGACGGCTCTACGTGCCGCTCTCGTCGAGGACGGTGACGGGGGCGATCTGGGCCAGGCTTTCCTGAATCAGCGACGCGTCGCCGACCACGACGATGACCAGCTTGTCCGGTTGGAGGTGCTCCCTGGCGAACGCCAGGACCTGGTCGGCACCGATCCGGTTGACCTCCGAAAGGTAGCTCTCGTAGTAGCCGTCCGGCAGGCCGTACAGCCGCAGATCGAACACTTTGGCGGCCACGTCAGCGGGCGTCTCCAGGGAGAGCCCGAACTGCCCGATCAGGTAACTGACGCTCTCGGAAATTTCCTCCGCGGTGGGCGGTTCCCGGCGGATTTTCTCGATCTCCTCCAGGACCAGTCTGACCGTCTCGGCCGTCTTCTCATTGCGGGTGAAGGTGGAGGCGACGAAGATGCCCGGCTCCTTTTCCGCGGTGAAGCTGCCCCGGGCGCCGTAGGTCAGTCCCTCCTGGATGCGGATGCGCTTGTTCAGGCGGCTGTTGAAGCCGCCGCCGAAGATCTGGTTGAAGACCCGCGAGGCAACGTAGGCCGAGCTGGTCCGGGGGATACCCAGATGCCCGACGCGGATTTTGCTCTGCTCGGAGTCCGGCCGGTGCACGACATAGACGTGCGTCGCCGCAGGCTGGGGCGGCGGGACGGCCGGCTCGGCGGGGGGCGAACCGGCCGCCCAATCGCCGAGGTATCGCCGAGCCAGCTCCAAGGCCCTGGCCGGCTCAATGGCCCCGCTGAAGATCAGCAGCGATCGATGGGGCATGTAGTGGGTCTTGTGGAAGCGGTTCAGGTCCTCCAGGTCGATGGCCCGCAAGGACCGCGTCGTCCCCTCGCTCGGCCGGGCATACGCATGCGAGCCGTAGACGATCTGGCGGATGT
>Ga0073934_10012160_pt1 | contig 10218 bp, 7 predicted proteins | sample LarsenN4metaG_FD_76834 | JGI IMG/M metagenome (GOLD analysis project Ga0073934, IMG submission 76834) | Hot spring sediment bacterial and archeal communities from British Columbia, Canada, to study Microbial Dark Matter (Phase II) - Larsen... ... | reverse complement strand
GCGAGCCACGGCTTCGGCGAGCTGCTGGCCCGCACGCCCCTCGCCGCCCGCGTCTTCCGCGGCGAGGCCCCGCCCGCCGAGGACGCCGAGCTCGCGAGCGCGTCGCCCGCCGTCCGCCTCACGCGCCTCCTCGCCTCCCTCGGCCCCACCTACATCAAGCTGGGGCAGATCCTCTCGATGCGGCGCGACCTCGTGCCCCTCGAGTACGTGCGCGCCCTCGAGACGCTGCAGGACCGCGCGCCGCTCGTGCCCTTCGAGGAGGTCCGGGCCATGGTCGAGAGCGGGCTCGGGGCGCCCCTCGGCGAGCTGTACGCGGCCTTCGACGAGAAGCCGCTCGCCACGGCCTCGATCGCGCAGACGCACCTCGCGACCACCCACGCGGGCGAGCGCGTCGTGGTGAAGGTGCAGCGCCCGGGCATCGAGGCGACGATGCGCGGCGACCTCGACCTGCTCTACCTCGGCGCGCAGGTGCTCGAGGCCAGCATCGACGAGCTGCAGCTCCTCGGCGTCACCGAGGTGGTGCAGGAGTTCGAGAAGGGCCTGCTGCGGGAGCTCGACTTCCGCGAGGAGCTCGCGAACCTCCTCCACGCGCGCAGCCTGCTGGATCCTGCGCGGCGCGTCAGCGTGCCCCGGCCCCATCCCGAGCTCTCGTCCAAGACGGTGCTGACGATGCAGTTCTTCCGCGGTCGGCCGCTGCGAGCGCTCGAGCCCGGCAGCGCCCTGGCGAAGCACGCGGTGGAGGAGATCGTCCACGCCTCGTGCAAGCAGGTGTTCCTCGACGGGTTCTTCCACGGCGACCCCCACGCCGGGAACATCCTCGTCGACGACGCGGGACAGCTCTGCATGCTCGACCTCGGGCTCGTGGGGCGCCTCTCCCAGGCGGAGCGCGACGACTTCGTGAGCCTCGTGCTCGCGCTCATCGCCAACGATTCGGGCACGATCGCGCGCATCCTGCTGCGCATGGGCACGCCGACCCAGCGCGTCAACCTCGCCGACCTGCGCGCGGAGATCGAGCGCATCCGCGGCAAGTACCTGATGGCGACGAGCCTCGCCGACGTCGACTCCACGGCCTTCGCGCAGGAGTTCGCCGAGGCGGCCCAGCGCTTCCGGATCAAGCTGGCGCCCCAGTACTCCATCCTCGCCAAGGCGGCGACGACGGTGGAGGGCATCATCCGCACGCTCCACCCGAACGCCGACCTGGTGGGCATCGCGAGGCCGTACGTCGAGCAGATCGTGGCGCGCCGCTTCTCGCCGACCACGCTGCTGGCCGAGCTCGCCTCGGAGGCCAGCGGCCTCGCCGGCATGGCGCGCCGGCTGCCCGCGCAGATCGACCAGATCCTGCACGACGTGGAGACGGGCAGCTTCCAGGTGCGGAGCGTCACGCCGACCCTCGACGAGCTGCCGAACCTCGTGCACCAGCTCGGCGGCAAGCTGGGCCTCGGCCTGTTCGCCTTCTCGCTGACGATCGCGACCGCGGTCGTGCTGGCCGCGCCCGACCTCGCGGCATGGCGCGTGCTGCTCGCGCTCGCCTGCGGGATCGGGGCCGCCGCGGCGTGGACGGTGCTGTTCTGGTGGCACGTGGCGTTCCGGGGAAAGCCGCTGCGGCTGCGGCCGTGGATCCGGGTGTTCCGGAGGTAGCGGAGGCTCGCGGCGCCGCCGCGCGCGCCCCGATGGCGCTTGCTGGGTGCCGCCCGCGCCCCCGACGGCGCTCCCTGCCGCGCCCCTACCGCGCCGGCCGCCGGCGCCGCGCCGCCAGCGCGCCCAGCCCGAGGGCGAGCAGCGCCGCCGTCCCCGGCTCGGGCACCGCGGACACCTGGAAGTCGAGCGTGTACGTCACCGCCGTGCTGCCCACCTCCTGACTCCAGAACGTGTAGGTGCCCGCCGGCAGCGGGGGCGTGAAGCCCTGGGCGCCCGTGCCGGCGCCGAGATCGTCCAGGATGGTGGTGCCCACCTGGCCGGGGCCGAAGTGGGCCCATCCGAGGAGGTTGGCGACGTTCGTTCCGCTCGAGGGCTCCGTGAAGGTCGCGCCGCTCTGCACCGCCACGAAGGAGAGGCCGGACGCGAGCGAGTACGCGGACAGCACAATGGCGTCGAGCTGGAAGCCCGCCGGCACGACGACCGAGAAGTACTCGCGGTCGCCCGCGACCGAGGTGGCCGTGACGCTGCTCGAGCCTGCGGCCAGGGCGCCGAGGGCGGTCGGAGCCAGGCGGTTGCCCGAGAGGTCGCCGTCGCCGACCTCGCTCCAGATCGAGGCGGCCTGGGCGCCGGGGGCCGACGCGAGGGCGACGGCCAGCGCGAGCATCGCGAAGACGGGGCGGAGCGGGGCGCGCATCGGAGTCCTCCTGGGGCTGCGCCTCGATGCCCCGGATCGGGCCCCGGTGTCAAGCAATTTCCCGCCGCGTGGGGCGCCGCGGGCCGCCGCAGCCTCCGCGCGCGGCGCCTTGCCTTCCTGCTCCGAATCGAGTACTTCTTTTTTCGAAGTGAGCGATTTCCGCTATCCGCAGTTCTGCGCCCTCGCCCGCGCCGCCGAGCTCCTCGGGGAGCGCTGGACGCTGCCGATCGTGCGGGAGCTCTTCGTCGGGCCGCAGCGCTTCACCGATCTGCTGCGGCGCCTTCCCGGCCTCTCCTCGAGCGTGCTCGCCGCGCGGCTCGACCGGCTGGGCCGGGCCGGCGTGATCGTGCAGCGCACCCTGCCGCCCCCCGCGGCCTCCCTCGTCTACGAGCTCACCGATCGCGGGCGTGCGCTGCAGCCCGTGCTGCGCGAGCTGATGCGCTGGGGGCTCGGTCTCCTCGGCCCGCCGGGGCGCGACCACATCGAGCCCGACTGGCCGGTGCTCGCCCTCGAGACGCTGGCGCGCCGCGAAGCGACGCCGCGCCGCAGCTTCGAGCTCCGCATCGCGCGGCGCGGCGAGGAGCCGGTCGTGATGCACTGCCGGGGCGGGCCGGGCGGCACGCGGGTGGCCCGGGGCCCGGCCCCGGGGGCCGTGGACCTGCGCATCGACGCCCCGCCCCTCCTCGTGCTCGGCCTCGCCTCCGGCGCCGTCCCGGCGCGGGACGCGCGGGGACATCCGCAGGTGTCGCTGGCCGGTGACGCCGCCGCGTTGACCGACCTGCCGCGACTGTTCGATCTCGAGAGCGCCCACACCAAGGAGTGAAATCATGCCCAGGATCCACGGAGCCGCCGCCTCCCCCTTCGTGCGCAAGGTGCGCGTCGCGATGGCGGAGAAGAACCTGCCCTACGAGCTCGTGCCCGTCTTCCCGTTCGGCGTGAGCGCCGAGTTCCTGAAGATGAGCCCCCTCGGCAAGATCCCCGTGTACGAGGAGGACGGCTTCACGCTGCCCGACTCCTCCTGCATCCTCGCCTACCTCGAGCGCGCCCATCCCCAGCCCGCCCTGCTGCCCGCCGACCCGAAGCTCGCCGCGCGCGCCCTCTTCCTCGAGGAGTACGCCGACACGCGCCTCGTCGAGACGCTCGGCCCGGTCTTCTTCGAGCGCGTGGTGAAGGCGCGCTTCCTGAAGCAGGAGCCCGATGCGAAGCGGATCGAGGAGACCCTCGCGAAGACCCCGGCGGTGCTCGACTGGGTCGAGTCGCAGCTCGGGGACGGGCCCGTCGTGGGCGGCCGCTTCTCGATCGCGGACATCGCCCTCGCCTCGCCCTTCGTCAACTGGATGTACGGCGGCGAGCGCGTCGATGCGGCGCGCTGGCCGAAGCTCGCGTCCTTCATCGAGCGCACCTGGTCCCGCCCGTCGTTCAAGGCGCTGATCGAGGAGGAGAAGGCGCAGATGGGCGTCTGATCGCCCTTCGTTCCGGGGACGCCGCTGCGCTCCATCGCGGCGGCGTCCCCTCGTCCCCGCAGGTGGCGTACCGATCGTCTCAGCGGCGCACGCAACCGGTGCGCAGCGGCCCCGCCCCGGCGCAGCGAGCCGCGTGCGGCGCTAGCGTCCGCGCCGTGCCGGTCACGCCCTTCGATCTCTCGGTCCGCTTCTTCCTGCAGCTCGTGGTGATCCTCGCCGCGTGCCACCTGACGGCGTCGCTCTTCCGGCGCCTCGGACAGAGCCAGGTAGTGAGCGAGATGATCGCGGGCGTGCTGCTCGGGCCGTCGCTCCTCGGGCTGCTCCTGCCCGAGGTCCAGGCCTACATCTTTCCGAAGACGTCGATGCCCATCCTCTTCTCCGTCTGCCAGGTGGGCCTCGTGCTCTACATGTTCCTCGTCGGGCTCGACTTCGACGTCGCGCTGATCCGCAGCCGCGTGCGCAGCGCGGCGCTCGTGTCGGCCGCAGGGATCGTGGCGCCCTTCGTGCTCGGCGGCGCCATCGCCTGGTACTGCCTGCGCCACACCGCGCTGCCGCTCTTCGGCGAGGGCGTGACGCTGCCCCTCGCGGTGCTCTTCCTCGGCGCGGCGATGTCGATCACGGCCTTTCCCATGCTCGCCCGCATCATCCGGGAGCAGAACCTCGCGCGGACGCCCCTCGGCACGCTGGCCCTCGCGGCCGGCTCGATCGACGACGCGCTGGCGTGGTGCCTCCTGGCCGTCGTGCTGGCGGCCTTCGCGAGCGAGCCGTCGATCGCGGTGTTCGCGATCGGGGGAGGCGCGGCCTTCGCGCTGGCGTGCCTGCTCGGGCTGCGGCCGCTGCTCGCGCCCCTCGCGGCGCGCGTGGAGCGTGCGGGCGCCATGAGCCGGGGCGTCTTCACGACGGTGCTGCTGCTCGTCATGCTGGGCGCCTTCGTCACCGACTCGCTGCGCATCTACGCGGTCTTCGGCGCCTTCCTGATGGGCCTCGCCATGCCGCGCGGCCTCTTCGCCGAGATCCTGCGCGAGCGCATCGAGCCGCTCACGGTCTCGCTGCTGCTGCCCCTCTTCTTCGTGTACTCGGGCCTCAACACCCAGATCGCGCTCGTGACGAGCGGACCGCTGCTGCTGCTCGCCGTCGCGGTGCTGCTCGCCGCCTGCTTCGGGAAGGGCGTCGCGTGCTGGGCGGCGGCGCGCTGGAGCGGCGAGTCGAACCGCGACGCGCTCGCCACCGGCACGCTGATGAACGCGCGGGGCCTGATGGAGCTCATCATCCTCAACATCGGGCTCGAGCGCGGCATCATCACGCCGGCGCTCTTCACGGTGATGGTGCTGATGGCGATCGTGACCACGCTGATGGCCACGCCCGTCTTCCACCGCGTCTACGGGCGCCGCGACGTGGAGGTGTCGCCCGCGGGCGGGCCGCTGCCCGGCCCGGCCGCGCAGGGCTAGGCGCGGCCGTCGCCGCGCCGGGCGAGGCGCGCCTCGAGCCGCCGGAACGCGAGGCGCAGCGCGAAGACCGCGGCGGCCAGCACGACGAGGCGCCAGAGCACGCCGTTCAGCGCGCCCCCGAGCGCATCGCCGCTGGCGCGCAGCTCGACCGCGAGCTCGCGCACGGCGTTCGACGCGGACTCGATGCGCGCCGCGGTGCGCTCGTACTCGGTGATGTCGAAGGGCCGGCCCTCGCGCTCGCCCTCGGGCCCGCGCAGCGTGCTGGCGACGCCCTGCCAGGTGACGCCGACGCGGTCGAGCTGGAGCGCCAGCTCGTTCGCCTTGCCGAGCCCGGCGTCGAGATCGGCCAGCCCGGCGCGGGCGTCGGCGAGGATGCGCTGGAGGGAGCCGTGCCGCGCGTCGAGCTCCGCGAGCAGGGCCTGCGACTCGGCGCGCACGTCGGCCGGCAGCCGCGCCGCGCTCTCGGAGAGCCGCATCGCGCTCTCGCCGACGGCCGCGAGGGAGTCGGTGATCGACCGCATGGTCTCGCGGCTCTCGACGTCGTAGAGCAGCAGCTCGCTCTCCCAGCGCAGGCGCTCGGGGAGGCGACCCACGAGGTCCGCGAACTGCTGCGCCGTGATGTTGAACTCGCGGATCGCCTGCGCCCCGGCATCGACGCCCTCGAGCGCCCGGAACGGCGAGAGCGGAATCGCGATCACCCAGTCGAAGGCGCCGGAGGAGTCGGTGGTGCGGTAGGCCTCGATGATGGTCTCGAACAGGAAGACGCCGCGGATCGGGTTGCGCCATACCAGCTCCTCGACCTGCCAGCGCACGGCCTCGAGGGCCTTGGGCGACAGGAAGCGCGCGCCCAGGGCCAGCGCGTCCTCCTCGATCGCCCGAGCGGTCTCCACCGCCACCGCCTGCTGGTCCTCGAACAACGTGGCGCCCGCCCCGTCCGAGAGGTACTGGCGCTGGGCGATCGCGAGCGTCAGCAGCCCGACGAAGCTCTCCTGCGGATCGGCCAGGGAGGTGGCGCGCTGCACCAGCGGCACGACGCGCACCTTCCAGAGCAGCGCGCGGCGGTTGATCTCGCGCGGCGTCACCGACGCGGTGATCGCATCGGTGGCCGCGGTGACGCCCACGACGAAGCGGGTGCCGAGGAGCAGCAGCCCCTGCTGCAGCTCCTCGCGCGTGATGCCGCCCTCGTAGCGCGTGCCGAGGCCGAGCCATCCCGTGACCCGCCGCGCGTTCGCCGCGCAGCCGGGGAGCCAGCCCAGCGCGAGCGTCAGCGCGAGAAGGACGGCGGCCCTAGAGCGCGGCATCCACGAAGATCGGAGAAGACCAGGCGCGCTCCTCGATCGTCGCGAGGCAGTCGTCGGAGTCCGGCGTCCGGTAGTCGCCCCAGCAGGGGTTCACCTCGAGGCACTGGCCCGACTCGTCGCGCTTGCAGCGCAGGGAGTCGGCGTTCACCGCGGGGCTCGGCTCCTCGATCGCCCGCACGTAGTACACGGTATCGCGCCCGGCGGCCGCGAAGTCGGGATCCTCGAACTGCACGACGCAGCCGTTCTGGCTGGGCTCGCACGCGATCGTCTTCCACGGATCCTCGATCAGGGGCCGCACCGGCTCGCCGGCGCGCTGCTGGGGCCGGATCCGGATCACCTCGATGCGCGTCACCAGCTTGCGCTCGTCCGAGGGATGGAAGCACTCGCCGTTGCAGAGCGACGCGATGCGCGCCTCGCCCAGGGCGCTCGCGCTCTCCTCGGGGCAGCCGGGCTTCTGCTTGAACGCGCCCACCGCGCGCACCTCGAAGCGCGGCGTGCCGCGCAGCGCCACCTCGCCGCCCATGGGCACGGCGCCCACGGACCCGTCGGGGCGCACGGCGTTCAGCAGGTGGAACCACAGCAGGATGCGGTCGCCGCTCGTCCCGTACACCTCCTTGCGGGCGAGGGCGTCCCAGATCGCGTTCCGATCGCGCCCCTCCGCGTGCACCGCGGCGAGGCCGCCCGTCATGAAGAAGGAGCCCTGGCGCTCCGCCTCGAGCGTGGCGAAGCCGCGCGTCAGGCCCTGGCTCAGGTCGAGCGGCCGCGACTCGGGCACCGGCTCCTCCGCGAAGGACCAGGGGTTGAGCCGGCGCCGCCAGGTCTCGCTCACCGGGCCCCGCGACTCGCTCTGCCCCTCCTTGCGCCCGAACTCCTTGTAGCCGGTGCCGGGCTTCGCCTGGTGGTTGTCGCTCGAGGCCAGGATGCCGAAGCGGAAGCGCTGCCGATCCTCGGGCGCCTCGGGGTTCGTGAGCGCGAGGGCGTACTGCGTCGATCCGCCCGGCCGGTAGTTGAAGGAGGGGAGGAAGCAGTCGCGACACTGCCCCGAGTCGAGCCACTCCTCCGCCTTCACCCCCGGCACCGTCCAGTGCCCGGCCACGCGGCCCTCCACGTAGTTCTGGCGCGCCGCCGCCGCGCGCTTCCGGCACTCCGCCTCCTCGAAGCCCGCCTCCTGGCAGCGGGCCTCGATGATCTGGCCCGCGCGCTGGCAGCTCGGCAGGTAGTCGGGGCGCGCCGGCGGGCAGCTCGGGCTCCCGTTCGCGTCGAACACCACGTCCTGCCAGTCGCGGTACTCCTCCGAGTTGCCGTGGCCCGACATGATCTCGATCAGGAACTGGCGCTTGGGATCCTGCTGTCCGCTCGCGAGCTGCTTGTCCCAGGTGGTGCCCATGGGCGTGTAGAAGCCCCACGTGTTGCCGTGGGGGATCACGATCGCGGCCTTGCCCCACTCGTCGAGCTTGCGGAAGAGGTCCTTCGGCGTGGCTGCGGACTCGTAGCAGTCGGCGGGCAGCTCGTTCGCCGGCACGCCCTCCGGGCAGTGCGGCACCTCGCGCACCTCGTCCATGAAGTGGATGAAGTTGAAGTAGCGCTCGCGGTTCGGGAAGTCGACGAAGGGCAGGTACCAGGGCATGCCGCCGAACTGCCCGCGCAGGGCGTCGGTGGCCGGGCCCGCCGCGCCGATCGCGCGGGTCGGCACGGCGTCGTCCTCGAGGTCGCGCAGCACCACGTTCTTGTGCCCGTAGTGCTCGTCCACCGTCATTCCCACCTGGCTCCACTCCCAGCCGAGGAAGGCCACGACGTCGGGGTTCCGGGGATCGCCCGCGATCGCGTTGCACTGGCGGATCGCGTCCTTCGTCTCCTGCCAGCGCTGCGGCGTCGAGGCCTCGGCGTGGTCGTTGATCGACCAGAAGTCGAGGCCCGAGCAGAAGCGGGCGAAGTCGCAGGCGTCGGCCACCGGCCGGATGCCCTCGCCGCCCGTCATCGGGAGGCTCCACAGGAACGCGTCGGTGGAGAAGGTGGTGTGGACGTGGAGGTCGCCGAACAGGATCTGCTTGCCCGGCGGCGCCGCGGTGAGCGCGGCCGCCGCGCGCCGATCGGTCCGGGTGCGCTCGGCGATCGTGTCCTCGGCGACCCGCTTCGCGAGCGGCGTGCCGGGCCCCTCGTGCTCGCCGTACCAGTGGCGGCTCGCGCCGAACACGTAGAGCCCGAATCCGGCGGCGACGACGAGTAGCGCGACGAGCGCGCGCACGACGATCCTCATGCCCAGTTCCCCCTTCCCCCGAGAAGCGCAGCCGTGCCGGGCCCGCACGTGCGCCGCGCGTCCCCCGGCGGCCGCGCCGTGCGTCAGGCTCTGCGCCTCCTGCGTTATACCGGATTCGGCGGCGCGACGCGGGTAGGATTCCGCGTCAGGATCCCCTGCCGTGACGCCCGCCCGACTCTTCGCCCTCGCCGCCGCCGCGGGGGGTCTCGCCCTCGCGCTCGCGGGCGCCGTGGCCCCCGCGCCGGGCAGCCCGTTCGTCGCGCCGGTCCCGGCCCGGGACGTGGTGGCGCGCGTCAACGGAGTGCCGCTCTCGCGCGCGGCGCTGGAGCGCCTGGTCGCGCGCGAGGGCAGCGGCCCGGCGAGCGCGCCGCCTCCGCCCGAGCTCGCCCTCCAGCGCCTCGTGGAGGAGGAGCTCCTCGTCCAGCGCGCCTTCGAGGTGGGCCTCGTCGAATCCGACCGCGCCGTGCGCAAGGCGCTCGTGCGCGCGGCCCTCGACGCCGCGGCGGACGCCGCGCGTTCGGCGCCGCCGGACGAGGCCGTGCTGCGGGCCTTCCACGCGGCGAACGCCGGGCTGTTCGTGCGCCCGCGGCGGGCGCGCGTGCGCGCGATCCGCTTCGCGCGCGGCGCGAACGGCGCGGGCGCCGACACGGCGCTGCGTCGCGCGGAGGAAGCCGCGCGGGCGATCCGGAGCGGGCTCGCCTTCGAGGAGGCGGCCCGGCGCTTCGGCGACGCGCCGGGCTTGCCCCTTCCCGACGCCCTGCTGCCCGAGGCCGCGCTGCGGCGGCAGCTCGGCCCGACCCTCGCCGAGGCCGCCCTCACGCTGCCGCCGGGCGGCGTGTCGCCGCCGCTCTCCGTGGCGGGCGACGCGGTGCTGCTCCAGCTCGCCGAGCTGGAGCCGGCGGCGCCGGCGCCCTTCGAGGCCGTGCGCGGCGAGGTGGCGGCCGCGTACGCGCGGCGGGCGGACGAGGAGGCGGCCGCCGCCCTCCTCGCGCGCCTGCGCGCCCGGGCGCGGATCGAGCTCGCGGACGAGGAGCCCGTGCCGTGAGCTCGACGCTTCCGGGTGTCGGCGCGGAGCCGGGCGGTCGCACGCCCGCCGAGGCCCGGCGCGCCTGGCGCTGGCTCGCCCTCGGCGCGGCCACGGGCATCGTCGCGGGCCTCCTCGCCGTGCGCGGCGCGGCAGGCGGCGCGGCGGGTGCGCTGCCTGCGGGCGCCGCCGCGCGCGTCGACGGCCGCACGATCCCGCGCGAGGAGCTGGCGCGCGCCCTCGAGTCCGTGGCCGCGGACCGGCGCTCGCCCCTCGGCCCGGAGGATCGCGCGCGCATCCTGGGCCGCCTCGTGGACGAGGAGCTGCTGGTGCAGCACGCCCTCGCCGAAGGCGCCCTCGCCCGCGATCGCGCCGTCCGTGACGGCGTGGTGC
>Ga0073934_10012159_pt1 | contig 10218 bp, 8 predicted proteins | sample LarsenN4metaG_FD_76834 | JGI IMG/M metagenome (GOLD analysis project Ga0073934, IMG submission 76834) | Hot spring sediment bacterial and archeal communities from British Columbia, Canada, to study Microbial Dark Matter (Phase II) - Larsen... ... | reverse complement strand
AGTGTTGATTACGCGTTTAAAAAATAATTCTTGCGTATCCAGCCAATTTCATTTATATTTTATTGTTGTTAAATTTGTGTAAGATGGTTTTGTAAATTTTCATTCGAAAATTTTAAACTGAAGCGAAAGGAGAGCGAGGATGAAACGTTTCATCTCTTTGTTTGTGGGGCTGATGGCTTTGTCGGTGTTAACGCCAGGGATTTTTGCCCAGTCCGTCGAAATGAACTCGGCGAAACTGTACAAGCGCCAGGGCGAAATCGACAAGGCGATTGAATGGTTTGAAAAAGCGATTGCCAAAAAACCCGAGAATGCGGAAGCGCATTACATGCTGGGCGAGCTTTACGGACAAAAAGGCCGCATTCAAGACATGGTGCGGGAATTTGATACGAGCCTGTCGCATTCCAAAAAATATGAAAAGGAGATTTTAGTTTATCGGCAAAAATATTTTGCGGATAATTTCAATGCCGGCGTCAAAGCGGCGAATGAGGAGAACTACACGGCGGCGCTGCAAGGCTTTATGAACGCCAGAATCATCGAGCCGGAACAGACCGATAGCTACAAAAATCTCGCCTATGTCTACATGCGCATGGACAGCATCCCGGCGGTGCTCAGGTCTTATCAAGATCTGCTGGCGATCAAACCCGATGATTATGAAACCTACATGACGATGGCGAGCATTCATAACCAACGCCAGGAATACGCTCAAGCCGCCGAGCTTTTGCACAAGGCTGTCGCCGTGGCGCCCGATTCCGTTCGCCCTCGCATCATCGGCGATATCGGCATCACCTACGATATGATGGGCAAGCCGGAAGAAGCGATGAAAACCTATCAGGACGCGCTGAAAATGAACCCCGGCAACAAGGATCTTCTCTTCAATTTGGGCCGGCTTTATTTGATGCGCGATGATTACGCCAATGCCATCAGCCAATTGACCGAAGTGCTGAAGCAAAATCCGGAGGATTTCGAGGTCAATTACAACGTCGGCCTCAGCTATTTGAAAATCGGCGAGCGCCTCGACAAGAGAGCGCGCGAAATCGAAGACGCGGCCATAGCCGCCAAAAAGAAACCGAATACGGCTCGGATTGACTCGTTGCGGCAGGCGGCCAATGCCAATTTTAATGGCGCCATGCCGTATCTCAAAAAAGCCGTTGATCTCAAACCGGATCAAGGCAGCGCCTGGCATAATCTCGGCGTCGGTTACATGCGCGCCGGTGATCAGGAAAAGGCCAAAGAAGCATTTGCCAAAGCCGAGGCTTTGGAAAAAAATTAGCCGAAAGTTTTTTGTTGTCAACTTAACGGCGCGACGTCCTTGTGATTACGCTGCAATCAGTGTGATGATAAGGACGTTGTCGTTTATAAGGATTTCAATTTGACAAGGACGCTGGTATGAGACGGCCGTCATGCGAATTTTCGCCGCGAGCAATTCATTTTTTTAAAGTGGGATGGATCGGGGTGATCTTTGTTTTTTGTGCAAGCTGCCAGATCAAAGAATTGACTTCGGCCAAGGTGCATATCCAACAGAACGATTGGGACAAAGCTGTCATTGAGCTTGAAAAAGCTGTGACGGCGCATCCGGAAAATGCCGAAGCTCAATTTTTGCTGGGACGGGGATACGCCGCGCAACAACGTTTTGCCAATATGAATCGCGCCTTTGCAGCCAGTTTGGCCGCCTCGACGCGATTCGAGCTCGAGATCAAAAGCTGGCGCCGGCAATACTTTTCCGAATATTTTGATTCCGGCGTCAAAGCTGCGCGCGAGAACAATTTTCCAGCCGCGCGCGACGCCTTCGCAACGGCCACAATAATCGATCCCAAACAATCGGAAGCTTATAAAAAACTCGCGGGCGTTCACGCCAAAGTGGGCGAGCTTGAAAAAGCGCTCAATTTGTACCAACAAGTGCTGGAAATCAATCCGGAGGATTTGGAAGCTCGTTTGGCCGCGGCCGAGCTCTACAATCAACAGCGTAACTATGACCAAAGTATTGTGATCTTGGAACAGGCGCTGCGAAAAAATCCGCGGGAACAAAAAATCCTGGCGGCTTTGGCGAGTGTTTATGATTGTTTGGGAAAAAGTGACGACGCCCTGGCCGCTTACCAACAAGCGCTGCAAATCATGCCGGAAAACCGGGAGCTTTTGTCGAGTGTGGCGCGGATGTATTTAAGCCAAAATGATTATCAAAAAGCGCTTCAGCAATATGGAAAAGTCTTGAGCCTCGATCCGGATGATTTTGAAGCGAATTATAACGTCGGCTTGCTTTATTTGAAAATGGGCGAGCATCGGCAAAGAAGCTCGCGTGAGCTGGAAGAGCAAAACCCGGATAAACGCGCTGAACACCATTCATCGAAAGGCGGCCAATTTCAGGCGGAGGCCATGCACAATTTTAAAACCGCCCTGCCTTTTTTACTGAAAGCGACGACGCTTGACACCCTTCATGCCGGCGCTTATTTTAATTTGGGCGTCGGCTTGACGCGTCTCGGTGAAACGGATAAAGCCGCAGAGGCTTTTAAGCGATACGAACGGCTGCAAGAAAAAAGATGATCATCTTTCCAGCCGATAAAGCTCGGTCATGCTTGCAATGTAGAGATTCCCTTCCTTGTCCTCGATAATTTTATCCACAAAACCGTCGCAGCGAAAATCGCTGATCTTTTCAAATTTTTGTCGTTCCGGATCGAAGCGGTAAATGGCGTGTTGCGCAATGCCATAAACCCAGCCATCGCGGCTGGCGCACAAGCTCGCGGTGTCGCCCCAGCCGTGCTCGCCGCGAAAAATAATTTCGTTTTTCACCAAGTCATAAACGAATAACGCGCCATCGGCTGTGCCAATAATGAAGTTATTATTTTGTGTTTGCCATAACGTGATCGCGGTAACGTTTTTTGCCTTAGGCACCGGCACAATGAGCTGTTCAATCTTCTCTGTGGCAATATCAAAAATCCCCAACCTGCCTTCGGTGGTTGACGGCTTTTGCCCAAGCCCGCCGTAAATCCAACTGCCAATGATGACTTTGTCGGGAACTCGCGTTTCCAAACACCACAATGTTTGTTCCGGCATCAAATCGTGAAAAACGCGATACTCGTAAGTTTGCGGATTGAAACGCGCCAGCCCGCCGCTGAGCTTGCCGTAGGTTGCGCCGCAGGCGAGATAAATGCAATCATCGCTCGCCAGCTTCATGTCCCAAATTCGATCTTGGCTCTCGTGCAACAAGCTAAAAAGCCGGTAAGGATTCGGATTCTCTTTATCCAGCAAATTCCACGGTTTGGTGGTGTCATATTCCGTAACGGTGGCATGAATATAATGGCCGATGAAAATTTTTTCCCTCCAGGCTTGCAAGCTGTTCACCTGCCCCGGCAAATTCAGCACTTGACCAAATTCGCGGCTCGTATTTTTCATTGGGTCAAATTTAAAAAAGCTTTGCGTGATAAAAGAGCCGCCGTAGAGTGTCTTCTCATCCGGCCCGAGCGCCATGGCGAAAATGCCCATGCCATCGCCCTCGTAACTGCACGGAAAGCGCTCGACGACGCGATGGGTAGCAAGATCGAATTGCGTGATGCGATCGATGGCGCTGTGACACCACAGATAACGGCCTTCGGTTATTCCAAATGGGCCGCCGACGTTGGCGGCAATTTTTTCGAGACGACCCGTCGTCAAGTCAGCGCGATAGAGATTATCGGAAATCAGTCCGCCAAAATAAACTTCATCATCCCCAATGATCAAATTGTTCTGATCGGTGCGATATAAATCTTCTTCATTGGGAATATCAATGATTCGCTCAACTTGATTCGAGATCGTATCAAAAATCAAAAGTTTGGGATGGGGAAAAAGAACGCCGATGAGTTTATCTTGCCAACGCGTGAGCTGCACGAGAAATTCTTTGCCCAAATAGCCAGCGGGCCCCGCTTCTCCTTTTTGTGAATCTTGAAATGGAAAAGCGGGGCGCTTTGCTTTCGTTTGTAAATCCAATTCGACCAATTTAGCGTGTGAGCCGAGGCCGCAGTAGATTTTGTTTTCAAATTGCGGGCATGGCCAGATCAAATAATTTTCCGTTTCATCAATTCTGCCGTGGTCGACGAATTGCCCGGTTGCGCGGTCCCAGGCATAGAGACGGCAATCCGGATAACCGCCGCCGTACAAACAATTTTCAAAAGGAGAGGGGCAAAGCCGCAATGCGTAAAAATGTTTGAACTTCGAGCCGGCATCGGCATCGCGATCATACGAAATCGTGAAGGGAATTTCTTCGAGGCGATCCGCGTCGAGATCATAGCGATACGCCTGCACTTCGTCGCTGCCGGAAGCAATCAAATGCACGATGCCGTCGCCCGTATGCGAGAGCGCCCACAACGCGCGCCCCGGCACCTTTGCCGGAAATTGCGCACTCGGTTTGATGATGCGCGCTTGTTGTTGGCTATCACCCGGACGAAAATAGAGTAAATGTGCGCCTTTGGCGCCATACGCCCCGACGACAAATTTCGGATCACGTTCGTTGCGGAAATCGACATCGCGGACGAGATGAGCGAGGAGCTTCGCGGGAGTGCCGAGTGGTTTGAGTTGCATGACGTTTTAATAAAAAACAGTTTTAACAAATGCTAAACTAACCACAAAGGTCATAAAGTGCACAAAGTTTTTTTCTTTGTTCGCTTTGTGGCCTTTGTGGTTTAAAAAATTTTCGATTTTACCGAGCAAGCATCTACAATCGCCACAAATACGAGGCTTTGGCAAAAAATCCTCTTTTCGTTTCGGTAAAGCCGGCGTCGTTGGGCAAAATGTTTTTTTCATAAATCGAGCCGTAGCCGAAATGCAGCACTGTGCCGGGAATGTAAGTGAACGAAGCGAGAAAGTCGGTCAGCAAACGCTTCCGAAAATCATTGTGCTCGGCAATGGCGCGGAGAAACAAATAGCGGTTCAGTTGATAGGTCAATCGGCTGCGGAGAATCGTCACCGCAAAAATTTTTTCGGAGTTGGTATCGCGAAAGAGATCGGAATACGTGAGAGTCAAATTCGCATTGAGCTTGTCCGAGGGCTGGTAGATAACATTAGCTGAGGCGCTGCTGCCACGGCCCTGAAAAGGATCGGCGGCGAAGCGAATCGCTTTGCCGCGGCGATATGAAAGCCGGAAAAAGAATTGTTTATAACGCAGAATGGAAGAATGCGCCCGCTTTCCCTGAGGATCACCGCCGGGCAGCTCATCCAAAGCATCAATGGCGGCGAGAAAGTTTTTCTTGCCGAGTTTGCCGGAAAGTTTCAAGCCGGCGATTGGATCCACAATCGTGCGGGTGTGGACGATGGCGCCGAGCGGGTCGTTAGATGAACCGCCGGCAAAATTGAAATTTTCATTGCCCTCCAAAAAGAACGGCCGCTTTTCCGAAAAGAACAGCGCCGAGCGCAAATTGACATCAACCTGCCCGGCATCGGATTCGACCTGGCTGAAATCCGGATTGTACGTTCCATCAAAAATAAAATCCGACGTGAGGCCGTATTTCGTGGTCAAACTCAAATCGGTGTTTTGCCCTTCGGAAACCATCTTGCCGGCAACGCGCGAGCTTCTCTCGCCGGCGGTCACGGCGGGAAGCAGCTCGAAAAGCTTGTAATGCTTGATGTCGCGCAGGTGCATGGGCATCGTCTGCGTCAGAAAAAACATGCCGCGTTGCGGTTTCAGCGCCGGATAAGTGCCTTGTTCCGCGCGCCGGCTGACGCGCCGCTCAAAAACGACGCCCATTTCGACGGTTGCTTTATTCGCAAACCGGATGCTCTTGAAAGGAATGCGGACTTCGATTGTGTAGCCCTTGTCGTCGATGCTGCCGGCGCTGTACCAAATCAAATCAAGGCCGTCATCCTCGCGGCCGCTGGCGAATCGCGTATCGCCTTGAATTCCCGCCGGGTTGACGTAGAAGCCGTACAGCGATTGTTGATCGTTGAAGGAATCGAGATTGATGCAAATCCAATCATCCGGGCGAACATTGTCGCGCCGGGTGACTGAGGTTTTAATTTTGGCCGGCTCGCGGTCAAAACAGCGGAAGGCAAAATAGAGATTTTCGCGATCGTAAGCGAAATAGACGACTGTCGGATCAGGCATGTCCTTGCCAAAATCCGGAAAGAAAGTTTTAAAGCCGGTTACCGAAGGCGCTTGTTGCCAAACCGGATCGTCCAGTTTGCCGTCGATCACCGGTGGCGCGTCGGTACGCAATGGAATAAGTGCGTCGCCGGCTATGACAAATGAGGCAAGTAACATAACAAAAACTGATAAACTCAAAATTTGTTTTTGCATGAGCGCTTTCTTTCGATACTACGAAATGGTTTTTTTGTATTAGCTTAACAAAATCTGTTGGAATTTTCTGAAGCTATTGCAACGTTTTGCGATTTGTGCCGGATTGGCGTGTTCGGCAATGGCTAAATCATCTTTGCTTTTGGCAAATTTTCGACCGTGTTTATGGAAAACTTCTTGCAAAATATTTCCCGGACGGCACTCATTTTCCAGATCGCCAGGAATCTTGATTTCTTTATTCGTTTTGAGAATAATGCGCAACGCTTCTTCGTCCGCGGCCAGCCAAGTCTCCAGCGCATGTACCACGACAAGAAAATATACCACAACTTGCAAGCCTTTCACGGCTCTTTTGCATGGCCCCAAATTGCGTTCGATGATGCTCGGATTGGTGCACTCTGAATCAACGCAAATAATAATTTTCGATTTTTCTTGCTGAATTTCATTTTTGATGAACAGGACGATATTTTTTGGATTGAAAATATGGCCTTGGCGTACCCAGCGCTGAATTACTTTTGGAGGTTTGCTCTTCTCTGCCAGCACTTTTTGCGCCAAAATACGAATGGCTTTTCCGGTCGTATCATCTTCGGTGAACAAAACGATTTTCACGGCATCCCTCCCAATTGTCCCGAATACCAGATTTCGCCCAGCCCAAGAACACGAAGGGCTTCTTTCAGGCTCTTTTTATTGTTCACAAATCCAAATTGGGTTCGGCCACTTTTCTTCTCAACGATAATAAGGTTCTCGGGGGAGAAAAAATCAAGAAGATAAGGAGAATGGGTGCTAATCAAAACTTGATTTTCATCACTCGCGCATTTTATTACGTCGGCTATTACAGTCAGCAAAGCCGGATGCACATAATTTTCCGGCTCTTCATAACAAGCAAGAGCCGGCGGCTCCGGTGAAAACAGCGCTGCAAGTTGTCCCAACAAACGTAGCGCGCCATCCGACATCGCCCAAACCGGAACCCGCAACGGCATTGACTCTTCTTCCCATGAGACATAAGTTCGACCTTCCTTAGTCAAAGCTGTAAACAAATGACTAACTTCGGGGAGCGCTCTTTTTAGAAGACTTTCGATTTCACTAAACTTTTCTGCGTGCTCGGATTGAATGGAGTGAATAACTGATGAGAAATTCTCGCCGGTTGTTTGAAAATGAAAGTCCTGCTTAACTGTATTGGGCTTGCGTATGGCTGAAGGCTCAAAATTATATATTGACCAGCTTAATAGTTCCCTGGCGAATCGCGCCAGCGGGCCGTGGTGCGCTTCATCCTGAAATTGCTCAAAAACCAGACGATCGGGGCTGCGGCTGAGCGCAACTTTGTTTCCCTTAAGATCGGTTATCGCGAAGTTGTTGTTGGCAACCGGATAAGTTAAAAGCGTTTTTTTTCCTTTTGGTCCGTTTGAAACCGTCAGGCGTTCTTTGATGATAGCAAACAATTGCGGCCCGCCCCCAATTTCAAGATAATAAGTCAAATTATCCTCTTTGGCGCTGCCATTTTCAATGCGCATGTGAAGCTCAAAACTGATCGTTCGTTTTACATCGCCACCCCAGACAATTTGAGAGAATCCACCCCGGGAATGCACGGCCGGCCCGCCAATCTCTGCCAGCTCGCGCAGAAATTGAAAAACGTCAAACAGGTTGCTTTTGCCGGAGTTATTGGGTCCAACCAACACGTGAAGTGAACCCAAAGGCAACTCAACATTTTCAAGGCTTTTGTAGTTACGGACTTTAAGAAGAGTGATCATTTCTATTGTCCTCGAATTTTTTATTCCACCACCTGGCAAATTGACGAATATAAGTTACAAATAAACCGGCAAGATGGCAAGTGCCAATTATCTCGAAAATTTTAGTTGAAATAATCCAAAAATCAACTTATCTTTGTTCAACACGTGATTTTGGAAAATGAATCTAAAACAGGTGGAGCTTTCAAATGGATCTCGACGTTATTCGCAAAACTTTAAATGAGCGCCCTTTTAAGGCAATCGTTTTTCATCTTGAAAATGGTGAAAAACATGTTATCAGGCATCCGGAGATTATCGTGACCGAAATCTATGTCCTGGCGGTGGATGATGATGGCCTACCTGTCTTCATCAAGCCAGAAGCGATTACAGCCATTCATTACGCTCGCAACATAAAGCCTCGCCCTGCGCGCAGCCGTAAACGTAAAACTGCGCGGCGCTGAAATCATGCACAATTTTCCAGAAAGATGCACAGCTTTGCAAGAGTCTTCCAATGAGAGTTCATTTCATCATAAACTTTTCCGTCTAGACCTGCCTTTTCAACAACCTCACCACCCCATAAACCACCGGCCCCGAAAGCAGCGTCAATGCGCCGATGGCAAGCTGGCGCTGGCTAAATTCCCCCTCTTCAAAAACCGTGCTCCCCATCGCCACCAGCGCGATCACGCAGGTGGGCAGCATCGCGAGAAACAGCCCGGCTTGGCCAAACGGAATTTTGAACGGCCGCGGCATTTCCGCGTGCGTGCGCCGCATCATCCAGACATTGGCATACAGCAAAATGTAGCTCGACATGAGAAACCACGAATAAATAATCGTGAGCTGGGTGAAATCGAAGATCGCCAGCACGCTGTAGGTGATGCTGCCCCAGAATAACGACTGCGCCGGTGTGCCGTATTTTGAATGAAGTTTGGACAAAAACTGCGGCAGAAAACCATCTTGCGCCAACGTGAGAGGATAGCGCGAAGCCGCGAGCATGGTGACATTGAGCAGCAGGGCGTTGCTGCACAGCGCGCCGAAAGTCATCGCATGGCCGAGCCAGGTACCGCCGATCTTGGTGGCGGCAGGAGAAAAATACGCGCCGGCCCACTCTTGCCAATTACCCAACGCTGCCAAACCGGCGATGGTCGGCAAAACATAACTGAGCATCGCCAGAGTTACCGCGAAGAACAGGGCGGGAGGGAAGACGCGTTGCGGATTCTCAACTTCTTCGGCGGCTGCGGAAAGCTTGTCATAGCCGGAATAAAGCCAGATCGCGATCACCAGCGCGCTGCCAAAGCCGCTGATAAAATTTTTTCCCGGCGCGTGGAACGGCGCAAAAGGATTGTGCTGCCAGCTCGCGACGCCGAGCACGAGCATGATCGCAAACGGAATCAACAGAATGATGCTGAGCAGAATCGCCGTGTTGCCGACGACTTGAATGCCGCGAAGATTCAGAACGTGCATGAACCAGATGAGCGACAAACATATCAGCCAATGCACGCTGGCTTTTGCCAATAGATTTTGCAGCACATCCGGCAGCGGCCAGTTTTGCACCAGCGCAGCGAGATGGTAATCTCTGATCGCCGGAAGCCAGTATTCGACATAATTCGCGAAGAGCACCGCAAAGATGCCGTTGGTGACGACGCCGGTCATCCATGCCCACCAGCCGGCTTGAAATCCCCAAAAATCGCCGAAGGCCTGGCGCGCCCAGCGATATTGGCCGCCTTCCACCGGCAGCATGGCGGTCAGTTCGCCGACGGCGAATGAAACCGGAACGCTGAATAAAAAAGGAACGAGGAGAAGGGTGAGAATGGCGATGCCAGGACCCGCGCTCGAGATCATGTCTTCCAAACCGAACGCGCCGGCGCACACCGCGCCGTAAATCATAAAGGCGAGTTGAAAAAAAGTGGCTTTCTTGATCGGGTGAGTTGTTGACATCAAATCTCCACAGCTCAAATGTGGCGCAACATTCATGTTGCGCTTTTTTGTTGGCAGACTGGAAGTCTGCGCTACATACTGTCATGAATTTCTTTCGCGACGCGATGGCCGGACTCCACGGCGCCGTTCATGTATCCCTGCCAGCCGGCGGTGTGTTCGCCGGCAAAATGAAGGCGGCCTTCGGGTTTGGCGATGATCGTGCGCACTGTGGTGATTTCTCCTGGACGAAAATACGCATACGTGCCGCCGGCCCACGGATCGTCCTGCCACCATTTCACGTAGCCGCCTTCAAAATAGCGCGGCGCT
>Ga0073934_10012158_pt1 | contig 10219 bp, 9 predicted proteins | sample LarsenN4metaG_FD_76834 | JGI IMG/M metagenome (GOLD analysis project Ga0073934, IMG submission 76834) | Hot spring sediment bacterial and archeal communities from British Columbia, Canada, to study Microbial Dark Matter (Phase II) - Larsen... ... | reverse complement strand
TCGAGCCCGACACCGCTGCCCGAAGGGCAGAGGCTATGGAGCGAGCAGCGAGGGACGCAACTGCTCGAATTCGCGCTAATCCTGCCGCTGCTGCTGGTGATGGCGGTCGGGACCATTGACTTCGCCACCGCGTATGCGCTCAAGCAGAAGCTGACCAATGCGGCGCGCGAAGGAGCGCGCATCGGCGCTGAGTTGAGCACCGGGGACAGCAGCCAGGCGAACCCGAACTCGGTACAGGCCATCCGCAACGCAGTGGTGGAATACATGGACAACGCCGAGCTGGATGTCAGCGCGATCGGCACGGCGCCGACAATCACCGGGCCCTCGCAGTGGACCTATTCGGGCGGCGGCGCGGAGATCGTCATCGACCGCGGCATTCCGATACAAGTAGCTTCGCCGGTAGGGATGGTTCTCGATTTCGGGACCCGTGTGACGGTCCGGTATCCGTTCACCTGGTCCTTTGCGCAGGTGATCCAACTCATGATCCAGCCGCCGCCGAGCTATTCCAACACGATCCTGATCTCTTCGGCGGCAGTAATGAAAAATATAGCCAACTGATCTTGAACAGGAGCGAGCTATGCGATCCAGTCAGAGCGAGAGGCGGCGCCACTCCGAGCGTGGGATGACGCTGTTCATGGTGGCCGCGTCACTGTTTGTGCTGTTGGGGACTGCTGGAATTGCGATTGACCTGGTCTCGTTGTATGTCGCCCGCAGCGAAGCGCAGAGAGCCGCGGATGCGGCGGCGCTGGCCGGGGCCAAGGCGTTTGTGAGCTCAAGCGTCTTGACGGGTGGCGTTGCGGCCGGGACCGCGCAGGCTTGGGCGCGCGAAGCGGCCAAAACCACCGGCGCGCAGAACACCGTCGGCGGGCAGGCGGCGCAGATCGCCGACGGCGACGTGACGTTCAACTTCTCGAATCCGCAGAATCCGCGCATCACGGTCCAGGTGAACCGGACCTCGGCGGCGGGCAATCCCGTGCCCACGCTGTTCATGAAAGCGTTCGGCGTGGCGGAGTCCGACGTGACAGCCGTGGCGACGGCCGAAGCATACTCCTCTTCCGGCGGCGGGCCTCCGGTATGCACGGGCTGCCTGAAACCGTGGATTCTCCCGAACTGCGATCCGGACCCGGGGCACGGCGGCGACCCCAACAGTTGCACAGCGAATTTCGTAAACGAACAGACCGGGGCGGTGGTGAACCCCGGAGCCTATCCCACCGGTGTGGTGGGGCAGATGCTGACGCTCAAGTACGGCCAACCGCAGGACGCGCCGGTGCCCAGCCAGTTTTACGCCATCCAGATTCCGCCGGGCGAGCAGCCGGCCATCTGCCCGCAGTGCGCTTCGGCGCCGGGCGGCTCTGAAGGGCCGGGCGCCGCGCTCTATCGGCACAACATTTCATGCTGCAACACGAACCGCGTGTATTGCGGGCAGTCGGTAGACATCGACCTGCAAACCGGAAACATGGTCGGTCCTACGGGACAAGGCGTGCGCTGCCTGATCCACCAGGGTCCCGGCAACAGCGGCGGGCAGGATATCCTTAATCCGAACGTATCGCCTTTCACGATTACGGGCGGCAGCAACCATCCGATTGCGGCCGCGCGAGGCAATCTGATTACTTCCAGCGATTCCATCGTGACCGTGCCGCTCTATGACGGTCATCCCTTGTGCCCCGGCGGCTCCTGCGGCACAAGCGTGACGATTGTGGGATTCATGCAGATGTTCATCAAAGGCGTGACCAATCCACAGAACACCGTGGAGGCATACATTTTGAACGTGGCCGGCTGCGGACAGGGCGGCGGCGGAACCAATAGCTGCGGCTCGGGCGGCAGCGGCAGCGGAACCATCGGCGGCGGGTTTACTCCATTCCCGGTGCGGCTGATCCGGCAATAGGAATTTATCGACATGAGCACTCTGGATGCGATCTCGGGTCGAATCGCTTTGCCACAGTCGGCGGCTGGCGCTAAGCTGGCGAAGGCCTTCTCCTTCCCGGTGTTGTTGGGGGCGTTGCTGGTCACGGGCGCTTCACTCCGCGCCCTGCACAATCTTCACGATCCGGACACGTGGTGGCACGTCGCTGTCGGAGAGCGCATTCTGCAGGAGCGTGTCCTGCCGGAGTCAGATCCCTATTCCTTCACGGTTGGGGGAAACCACTGGATGGCCTACGAGTGGCTGGGTGAGATTCTCCTAGCGGTTGCGGCACGGCAGCAAGGCGTCATCGGCCTGAAGGCGCTGCTTGTGCTCCTGGCGGGCACTCTATTCCTGTTGCTGTACTACTACTGCTATCTCCGGAGCAAGAGCATCAAGGCATCCTTTGTTGCTTGCACGGTGCTGCTCCCCTTGGCAACGATCACTTTTACCGCGCGCCCGCAACTGCTTGGGTATTGCTTCCTGGTGCTCACGCTGATTTGTCTCGAACGGTTCCAGCAGGGCTCCTCTAAAGCTCTCTGGATCTTGCCGCTGATCTTCCTGGTATGGGTCAACACGCACGGCTCGTTCGCGTTCGGTCTCTTCGTTATGGGGATCTACTTTGCCGCTGGCCTCTTTCGCTTTGAGTGGGGCGCTATTTCTGCCGAGGCCTGGAGCCCCCAACAGCGTTTGCGTCTCGAAACGGCGATGCTGCTCAGTGTGGTCGCAATCACGCTCACGCCCTATGGGACGCGGCTGGCCGCTTATCCGTTGGAAATGGCCTTGCTGCAGGGAAACAGCACGGCCAATATTTACGAATGGCTGCCGGCGGCGCCCGAGACATGGTTCGGCAAGTTTTTCGTGATCGTTCTGCTCGCGTATTTTGTGGCTCAGGCCGCGCTGCGGCAGAGATACCGGCTGCCGGAGCTCGCGCTTTTCTCGTTTGCCGTTTTCTCTGCGGCGCTGCACCGCCGCTTCTTGATCGTGTTTCTCATTGTGTTCGCCCCGCTGCTGGCCGCTCTGCTGGCGCGCCTGTTATCTCCATACAATGCGGCGAAGGACCACCCCCTCCTGAATGCCGCGCTCGTGTTAGCCGCGGTCCTTGCCGTGGCTCATTTCGCTCCTTCGCGGGATGAACTGAAAACCGCCGTCTCCCGAAACTATCCGGAACATGCGGTCGAACATCTGCGAAGCCACCCCCCGGCCGGTCCGCTGTTCAATGAATACGGCTGGGGCGGCTACCTGATATGGGCGCTGCATCCGGAGCAAAGAGTTTTCATAGACGGCCGGGCCGATATCTACGACTACTCCGGAGTATTCTCGGACTATCTAAGCATCTCCCGGGTAGAAGAGGACGCGCTGCCGCTGCTCCGCAAATACGGAATTCAAGCTTGTCTCGTCCGTCAGGACGGTCCCATCAGCACGCTCCTCAGCGCTTCGCCGGAGTGGGAGCAAGCCTATGCGGACGAGGTAAGCGCGATCTACGTTCGAAAAGCGGGCCACGCGTCTCCAGCAGTATTGTCAGCCTACCGCCGGGCGAACTAAGCTTCGCTTCCGGTCTTGAACTCCGTCTTACAAGCAGAACACAAACGGCCATTCTGACGCGGCGCCAGAAGAATGGGTGCGTCCACAGCGACGGCCGATGAGCGGTAAGCACTTGCCTAGAACACGTCGGTTCAAGTGCGAGCCGAATTGCGACACAGTTCTGCTCGCGCCTGTAGCTAAACGGTGACGCGTTCTCGACTCAGCGCGCCATCTTCGCGGCGAACACCTCATTTAACTCCCGGAGTTTCAGATCGTTGCTTCGACACAGTTTTTGGGGGGCGGTCTGCGGAGGGGTGGCCGACTGATTGCTTTCTCGAAGACCGATTGAAATTTCCTGGATGCGATCCAGATCAGCGGAGGAATCGGAACCAATGAAACACCTATTGAAGCGTTTGTGGCAGGAAGATAAAGGCCAGGACCTGACGGAGTACGCGCTGCTGCTCGTGTTGCTGTCTCTTGCGGCAGTGACGTTCCTGGACGACCTGGCTACGGCAATCAACGCAGTCTTCTCGAACGGCGCCGCCAACCTGAACACGGCTTCCGCCACCTAATCGAACATCACGGCCTTGGCGGCTTCGAGGTAAACACCCCATGACCTGCGCGATCCCGATCCTGCTGACGCTTCTGGCGGCCGATCCATGTTCCACATGGCAGCACGTGGAGGCGAGTTTCGAGGAGGCGCGGCGCCGCGTCTGGTGGTCTCACGAGACGCTCGACCGGATCTACGGCTGGCAGGATACGTGGTCGCAGTACAGCAATCCGAAGATCGATGAGCTGGAAGGATGGACGCTGATCGAGATCGAGGGCGTGTCCTTCCCGCACGAAGGCCGGGAGTTGGCAGGTCTGATTGACGCAGGCGACAAGACAATCCGATGGGCCAATAAATCCCCCCTTTGGCCCCTCGCGCATGAGTTCGTGCATTGGATCCACTGGAGGCACCCGATCCCGTACGGCACGTTCTGGCAATTTACGGGACACGGGGGCCTCTACGGGGTCGGCTCGCTCGACGCCTTCACGTTCTCCCTCTGGCAGCAGATGTGCAGCTTGTTCTACTACCCGTTCTGCGACGTTGCCGGGGGACATCAGTACAGCCCGCAGTGGCTCTTCGACAGCAAGCTGCAGCAGCTCGGCGCGAATACGTGGTGCGGAGTGGCTGGAGCCGAAACACAAGGAGCCGCTGAGTAACCAACACCCAACAAGGTGCAGCTATTTTCATTCTCCGAACGCCTTGCGGCGGCGGAGGACTATCAGATGCTCAACATCGAACAAGCAGCCGTCATGCAGGGAAACACGCAGGAAATCGCCACGCAAATTCCGGTAATGGCGCCGGGAATTGCCCCGGAAATCAGCCCGGAAGTCACATGGATACTCGCGCTGGTTCTCGTGCTGTGCGCCGGATGGACGGATTGGCGCTCGTCGAGAATACCGAACTGGCTGACAATGCCCGGCCTGCTGGTCGGGTTCGCTGTGAACGCGATCCTCGCCGGCAAGCCGGGCGCATGGACAGCCCTGAGCGGCGCGGCCCTGGGCTTGGGTGTGCTGCTCCCGTTCGTGCTGCTGCGCGGGCTCGGAGCGGGAGACTGGAAGCTGATGGGAGCGATGGGCGCGCTACTCGGTTCGGGGCGGCTCGTCGTTGTACTGCTGGGGACGGTCGTGCTGACTGGAGTGCTGGGGGTGATCCAGATCACGCGCGCAAGGCGGTGGCAGGCCACGCTCGGCAATCTGAAAGAACTGCTTCTGCTGTTCGTGACCTTTGGCCGCCACGCACGTCCGGAGCTCACGATTGAGAACCCCGGACTGATGAAATTGCCGTTCGGCACTGCGGCCGCGGTGGCAACGGCGCTTTGTTACGGTTTGATTCGGATCTAAAGGCGGCCGAGCAGCATGCGGAAGGGAGCTCGAGCATGAATCGAAATCGAATGCTGATCGCAGTGACAATCGCCATCCTGATCGGGCTGGCCGCGAGCGTGTTCGTCTACAGGCAGATGCAGCGAGTCGCCGTGGCCAAGCCGATCGAGATGCAACAGGTCGTGGTAGCGGCGCTGCCGCTGCCTTTGGGAACCAGGCTGCAGCCCGAACACCTGCGCACGGTCCCTTGGCCTGCCGGTGAGCCGATCCAGGGGATGTATACGCGGGTCGACGAGCCGGTGAATCGCGCGCTGCTGACGAACGTTATCGAAAACGAGCCAATACTCGACGGCAAACTCGCGCCCGTTGAAGCCGGAGTGGGGCTGCCGGCCACGATCCCCGAGGGCATGCGCGCGGTCTCGGTCTCGGTCAATGACGTCGTGGCTGTCGCGGGCTTCGTGACGCCCGGCACGATGGTGGACGTGCTCGTCACAGGCTCCGTAGGCTCGGGGGGCGACCAGAGCATCACGCGGACGATCCTCGAGAACATCCGAGTCCTCGCGGCCGGACAAAAGATCGAGCAGAACAAAGACGGACAGCCGCAGACGGTTCCTGTCATCACCCTGCTGGTTACGCCGGACCAGGCGACCGTATTGACCATGGCGAGCACGGAGGGACGGATTCAGCTGGCCCTGCGCAATACCATCGACACCAAGCGCATGGAGCCACCGCCCGTGCTCCGCACCAGCCTGTTCGGAATCCCCCGGCCGCCGGCGCCGCAACCCGGGCCGCAGCGCAGAGTCAGGCCTCCCGCGGCGCCGCCTGCGCCTCAAGCGCCTCCACCGCCACCGCCCAGCTTCGTTGTGGAAGTCATCCACGGCGACAAGCGGGAATCGAAAACTTTCGCTCTTCCGTAGGAGGGTCTCATGAACATGCAATCTCTTCACACCGCTGTACCGCACACGCCCTCTGCCGAAGGCAGGCGCATGGCGTCATCGATCCCGCTGCGCGTCATGCTGCTCGCGCTGTGCATGGGCAACATCGTGCAGTCGTCCGCACAGCAGGCGCAGCAAACAGAAACGCCCGGCGAGCTGCACGTGCTGGTGGGACGCACGCTCGTCATCAACACACCGGCGCCGATCATTCGCATTTCGCTGGCGGACCCCAATATCGCGGAGGCCCTGGTTATCAGCCCGACGCAGTTGCAGATCAACGGCAAAGCGCCCGGCGCGGTCTCGCTCGTTCTCTGGGACGAGAACAACCAGAGCCAGACCTTCGATCTGTTCGTTGACCTCGACATCCTCTCGATCGGGCAGAACATTCGCGCAGCGTTTCCTGATGAGCCGATACAAGTCGAAGCGACGAAGGACCTGGTCACGCTCTCCGGAGTCGTCTCTTCTGAAGAGGTCGCCGACCGTGTGTTGGCTTTCGCGAGCGCCGCGACGCCCAAAGCGGTCAGCCTGATGCAGGTGCAGCAGCCGCCCGTGCCAGGCGGTGAAATCATGCTCCATGTCCGCTTCGCCGAGGTCGACCGCGCCCGGCTGAGCGAGTACGGATTCAACTTCTTTACATTCCCGGGCTCTCCCCTGAAGACCTTCGGCACATCATCCACGCAGCAGTTTGCGCCCCCTCAGCTCGAGGACGCCGGTGATCTGGGCACTACTCTCGGCCTGACGGATCTGCTGAACATCTTCGTATTTCGTCCCGATGTCGAGCTGGGTGCGACGATTCGTGCCATGCAGCAGCAGAACCTCCTGCAGATCCTGGCTGAGCCGAACCTGATTACGCAGAGCGGTAAAGAAGCGAGTTTCCTGGCCGGCGGCGAGTTCCCGATTCCCATCGTGCAACCGGGACAGGCCTTCGGCATTACGATTACCTACAAAGAGTTCGGCGTGCGCTTGAACTTCACACCCACTCTGCAGCCGGACGGCAGCATTCATCTCAGGGTCATGCCGGAGGTGAGCGCCCTGGATTTCGCAAACGCGCTGACGATCTCGGGGTTCGTCATCCCCGCGCTTTCGACGCGGCGCGTCCAGACTGAGATGGAGCTGCAGGACGGGCAGAGCTTCGCCATCGCCGGCCTGGTGGACGACCGCCTGACGCAGACCGCGCGAAAGATCCCCCTTCTCGGGGACATCCCGATTTTGGGCAAGCTGTTCCAGAGTTCCGCCACCAATACGGCCAAAACCGAGCTGCTGGTCGTGGTGACGCCGCGAATTGTTCGGCCTGCGCCGGTAGAACCGCTGCCTGCTGGGCCTCAGTTCCCGAGGCCCTTCCTCCCACCAGCCAGCGCACCGACGCCCGAGCCGGCGCCGGCGGGGTAGGTGGTGGAACAAATGATACACAGCGCGTTAGAGGAGAAAGCAGGAAGCACCATGTGGGCTGCGGCAATTGCAGGAACGGATCACAGGAATGCAGAGCATCTGCGGGCGTGTTTGCAGCAAACCGGGCTGATCGGCTCGGTAGTGGAGTGGGACATCAAGCCTCCCGCGGATCGTGACTGGGAGCAGAGAGTGTGCGCGACGGAGGTGGTTCTGCTCAGCCTCAACGGGAACCCTACCGCGGAACTGGCGTTCGCGACGGACCTGCGCCGAATCAATCCCAACATCCGGATCATCGCGCACTCGCCGTCCAAGCAGCCGGATTCGGAGTTCCTGCTTCACGCCATGCGCAGCGGCGTGCAGGAGGTTCTGCCGTCGCCGCTCAACACGACGGTCCTCCAGGAAGCCATGACCCGTTTCCAGCGCGCCGACAATTCGATGGAGAAGAAGGCGGCGAAGAAACTGATTGTGGTGATGGGCTCGAAGGGAGGCGTCGGCACGAGCACGGTTGCAATCAATCTGGGAGTGCAATTCGCGCAGGTCACGCGGCGGCGAGTGTGCCTGCTGGATTTTGGCCGGCCGGTGGGCCATGTCGCACTGATGCTGGATTTGCAGCCGCGCTTCACTGTTCGCGATGCGGTGGACAACCTGGAGCGGCTGGACAGCCACTATTTCAACGGTCTTCTGACGAAGCACAAGTCCGGCCTGGAAGTGCTGGCCGGGCTGATGCGGCCCGAAGAGTGGCAGGAGGTGTCTCCGGCGGCCCTGCCCGGTCTCGTGAATGTAGCCCAGAGCACCTGCGATTACGTCCTCATGGACTATGGCTCCGTCTATTCCCTGGAGCTGCTGTCGAACGTAATTCTCCGGATGACCAAGACGATTCTGTTAGTCGCGGAATCGAATGTGCCCTCGCTGTGGACGCTGGAGCGGCACGTGGCGGGCCTTGCCGGCCTGGGTCTGGAACCGACGCAGATTCGGGTTGTCATCAACCGCTGGACGCGGGCCGACGACGAGGCCCTGAAAAGCCTGGAGAAGAAACTCAAGCGGCCCGTATTCGCGCGGCTCCCCAATGACTACCGTCAGGTCAGCGAGGCGGTCAACCTGGGAACTCCTTTGAGCACGGACACGAGCAGCCCCCTGGTTTCGCAGTTCCAGAAGCTCGCATTCCAGCTGGGGGCGGTCGCCGCGCCAGCGCCTCCGAAGCGCGAAGGACTTGGCGGCTTATTTTCATTCAAGAAGAGGGCGTGAATCCAACGAGCGTGAAGGACTGATATTATGGCCACCATCCAAAGATCTCCGGATTTCGCGGCGCTGAAAACAGCGATTCACCGGAAGCTGATTCTGAAGCTGAACCTCGAACGCCTGCCCGGCATGGATCCGGAAGCGGTCAAGCGCGAGCTGGCTCCAATGGTGGAGGAGTTGGCCGTGGGCGAGGCCATCCCGATGACGCTGCCCGAGCGAGAGAAGCTCTGCAAGGAGGTTCTCGACGAGGTGTTCGGGCTGGGTCCGCTCGAGCCGCTCCTCAAGGACCCCACCGTTTCCGACATCCTGGTCAACACACACAAACGAGTCTACGTGGAGCGCAAAGGATTGCTCGAGCCCACGCCCGTGCAGTTCCGGGACGATGCGCATCTGATGGCGATCATCGACCGGATCGTCTCGGCGGTGGGACGACGTGTGGACGAGTCCTCGCCGATGGTGGATGCGCGCCTGCCCGACGGGTCGCGCGTCAACGCCATCATTCCGCCTCTCTCGCTCGACGGCCCTTGCCTCTCGATCCGGCGCTTCGGACTGAAGCCGCTGCAGGCGCAAGAGTTGCTGCAGAACCTGACGATGACGCCGGAGATGCTCGATATGCTGCACGGCTGCGTTCGCGCCCGCCTGAACATTCTGATCTCGGGAGGGACCGGCGCGGGGAAGACGACGGTACTCAATGTTCTTTCGTCGTTCATTTCAAACCGCGAGCGCATCGTTACGATCGAGGATGCGGCCGAGCTCCAGCTTCATCAGGAGCACGTCGTGCGCCTGGAGACGCGCCCGCCGAACATCGAAGGCAAAGGCGCGGTGCGGCAGCGGCAGCTTGTCATCAACTCACTGCGCATGCGTCCCGACCGCATCGTGGTCGGCGAGGTGCGCGGCGAAGAGGCGGTGGACATGTTGCAGGCAATGAACACCGGTCATGACGGCTCGTTGACGACCATCCACGCCAACTCGCCCCGCGACGCGCTGTCCCGCCTGGAAGTGATGGTCGCCATGGCGAACCTGAACATTCCGGACGCGGCCATTCGGCGGCAGATTGCCTCCGCGATCGACGTGGTGCTCCAAGTGAGCCGCCTGAGCGACGGCACCCGCAAGGTCACGTGCATCGCCGAGATCACCGGCATGGAGACCGGCGTCATCACCATGCAAGACATCTTCGTGTTCAAGAAACTCGGGATTGGTCCGAACGGGGAAGTGGTAGGGAACTTCGCTCCGACAGGCATCCGGCCGAAGTTCGCGGAGCGGCTCATCGCCTCCGGCATCCGTCTTCCCATGGACATGTTTCAATCGGAACTGAAGTACTGAGGATTGATTTCCCATGGCAGTCTTTCTCGCGGTACTCACG
>Ga0073934_10012157_pt1 | contig 10219 bp, 11 predicted proteins | sample LarsenN4metaG_FD_76834 | JGI IMG/M metagenome (GOLD analysis project Ga0073934, IMG submission 76834) | Hot spring sediment bacterial and archeal communities from British Columbia, Canada, to study Microbial Dark Matter (Phase II) - Larsen... ... | reverse complement strand
GCGCGCGGCCGGGGCGTTGCCCGTCGCCTCGCCCGGCCCGGCGACCCCGGACCCGGCCCTCCCCGTGGCGAGACAGACGAGGAGGAGCGCCAGGATCGCCGGACACCCGCGCGCGCCGGCCGTCACGCAGAGGGCCCGCGAGGACATCGTCCGCGGCGCAGGCCGGCCCCGCTCGCGTGCAGGATCGTCAGGCCCCCGACCGTCAGGAAGCCGGTCGTGTAGAGCGCGACGAACGGCAGCGCGCCGTAGTGACCATGGATCCAGAACAGCCAGGTCGTCCAGGCGCAGTAGAGCCCGAGGGCGATCTCCACCACGCCGCCCCACGGGCGCCCGTCCCCGTAGGCCTTGCCCCGCCACTGCCCGCCGCCGGGCCCGATGCCGAACTTCGGCGTGCGCACGAACTCGCGGTCTCGCCCCCAGAACGCCGCGAGCACCGCCAGGCTCGTGCTCCAGGCGACGCCGACCCCGATCACCATGATGGTCGGCAGCCGCCAGGCATGGCGCCACCACTGACGATCCAGGACCCGTTGGGCATAGACCAGCATGGTCCCCGGCCCGAACGTGGCGACCCCGACGGCGACGCTCACCGACGCCAGGCTCCACGGCGAGAGCCGGACATCTGGCAGGGCCGCCAGGGGGAACGACAGCAGGATCACCGTCAGCATCAGGGGATGGATCATGTAGTACGTGAGGTGGACCGCCGCCTGGTACTTCGTCCATCGGGGCAGGTCGGATCGCACCACTCGAGGCAGGAGCTTGAGAGCGGTCTGGATCGACCCCTTCGCCCAGCGCCGCTGCTGCGACTTGAAGCCGCTGATGAGGACGGGAAGCTCCGCCGGGCAGACGAGCTCCGGCCGGTAGAGGATGCGCCACCCCCGGAGCTGCGCCCGGTAGCTCAGGTCCAGATCCTCGGTGAGCGTGTCGTGCGCCCACCCCCCCGCGTCGTCGATGGCGGCCCGGCGCCACACGCCGGCCGTGCCGTTGAAGTTCAGCAGGAGGTTCCCCCAGCAGCGGGCCGGCTGCTCGACGGCGAAGTGCCCGTCGATCCCGAGGGACTGGGCCACCGTCAAGAGCGAGAACTCGCGGTTGAGATGCCCCCACCGCGCCTGGACCACGGCCACCCGGGGATCGCCGAAGTCGGGGATGGTGCGCCGGAGGAAGTCGGGAGGCGGCTCGAAGTCGGCATCGAAGATGGCGACGAACTCGCCCCGCGCCTCCCGGAGCCCGGCCGCCAGCGCCCCGGCCTTGAAGCCGGTCCGCTCCCGGCGCCGCACGTGGACGACTCGCAGCCCCTGGGTCCGGAGCCGCGCCGCGGTCTCAGCCAGGATCCCGGTGGTCTCGTCGGTCGAGTCGTCGAGCACCTGGATCTCCAGGCGATCCAGCGGGTAGTCCAGGCCTCCCACCGCCTCGAGAAGCCGCCGCGCCACGTACTGCTCGTTGTAGAGCGGGAGCTGCACGGTGACCGTCGGCCACTCCCGGGGCGGCGCGGGGGAGGGGGCCGCGGCGACCCGGCGCCGATGCCACCAGTGCATCGCCAGCATCACGTAGGCGTTGACGCCATAGAGGAACAGGCCGCCGAGGGCGATGACGTAGAGGAGGCCGACCAGAATGACGGCGGCTGACGGCATGGCCACCGCGTCAGGCCGCGTACCCCAGGAGCCGCGCCCAGCCGGCCCCGGCGGCGGCGCGCTGGCGCAGCACGGGCACCAGCCAGGCGTCCACACCCCACACCCGGCCGGCGGCGCAGAAGGCGAAGCAGAACTGCGGCAGCGCGAGGAGCACCCAGATCCAGCCCCACTCACCCGGCACGTTGAAGGCCTGGGCGGCGATGTTCACCTGCCAGAGGAAGCCCGCCAGCCCGACCAACCGGGTCAGCAGGCCCAAGAGCAGGCCGAGCCCCAGACCGAGCTCCGTGAGGAACGTGAGCATGCCGAAGAATTCGAAGTGGACGAGGACGACCTCGCGGAGGACCGTCGCGACGACGGGGAAGGTCGGGTTCGCGATCTCCTTCTCGATGAAGCCCGGGAGCCAGCCGTAGCCGAGCCAGGGCGCCTTCTGGAACGCCATGTCCAGGTACAGGATCCCGAAGATGAGCCGGAAGATCGCGAGCGGCCAACCGGGAAGCTGCGTCGTCACGCCGTCTCGCCTCTCGCCCGAACGACCGCCACGGCGGATCGCCGACCGGCCGTCGGCTCAAAGGCTCCAGAGCCGTCCGCACCCCCGGCAGGGATCCGGGGGCACGTCGGTCTCGAAGTCGGTGCGGAACCGCTGGTAGCGGTCACCGTGCCAGATCTCCGCGAAGTCCTCCCGGAACGCGTTCCCCAGGATCAATCCCGCGTAGTCCTTCGCCGTCCACGGCGAGATGCAGCAGGGGAGCACGTTGCCGTTGGCCGTGACGTAGGAGAGGGTCCAGGGCCGCTGGCAGCGGGCCCACGGGCGGCGCGCGTCGGCCCCGTCGTCGCCGCCGAGGCTCTTTAGGGGCGTGGTCATCCCCGACGCCCGGATGGCGATCCGCGCCTCCCGGGCGACCGCCTCGGCCTCCCCGAGGAGACGCTCCTCGTCGGCCGCGAGCTGGCGGAAGAGCGACTGGGCCTCGACGGCCAGTCCCTCGCCATAGAACACCAGGCGCTGGACGTACACTTCCCCGACCCCGAGGCTCGCCGCCAGTCGGACGAAGCCCGGAAGCTCGGCCAGGTTCGCCTGCATCGCGGTGAACCACAGCGAGACCCGCGGCGTCGGCCGCCCGAGCTCCCGCTCGAGGTCCACCAGCGCCCGCACGTGACCGATGACCCGCTCGAACCGATCCACCCCGCGGATCTTCCGGTAGGTCTCGGGCGTCGCCGCGTCCATCGAGACCCGGTACTCGTCGAGCCCGCTCTCGATGAGGGCGCGCGCCCGGGCCGGGGTGAGCGTGATGGCGTCGGAGTTGAACAGGACGTGGGCGCCCCGCGCCTTGAGGTAGGCGATCATCGGGACCAGCTCGCGATTCAGGAGCGGCTCGCCGATCCCGTGGAGCACGACGCGGTCCAGGACCGGGAACTGGTCCACGATCCCCTTCAGCTCGGCCAGCGTGAGATCCTTGGGCGGCTCCAGCCTCTGGAAGGTCCGGATGCAGGTCTGGCACTTGGAGTCGCAGCGATTGGTGGTCTCGAGGTACAGGCTGCGCGGCAGTTCCGGCACCACGGCCGGGCGTGGGGGCTCTGCCCCGGTCGCCATCCCCGTCACCCTCCGGTCACCGGGCTGACACGACGGTCGTACAGGCGCTGCCGAGCTTGGGGAGATCTTCCCCCGCCGCCCGCTCCCAGTCGAGCACCACCCGGTCCCGGCGGGCGAACGGGCAGTAGGGGTCGGGCGCGTCCAGCCGGCCGACGACGGCCCGCCGCCCGGCGCACCCGCCCCGGCACGGACAGTCGGCACACGCCGGCGGGAGCGTCCGCGCGTCCCGGAACTCGGCCGCGTCGACGATCCTGGCGCCGAGGGTCTCGAGGTCCCGGAGGCGCAACCGGGTCTTCGGCCAGTAGGTGCACGGGAGGATCCCCCCGTCGGGGGCCACGCGGACCGTCGAGCGACCGCAGCCCGGGCCCGCGTGCCCGTCGAGACCCAGCACGGCGGCCAGCACCGGCTCCGTCGTCGCGACGAGCCGGGTCGTCGACGCCAAGCGCCGGAACGCGCCCCAGAACTGCTCGTAGCTGAGCGTGAACCGGTCCGTCTTCGAGGGCTGATAGATGTTCACCCGCAGGTTCGCGCCGCGGGCGGCGGCCACCTGCGCGAGCGCCTCCAGGCGATCGTGGTTGATGCTCATCATGACCGACGTCACGGTCACCGGGACCCCGAGCCCCGCGCACCGCTCGAGGCCGGCCGTCACCGTCCGCCAGTTCCCGGCGCCCCGGAACGCGTCGTGGTCGGGCTCGGTGGGGAAGTCCAGCGAGAACTCCACGCTGTGAAACCGCTTGACCGCGTCGTCGCCGAGCCGCTCCACGCTCAGGCCGTTGGAGGTGATGCTCGTCTTGATCTCCCGCGCCCCCAGGTACTCGAGGATCGCCTCGTACTCGGGGTGCAGGCCGTTCTCCCCGACCCCGAGGTTCATGGAGCGGACCGGGAGGCTCTCGCACACCCGCTGGATGTCGCGCAGGCTGAGTCGGTCGACGACCATGTCCGGGCGGTAGCAGTGAGGGCACCGGAGGTTGCACTCGTTGGTGAGGCCGATGCCGACGGAGAACGCCATGGGGGCTGCCTCCCTCCCAGACACGCCCAGCGACTCACGATACGCCGCCCGGTCGCCTCGATGCAATATCGCGTGCGGGCGCGCACGGGTTGTCACGGAGATGTGAAATGTCGAGCCAGGCGCGCAGCGCTTCCGCGACGCTCCAGGCCTGGGCGATGCACCCCCGCGGGGCGTGTGGCGGGTCGCCGTCGAAGATCTCGGCCAGGCTGCCCACGCCGTAGTCGGCGAGATGATGGGTGAGGGGCTCGAGAAACGCGCGCGCCGCCGCCGGGTCGCCGTGGACGCGGAAGTGCGCCCGCGCGAAGGGGCCGAGGAGCCACGTCCAGACCGTGCCCTGATGATACCCGCCGTCCCGCTCACGCGGGCCGCCGCCGTAGCGCCCCTGATATCGAGCCTCCCCGGGGGCGAGGCTCCGGAGCCCGAAAGAGGTCACGAGATGCCGCGCGCAGGCGTCCACCACGCGTCGCTGCCGCTCGGGCTCCAGCGGGCTTTCGGGAAGCGACACCGCGAAGATCTGGTTCGGGCGGAGCGCGGGGTCGTGCCCGTCGGGGCCGTCGATCACGTCGTAGCAGTGGCCGGCCGTCTCATTCCAGAACCGCCCGAACCCCTGGCGGACGCGCGCGGCGTGCGCGTCCCACGGCTCGACCGGGCGCCCGAGACGCCGCGCGAACGCGGCCATGGCGCGGAGGGCGTTGTACCAGAGGGCGTTGATCTCCACCGCCTTGCCCGTGCGCGGCGTGACCACCCAGTCGCCGACCTTCGCGTCCATCCACGTGAGCTGGACGCCGGGCTCGCCGGAACGGAGAAGCCCATCGGCAGGGTCCTCGCCGATCCCGTAGCGGGTCCCCTGGCGGTGCCACCGGATGATCTCCTCCAGGACGGGGAAGAGCTCTTCGAGGAGCGCGTCGTCGCCCGTGGCGGCGTGGTAGGCCCGGATCGCCTCGACGTACCAGAGGGTCGCGTCCACCGTGTTGTACTCCGGCGTCTCGCCGGCGTCGGGAAACCGGTTCGGCAGCATCCCGCGGTCCACGAAGCGCGCGAACGTCCTGAGGATCCGCCGGCCGATCTCCGGGCGCCCCGTCGCCAGGGTCAGCCCTGGCAGCGCAATCATGGTGTCCCGCCCCCAGTCTCCGAACCAGTGATACCCGGCGATGACCGACATGCCCACGGGATCGTCCGGCAGGGGGCGGCGGACGATGAACTGGTCGGCGGCGAGGACGAGGTGCCGGATCCACGCCGGCGCCTCGGGCGCGGCGAGCGCAGTCGCCTCCCAGCGTGCCAGGAGGTCGGTCTCGTACTGCCGCCGTCGCGCCCAGGCGGCCTCGCCGTCGAGCGAGGGGGCGGCCTCGGTCGAGAGGACGAGGGTCCGCACCGTCCCCGGCGCCAGGCGGAGCACGAGGGTGCCGGCGTGGAGGTGGTCCTCGAGGGCGTCGAGGCCGCGCTCCTCCTCCAGGGCCAGCCGGAACCCGTGGTGCCACGCGTGGGCCGGGTGCGCCTCCGCGCCGTCGGCCAGGAGCACGACGGGCTGGGCGCCGTCGAAGGCCACCACCCGGAGCCCCCGCGGGACCCGCTCGACGCGCATCTGCCAGCCGCCGGCCCGCGTCGTCCCGTGGGAGTCCCGGTAGTTCACCAGCGCCTTGAGCGACAGTGCCGCCGGGCCGCGGGCGCGACGCAGGTGGTAGCGCACATAGGTGGTGTTGGCGCCCGGCTCCATGAACACCCGCTTCTCGAGGAGGAGGTCGGCGCAGGCGTAGGTCCACACGGGTGTCGTCCCCTCGAGCCGGAACCGCTCGAGGTCGCGATACCCGCGGGGGTCGACGGTGCCGTCGGCCCAGCGGTTGGTGAACAGGGGGCGCCGGAGCCCCTCGTGCTCGAGCTCGTCGTCGAGCTTGGCCACGAGCAGGGTGCGCCCGAGAGGCGGCTTGAGGGCCGCGACCAGGAGCCCGTGGTAGCGCCGGGTGAGGAGACCCGCGACCGTGCCGGAGGCGAACCCTCCGATTCCGTTGGTGACGAGCCACTCGCGCCGCTCCGCGGTCTCGACGCGGCCGCAGATCTCGCGCCCGCAGTCGCCGATCATCGCTCGACCAGCGCGATCGCGTGCCCGTCAGGGTCACGCGCCAGGCCCACGAGGCGGTCGTACTCCTCGCCCCAGACCTCGGTGTCCGAGACCTTCTCGAACCCGAGGACCCGGGTGTAGGACTCGACGATGCGCCCCGTGTGCGACACGGTCATCCCCACGGCCTCCGCGGCTCGGACGAGTCCCTGGCCCCCGGCCGGGCCAGGACCGTCGCGACCCAGAGCGACGACGCCAGAGCGTACCACGAGAGCGTCACGCCCCATCCGCGCTTCATGCGAGTCCTCCTCCCGCGCGCCGCGCCCTCCGCGCAGCGGTCGAATGCGCCCTCGGCGCGCCTCTGCTAGCATGGTGACGCATGGGACGCGAGGGCCACCCGAATCGATGCGTCCCGGGAGCGTGATCATGCCGCGCCCTGTCGTTCGCCTTGCTCGCTTCGCCCTGCTCCTCAGCCTGGTCGGCTGTGCGACCGCGGACCGGCTCCCGGAGCCCGCGGACTTTCCGTCCCACACCCCCGGTGAGCTCGTCACCCTCCACTGGCGCATCGAGCGCGCCGAAGGCGCGGCCACCGCGGTGGGTGTGATCGAGGTCGGCCCGGTGGACCGCGTCGCCGACGTCCTGGTCGCGCTCGAGGGGTTCGACCGGGTGGGCCGCGTGGTGAGCCGCTCGACGGCCCTCGTCACGCCTCGGGGCTTCGGCGGGCAGCCGCTCTGGCCCTTCACCGTCCAGCTCGGCCGGACCGGCCAGGAGGAGCGCTTCGCGCTGCGGACGGTCCAGGTGACCCCGCGCGTCATGCGCGGCGGCCCCTAGGCCGCGCGCCCTCCGCCCGGAGGCGATCGACGAGCCCCTCCTCGATCGTCGCCCAGGCTGCCTCGGCAAGGGGTGAACGGCGACGCGAGAGGGTGCTCGGAAGACCCGAGCATGATAGGATGACGGCGGTCATGACCTGGGGTCGGCTCGCCCTCCTCTGCCTCTTCTACGTGGCGGCGGACTTCGGGAATCCTCTGATGCCCGGCGCCGTGAGCCTCGCCGACGGGTTCGTGGAGGGCGTGCGGGAGGGGCGCGACACGCGGTTTGGCGCGCCCGCACGACGGGCCGCCGAGCCGGTCGCCCCACGGGCCGACGTGGTCCCGACGGTCCCGCCTCCGCGATCTCCCCGGCGCTCCGCCGCGTGAGAGGCGGCGGACTCCGTCCACCCGTGCCGCACCCGGGAGACGAGATGAGTGAGAAGAGAGAGAGAGAGAGAGAGATGACCATGCCTCGCGAGCGCGCGCGAGCTACCTGGAGATCTACGACGCGCTGAGCGACCGCTATGACCGGGACGCGACCCGGCGCTACTTCGAGCACACGCTGACCTGGATCTTCCGGCGGCTGCCCCCGGCGGGAGGCACGGTCCTCGATGTGGGGTGCGGGACCGGACGGTACGCGCTCGCGCTCGCCGACCGGGGCTTCCACGTCGTCGCCGTCGACCAGAGCCCGGGGATGCTCCGGCACGCCCGGGTCAAGGACCCGGACGGCCGGATCAAGTTCGAGCTGGTCGACGGGTCCCTCGGGCTGCCCAGCGGGCCCTTCGACGCCGCACTGTTCGTCGACTCCTGGGAGTTCTTCCCGGATCCCCGCACGGTTCTTCGCAACGTCCTCGCGGCGCTCGGGGACGACGGGCGGGTCATCATCGTCACGCCGCATCCGGCCTGGCGGGTCCCGATCACCCTCGCCGAGCGGCTCGGCGTGAAGAAGCTCGCGCCCGCGTACGGATTCGGCCACGGTACCCGCCGGGCGATCCAGGCCGCCGCCGCCGGCCTCTTCCAGGTCCGCGAGCTGACCTGGCTCTACGCCACCCTCGCGCGCGGGGTCGTGCTGGCTCCGAGCGCCTAACCCCGGGGCTCGGTCGAGCGAGCCCCGGGCCCTCGCGATCCCTGCGGCCGGGCCGTTGCCGTGTCCGCCTGGGGCGCGCTACACTCCAACCACGCAGGGGACGGCGCCGGGCGCTCGGAGGACCCATGGGCATCGAGCTGAGCCGCGAGGAGATCGACACCTACCTGAACAACGCGCCGCGCGGCATCCTCTGCGTCACGCGGGACGGCCACGCGCCGCTGGCGCTCCCGATGTGGTTCGCGTGGATCGACGGCAAGGTGGTCATGAACACCGCGCTCCGGAGCAAGAAGATCGCGCCGCTGCGCCGGCACCCCGACGTGTCGTTCCTGGTGGAGTCGGGCGAGCACTACTGGACGCTCAAGGCCGTGCTGATCATCGGGACCTGCCAGGTGATCGACGATCAGGCCGAGGCACGCGCCTGGCAGAGCCGGATCGACGAGGTCAAGCCACTCTACCGGACGCGACTGTTCCCCGAGACGCTGCCACCTCACATCCAGCGCATCTACGACGCCCCACGCGCGGCGCTCGTCATCACGCCCCGCTCGATCACCTCCTGGGACTTCGCGAAGGTTCGACGCTGACCCCGGGCGACCGGACTTCCACGGGCACGTGTCGTCAACGTCTCCCAGGTCCGGGCTCTCGATCGAGCTCGGCTCGTCGACCGCGTCGGGGTTCTGGGAACCAGCAAGATGCGCGATGTTCTCAAGGGCCTCGCCCTGCTGCTCGGGACCGATGAGGGTTCGGACGACGGGGCCTGACCGACCGCGAGCCGAGGTCTTCAGCGCTCGAAGGCCTCGCGGACCCATGGCCGTCTGGTGGCTTGACGTCCGGCCCTCGAGGAACGGCGCGTAGGCCTCCCCCGGTTGGCCGGCGGCCAAGACATGACCCGACACGCGCGGGGGATCACGGGTCAGGGCCGCATCGTCTGGGCGCTGGTCCTCATCGTCCTCCTCCCCCTCCTCCTCTTTCGCCACGCGCTCCTCACCGATCAGGTCTTCTACTTCCGTGACCTCTTCTTCCTCTTCCTTCCTGTCCGGCGGGTGATCGCCACGATGGTCGCCCAGGGGTCTCCTCCCTTGTGGAACCCGTATGTGTTCAGCGGGGTCCCCCTCGCCGCCGATGTGGTCCACGGCGTCTTCTACCCCCCCAGCGTTGTCTTCTACCTTCTGCCGATACACCAGGCGCTCAAGCTCTTTGTGGTGAGCCACTACGTCCTCGCCGGCGCGGGCTTCTTCCTCCTCATGCATCAGTGGAGACTCCCCGCCCTGGCGGCCGTCTCCGGCGCAGTCACATTCATGCTCAGCGGCCATCTGCTGTCGCTGAGCAATGTGCTGAACTTTCTCCCCGGGGCCGCGTGGCTCCCCCTGGCCCTGGCCTTTTTCCTGAAGACGATGGACCCCGGCGGGTGGCGGTGGGTCGTGCCGACGGGAATCGTCATGGCTCTCCAGGTCCTCACGGACCCGCAGAGCGTCTATTTCTCGGGTTGCCTCATGGGTCTGTGGTGCCTCCTGCCCAGAGAGGGATGGGCCAGGGAGCTCTGCCGGGGGCTCGCGGCGATGATCGCTGCCAGCCTCCTGGCTGCGCTCCTCGCCGCGGCTCAGCTGCTCCCCCTCACGGAGTTATATTTCTGGTCGATCCGGGCCGGTGGCCTCTCCCGCGGCGCTTCCCAGCTCTGGTCCTTCCAGCCGTTCCGGCTGGCGGAGTTCGTGGCGCCGCATGTCTACGGCGACGTGATCCAGGGCACCTACTGGGGCTGGATCTTTCGAGGCGAGGAGCTGAGGTCGTTCGGCAAAGCCCTCGCCCCGTGGCTCCTGAGCCCCTATCTCGGGATCCCGCCGCTTGTGCTGGCCGCATTCGCCGTGGTGACCGCCCGGGGCGATCGGCGGGTCCGCTTCTGCGTTCTCGGAGGCCTGCTCTCGCTGCTCTTGGCCCTGGGCGACGCGACCCCGCTCCACGCTCTCTTTCACCAGGGCATGCCGCTTTTCCGGCTGTTCCGCATCCCGTCCAAGTGGCTCCTCCTGACGACGCTGACGGTCGGCGCCCTC
>Ga0073934_10012156_pt1 | contig 10219 bp, 7 predicted proteins | sample LarsenN4metaG_FD_76834 | JGI IMG/M metagenome (GOLD analysis project Ga0073934, IMG submission 76834) | Hot spring sediment bacterial and archeal communities from British Columbia, Canada, to study Microbial Dark Matter (Phase II) - Larsen... ... | reverse complement strand
TGATCGCGGGCCGGTTCGGATTGCGCAGCACGCGCTGCCACATGATCGGATGCGCGATGCAGGGATTGGCGCCGATGAACACCAGCACATCGCTCCGCTCAAAGTCGGCGTAGGTGAACGGCGGCGCGTCGAAGCCGAAGCTCTGCTTGTAGGCGACGTGCGAAGTGGCCATGCACTGGCGCGTGTTCGAGTCGCCATGCAGCGCGCCCATGCCGAACTTCCAGAGGCAGCCGAGGAAGGCCATCTCCTCCGTACACATCTGGCCGGTGCTGAGAAACGCCACGCTCTCCGGCCCGTGCTGGTCCATCAATGCCTTGAACTTGAGCGTGAACACCTGCATCGCGTGGTCCCAGTCCACCGGCTCCAGCGCGCCGGTCTGCGGGTTGCGCAGCAACGGCGTCGTGCCGCGGTCTTCCGCCGCGAGGCAGGTCAGCGCCTCCCAGCCTTTGGGGCAGGCCATGCCGAGATTGACAGGGTAATCGCTCGTGGGCGTGAGGTTCACCGCCTGGCCGTCCTTGAGATGGATGTCGAGCGAGCAGCCGGTCGAGCAGAAGCCGCAGGTGGAGCGCGTCGTGGCGTCGGGCTTGAACTTCGCGGGCACCTGGCCAAGGCCGAAGTCGGCGGGATGCAGCAGCAACTCCTCGGTGAGCGGGCCGGCCCACTGGCGGAAAAGAGAGTTTGCCGGAGCGCCGGTCTCCGACCCGGCGGGCGAGAGTTTAAACGCGGTTCTCGCCGGGCTGGAGGGCGGCGCTCCGTTGAGGTCGGGCGGCTGAACTTGCAGCGTCGCGCTCATGCGGCCACACCTCCGGGCATCCGCTTCGCCGCGCTGGCGGTGAAGAACACATGGCGCGCGACGATCTCCGAGCTGAACGTCGTCGCGGCCGCCAGGCTCGCCCAGACGGCGGCCTTCCCGCCGACGTTGGCGATGGCGAGCAGGCCGAACAGCGTGGAAGCGGCAAACAGTCCGTTGCGCCAGCGGGTGGTCTGCGGCAGTAATGCTTCAATGACGCGCGCGTTGAAATGAATCGGGCTGGCCGGGTTTGTGAGGGCATGGCGCAGCTCCAGCCGCCGCCAGGCGAACAATCCGGTGCGGATAAACAGCGCGGCGATGGCAAACGGCTGCGCCACATCGAGCCTGCCCAACAGGGCAAACACCACGGCGGCAAACGTCGCGCCCAGCAGCAACGCGGTGCCGAAGAAATTGCCGAGAGAAATCCGCGCACACCAAACCGGCCGTTTGGTGTCCACATAAACCATCGCGGAAGCATAAACCGCCAGCGCGCCAGCCAGCGCAGCCATCAGACCGAGTGGCAGGGCGGCCCTTGCGAGCGGTTCCAGAAACTGGGCCGCCACCGCCGCGGACGCCGCCACCGCGAAGACGTTGAAGGCGATGATCTCGCGGCTCAACCAACTCATGCGCCAGCCCAGGAAGGCGCGCCACGCCTTGAGCGGCTGCCCAAGGTGAAGCGTCGCCGCGACCAGGCCGATGAACAGCGCAGCCTTGCCGGTTACCAGCAGTGGTGCCAGGCCGGCGGAGGTTCCTGCCAGTTGCAAGGTGGCCCCGGCGATGAAAAGCCCCGCCGCCGCCTGTGTGAGCACCAGCATGACCACCAGCGGCCAGTGCGGCGGCTCCAGGCGCAAGTGCCCGTGGTCAGCCGCTCGCAAGTCCGCGAAATGGCCCCGCCGTGTCAGGTAACGCGTGGTCGGCAGCGTGATGGCCGGATCGGGCGTGTCTGGCAGCCATGAATCCCCAACAGCCCGCGTGAGGAGGCTCTGACTATATACCTCCTTGCGGTGAGCGTTTTGAAGCAGGGACGCGTGAGCATCCCCTCCGGCGGCTCGGTGACGAGCCTCCTCAGCGCGGCTGTTGACGGAACGAAACCGGTCGTGCAGCGGGGCCTGTTCCACCAGCGTGATGCGGATGGCCTCGTTCGGGCACGCCTGCACACACGCGGGCGCTTCGCCGACGGCGAGGCGGTTGGCGCACAGGTCGCACTTGCGTACGATGCCGAGGCGCTCCGAATATTTGGGCACCTCGTAAGGGCACTTCATCACGCAGTACTGGCAGCCGATGCACTGGTCATCGAGGTGGCGGACGATGCCGGTGACGGGATTCTTGTCGTAGGCGAGCACGGGGCAGCCGTTGAGGCAGCCGGGGTCGGCGCAGTGATGACAGGCGGCGGTGACGTGCTGTTGCAGTGAGGGTTTTAAGTCTGGGGGATCGGGTCTGGGGGAAGAGACCAGGAGTCCAACGCTGCGCCAGGTTTCCCCCTCGTCGAGGCCGTTGAGCGCGTGGCACGCCGTCACGCAAGCCTTGCAGCCGCTGCACTGGTCGAGGTCCACCTCGAAGGCGTATTGCTGGCCGGGCGCGGGCGCGGTGAGCGGAATCAAGTCGCGGTAGCGCCGGGTCCTCGCGGGGGTGTCCGTCCCTTTTTGCCAGCGGGCAAAGCGTTCCACGGCGGTCAGGGTCTGCTGCTCGGCCAGCAACTCCGCCCTTAAGGAACGCGGCTGCGATGTCGGAAGCGCGGTCACACCCCGCCGTCGAGCAGTCCAGATGCCGCCGGGGAATTGGCTGCCTGAACCGGGCATGAAATCTTTGCATGGAAATGATGAACCCGGGTCAGTCCTGGATGGGAGAGGCGGCAGCCCGCGATAACAAGGCATGGAAACGCCCTGCTCGAATCTGCCGGTCACGGTCACCAAGCAGCCGCGCGTGGTCAAATGCGGCCGTCACTGTTGGGCAGACCTCGCGGCCGGTGTCCATATTTGCACAGGTTGCGCAAACCGCTGGAATGATGGCCGGGCAAAGAAGCTGGGGACGCAGGCAGGCGACCTGCCCGTGAGAGGCCTTGCCGGTGAGTGGCAAAGACGGCTCAGGCGCGCGCTTGATCCCGGCGTCCGGCGGCGTAAGCCTCGAAAACGCGACGGATTTCATCGCGCACGCGGCGGAACACGGCAAGTTTTTCCGCCTCGGTGCCGGTGGCGTGGGCGGGATCGTCGAAGCCCCAGTGATGACGGTTCACCTGGCCGGGGAACATGGGACATGCCTGGTCGGCGTTGCCGCAAACGGTGATGACGGTTTCCACGGGCTGAGCGAGGAACTCGTTCAGGTGCTTCGAGCGGTGCTGGGAGATGTCCAGACCGATTTCGGCCATCACCTGGATCGCCAGCGGGTGGACGTAGCCGGCGGGTTTTGAGCCGGCGCTGTGGACATCGAGCAGATCGCCCGCGGCGGCGCGCAGGATGCCCTCGGCGAGATGGCTGCGGCAGGAGTTGCCGGTGCAGAGGATGAGGACGGCGGGTTTGCGATGGTCGTTCATGGAGAAACGGTTTTGCAGGAGCCCACCGTGGAGCAGCAGCCCTCCGCCTGGACGCACCGGCAGGCCAGCACCGCGGCCAGCGCGCCAAGGATGGGCGCGGCCAGATAAAGCCAGAGATGCTCCCAGTGGCCGGAAACCACGGCGGGCGCGAGGGATCGGGCGGGGTTCATGGACGCGCCGCAAATTGGCCCGGCGAAGAGCGCCTCCAGCGCGATGACCGCGCCGACAGCGATGCCGGCGGTCACCCCCTTTTCCTTCGCGCCGGTGGAGACGTTGAGAATGACGAACATCAGGATGGCGGTGAGCACGATCTCCAGGACGAAGGATTGCATCGCCGGTCCCGCAGGCAGGGTTGCGCCCAAGGTCGCGTTCACCGGGAAGAGAAACCGCAGCATTGCGCTGGCGGCGAACGCACCGAGGCACTGGCTGATCAGATACGGCACCACGTCGCGCACCGGGAAACGCCGGGCCGCCCAGAAACCGAGCGTCACGGCGGGGTTCAAGTGCGCGCCGGAGACATCCCCCAGCGCGTAAATCATCGCCAGCACGACCAGGCCGAAGGTGAGCGCGATGCCGACATGTGTGACCGCGCCGCCGGTGGTATCGTTGATGACGATGGCCCCCGTGCCCGCGAAGACGAGCGTGAACGTGCCGATGGCCTCGGCGACGAAGCGTTTCATGGGTGCCAAAGCTGTCAGCGGGTGCGGCGAGTGTCAACGAATTGGCCGACGCGCTGTGTGACGGTCGTGTGAAAGTTTAACGTACGGCTGAAGCCTGGCCGCTTCAGTCAGGGGACCGCAGCCGGACGAAGCAACGGGGCCAGGAGTTCCTCGAAGACGCGCTGGCGTTCAGCCGGCGGAATCTGGCCGTCCACATAGACGGCCAGGATTTCGTGGTTGCGCCGGCCCGGCTCACGCCACAGCAGGGCGAGGCGTTGGAACCGGTTCCCCAAGGAATCCACCGGGCCGGTGGGGGGCTTCGCTTCGCCGCCATACCACACGGCCTGAAAAACGGTGCGCTCCAACGATCCGAGTTGGAATCGAAATACCGCTCCCGGCAGGACGCGCCCGGCGAGCGTCAAATCCAGACGCTCCGGCGCTCCCATCTGCCGCCAGCCTACTCCCGGCAGGCAGATGTCAGGACGGTGGCTGTAGGCCGCACTGGGAACGGCGGCATCCGGCAGCCAGAACAAATGCACCAGATAGGCGCGCCCGCCCGAGGGCCCGCGCAGGTGAAATCCCGATCCCCGGGAAAATCGAAGCAGCTTGAGTTCAGCGTCGGAGAAAACGCCCGCAATGGCCCGCCAGCCAGACGGAAGGCGCTCCGGGCGCAACTGCCAGAGCGGCTGATCTTGCGCGCTGGGAGAACCGCCCTGGCTCATCCAGGCGGCGGACAACATTGGCACGAGCACGGCCAGGGCCAGCGCGGTGTAGCCCGCGCTGCCGGACAGACGCCATGATGGCCAGGCCGAGCGCGGCATCGGGTTGTATGTTTTTGCCCGCTGGCGCAGCAACCATCCCGAAGCGGTCAACGCCAGTACCAGCAGCGTCGTGGCCGCTGCTCCCACGCGGTCGTGATAAGTGTCAAACGCCGCCCCGCCCTCCAGGTGCATGTGCCGCGCCAGCAGCAGCACGCGCGTGATGTTGATGCCCACCGCAAGGCCGACGCCCAGCGCCACCAGCGCCAGCCGCCGGGGAACGCTCAGGCGGAACCATTCGCCCGCAAAAACCGCGAACATCAACCCGGCCTGCAAGGACTGGATGCCGCTGCAGGCGCGGTCCACGCCCACGACACCGTTCTTCAACTCAATCAGATTGCCATGCTGGAGCGCGGGAATGCCGGCCCAGTTCAGGGCGTCCACACTCGCGCCCGTGGCCAGTGCCAGCAGCCGCAGCGTCACAGGCGCTTCAATGGCCGAGGGCCAGGGCAGGGCGAACCAGTTGAACAACACGGGCAAAGCCAGCAACCGGACCAGCGGTCTTCCCCCCAGAGAACCCAGCCAGGCAACAAGCACCAAAGTGGCGGCGAACACCATCAGCCAGCTTGAGAACCGCCAGGTCGGATCCTGCAAGCGCAGCAGTTCACCCGGCAGGTAAAGCAGCGCGGCGGGGATCAACCACAGCCGCCATTGCCAGTCGGCCGCAAGGGACGCTTCCTTGTGAGTGATTGGCGGCGACGTTGCGTTTGCTTCGGACAGCCGTTGCCAGGCGAGCGCGGCCGCCAGCAGCGGCACGGCGAAACCGAACGAGTAATCTTCGTTCAGCCGCCACTCGACGGAGAGATGTTTCCAGGTCCAAAGCCAGACCAGGGCCACGCCGGCCACCCAGGCCAGGCCGTTTGCCGAAGACGGCGCGCCGGTTTTCATGGCAGGCCTTCCAGCGCCCTCGCCACGAGGCGTTGTTCGGAAGGGAGCAACGCGGGCGAGGTCTGCGCGATTTTCAAGTAGCGTCGCGCCTCGTCATGGCGGCCATTGGCGGCGAGCACCAGGCCGTAACAAACGGCGATGGAGGGGTCCTCCAACTGGTCCTTGGGCGCGTCCTTGAACAGGGCCAGGGCTTCGGCGGCGCGGTCCTGCTGCCAAAGGGCAAAGGCATAGGTGGCGCGGAGTCCCAAGCTGGCGGGCAGGCGCTCATGGAGTTCCCGGGCGGTGGCGTGGGCGCGGGACTTTTCGATGCCCTTGCCCTGATACATGACGAGTTGCGCCCAGTTGTTGCGGGCGACGACATCGCGTGGGTCGAGCTCGAGAATGCGCGTGGCGGTGCGCAGGAGCATGGGTTCGTCCTTGCGGCGGACGTAAAGCCGATGCAACGCGGCCAGTGCGGGCCTCTGATATTTCCCGGGCAGGCCCGCCAGGATGGACCAGAGATTTTCCGCCTCCGGCAGCCAGCCCCAGCCAGCCATCATGTTGGCGAGGACGTTCAGGCTGGCGGGGTTCTGCCCGGCATGGGCGACGGCGCTCTTCCAGAGTTCATTGCGCCGCTGGCGTTCGCCCGTTTCCAGGGCGACACGGGCGAGGAAAGCCAGGCGGAGGAACTCGAAGTCTCCCCAGTTTTCGCCGCCAAGCACAGATTCGATCTGCTTCCATTCCTTGAGGGAGACCCAGGTTTCAGCGAGCGCGAGACGGACCTGGCCGGATTGCTTCAGGTTGAACGGCAGTTCACCAGCCCAACGCCAGGCCTCCCTGCCCTGACCACGCGAGTGAAGCCAGCCGATCAGCGTGGCGGCTTCATCGGCGTCCCTGGCCGCACGGGCCTGCAGTTTCACCAAATACGCGGCGTAGTCCCCGGGATCCAGCGACCGAAGGATGGCCAGATGTTCCAACATGTCGGGAAACACCACCGACTCAGCGGTAATCAGCCTCGCCGAGTGGGCAAGGGCCTCGCCGGGGCGTTTCGCGCGCAAGGAGTCGTCGCGCAGGGCGCGAAGTATTTTGACGCTTTCGTAGCCGCGCGATTCCAGCGAGGCCAGCGAGGCGCGGGCCTCGGCGAGACGGTTGGTGTCGCCGTTGGCGAGCTGGGCCATGGCGAGGTTGAGTTGGTGACGGGGATTGTCCGGCTCCAGGGCGCGCGCTTTGGCAAAATGAAATTCCGCGCTGGCGGGCCGCTTTGCCACAGTCCAGAACCCGCCGCGCAGTTCATGAAAACGGGCGGATTTGTCCGCCGCGTCCCTGGCCTGAGCGAAAGCCTGGTCAGCGGTGTGAAGGTCCCCGAAACGCAACGCGCTGGCCGCCCAGTCCAGCAAGGCGTCGAGGTTGCCGGGCTGGAGCTCCACCAAACGCCGCCGCCAGGCGACCACCTCGGGATTGCCGGCCTCCTCGGCAATCCGGGCGATGACCTTTGTGGCCGGCAGATTATGCGGAGCGTTTTGAAGCGCTTGGCGGGCTTGCAGGACGGCCGCGCGGTAGTCGCCTTTGGCGAGCGATTCCGTGGCCAAAGTGGCGAGGCGGGCCACTTTGCGCGCCTGATAGTGACGATGGCCGAAGTGAAACGCGATGGCGGCCAACAACAACCCAACGAGCACCAGGGCGGCGCGTTTCAGGTTGAAACCAAGGAATTGCGACCAGTGGGGCGGCCTGAACTCGTCGTTGGGCACGGCTTGAGTGAACAAACCGGTCAGGCCGGGGTCAAGCGCAGGCGGCGGATTGCCCGCCAGCCCACGAGCAGCAACGCGCCGACGGCGGCGAAATGGCCGGCATGATACTCGGGTATGAGCACATTGAACGAGAAATCGTGCAGCCCGATGAACTGCTGGCTGGGATTGCTGAACGAGTTGGTGCCGCTGCCGTAGGTGAAGGTGAGGGAGGTGATGTCGTTGGTGCCAAAATTGATGGTGGCGTTGGCGGTCCCGGCGGTTTCGGGGGAGGAAGCAAGACCGATGATCCGTTGGGACGAACCGCTGCCGTAGTTGGTGTTCAAGGAGGACGTGGTGATGGAGGACGGATATACCGTCGAACCGACGGTGTTGGTGGCCCGGATGTTTCTGATTTCGTCCACGAACGTGCGGCTGCCAAAGAAATTAACGCCAGCGTCCACATCGAAGAAATTCCAGAGCACGGCATCCACGCCGTAGGGGTAATGAAAGGTAACGGTCACAGTGATCTCTTGAGAGGTGTTGCTGTGGTTGACGTCAAATTTGAGATTTTCCTGAACCGGGCTCAGGCCGCCCGTCAGATCCGTGTTATCGTCCGGAAACCCGGAAGTGAAGTTGCCGGTGCTGCCGGTGATAGTGATGGTGATGTCATTCCCCGCGTTGGAGGAGTCGAAATCAAAGGATTGGGACAATCCCCCGGAGGTCCAATCAACACTGTCCCAATCGAAAACAACCGCCCGAGCTTGAGCGGCTCCCCAACAGAGGAGCGCTACAAGGAGCAGCATAGCCCCGCTCTTGCCTGAACAATTCTTCATAGAATCAATCGCCAGATTATCTACTCGGCGCCCATTCGCCAACTCAAACATGCCACCAAGCAAAAAGAGGCGGCTCTGGCCGCCTCCTGAGCGTTGCCGGAAGGAACCAGACTGATTCAGTTATCAGATCCGTCAAAGGGATAGAAGCTCATATACATCGCCCAGCTTCCGCCTCCAAAGGGGAGGCCGTAAGCCCAAGCCGTCTCTCCCGCTTTTCGACACACGCAGTCATCATCGTCGTCATCACGGTCACCACGGCGACTACAGCCATCGTCGTCATCATCATCGTCGCGAGAGTTGCGGTCATCACCGCCCTTGTTGCGTCGGTCACAATCAACGTCTTTGCCATTCTTGCTGCTCTTGCCGCCGACACTGGAACGTTTGTCGTCATGGTCGTCTTTGTCACGCCGGTCGCAATCATCCTTGCCGCTCTTGCTCTTGCTGCCTTTGCTCTTTCTGCTGGAATGTTTGCGGTCGTCGTCGCCCTTCTCGCGCCGGTCGCAATCATCGCCTTTGCCGCCATGACGCCCGCCATAGCGGTCGTCATCATCGTCGTCATCGTCGCCATCGCGGCCACGGCAGTGGTCATCTTCACCCGCGCAGCGGTCGCAATAGACATTGCCCCTTTCACTGGCGCGTACGACCTCGGAATGAATCGCGAGGACCAGCTGCTGTTGCGGATCGGGCACGAAGTCCAGTGCAAGCTCGATGAAAAAGCTCTGAACCCCCGGTCCTCCCACAAACTGGTGCGGGAATCTGCCGATTTGGGGATTTCCGCTGATGGTGCGCGGGATGCCGTCCAACGACTGGGCAATGGCCAGATGCACCAAATCCATCTCCCAGTCTTCTTGCGTTGTTATGATGGCAAGCAGCGTTGTTTCCAGAACGGCCGCCGTCACGGTTCCAACGACAGTGTTTTGTCCTGCCACCAGCGGCACTTCCATCAACTGCGCTCGGCTTACACTCGCATGACCAAGCAGAAAGGCGGCTACGAGTCCAGCCCTCCAAGGAGTGAGGAGACTTCTCATGTTATGGATATAGGAGTGATTTGCAGTTGAATACAATCAAATTACGGCTGTTGGGCACCTTTTCCTGTCATCACTGCCACGCTGCCCAATTTATGGCCATTCACCCATTTCTAATTCGGCCAAAAAAGGGCGGCCTGAGCCGCCCCCAATTGAGTCACCCTGATCTTTCTCACCGCGGATTAATTATCAGCGCCAGAAACCGGGATGAAACTCAGATACGTAGCCCAACTGCCCGCACCAAAAGGCAATCCGTCCGCCCAAGCGGTTTCCTCTTGCACTCTGCGTCCGCTTTCATTGCGGCGTACCGCCTCCGCGTGAACGGCCAGGAAGATAGGTTGATCGGGTATTGGTATAAAGTTCAACGGAATCTCTAAGAACATGAAATTTACACCAGCCCCTCCTTAGTAATGGTAGGGAAATTTCCCAATGGTTGGGTTGCCCTTTTTGTTTCGATGAATCCCGTTAAGTGTTTGGGCGACAGCTAGATGAACATAGTCCAACTCCCAACCTCCATCCGTGGTGATGACTGCAAAAAGCGTACCCTCAAAGACCGCTGCAAAAACCGTTCCGGCCTGTGTATTCTGCCCGGCGGTGAAGGGAGTTTCCACTATTTGAGCCCGGCCCACCGGGGCGCTGCTTATCCACAAGACGGCGCCGATCAATACCGCCCAAGGATTTAAGAAAGTTTTCACCCTAGAATTAAAAGTTGGTTCTGGTGACGCGGCACCATTTTTTGCTTATTTGACAACTCTGTATTAAAGCAGGACAGATGCCAGAGTCCAGGATATGGTCACACCCTGCGTCGAGTTAATTCGGACAAATTGCGTTTCGAGGTCTGACATGGGCGGCTTTCATTGATCCTGAGCCGGTTGCGACGAACTGTCATCCACGATTTCGGAGAGATGCTCCTTGCTCCGCACCGCCACATACACCATCCCACCGACAAGGCTCCAAGTAAGGCTTCCAG
>Ga0073934_10012154_pt1 | contig 10221 bp, 4 predicted proteins | sample LarsenN4metaG_FD_76834 | JGI IMG/M metagenome (GOLD analysis project Ga0073934, IMG submission 76834) | Hot spring sediment bacterial and archeal communities from British Columbia, Canada, to study Microbial Dark Matter (Phase II) - Larsen... ... | reverse complement strand
TTCCCGGCGGGACCCCATCAAGGCAATCCACTATGAATGAGCTCCCCATCTACTCGGCACGCGAAGTCAAGAAAGAGTACCGCGTGAACCGAATCGCAATCCCCGTCCTCAAGGGGATCGACCTCGACCTCCACCGGGGAGAGATCCTCGCCATCGTCGGCCACTCCGGCGTCGGCAAGAGCACGCTCTTGAACCTGCTCGGCCTGCTCGACACGCCGACGAGCGGCAGCCTCCGCTATCGCTCGCGGGACGGATCTGCTTCGACGGATGTGACGCGCCTCAGCCTCAAGGAGCGCGCCATGCTCCGGAATACGGAGTTCGGCTTCGTGTTCCAGTTCTACCACCTGCTCCCCGACCTGAGCGTCCTCGAGAACGTCCTCCTCCCGGCGATGATCCGGAGCTCGGCGCTCCAGTACTACTCCCGGCGCTCGGCGCTGGAGGCGAAGGCGACTGCGCTCCTGGATCGAGTGGGAATCCTCGAGAGGAAGGACTTCTCCCCCACTCAGCTTTCGGGAGGGGAGCGCCAGCGGGCGGCCATCGCTCGTGCGCTCTTGAACGACCCCCAGGTCGTCTTCTGCGACGAGCCGACGGGCAACCTCGACTCCGTGACCGGGGAGCGGATCCACCATCTCATCCTGGATCTCAACCGGACCTTCCAGGTGAGCTTCGTCCTCGTCACGCACGACGAGCGCCTGGCACGGCTGGCCCACCGGCGGCTTGTCATGAAGGACGGCGTTTTTGTGTCGCAAGGGCTTGCGACAACAGAGAAACCATAGTCGCTTGAACCGTTCCAAGCCGGCCTCCCTCGCCGCAAGCAGCGCCGCGAACGGCGATCACATCGGGCCCCAGGGCGCACAGGGGCGCAATGTCTGCCAGCGAGAGCGAGCCGGCGAGCGCGATGCGCAGGCCGGCCCCGTGGGCTCGCGCGATGAGAAGCGCGAGGTCGTCGTCGGGGAGCGCATCCCGCAGGGTCCGGCCGCGCTTGACGAAGGTGTCCACGAGGAGGAACTTCAGCTCTCTGCTTTCGGCATGGGCAAGGATGGCATTCGGCTCCGGGGCGTTCGCAGACTTCCAGTCCGCGTACGCAACAGCCACGAGGGAAGCGTGCTCGTCCTCAAGCCTTTCCCGCCACCTGTCCAGGAGGAGGTCCCAGGCAGCGCGTCCGCCCCAGCCCGCAAGGCCGAGCTTGAAGAAGGCAACGCCCCGGGGCACCGGAAAGCTGCGAGGGTCCTCCCGGGCATCGAGGTCCCCCAGGGCTGCGCTTACGGAGACACCACCGGTGTCTTGAAGACCTGCAAGGCCTGCGACCGCCTCCATCACCTCGTGGGATGCGCGACCCAGGGGGCCTGCCTGCGGCTCCTTGATGTCCAGGATGGAGGCCCCGCCCGCGATCGCTTCTCGAGCTTCACTGAGGTCACGAACGCTCACAAGCAGACTGGGCGGTTCCGATAACCGCGATTTCAAGGGGGGTAGTATCAAAGCAGTGATGCAAACCCGGTCGGGTGCTGCCGGATTCAACCCCGTGCCCCTCGGCACGAGGGATTTGGTATAATCCGGCCTCTTATCCCCCCGGAGATTGGAATATTATGGCGATCCTACGTGTGAAGGCGGGCCCTCACAAGGGCAAGGTGTTCGAGGTCAAGGACGAGAAGCTCGTGATCGGCCGAGACGTCACCGATGGGATCCAGGTCATGGATCAGGGAGTCTCCAGGCGCCACGCAGAGATCTTCCGGATCGGCGAGATGTACTTCATCCAGGACCTCCAGAGCCGGAACGGCACCTTCGTCAACGAGAAGGCCATCAGCGAGGAGCTTCTCCGGGTCGGGGACCAGATCCGGGTGGGCTCCAGCATCATGGTCTTCGAGGACCGGCAGGCCCAGCTCAGGGATTCGAGCCGCATCCTCTCGGACGACGCCGGGCACCCAGAGTCGGCGCTCCCGCTGAACCCCAGCGCCACGATCCGGCTCTCCACGACGATCGTCGGCAAGCGGCAGGAGCCGGCCGCGCCCCAGTCGGAGGAGAGCCGCCACCTCAACGTCCTCCTGAAGGTCGCAACGATTACGAGTGAGGAGCAGGACCTGTCGCGCCTGCTCGAGCGCACGGCAGAGGTCGTCGCCAGGGACATCGAGGCTGACCACCTCTACATCCTCTGGGCCAAGGAGGAGCCAGAGGGCTCCTTCGAGATCCTGGGTCGCTACGACAAGGAAGGCGTCGAGCCGAGCGCCGGGTGCGTCTCCCGTGGAATCTTGCGCGACTGCATCCGGCAGGGCCGATCCATCCTGACCTCGGATGCGGCGGCGGACAGCCAGTTCAGCGCCATGGCGACGGTCGTCATGAAGCAGCTCCGGTCGGTCCTCTGTGTTCCCATCGCCCTCCTGGGCAAGACCCGTGGGGTCCTCTACGCCTACTCCCACAAGTCGGAAGCCTTCACGAGCGAGGAGCTGGAGCTTGCAACCGCGGTCGGCATCCAGCTCGGCACCACCGTGGGCTTGCTCAAGATGGTTCGAAACTCGGACAAGTTCTTCCGCAACTCGGTCCAGGCCCTCGTGTCCGGAATCGAGATGCGCAACCCCAACACGCGAGGCAAGTCGAAGCGCATCGCGTCCTTTTGCATTTCCATTGCCAAGGAGCGCGGCCTCGACACCGCAGGGGTCCGCAACGCGTGGCTTGCCGGGATGCTGCACGACATTGGATCGATCCCCTTGACCGACAAGGAGCGCGAGCAGCCGCTGACGCTCGAGCCAAGGAAGAATCATTACGCCCGCGAGCTCCTCAAGTCCGTCCCCGGCCTCGAGGACATACTGCCGGCCGTCGAGTCGCAGAACGAGCGCTGGGACGGAAGCGGCTCCCCCGAAAGCAAGAAAGGGGAGGCGATCCCCGTCCTGGGCAGGATCCTGGCGATTGCGCTCGAGCTGGACAAGCACCTTTACCACGGGAGCGCCGGCGGCGAGGAGATGACGATCAAGGACGCCCTCCTCAAGATTCGCGAGATGGCCGACCGGCAGTTCGACCGAGAGACCGTCAATGCCTTGTTGCGAGCTTATCGGAACGGGAAGCTCTTCGACCAGGATGAAGAGTTCTTCGAGGCGCCACTGAGCTGATCGGGTCTCCGTACGGCCGGAGTGGTTCAAAGCCGGGTGGAACCCTGCTTTGAACACTCCGGATTCTCCGAGTTGCTTCGCAACACTGTACTCGCTGGCGCGTACCCCACATCCTCTGAGCCATAGCAAAGGAGTTACGTCCACGGCAGGAAAGCGTGGTACCTTGGGCTGACCCAACTTGAACCACTCCCCACCGGGGCGTAGAAGAGTCTTCATGGCCTGGCTTCGGAAGAAGATCCGCACGTGGCAAAGGAGCCGGGCCTCCCGCAGCTTGCCCGAGCCGTTTCAGGCTGTCTGCGGCACGGCTCATTTTGCCCTGTGCCGGCCCGGCGGCGTGCACGAGACGCCTCCGCTTCGAACGATGCTCCGAGCGGGAATCGGGTACTCGGGAGTCTGGGACACCGAGATCCGCGGATACCTCGACGGCACGGTCAAGCTCGAGCGAAACGTGGCGACCCAGTACCACGTGCGGATAGGGTGCGAATCGTCCAAGCCGGACCATGGCCGTTACGAGGTCATGCGTTTGCTCCAGCGGTGGGACCTGAGCTCGATCCCGCCCTTTGCTCGAGTCCACACAGCGACCCTGACGCTCGTGCAGGAGGACATCACTCGGTTCCCCCACCGCCATCCCCTCGTCTGGCCCGTGGACATCTACCTCTACCAGGTTCGCAGGCCATGGGGGCCGGGCCGTGGAGGCATCAACCAGGACAACCAGTCGGCCCCTGAGGCCGGCGATGCCTGGTGGCTCCAGGCCCGGCACGGCGAAGAATCCTGGCGAGCTCCGGGCTGCGGTTTCGCATCAGACACGGATGCCGATGCGGACCGTGGGGCGGAGCCGCTTGCGTCGGACAGGCTCATCTCGACAGGCCAGGACCTCGTCCTCGGCGGCCCCAGGCTCGCATCGCACGTGGAGCAGATGCTCCGGGAGGGCCGGCCTCTCGACCTGCTCCTCAAGGCCGGCGACGCCCTCGAGGCCCGGCCTGGATCGATCCGCGCATTCTATTCGCGGGAGCTCGGCGACGACATTTGCCCGAGGAAGCGGCCGTGCCTCGAGGTGACGTGGAGCGCGCAGGCTGCATACGTCGAATCGAAACCGTTCGTGCTCGAGCCCGGCACAGCCATCGTCTGGTCTCCCGGGGTGCCCGCGGAAGCGCTTGCCGATGCCCGGACCTGCGTCTCCTGGACGGCGATCAACGCAGCCGCTCTGGAGCCGGCGATCGACGTCATTGCGGCCTCCGAGCCGGGCCCGGCGCCGGTGTCGGTCCGGATCTCCGCAGAAGGCTTTCGCCTCCGTGCAGGAGAGACGCTCTCGATCCCCATCCTCGAGACGTGGACGCCGGACGTGTCGAGCCCGCAGGCCCTCGAGGTGGCGTTCGAGCTCACGTCCCCTTCGGGCAGAACGATCGACCGGATCGCCCAGCATGTCCCCCCCTTCACGTTCTCGGGTGAGATCCGCCCCGATGAGCTCGGGCTCTGGCGCTACTCGTGGCGCACCTGCCCCGACCGCCGGTTCCCGGATCACACCGGAAGCGGAGCCTTCACGGTCGTGCCGGGCGAAGGCGAAGCCTACGCAGCAGCGCTACGTGACATGGTGGAGGGCGCTCTGTTCGAGTCGGAGGCCCCGACCTCGCTCGCGGACAGGCGAAGGCTCCACTATCGGCTTTCGCTACTCGTCCCGGAGCTACGCGCCGCCGGCTCGACGGACTTGCTCTCGAAGGTAGGAGCCGTGCTCTCAAGCTTCGATTGAGGCAGGGCTACTCACAACGACAGCACGGGCTCCGTGGTGAGCTGCGCATGGGCAAGCGGCAGAAGGCTCAGGTACGGCTGCACGATCCAGGCGCTTGCTTTTCCGCCGCCCTGGGGAAGCTGCGGATTGATGACGTAGAGGACGCCGGTGCGGCCCGGAGCCTCCTGGAAGGCCACGACAGCGATCGATGAGAGCTGCTTTCCCTGCATCTCGAGCTCCTTCTGCGCCGCCGGATCGTCCGCCAGATCCGCCAGCAAGAGGGGCGTCTTACTCTCCACGACGCGTTCGATCAGCTCGAGGCACAGCGCCTCCTCGGGCTCCTTGAGAGTCGCCCCGGCGGCAGCTTCAAAGGCCTCCACACTCAAGTTCTCGCCGGAGACACTCAGCAGGAATGCGCCATCGGCGCGAAGCACCTGCAACAGATCATTCAGCAAGCGCGACAGGAACTCCTTGAGGGGTCCCCTGGCGCAGAGGAGCATCATGAGCTCGTTCACTCGGCGCAGCGACTCCTCGGCCGTGACGGCGGGTCGGCCGACGCCGGGGTCGCCCTTGTGAAGGCCCCGGCTACCGGAAGCCGACTGCGCTGACGGGGAGGTAGAGTCCAGAAGCGCAGGCTCCGCCTTGCCCCCGCCCTTCGGAAGGCTCGAGCCGCTCTTCCAGTCTCGAAACTTGGAGCGGAGCCGGTTCGAGTAGCTTTCGCGGAACTCCTCGGGGAGGTTCTCCACGATCTCGCGGAACTTCTCCTCGGCTTCCTTGTAATGTACGGGAGCCTCCCTCAGGCGGCGCAGCCGCACCATGGTCTCGCCGATCTCGAAACAGATCTCGGCGATGAGCTCCGCGTTCGAGCTCTTCTCCGCGAAGACCTTGCCTTGCTCCAGGCGCGCAAGGGCATTCTCCATGACCCCGTTGCCCAGCACGGCTTCCTCCCGGATCAGCCGGGCGTCTTCAATCTCGCACAACACCCGCAAGTTGTGGATGTCGAGCTCCTCGGCGTACCTGCGAGCCTCGTCGAGCATGGTGCGAGCTTCCTTGAAGTGCCCTCCCAGCCGGTGAAGCTCGCAAATCTGAAGCAGGATCGTGCAGAGCCCCCAGCGGTTTCCCTGCTTGGAGAAGGCCGTCAGGACCCGGAAGAAGTTTCCCTCGGCCTTCGTGAAGTCACCCTGCTCTCGAAGCGCCTTGCCCCGAACGATGTAGTTCTGGATGTTCAAGAAGCGCATGTTGAAGAGCTTGGACAGCCGGAGAGACTCCTCCATGGCCTTCCACGCCTTCTCGGACTGCCCGACCGCGAAGTACAAGCGGGCGAAGTTATGAAGCGTCACGGCCTTGCCGTACGGGTCGCCGACCTGCTCGCTGGTCGAAAGGGCGCGTTGAAAGAGCTCCGCCGCTTCGCCGTACTCGGTCCCGGCCATGTGCGCGCTGCCGAGGTTGTTCAACGACGTGGTGATCTCCGAGATGTTCTCGAGGTTCTCGCGGATCTGGAGGCTCTTGCGGTGGTACTCGATCGCCTCGCGCACATTGCCCTTGTAGAAGTTTGCGCTCCCGATCGTGTTGTAGACCATGGCGTGCTCGATGCGCTCCGGCCGCCCCTCGATCACGCGAAGGGCCTCGAGCGAGATGGCCATGGCCTTCTCGTACTTGCCCATGCAGACGTAGACCCAGCCGATGCTGTTGAAGACGTGCAGGCGCTCGGAGACGAACTTGCGGCGGTCGAAGCCCGAAAGGAAGTTGCGAGCATCCTTGTGGCACTTCAGCGCCTGCTCGTAGTCGCCCTGAATCTCGAAGACGCGTCCTCTCGCGATATAAATCCGCACGAGCCGCTGCGGGTCGAAGTTCTTCCGCAGCTCCGGCTGGAGGAGCGTCGCATAGCTCCGGTCCGCAGTTTCGTACCTGCCCATCGTCGCGCACAGCTCGCCCAGCTTCTCCTGGATGTCCATCCAGAGCTGCAGATGCTCCGGATCCCCTTCGACTTTCTCGAGGACGTAAGCGTAGTAGTCGAAAGCGCGCTCGTTGGCGTAGATCGCCTTGAGCCGGTCGCCGGCCCGGATGGCCAGCTCGAGCGCCTTCGCCGGCTGATCGCTTCGTTGAAAGTGATACGCCAGCTCCTCGAGGATCTCGTCCTCCTTGCCACGAAAGAGCTCGAGGAAGGCGGCGCCGACCTCCCCGTGGTATTTCTGGCGGGTGGCCTCGGCGATCCTCGAGTAGAGGATCTCGCGCACCTTCGGCTGCTCGATGTGGAACTGCAGCTTGGAACCCTCGAAGACCTTTGCGACGAGCCCGGCGCTTTCCAGGTCTCGAAGCTCGACAAGGATCGGCAAGTCCGCGAAGCGCTTCATCGCCTGGAGGAACTTCGGGTTCACGGGCTTGTCGAGCACGCTGAGCACATCCAGGATCTCTCGCTTCACGGGCGAAAGCTTGGCAAGCCGCTTCTCGAGCAAGCCCTCCATGCTTTGAGGGATCTCGATCCGGTCGTACGTGCTCGCCTTGATCACCCAGCCGTCGCCGAGATTCTTGATGACGCCGTCGTCCTGAAGCGCCTTCAGGGTCTCGACGATGAAGAGCGGATTGCCGCCCGTCTTCTCGACGAGCTTCGCCACGAAGGGCTCGGGCACGTCGTTGAAGTTGAGCATGGCGCACAGGAACTCCTGGACCTGCGCCTGCTTGAGCCGCCGGACGGTGATCTCCAGAGCCTCGCCGGCCTTCGTGAGCTCCTCGATGAACTCCCGGAAGCTCTCCACGTGCAGCTCCTCCTGGCGCAGGCTCGCAATGACGAGGAGCGGGACGCTCTCCCCCTTTGCGCGAATCTCACGGAGGCGTCCGAGGAAGTGCTTCAGGACGTCTATGCTGGCCTCGTCGACCCAGTGGAGGTTGTTAATGATGAGCACGTAAGGCGATTCGGCGGCGGCGTCCAGGAGAAGCTGGGCGATCCGCTCGGTGAAGAAGAGCTTCTCCTTGTCCGGGCGGGCTCCGGTGCCTTGCGCGTCCACGTCGAGGTCGTCACGCTTGTCGTGGAGCTCCGGAAGCAGCTTGAGGAAGTCCTGACGATGCTTGCGGAAGAACTCGGAGTCGAGGCCGAACGTGTAGGCGATCTGCCGCAGGACCTCGACAATCGGCTGATAGGCCTGGCTGTTCCCCTCGTAGCAGTTCCCTGCAAGGATGGAGATGTCGTTGAGCTTCAGGAAGTGCTGGAACTCCTCGAGCAGCCTCGATTTTCCAGAGCCCATCTCGCCTGTCACGAGAAGGAACGCTGGAATCTCGACCTTGGACGCCGGCTCCTCGGGAGGAGGCAGGAAATCGAGAGCTGCCTCTGCGTCGGCCTCGACTTCGGCCGCTGCCGGCTGATCCGGGGCGACGGCAACAGCTTCCGCAGGCGCCGGTTTGGATGTGGCGCTCGCAATGCGCTCCTGGCGCTCGCGCCAGCGGTTCGGAAAGAACGCCCGCTCGTGGTACTCCTTGAGGAGGTTCATCTCGCGCCTGCGGCCGACCAGCTTCGGGGAGTAGAAATAGCTGGCGCGAGTCTCCGGAGTCTCCACCTCGAAGTGGTGCTCCGAGTGCTTGTTGATGAACTGGATGATCTCCTTCGCGCTCTGGAAGCGGTCCTCCGGCCTCTCCTCGATGAGCTTGAGGATCAGCAGGCGCAGGTATTCGGGATGTTTCTTCATGTGGATCCCGAACAGATCCGAGCGCTTCGTGGCGGCCGAGGTCGCGAAGATGTCGGTCGTATCGTGAAAGAAGGGCAGGTCCCTGTTCGCGACCTGGTAGAGCGTGACCCCCAGGGAATAGAGGTCGGCGCGCTTGTCCGGCGTCTGGCCGCTCAAGATCTCGGGGGCGAGGTAGTTGAGCGTCCCCTTGATCGCGAAGTTGAAGGAGCCCGTGATCTTCTCCGCCAGGCCGAAGTCAATGAGCTTCACGTTCGGCTTGGCAAAGACGCCTCGCTTCGACGAGGCCAGGTCCGATTCCGTGTACTGGACCTTGGAGCCCTCCTTGATGCCTACCGTCTTGTACCGCGTGACGAGGATGTTGTCCGGCTTGATGTCGAAGTGAACATAGCCCTGGCAATGGATGTATTCGAGGGCCCGCGAGATCTGCACGATGATGTCGGCCAGCTCGTTGTAGTCGAGGTACTCGGTGGCCGAGTAGAGATCGATTCCCTTGATGAACTCGGAGACGATGAAGTAGTCCTTGCTGTCGCCGATGTTCCCGAAATTGTAGACGCGCGCCAGGTTCGGATGACGCAGGCGGGTGAGCGCCTCGTACTCGCCCTTCGCCCAGACGTCCTGGTCGTCGAGGTTCTCCGAGACGAGGACCTTGAGCGCGACCTTGATGTGGTTCTCGACCGAGTCCTCGCAGAGGTAAACGCTCCCCATCGCCCCCGCTCCCAGCTTGCGGAGGACCTTGTAGCGGCCGCCAATCGTGTCGTTGGGCTTGAACTCTGCCATGGGTAGGGAGCGTGGAATCGCTCACTGAAACCTATCCCACGGCAAGACAAGGGGCAAACCGGCCGGGTCCAGACCGTTACCGGCCGCTTCCGGAAAGTCGGATCCGCTCGCCGGCCCACTCCGGCTGCAATCTGCCATCCGCCACGAGCCGGGAGATCCTTCGACCCGGCGCCAGCTTCAGGAAGAGGCGCCCTGCGCCGTTCGAGGCCAGCTCCTTGCGCGCAGGGGGCGCTTCCGCCCTTCCGCGAAAGCCGCCGCCTTCCCACTCGACGCTCCCCCCGAGGAAGCGCACGGCGAGCCGGCCGGAGGGAACCGCAGGGGCCGCGAGGATGGGCGGGTGCGACTCCTCCTCGCGCCACACGAGCCCGTCAGCTCCACGGCCCGGCGCAACGCGGAGCGTGCCGTGCCCGGCGATGAACGAGGCCTCCTCCTCGAGCTCGACCTCCACGAGGACGGGCGGCAGGAACCAGGCGATGGTCCACAGGGGCTCCCCCTGGGGCTCTGCACGGGCCTCGAGCGCCCCATCGCGATGCCGCCAAGCTCCCTCCACCGAGCGGAAGTCCAGGAGCTCGCTCGAGTCGATCCAATCGTAGCGGAGCCGGGTAGAGTAGCCTCCTCCGGGCGCAATGGAAACGAAGCCGGCGTGAAACGTACGCCCCAGGCCCGCAAGCGGCTCGAAGGAGGTCACTTTCGGGCGAAGGTCTGCCTGGACCGCTCGCAGGGATGCGCGCGCGGCCTCCGCCCGCTTCTCCCAACTCTCCCGGAGACGGGCAGGCCAGATCACGATATCGGCCCGGGCCTCGGGCAGCTTCGGCGGAGACGGAGCCGGAGGCGCTGGCACGTCCGGAGGGGGCGGAGGAGGAGGGATCGGGCTCCGCACCTGCGCCGGCGCTGGAGTGGGCGGCTCCGTGAGGGGAGGGGCCGGAAGCGGCGGAGC
>Ga0073934_10012153_pt1 | contig 10221 bp, 2 predicted proteins | sample LarsenN4metaG_FD_76834 | JGI IMG/M metagenome (GOLD analysis project Ga0073934, IMG submission 76834) | Hot spring sediment bacterial and archeal communities from British Columbia, Canada, to study Microbial Dark Matter (Phase II) - Larsen... ... | reverse complement strand
GCGGCACGCCCCGGAACTCGAAGCTCTGCCCGTCGGCATAGGTCACCTGCACGCGTCCCAGGTCCTTGGCGTCGCCGACATTGCCCATCATGTCGAGGACCTTGCCCTCCCACATGCCCTTCCAACCGGCGGGCGGCTCGTGGCCGGTGACGGCCTGGTAGGCCTTGGCGTAGGCCTCAGGGGTGAGGGTCATGTTTTCCTGGCCGCTCTTCTGCAGGGTATCGGCGAGCTGTTGGCGGATCAAGACCTCGCGCATCAGGACGTCGCGGACCTCGGCGGGGCTCTTGGCGCCCGACTCCCGGATGAGGAAGGCGATCTCGGCGTGGGAGCCGAAGTTTTCGAAGAAGCCGTCCGAGCCGTTGAGGACGATGTCGCCCTTCTCCACCGTCACGTCCTTCGTCCGGATCTGGAGGGGGCCGGAGTGCCCGCCCAAGGACTGGTCGACGATGTTGGCGTTAGGGTCGGAGCGGCTCTTGAGGATGTCGGCCTCGCTGCGGCCGTAGGCATCGAGGATCTCGACCTCGCCGTTGGGCTTGAAGCGGATCACGGCGGCCTCGCAGTCGCCGACGCTGCGGAATCGCGCGATGTACTTGTTTTCAGCTTTGCCTTTGCCGACTTCGGGCTTTGGAATAATCTCGGTGCCCATCGCGACGGCGCCGGGCAGCATGTACTTGGCGTAGTGTTCGGCGGTGGCGCGGTCGAGCTTCTGCTCCTTCATCAGGCGTTCGGTCAGGGCGGGCAGCAGCTCCTTGCCGTAGGCGGCGACGGCCTCGTTGGCCAGCTCGATGCCGGTTTCCACGGACTTGCCCTCTTTGACCGCCTTTTCGAAGGCGGTCTTGGCCAGCTTGGCGGCCATCTCGCCGCCCTGGGTGCCTCCCATGCCGTCGATCACGAGGGTGACGGTGCGTCCGTTCTCGAAGGTGACGACGACTTGGCGGTCCTCGTTGTATTCCTTGTAGCCCACGCCCTCGTGGCTGGCGCCGGCGATGCCGCCGCGGTCCGTGACCTCGGCGCGGTTTTCGGTGGTGGCCAGCTCGACGCGCACCGAGAAGACCCTCCCGTCGGGCGTGGTCATCTCGACCGAGCGCACCTTGCCGTCGGCGTCCTTGACGAACTGGGCCTTGTTCTCGCCGTGATTGAGCCGCGCCTCCTTCAGGACGGCCTGGGCGTCGGCCTCGGTGCGCACGTGAATGAGGACTTCGTATTCTCCGGTGGTCTTGCCCGGGCCGGCCTGGAAATCGTCGCCGTAACCCGGTTGCCGGGAAGAGACGTCCAGGATGCGCGCCCCTTCGGGGGCCTCGCCCAGGCCTTTTTCGTGCCCCTGGCCCTGGATGGCCCTTTCGAGAAATGGGAAGGCGGCGTCCCGCATTTGCCCGGCGACCTTGGAGCGCTCCTTCGGGTAATCCTCCCACTTTTGGATGATGTCGAGATTTTTGCGCAATTCGCCTTGCAATTCGTCGACGCGCTTCTGCGCGGCGAGGCGCTCGGGGCTGCCCTCGGTGTGCTTTTCTAGCTCGGCCTTGGCCTTTAGGTACTCTGCGCTCAACGACTTCACGCTGTCGGCGGCGGTTCGAACCTCTTTGGCGGCCGCCTTGTCTTTCTGCGTGCCGAAGTCCTCGGCCTGCTTTAAGGAACGCTGCCATTCGGCCCCGCCGGACTGGAGCTCCAGAACGCGGCGCCCCCCCTCGTCCAAGACGGGATCCTCCGGAGCCGATTCCTGTTTTTTGCCCTTGGCGCCGTCGCGCTGGCTCGGCGGTCCGGCATCGTCGGTGTCTTGCGCGCCCTTCTTGGCGGCGGGATCCGTCCTGGTCACGTCGTCGGGCTTCGGCTTGGGCGCCTCCTTGACCTTCACTTCATATCCGTACTCGGCCTTGGCGTTGGGGACGATCTCGGCCTCTCCCTTGGCGATCTTGGCGGCCAATTCGACCGCTTGCTCTTTGCTCAACTTACCGTCGGCCAACTGTTGCAGGATACCGTCCTTGACCGCTTGGCGCTTCGCCTTGGGCAGGCCGTCGAGGGCCGGCTGGAGGACGTCGAGCGACTCCATGTTGCGCTGAACCACCTGGGTCAGCTCCTCGGTCGTAGGCGGCTTGCCGGAGCGCATCGCGTGGTCGAAAGAAAGGTCGAAGGCGCGGCCGGCGTCGGCGGCGCGGGCCGCGGCGGGGTCGGCGTTCGCCGCCTTTTTCTTCGGAGCGGGGGCGCTCGGCTGGCCGCCGTCGGCGGGCGGCTCGACCGCCTTGAGCACCACTACCTTGGCGGCTTCCTTCTTTTGGGCGTACCAGCGCTGATAGGCCTCGAAGTCGTCTTTGGATATGGGGGGACCGTCGATCACCTTCCCTTCCTTGTCGACCTTTTCGAAGCCCAAGACCTCGGGGGACCTGCCGGCCTTGATGTCGCCGATATCCTTTTGATTCAGGCTTTGCCGGGTTCCGTCGGGCTTGACCTTGACGTAGTAAGTGACTTTCTTGCCTGCGCCCTCGACGGGGCTGGCATTGGGATCCCGTTCGAGGGTAGTGACCTCGTACCTGTCGACCTTCTCGCGGATTTGAACGCCCGCATCGAACTCGGGAGTCAGGGCCTCGGCGCGCTTGCCGATGGCGACCTCGTGCTCCTGTTTCTTCGTTTGGAACTCTGAAAACAACTTTTGTTCGGCGTCGGTGGCGACGCGCAATTTCTTGCCCTTGGCGTCATGCAGCTCGTACTTGCCGGTATCGGCGTTGAGAACGATTTGCTGGCCCTGCCCGAAACCTTCTTTCAGCTTGGCCTCGGATTCGGCCTTGACCCTCGCCTCGTCGGCCTTGCGCTTGGCCTCGGTGACATGGGCGCGATAGGCCTGATATTGTTCCGGCGTCGCCCACAGCTCGCCCTTCGTCTTATCTTTGAGAAATAAATCGGCAGTGGGCCCTTCGGCGCCCTTGACGCGATATCCGAGGATCTGACCCTTCTGCTCCACCTTCTCGATCGTCACGCCTTTTCCGAAGGCATCGGTCCATTGGGCCCGCTGCTCCTCCCGAGCTTTTTCTCTCTGCTGAAGAGCCGTTTCCCGAGCATCCGGTTCGCCCTTGGCGGGTGCGGCCCCCTTCTTGTCGTCCGCCGGCGCAGCGCCGGGTCCACCTTTGAGTTTGGCCTCTTTGCCGGAATACTCGACCCATTTGCCGAGCCAATCGCTGCTCTCCCTCCAGGTGGCCTTCTCTTCCTCCGTGAAGACCTTCAGACCCTTCCCCTTTTCCAGCTGGCCGGCGACGTCCATGGCCTCGTGGCCGATCTCCATCAACTTTCTGGCCTCGCCTCGCAGCTCGGGGCTCATCTCGAAGGGCTTGCCCGCGAGCGCGGCCTTTTCCATCTCGGTCTGGATGCGCGTCTCGAACTGACCCTTCGTCTTGAGGAAGAGATCCAGCTTGATCTTCTGCGAGGCGGCAACCTGCGTGGAGCTTTGGTAACGCGCGATGATCGGATGCGTCCCCAGGCCGCCCAGCTTGAGTCCGACCAGGGTGGCGATGCCGTGCTCGATCTGCTCGGCGGAATTCGCCTGCTCGAGGGCGGCGGTGTACTGCTTCCACTCCAGCTTCTTGCCGTGGGCTAGGCGCTGGTAGAGCATGTCGAGGCCGATCTGGGCGTTGCTCCAGGCCTGCATCCCGCCCGCCTCGGCGGCGAAAGCCCCGACGTTGTAGAGGGCCTTGCCGCCCATGCTCAACTCGGCCATCTCCTTCTGCAGCAGCTCGCGCATCATGGCGCGGCGCATGCCGACCGCGGTCGCGTCCTCCAGCAGAGCGGTCGCGCCGGCCCGGGCCATGGCCCGTTCGCTCAAAGTCAAGACCTGATAGCCCTCCCCGACCACCTTGAGGGCCTTGAGCATGGCGGCGTTGGTGACGACCTTCCACCCGAGGTCGCCGACCCCGTGGATGTCGCGCCAGGGGTCCTCGATCGTGCTCATCCCGAAGCCCTTGAGTTGGAACTCTTCCTTGGCCGCGTAGAGGGCCGTACGCATCAGCATCTCGTAGCCGACGAAAACCGCGCCTTCCAAGAGGATCAGGCCCACTTCCGTCGCGACCGCGGCGGTGCCGGCCGCGGCGGCGGCGCCTGCCACCGGCGCAAGGGCGCCCATCGTCACCGCGGTGGCCGCGGCGGCGGCGGTGATGATGGCCACCTCGAGGGCGATCATCTTCCACTTTTGATCGGATTGGAAATTCTCGAAGTCCTTGTGAACGCGCGATTGGCGCTTGCTCTCGGTGGCAACGCGGAACAGGGCGAGGGCCTTTTCGACGTTGCCGGCCTTCAGCGCTTTTTCGGCATCCTGGTATTTCTCGATCAGCGTGTCGTACTCGCGCACCTCCTCGCCGGCATCCAGCTTTTGCTTACGCATGGTGTTGAGCTGGTTGAGCTGCATCGAGATGCCCTCGCCGACGGTCGTCGGGAGGTCTTTGAACATCTGCTGGTCGGTCTCCTTCAGATAGGCCAAGTTGGCCGTCAGCAGCTTGTCGATCCCCGCCGCGTCGAAGGAACCGCCCTCTTCAAACTGCTTGTCCAGCTTTTCCATCGTCGCGGTCCACTTGGGATCGGCCTCCCACCAGGTCTTGACCGTGGCCGGCTTGGAGCTGGAGTGGTACTTCATGTCCTCGCCGGCGAAATCCTCGACCTCGGTGCGCTTCTCGCCCGGCTTGAATCCCTGGAGGTTGGAAGTATGGACCAGCGTGACGCCCTTGAGCAGGGTCGATTCGGCGCGAGCCAATTCCTGGGCGCTGCCGATCATCGCGTCGAGAACTTGTTCGGGATCGGCGTCGGCGGCGAGGCCGCTGAGACTGTCTCCGGTCGTCTTGAGCTTGCCTTGCGCCGCCAGCAGGGCGTCCTGATAGGCGTATTTGCCGCCCTCCCCCACCTTGCCCAACTTCTTGCTGTGGGCCTCGAACTGCGTCAGGTCGGTGTTGAACTCTCCAACCTGGGCCTGGAAGACCTGCGTGTAATTCGCGCGCAGCTCGGTGATCTGTCCACGGAGATCCTCCAGGTGCTTCTTATGAATGGCCGCCTGGCCGGCGTTGCCGGCCTTCTCCGCGGCGACCAGCTTTTGCTGGGTCTCTTTGTAGTCCTTGCGCACGGCTTCGAAGCTTGCGAGGGTCTTGCCGATCGCGCCGAGGTTTTGGCGATATTCGGTGAGGTTGCTCTGCATCCAAGCCTCGGGCTTGTCGCGCAGGTCGAGCTCGGTGGCATCCTGGAACCAGGCCCCGAAGGCCTCGCTGGGCTCGAAGATCCGGGCGCCGGTCTTGGGATCGACGGGCAGTTTGCCGTCGGGCCCCGACTTGAATAGCGTCTTGGCTACGGCGTCGACCTCGGCATTGAATTTTTCCAGATCGGTGGCGGCCTCGCCCCCCGGCACGATTCGACCCCTGCCGAAGGCCTCGAGGGAGGCGCGGATCTGCTTGGCCTGCTCGGGATTTTTCTCGTCCCACTCGCGCAGGGCCTTGAGGACGGGCATGTCGTTGAGCTGCGCGGGATTCCAGTCCTCGGGGAGGTGATCGCCCTCTTTGTAAGAGGCGCGCAATACCGACCAATCGTTGGTGCGCTTGATGTATTCCTGCACCTGGGGCGGCAGCTGGGGCAGCAGGGTCTTCTTGCGCAGCGAGTCGGCCATCTGGAGGGTCTCGGCGTTCTGGATCTGCCGCTGGGCCGTGGTCATCAGCTCGTCGAACTTCTTAACATCGCCGGCTTGCATGGCCGCGACGATGTCCTCCCGCAGATTGCGGATCCCGGGCATCTCGTTGTATTCGATGACGGGCGGGAATTGCAGGCCGCAGAGCCGCTTGAGGGTGTCGTAGCCCCTTTCCATGCGCTCGAGGTCGGCCTTTTCCGCGGCGGTGATCTTCCCGGAGTTCCGCTTCTCCGCCAGGAAGGCCTTGGTGTCCATGAAATCGGGCCCCAGCTTCTCCTCGACGTCCGCCATCTTGTGGCAATAGATCGACGAGAGCTTGAGCCGATCCATCAAACCCTCGGGCGCATCGTCATGAGCGCCGTAATATTGAATGAGGGGCTCTTGGGCGGAGTCATAGATCGCCTTGGCATCTTTATAACGGCCCACCTCCATGAGCCCGTCGCCCATCAGCTTGAGCGCCTGCGGGTCGCGCAGCGTCGCCTCGCCGCCCAACTGGAGCACCGTCGCTCCCTTGAGAAACAGGTTGGTGGCCGACTGCTCGTCCCCGCCTTGGCGCGCGATATAAGCCGCCTGATAGAAGCTCTTGGCCGAGGTCCGCATAAAGCGCCGGTCGCCGGTCAAATCATAGCTGCGCTTAAAGGCCTCGCCCGCCTGTTGATAGTATTGAAAGGCCTTCTGCACCCCGGCCGGCCCCTGGGCCTTGGCCTCTTCCGCGGCGGCCTCCAGCATGACTCCCTGAACGATGTTGTAGGCCCCCGCCTTGTCGATGTAGCTGCGGCCCGGATTGCTGGCGTCGTTGGGCGCCAGCAAGGTCGTATAGGCCTCGGCGAGATCGTCCTTTTGCTTCAGCGAGGCCTCGACGGCCTCTTTGAACTCGGGCGTGTCCGGCTTCAAGCCCTGCTTCGCCGCCGCGTCCTCGGCCCGCTTCTTGCGGCCGTCGAGGTAGGTCTGGGCGGCCTGTTGCAGATTGGGGTTGAGCTTGCCTTCCTTGTCGTAGGGCAATTTTCCATAAACCTGCTCGAGCTCGCCGCGGAATTGGTCCAGATGCTTCAGGGCATATTCCAGGAACTGGTCCCCGCCGACCTTGTCCTCGGAGGTCTTGAGTACGGTGAAGTTCTTGTTCCACCAGTCCGTGACTTGGGAAGCCGTCACTCCCTTGCGCATCATGGCTTCCACCAGACGGTCGCGGGGCTTGACGTCCTCGGAGTAGAGCTCCTTGCCCATCGCCTCTGCGCTGCCCTGAATCGCCTTTTGGATGGACTCTCCCAGCGGGGTCGAGTTGAGTTTCGCCTCGGCGCCGCCCGGGCCGCTCATCGCGATCTTGTCGTTTAAGGAGTACTCGGGCGCGCCGGTCTGCTGAGCAAGACGCAGGGCCTCGTTCAAGAAACCGAGGGCCTGTTTGGGATGTCCCGAGGCCAAGAGCAGGTCTCCGGTGGCGTGCAGGACCTGCCACTTGTTGGGGTCTCCCTCGGCGCTATAGCCGAGGTTCTTCGCCGCGAGATCGAAACAATATTTCTGAAGCCGCTTGTTGCCGGCCATCTTTCCCATGGCGGTCTGGGCCCGCGCCAAGCCCACCCGCGCCATCGTGTCGTCGGGGTTGAGGTCCACGCTCTTTTGGTAGTGCGCCACCGCGGCGATGGGCCCGCCGCCGCCCTGGGCCATCAAGCGGTCGCCTTCCCTTTTGAGCCAAAGGCCTTTACGGCCGGCGTCGGTGGAAAAGAAATCGGTGCGATAGGGGTACCACTTGTCTTTGTACACTTCGACCAAGTCGTAGGTGAATTTCTTCCCGTCGTAATTGACGCTGAAACCTTCCTTCAAAACGTCGGCCTGCTCCTTGGTGGGAAGCAGGTGATATTCGGTCTCCTGGCTTAAAAAGTGGGTCAGCCGGCGGTTGAACTCCTCGCTGCCTGGACGCAGCTTTTGCATATCGGGCGTCTCGACGAATGCTTGGGCCTGCTTTTGCACCCGAGCCTTCGCGTCGCCGGCGAAGGCGGACTTGTAGCGCCCGTTGGCCTCCAGCATGCTGTCCATCACGCCCTGATAGGATTCCTGCCATGCCGAGAACTTGTCGTAGTCCGGCTTGGGATCCAGGTGCTGGGCGACGATCTGGGACTTTTCCTTGAAAAACTTCGAGGCAGTGGGATCGGAGGTCTCGGTGTCCCGAGCGGCCATGTCGTAGACGCCCTTGGCGTCCTCGAAGCGCACCGCGTCGACGAGGGCATCCGCGAAGAAATCGTAAGGATTGTCGTACTTCCCATAGACCTCGGGATGAGGGTGTTCCTTAAAACCGTTCAAGAGCTCGATGAGCTCGTGGGGCTGGCCGTTGCGGACGGCTTGGTCCAGGTAATAAGTCGCCTTTTCGAAATCTTTCGTGGTTCCGATATGACCGGCGCAGAGACGTTTGGCGATCCGGAATTTCTCTCCGGCCACCACCGGGTCGGCGGCCGGATCGACGTTGACATCCTTTAAAAACTGATAGGCCCGCTCCAATTGGGCCATCCGCACATTCTTGTCCTTGGACTTATCGGCCCACTCCACCCAGTATTGTGCGGCTTCCAACCGGAGGTTGGTGTCCGAGGGATATAAGGATACCGCCTGCTGCATCATCCGAGCGCTGGCGCCTAGGTCCGTCTTTTTGAGATCCCTAGCCTTCTCGGCCAGGAGATCTTTCGCATCCTTTAAACGGTCGGGTTTGAGATTGCCCTCGCTGTCGAACATGTCCTCGGGCAGCTTGAGGCTCTTGAGCTTTTTCACCTCGGCGGTGATTTTTTGCAGCTCCTGCGGCGAGGGAGGGGGTGGAGGGGGGGCGGCTTCCTTCTTATCTTCGGTTTTGTCCTTATCGGAAACGGGAGGCGGGGGCGGCGGAGGCCCGTACAACTCGTTGGTTTTCGGAGAGCTGAGATCGATTGCGCCGTCACCCATAGGACCAGAACCTCTTCAGATACTCGTGAAGTATCAGTAGAAATCCCAAGCCCTTCGAGCGGAGACTCCTACTAATATCGGTGGAATTCTAACACCTTGTTGCGCGGAGAAAGAATCGGAAAAAAGATTTTCGGAAACGGGAATCGCTTAGGAAGCCGCGACCTTAGCCTGCAGGCGGGCGCGGACCTCTTCGAAACCCGCGAAAAAGCGCAGCGATCCGGTGGGACGGGCCGCGGGCTCGGCCTTGCGGGGCTCGGACTGAAACTGGACTTCGGGGGCCTTTTCGGCCACCGAGGCGCTGCGGCGGAGGACGACGGGGTTACCGCGGTCGTCGTAGCCGAGAAACTCTTCGAATTTGGGGGTGGAGATCTGAATTTTCGGGTCGGTCTTTTCCACGTCTTCCTTCCTCTTTCCTCATCGGGCCCTTTTTTCTTCAAGGCCTTCCTCAGGAATGAATTGCAACCGACATGCCATGAAACAAAAATTTATATTTAATAATTTCAAATAGTTATTTCTGATGTGTAAACACCTCACCCATTTATCCTGAGAACAATATCCAAAATTATTTCCTATTGTTCACATTCTGGATTTTTCAGTGACTTGTAGAGGAGTTCAAGGGAAAGGAAGCTCATTGACGTAAAATTTTACGTCATATAATTTGCCCCTATGAAGGCCTTAAAACAGCTACGCATCGCCCGCGGCATCTCGCAACGCCGTCTGGCCTCCATTGCGGGCACTTCCTATAAAACCCTCCAACTCTTCGAATCCGGCGACCAAGACAGCCGCCTCTCCACCCTGGAAAATTTGAGTGCCGGGCTGGGTTACCCTCCCGGCTATCTAAGGCATCGAATCGAGGGCCTATGGCGGGACCCCGTCGATTCGGTCGCGGTCGTCTCTTTCCAAATTCTCGCGGGTGAGTCAGGCCCTTGGCGGGGACCCTTTTTTAATTTCGTGGACGCCTTCCGGCGGGCGCAAGACAAGGAGGCCCTTGTTCAAAGCCCGCCGCTTCCGGAGACGCCTCCCAAGCTCAAGGCCCTCTTGGCCTCGGCGGTCGAAGCGCTATGCGCGGAGGCCATAATCCCGGCCCCAGAGTGGTGCGAGGGCGTGCCGCCGCTTAAAGATCCCTGGTTTGTCAGCGGCGTGGAAAACCTGAAGGCCGGCGCCCTGGTGGAAAGCCCCGCCCATTTTCGCCGGCGAAATCTCTTCGTCTTAGGAAATTTCCTGGAGCGACTTTGAGGGAAGGCGACAATGCTGACACGAACACTCATCCAAAAACTCTTTGCAGCCTTAAATGAAGAATTGGCCAAGCTGGGCGCCAAGGGGGAGGTCGGCATCTGCGGCGGCGCCGTGATGTGCCTGGTCTTTCAAACCCGCGAGGCGACCAAGGATATCGACGGAATCTTCGAGCCCACGCGTGAAATCCGCGCCGCCGGCCGCAAGGTGGCCGCACGTTTCGGAATCTCGGAAGACTGGCTCAACGATGCGGCCAAGGCCTATTTTCACGCCGATCCGCCCCGCGAGGGGGTCCTGGAGCTTTCCAACTTGCGCGTCTGGGCCCCCTCGGCGGAATACATGCTCGCCATGAAATGCATCTCCGCCCGCTTCGACGGCAACGATCGCGGGGATGTCCAATTTCTCCTGCGCTATCTGGAACT
>Ga0073934_10012152_pt1 | contig 10221 bp, 10 predicted proteins | sample LarsenN4metaG_FD_76834 | JGI IMG/M metagenome (GOLD analysis project Ga0073934, IMG submission 76834) | Hot spring sediment bacterial and archeal communities from British Columbia, Canada, to study Microbial Dark Matter (Phase II) - Larsen... ... | reverse complement strand
TTCCCAGCATGCTCCATTTCCGGCGCCGATGCTCGACGGCGCTCGGGCGGTTCAGTATGCCCGGCACAAGGCCGGCGAATGGAACATCGACTCGAAACGCATCGCGACAAGCGGCGGCTCCGCCGGCGCCGGCATCTCCTTGTGGACCGGCTTTCACGACGATCTCGCCGATCCGAACAGCGACGACCCAGTGGCGCGACAATCCACGCGCTTGACCTGCATGGCCGTGCTCGGCGCTCAAAGCTCGTATGACCCGCGCTGGATCAAGAAAGTCGTCGGCGGGCGGGCCCACGAACATCCTGCGTTGATGCCCTTTTACGGATTGAAGGAGGACGAACTCGATTCCCCCAAAGCGCACAAGCTTTACGAAGAAGCGTCGGCGATCAACTATGTTTCTGCCGGCGATCCGCCGGTGTGGATGTTTTACAACGAGCCCAAAGGTCCATTGCCCGAGAACGCCAAGCCGGGGCAGGGAATTCATCATCCCAACTTCGGCGTCGAGTTGAAGAAAAAACTCGATCCGCTGAAAATCGAATGCGTGCTCAAACATGTGGACGAGTACAAGGACGATCGCGGCGGCATGACTCGCGATATGGTGCAATTCTTCCGCAAGCACTTCGGCCTGGACGCAGGAGCAGCGCCAAAAGGCCGGCCCAGGCGGCAAGCCGGCCGGCCCGGCGAAGTGATCACGCCCGCCGCCAAAGGCGAACGAACTACCGACAAATTGAAAGTCGGCGACATGGCCCCCGATTTTACGTTGTCCGATCCGAAGGGAAAAACGACGGTCACGCTGTCGAGCTTTCGCGGACAAAAGCCGGTCGTGCTGGTGTTTGCCAGCTATACCTGACCGCCGTTTCGTCGCCAGTCTGGCGACCTGGAAAAGGCGTATCAGGCCTACAAGAACCAAGCGCAGTTTTTGCTCGTCTATATACGCGAAGCGCATCCCGATTCGGTGCTGTACACGAAAATCGACGGCAAGGAAGTCCTGCTGAAAATCGGCCAGACCAGCGACCTCGCCTCGCGCAGCGAAAAGGCCGAACAGTGTGCCGCCACGCTGAATCTCACGCTTCCCACGGTGATCGACAAGGCCGACAATAAGGTCAACACCGCCTACGCGGGCTGGCCCGACCGGCTCTACATCGTCGGCAAGGACGGCAAGATCGCCTACAAGGGAGGTCCCGGTCCCGGCGGCTTCAAAATCAACGAAATGACGGCGGAGCTCGAGAAGATCCTGGCGAAGAAATGAAACCCGACACGGAAGACGGATCGACGTCGCGCTGACGCCCAAGGGGCAAGTCATTTTGGACAGCCGCCGCGATTAGCCCGCCAGCCTTTCGTCCCGCGAGTCTTTCGTGCCGCGTAGGGGTTTGTTATCTTCGGGGAAGAACTCCTCCGCCCTGCTATTGCTCGATCTCGACCGATTCGCTCGCACGGCACATTCAACTTTTGGCTTGAGAGGTTCGACCATGGCGAAACCTGTGGAACTTCACGTCAACGACCGCAAGATCCGGCTCGACACCGAAAGCGAGCGCAGCCTGCTCAGCGTATTGCGCGACGACCTCGATTTGACCGGCTGCAAGTACGGCTGCGGCGAGGGACAGTGCGGCGCCTGCACCGTACTCATCGACGGCAAGGCGACGCGATCATGCATTACGTCGCTGGGCGATTGCGCCGGAAAATCGATCACGACAATCGAAGGCATTTCACGAGGCGGCCATCTGCATCCGCTGCAAAAGGCGTTCATGGATGCCGGCGCCATGCAATGCGGCTACTGTACGACGGGCATGATCATGTCCGGGTGCGCTCTGTTGGCGAAAAACCAAACGCCGACCAATAAGGAAATCGCTCGCGCCATGGAAGGAAACATCTGCCGCTGCGGGACCTATTCGCGGATTGTCCAGGCGATTCACCAGGCCGTCGATTCGATGAAAGGAGCCGGAAAATGAACACGCCGACCACGAACACCGGCCTGATGACTCCTGAAATCGAGCTGGAACGTTACGAGCTGTTCGAGGATCTGCCGTACGAATTCGCGCTCGATCGCCGCGACTTTTGCAAGGTGCTGGGCGGCGGCATCGTCGTTTGCTTGCTTTTGGGCAGCGAGTCGCTGGCCCAGCAACCGCCACGCCGACCCGGCGGCCGGGGACCGGCAGGTCCGCAAGAAATCGGCGCCTGGCTGCACATCGACGAAAAGGGAACGATTACCGTCTACACCGGCAAAGTCGAAGTCGGGCAGAATGTTCGCACGGCACTGAGCCAGGTCGTCGCCGAGGAATTACGCGTGCCGGCGTCAACGATCACGATGGTCATGGCCGACACGGATCGGACGCCGTTCGACGCCGGCACGTTTGGCAGTCAAAGCATGCCCAACATGGCGCCGCAGCTGCGCCGTGTCGCCGCCGCAGCGCGCGACGTTCTACTCGACCTCGCTGCGGAACAGGCGAAGGTCGAACGCGATCAGTTGACCGTCGCCGGCGGCAAGGTCACGCACGCCGGGAGCAAGCGCTCATTTTCGTTTGGCGATTTGACGCAGGGCAAGAAACTGACCAAGGCCGTTCGCGCTGATGTACGAACGACGCCGGCAAGCGAATGGAAGATCGCCGGCACTTCGGTTCCGAAACTGCATGCCGCGTCGATCGTTACAGGAAAACACCGATACACCACCGACCTCAAGCGGCCCGGCATGCTCTACGGCAAGGTGCTTCGGCCGGCAGCTTTCAATGCCACGCTAGCCAGCGTCAAGCTCAAGGATGCCGAGGCGATTCATGGCGTCACGGTCGTTCGCGACGGCGAATTCATCGGCGTCGCGGCGGCGAGCGAACATGCCGCCGAGCAGGCACTGGCCAAAATCCAGGCCGAATGGAAAACGACGCCGCAGCCCTCCGATAAGGAGATCTTCGAATACTTGAAAAAGAATCGCGCCGAGGGCGGGGGCGGATTCGGCGGCCGCGGCAACTTCGAATCGGGCTCCATGGAGAAAGGCCTGGCCGCCGCCGATCACAAACTTCAGGCAACGTACACCATCGCGTACATTGCCCACGTGCCGCTCGAACCCAGGGCCGCCGTCGCCGAGTGGAACGACGGAAAGCTGACCGTTTGGACCGGCACGCAACGGCCATTCGGCGTGCGCAGCGACCTGGCGCGAACGTTCAACGTGCCGGCCGAAAAAGTCCGCGTCATCGTTCCGGACACGGGATCGGGCTATGGCGGCAAACATTCGGGCGAAACGGCCATCGAAGCCGCCCGGCTGGCGAAAGCCGCCGGCAAGCCGGTCAAACTCGTCTGGACGCGAGAGGAAGAATTCACCTGGGCTTACTTTCGCCCGGCCGGCGTCATCGATGTGAATGCCGGCGTTCGCAATGACGGCCTGCTGACCGCCTGGGAGTTCCACAACTACAACTCCGGCGGCTCGTCCATCCGGCCGCTTTACGAGATTCCGAACCAAAAGATCGCCTTTCACTCCGCCCGCTCGCCGCTGCGCCAGGGCTCCTATCGCGCCCTGGCCGCGACCGCAAACACCTTTGCACGCGAAAGCCACATCGACGATCTGGCTCACACGGTGAAGTTTGACCCGTTGGAGTTTCGGCTCAAGAACCTGAAGGATGCGCGATTGCGCGCCGTGCTCGAAGCCGCGGCCAAACACTTCGGTTGGGGAAAAACGAAACCCGGCGACGGGCATGGTTTTGGCATCGCCGGCGGATTCGAGAAAGGCAGCTACGTCGCGACCTGTGCCGAAGTTGCCATGAAAAAGGGCGGCCCGATCCAGGTCGTTCGCCTCGTTACTGCGTTCGAGTGCGGCGCGATCGTCAATCCGGATCACTTGAAGAATCAGGTGGAAGGAGCCGTCGTGATGGGATTGGGAGGCGCGTTATTTGAAGCGATTCGGTTTGAGAACGGGAAGATTCAGAATGCATCGTTCAAGCACTACCGCGTGCCGCGTTTCAGTGACGTGCCGGCGATGGAGACGGTATTGCTGGATCGCAAAGACCTGCCTTCGGCCGGCGCCGGTGAAACGCCGATCATCGCGGTGGCGCCGGCGATCGGCAACGCCATCTTCCAGGCAAGCGGCGTCCGCCTTCGTTCGATGCCGATGGCGCCGAACGGAATCAAGGGCTAAACTATTCGGCTGGCGGAGTGGTCGACTCGGCAGCGGGTTCCTGCTTCGGTTCTGCGGTGGGAGCCGGCGTTGGCGCCGGGGCGGGCGGCGTTTCGCGCTCTTTGGCCCGAATCTTGGTTTCGCCTTCCTTGAGGAGTTCGAGGAAAGCGGTTTCGCCGGCGTCGCCGAGACGGCGTTCGTGGCGCTTGATGACGCGCGTATAGCCGCCCGGACGATCCAGGAAGCGCGGCGCAATTTCGTTGAACAGCTTGCGAATGGTCGCTTTGTCGGGCAGAAGCTGCAAGGCGAGACGCCGGGCGTGCAGCGTCTTGGCCGGCGAATCGGCCTGCAAGCCGCGCTTGGCGATGGTGATGAGCCGTTCGACAAACTTGCGGGCTTCTTTCGCCTTGGCGACGGTCGTGACAATCCGGCCGTGCTCGAAGAGCGCCCGGGTCAGGTTGCGGAACAGCGCCAGTCGGTGGCTCGCATTTCGGCCGAGGATTCGGCCAGCCTTTAAGTGTCGCATGTCGGAAAGTCCAAGTTCGTGCGGTTTAGCGGCGGACCGGCAGTTTCATGCCCAGACTCAAGCCGCGCTCCGCCAGTTTCTGTTTGACTTCTTTGAGGGTCGTTTCGCCGAAGTTGCGCACTTCGAGCAGTTCCTCGTCGGTGCGGATGACCAGATCGCGCACCGTGGCGATTCCTTCAGATTCCAGGCAGTTCGTGGCGCGAACGGAAAGCTCCAGTTCCGCCAGGCTCATGTTGAGCTTGCGTTCGAGATCGTGATCCACCATGTCGCCGACCGCGGCGCCGCCTTCGGCGCGATCGTCGAGCGGCAACTCAGGGCCGGGCTCGGCATACTGGATGAACGGATTGAGATGCTTGCGCAGAATCTTGGCGCCTTCGACCAGCGCCATTTGCGGCGTGATCGTGCCGTTGGTCCAGAGTTCCAGCACCAGCCGGTCGTAATTCGTGCGCTGGCCGACGCGGGTTTCTTCGATCTCGTGCTTGACGCGAATCACCGGCGAAAAGCTGGCGTCCACCGGAATGACGCCGATCTCGCGTTCCTTGCCGAAGTTTTCGTCGGCCGTGCGGTAGCCGCGACCGTTCTCGACCGTCATTTCCATGACGAATGGAACGTCGGCGTTCAGGGTCGCGATGGCGTGTTCCGGGTTGAAGATCTGCACATTGGCGTCGGTAATGACGTCCTTGCCCTTGACCACGCCGCGTTCGTGCCGGTCGATGCGAATGGTCTGCGGCTGATCGCTCAGGTTTTTCACGACCAGGCTTTTCACGTTCAGGATGATGTCGGTGACATCCTCGACGACGCCGGGAATCGTCATGATCTCGTGCTGAACGCCCTGGATCTTGACGCGAGTGACGGCACTGCCCTCCAGGCTGGAGAGCAGAAGCCGGCGCAGGCTGTTGCCGATGGTCATGCCGAAGCCGCGTTCGAACGGTTCGGCATAGAACTTCCCGTGGGTATCCGTCAGAGTCGCCCGGTCCGCCACCACACGGCTGGGCAATTCGAGTCCCCGCCAGCGAATACGCATGGAACTCCTCCCTTGACAAGCCGCAAGTTCCATGTCCCGAGCGCCGCGTGCTCAGAACCTGGAACTTGGGACTTGAATCCAAACTAGCGCGTTGCCACTTCGATAATCAACTGTTCTCGAATTTCACTGATCCGCGGATCGACATCGCTGCGCGACGGCAGCCGGACCATGCGCGCCTCGGGCGGCTCCGTCCCGATCATCTCCATGTAGTCCGGGATCTGCGGCTGCGTGTCCTGCAGGTTGACTTTGACCAATGTCAAGCTGCGGTTGCGAGTCTTCACTTTGATCGTATCGCCGACTTTCAGGAGCTTGCTGGGCACGTCGCAAGCCTGGCCGTTCACGGTGATATGTCCGTGGGTGACCATCTGCCGGGCGGCGTTGCGGCCGGGCGCCCAACCCAGCCGATGCACGACGTTGTCGAGCCGGCGTTCGAGCAGGCTCAATAGCTGTTCGCCGGTGTTTTCCGGAGCGCGAGTCGCCAGCGTGTAGAAGCGCTGGAACTGCCGTTCGAACAGACCGTAAAAGCGTTTGAGGCGCTGCTTTTCGCGCAAACGGATGCCGTACTCGCTCAGTTTGGAGCGGCGCGTGCCGTGCATGCCGGGCGGCGGGTGATCTTTGTCAATGGGGCACTTCGGCGTAAAGCATCGCTGTGCCTTCAGGTACAGCTTGATGCCTTCGCGCCGGCACTTCTTGCAAACAGGATCAGTATTACGAGCCATGTTCTCTGGTGTCAGGAGTCAGGAGTCAGTGTTCTATACGCGGCGCTTCTTCGGAGGCCGGCAGCCGTTGTGCGGCAACGGCGTTACATCTTCGATCGCTTTGATATTCAGCCCGGCGGCAGTCAGCGCCGTCACGGCCGATTCGCGGCCCGATCCCGGGCCCTTGATCTTCACGTCGATCTCTTTCAAGCCGAACTTCGTCGCTCGCGACGCGGCTTCCTCGGCGGCTCGCTGTGCGGCGAACGGCGTGCTCTTGCGGCTGCCCTTGAACCCGACCGTGCCGGCCGACGCGTAGCACAAGGTATCGCCGTTGGTGTCCGTAATCGTGACGATCGTATTGTTGAACGTCGATTGAATATGCACGATGCCGCGCGTGACGTTGCGCCGTGCTTTGCGTTTCTTGCTCTTCGCCATCGGTTAGCCTCGCATTTCCTTCACGCCCTTCTTGCCGGCCACGGTCTTGCGCGGGCCTTTGCGGGTGCGTGCATTCGTCTTTGTGCGTTGGCCGCGGACGGGCAGGCCCTTGCGGTGCCGAACACCGCGATAGCAGCCGATATCCTTCAGACGATTGATGTTCTGTTGAATCTGCCGGCGCAGCGGGCCTTCGACCGTGTAATCCTTATCGAGGAGGCCGGCCAGGCGGGAAATATCCTCGTCGGAGAGCTCGCGAGCCCGGCGATGCGGATCGATGTTCGCTCGATCGCAAAGCTGCCGCGCCGTCGTCGGGCCCACTCCGACCAGATAACGAAGTGAGATATGCGTCGGTTTATCCGGCGGAATATCCACACCCATAATACGGGGCATCGTCCAACTCCTAGCCTTGCCGCTGCTTATGCCGAGGGTTTTCGCAGATCACGTATACTTTGCCGCGCCGGCGCACCAACTTGCATTTTTCGCAGATGCGCTTGACGCTCGATCGCACTTTCATGACCGCCGCTCCACGACCGCGCAAACTCGGTCCGCTCGACTCAATCGAAACTATTTGTCTAGAAATTATCCGGAACCCGGCAAGGGGCTTGTCGAAGAGGATGGTACAGTATTTGCCGGGGGATCGTCTGCATCAGCTGTCAACACCTTCACTCCTTCGCGCGTCAAAGCCAGTGTATGTTCCACATGCGCGCTGGGCAGCCCGTCGCGAGTGACCACCGTCCAGTGGTCGCGAAGCACGTCCGTTTCGGCCCGGCCCATGTTCACCATCGGTTCAACCGCCAAAACCAGCCCCTCTTCCAGCCGGAAGTTGTGCTTGCGCACCTCCTTGTTGACGAAATTCGGCACCTGCGGGTTCTCGTGCATTACCCGGCCAATGCCATGGCCGACGTACTGCGTCACGACGCTGAATCGTGCCTCTTCCGCATGCCGCTGCATTCGTTCCGCTACCTCGGTCCACCAGCGGCGCCGGCCCATTTCGACCCGCGCGATTTCGAGCACTTCCTCGGCCACCTTGACCAGCCGCTGCCATTCCGGCCGGACCGTGCCGACGGGAATCGTGATCGCCGCATCCGCACACCAGCCGTTCAACTTGCAGGCCGTGTCGATCTTCACGAGGTCCCCTTCGCGAACGACCCGCTGGCCCGGAATGCCGTGCACGACCTGTTCGTTCAGCGAGATGCAGACGACCGCCGGAAAAGGGACTTTTTGCCCGGCATAACCCTTGAACAACGGTTGAGCGCCGCGGCGAATGTACAAGTCTTCGACGGCGCGATCGACTTCAATCGTTTTGACCCCCGGCCGGACCATTTCTCGGCAGAGGCGAAGCGCTTCGGCAACGACCTTGCCGGCCTCGCGCATGAGCGCAATTTCACGGGGCGATTTGAGTTCGGGGGACTTGGAAAAAAAAGTTCGAAGCACAGCTATTTCCCGGAAGTCGTCTGCAGGATATCGATGATCTTCTGATAAAGGTTTTCCACCGAATCCATGGCCTGGATTTCGTGCAGCAGTCCTTTTTGCCGGTAGTGCTCGACCAACTGCCGCATGGTGTCGCGGAAGACCTGCAGCCGATGGCGAACCGTATGTTCCGAATCGTCCGAGCGTTGCCGGCCGCTCAGGCGGCGGATGACTTCGTTCTCGTCGATCAGGAAATGGATTACAGCGGTTAATTCCAGTCCCTGCTCATGCAGGAAGGAATCGAACGATCGCGCTTGTTCGACGGTACGCGGGTAGCCGTCCATCACGAAGCGCGGCGGGCGGTCGGGCCGGCGAAGGAGTTCGGCGACGATGTCGTTGACCAGGTTGTCCGGTACGAGCCGGCCCTCGTGCAAATACGGTTCGACGCGACGGCCGAGATCGGTCCCCTGCAGGACCTCGTCACGCAGCAAATCGCCGGTGCCGATGTAGTTGACGCCCAAACGTTTTTGCAGCAACTTAGCCTGCGTTCCTTTGCCGCTGCCCGGAGGACCGATGAAGACGACTCGCATGGCAGACTTGCTCGCAGGGAGAGAACGGCGTTGCGCACGCCACCGGCATAATTCCACAGCAATCATTTTGGCAACTGCGAGTGCAGAATCTAGTGCGCAACTAGTCTTCTGTCAGGCCGGGGTAATTGCGCATGACCAGGTGGCTGTTGATTTTTTGCACTAAATCCAGCGCCACGCTAATGACAATGAGCAGCCCGGTGCCGCCGTAGAATCCTGCCACGGTTTGATCGACCTTCATCTCGCCCGAGATCAAATTCGGAATGATGGCGACCAGTGCGAGAAAGGCAGCGCCCACGTAGGTCACGCGCATCATCACCTTCTCCAGGTAATCTGCGGTGCTCTTGCCGGGGCGGTAGCCGGGAATGAACGAGCCGTGATCCTTCAGGTTGTTCGCCATTTCCTTTGGATTGAAGGTGATGGCGACCCAGAAATAGCAGAAGAAGTAAATCAGGCCGATGTAAAAGATCATGTACACCCAGCCCTGGCGGTCGAACATCGCGTAGGCCGCCCCGGCCCATTCGATCCCGGCGTTGCGCATGAACTGGAAGGCGATCATGGGCAGCATCAACAGGCTGCCGGCAAAGATCACGGGCATCACGTTCGCCTGGTTGACTTTGATCGGCAGGTAGTTGCGCGTGCCGCCGTAGACGCGCCGGCCGCGCACGTGCTTCGCCGATTGCATCGGAATGCGCCGCTGTGCCTTGGTCATGGCGATGACTGCGACAACGACGGCCACGAACAGGAATATCAGAACCAGGAGCTTTTCAAACCCGATGTCCGACTGACTCGAACCGCCGCCGAGGGTGAAGAGCGATTCCTTCAGGCTGCCCTTGCTGTCGAGAAGCAGGGTGCGGGTCGCAGCCGGGATGCGGCCGACGATGCCGGCCATGATGATCAAACTGATGCCGTTGCCGATGCCATATTCGTCAATTTGCTCGCCAAGCCACATCAGGAACATCGTTCCGGCGGTCATCGTGAGGACGGCCGAGATGGCGTAAAAGTAATAGACCCACCCCTCGGTAAAGCCGGGCATGGCCAGACCCATGCCCTGGCTGGTGTCGGACTGTACCAGATTACGAACGACGAACACCGCCTGAATCATGCAGATCGGCACGGTGGCGTAGCGCGTATATTCGTTGATCTTTTTTCGCCCGCTTTCGCCTTCTTTTTGCAGCTTTTCCAGCGGCGGATAAAAACTCGCCAGCAACTGGAAGATAATAGACGACGAGATGTACGGCATGATGCCCAGCGCGATGATGCTCGCGTTCGCCAGGTTGCCGCCGGAAAACATCGACACGAAGCCGAGCACCTGGCCGAGCGCTCCCTGAGCGGTGTTGGCCATTTTCTCGGCGAGTTTTTCCTGATTGATGAACGGAACCGGAATGTAGTAGCCGATGCGATAAACCGACAGCAGGACCAGCGTGATGGCGATCTTGCGCGTG
>Ga0073934_10012151_pt1 | contig 10223 bp, 6 predicted proteins | sample LarsenN4metaG_FD_76834 | JGI IMG/M metagenome (GOLD analysis project Ga0073934, IMG submission 76834) | Hot spring sediment bacterial and archeal communities from British Columbia, Canada, to study Microbial Dark Matter (Phase II) - Larsen... ... | reverse complement strand
GGCGGGATGTCCTCGGGCTCGAGGCGGCGATCCTCATGCATCCCGACGTCTGGCGGGCCAGCGGCCACGTCGAGCGCTTCGCCGACCCGATGGTGGACTGCCGGGCCTGCAAGCGTCGCTTCCGGGCGGATCACCTGGACGGCCCGCCCTGGGCCCACTTCTGTCCGGCCAAGAAGGACACCAAGTTCGAGATCCCGGGAGGCGAGCCCTGCAAGCACTGTGGCGCCCGGCGCGTCCTCTGCCCGGAGTGCGGCCGAGGGGAGCTCACGGAGCCGAGGCAGTTCAACCTCATGCTGAAGACGTTCCTGGGGCCGGTCGAGGACGAGGCGGCGGTGACCTACCTCCGACCCGAGACGGCCCAGGGGATGTTCGTCAACTTCGAGAACGTGCTCCAGGCGATGCGCCGGAAGCTGCCGTTCGGCATTGCCCAGATCGGCCGCAGCTTCCGGAACGAGATCACGCCGGGAAACTTCATCTTCCGGACTCGCGAGTTCGAGCAGATGGAGCTTGAGTTCTTCGTGAACCCGCACGACAGGGTCGACGGCCAGCCTGCCGACGAGTACTGGCACGACGTCTGGATCCGGGAGCGCTTCGAGTGGTACCGCCGCTACGGCATCCGAGAGGAGAACCTCCGCGTTCGCGAGCACACCAAGGAGGAGCTCGCCCACTACGCGAAGCGCTGCGTCGACATCGAGTACCGCTTCGCCATCGACTGGAGCGAGCTCGAGGGGATCGCGAACCGGACGGACTTCGACCTCCGACGTCACGCGGAGACGAGCGGCAAGTCGCTGACATACTTCGACGAGGAGCGGAGGACACACGTGGTGCCCTACGTGATCGAGCCGGCGGCCGGCGTCGACCGGAGTCTGCTCGCCTTCATGACGGACGCGTACCACGCGGAGGAGGTGCGCGGGGAAAAGCGGGTGGTCCTGCGCTTTCACCCGGAGATCGCCCCGATCAAGATCGCGGTCCTCCCGCTCCTCAAGAAGCGAGACGACATCGTCGCCCGGGCGTGCGCGATCCGCGATGCCCTGGCCCGGCGCTGGGTCGCCGTGTACGACGACACCGCGGCCATCGGCCGCCTCTACCGGCGGCAGGACGAGGTCGGGACGCCGTACTGCGTCACGGTCGATGTCCAGACGGTGGGCGACGCGGCCAAGGGCGAGACGGGCGACGGCCGGGTGACGATCCGGGACCGCGACTCCATGGGCCAGATCCGCGTGCTCATCGGCGAGCTGGAGGGTGTGTTCGGCGAGCTGCTCGGCGGCACGCCGTGGGCGGTGGTGGCCGAGCGCCATCCGGCTCAGCCGGCGGTCGGGGAGTAGCGGCCCTCCCGCCGGGCCGACCGCCGGCCGCATGGCCCGCCTCACGCTCGACCGACGGCCCGGCCGGGGCGCGTCCGGGAGACGAACCTCGACTTTGATGCGCCGCGGCAAGTCGGTGACGTCACATCGTCCAGATTTCAAAGTCTGACCCCATGAGCTTCAAGCCACTCGACGGGTTCAAGTCACCACGGTTCGCGCAGATCCCGACCTTCATGCGGCTTCCCCACCACCGGGTGCCAGGCGACCTGGACGTGGCCTTGGTCGGGATCCCGTTCGACGGCGGCACCTCCTACCGGGCAGGCGCGCGGTTCGGGCCGCGGGAGATCCGGGTTCAGTCGGCGATGATCCGCCCCTGGCACCCGGTGCTGAAGGTCTCTCCCTTCGAGGCGCTCCGGATCGCCGACTACGGCGACATTGACGTCTCGCCGGTGTCGATCGAGCGAACCAGCGAGATCGTCGAGCAGGAGGTGGCGGCCATACTGGCCGCCGACTGCGTCCCCGTGTCGATCGGCGGTGACCACTCCATCGCGCTGCCGATCCTCCGCGCCCTCGCCCGGCGCCACGGTCCGGTGGCGCTGGTCCACTTCGATGCCCACCCCGACACGTGGGACCAGTACTTCGGCTCCCGCTACTTCCACGGGACCATGTTCCGGCGGGCGGTGGAGGAAAACCTGATCGACCCTCGCCGGACGTTCCAGATCGCGATCAGGGGCCCCCTCTACGGGGCGGAGGACTTCGACTTCCAGGCCCAGCACGGGATGACGGTCGTCCGTATCGAGCCGGTGAGGGAGCGGGGCGTGGGGTGGGTCGTCGAGCAGTACGCGCGTCTCCGGGGGGCCAAGGTCTACGTCTCGTTCGATATCGACGCGGTTGACCCGGCGTTCGCCCCCGGGACCGGGACGCCCGAGGTCGGCGGGCTGACCTCCTACGAGGCACTGGCGCTCGTACGCGGGCTGACGGGGCTTGACCTCGTCGGCTTCGATCTCGTCGAGGTCGCGCCCCAGTACGACAGTCCCGGCCAGGTCACGGCGCTCCTGGCCGCCAACCTCCTGTTCGAGTTCCTCTCGCTCCTGGCGCTCCGGCCCTAGGCGCCGCCAGCTCGCGCCAGCGGAAGCAATCGCGGGTGTGGTCGTGCGACCCGTCGCGGGTCGAAGCCGTCGAAGGCGCGACGATAGGCCTCGCCCCTCCGGAGAATCACGGGTCGGCGCCGACCCACGCGCAGCGACTCTTCATGGCGGGAGCCCTCCTCCGAGCACGGCGCTCGGCCGCGCAGTGTGCCCGAACTGGACCGGAGCAGGCCCGGCGGCTCGGGGCGTGCTATCATTCAGCCAGTCCCATGACTCTCGGTGGGATGGCTGGCTGTCGGCCTCGCGCCCTCCTCGCCGGCATCGTGCTGGCGCTCGGCCTCGCCTCGACCGCCGACGCGGCAACGGTGTCCACGCTCCACCTCGACGGGGTCATCAGCCCGGTCGCGGTGCGGCTCGTCGGCCTGGCGATCGAGCGTGCCCGCGTCGATGGCGCCACGGCCCTCGTCATCCTCCTCGACACCCCGGGGGGGCTCGAGCGCTCGATGCGCTCCATCGTGCGCGACGTGATGAGCTCTCCGGTCCCGATCATCGTCTACGTGTCGCCCAACGGGGCGAGGGCGGCCTCGGCCGGCGCCTTCATCGCACTCGCCGCGCACGTCGCCGCCATGGCGCCCGCCACCAACATCGGGGCCGCGCACCCGGTGGCCGCCGGCGGGGGACAGGTCGACAAGGAATCGATGAAGAAGGTGGAGAACGACGCGGCCGCGTTCATCCGCTCCATCGCCCGCGAGCGGGGTCGCAACGCCGACTGGGCCGAGAAGGCGGTCCGCCAGAGCGTGTCCGCGACGGAGCGAGAGGCCCTCAAGCTCAACCTGATTGACCTGGTCGCCGACAGCCTGCCCGAGCTCCTCCAGAAGGTGGACGGCCGCCAGGTGAGGACGGCGACGGGCACGGCGACGCTGGCGACGAAGGATGCTGTTGTGCGGCCCATCGAGATCGGCTGGCGCGACCGTTTCCTCAACCTGATCACCGATCCCAACATCGCCTACATCCTGCTGATGCTGGGGATGCTGGGCCTCTTCTTCGAGCTGGCGAACCCCGGGGTGATCCTGCCCGGCGTCATCGGCGGCATCTCGCTGATCCTGGCCTTCTTCGCCTTTCAGAGCTTGCCGTTGAACTTCGCCGGACTCCTCCTGATCCTGTTCGGCATCGTCCTCCTCGTCGCCGAGATCAAGGTCGTCAGCCACGGCGTCCTCACCATCGGCGGGATCATCGCGATCCTGCTCGGCTCGGTGATGCTGATCGACACACCCGAGGTGTCGCTGCGCGTGTCGTGGCTGGTCATCCTGCCCGTCGTGGCGGCGACGGCGGGGATCTTCGCGTTCGCGGTCTCGGCGGGGATCCGGGCGCAGCTCCGGCGGCCCGCCACCGGCTCCGAGGGGCTGGTCGGCGAGGTCGGCGTCACGCGCACGACCCTCGACCCGGAGGGGCAAGTGTTCGTGCGCGGGGAGCTCTGGCGCGCCGTCTCGGAGGCCGGCGCCATCGGGGCGGGCGAGCGAGTTCGGGTCGTCGGGCTGAGGGGACTGACTCTCAGGGTGACACGCGTCGTGGCCGGCTGACGTCCGTCGGCCGACCCGGAGGAAGAGCCATGCCAGAGGCCCTGTACCTGATCCCCGCCCTCGTGATCGTCGTCTTCTTCCTCTCCTCGGCGATCAAGATCCTGCGGGAGTACGAACGGGGGGTCGTGTTCCGGCTCGGACGTCTGATCGGCGCCAAGGGGCCCGGGATCATCTTCCTGATCCCCCTCGTCGACAAGATGGTGAAGGTGAGTCTCCGGACGATCGCGATGGACGTCCCGCCCCAGGACGTCATCACCCGCGACAACGTCTCCATCAAGGTGAACGCGGTCATCTTCTTCCGCGTGATCGACCCCCGGCAGGCCGTCGTCCAGGTCGAGGATTTCCTCTACGCCACGTCCCAGATCGCTCAGACCACGCTCCGGAGCGTCCTCGGGCAGGTGGAGCTGGACGATCTCCTGGCCTCCCGGGACAAGATCAACCAGCAGCTCCAGCGCATCATCGACGAGCAGACCGACCCCTGGGGCGTCAAGGTCACGACGGTCGAGGTCAAGCACGTGGACCTCCCGCAGGACATGCAGCGCGCGATGTCCAAGCAGGCCGAGGCCGAGCGCGAACGGCGCGCGAAGGTCATCAACGCGGAGGGCGAGTTCCAGGCGGCCGAGCGGCTCGCCCAGGCCGCCCAGGTCCTGGCGTCGACGCCGATCGCCGTCCAGCTCCGGTTCCTTCAGACCATGCGGGAGGTGGCGTCCGAGCGGAACACGACGACCTTCTTCCCGGTCCCCATCGACCTCTTCGCGCCGTTCCTCGGCGCGCGCCGCCCCGGCCAGCCCTGAAGGGCGTGGCGGACCGTTCGCCTCCGGGCGAGACTGGCTGCGTCGCCGCGGGACGAGCCGTCTCCATGCGGCACGAAGCCTTCGACGCGCTGATCGGCGCGCTCCGGATCGCGCGCCTCGAGCAGGACGGGGAGCGTGACGTGGACTTCACCGGACGGACCGGACGGCGGGCAGGTGGACAGCAATCCAGTGTTCGGTGTACCGTAGGTCCTTGTCCGGGGGGTTAGCTCAGTGGGAGAGCGCTGGAATCGCACTCCAGAGGCCGAGGGTTCAAATCCCTTACCCTCCACCAAGTAGATCGCCGCACCCGACGCGGCATTTCGTCACCAGGACGGGCGGTTCCGGGCCAGGCGCTCGGGCCGCCCGTCGCCGTCTGATGAGTGCCCGACCGTGCCGGCCTGCCAGGTGCGCCCAGCCTCTGGCCCTGGCAGACGAGCGGGGTCAACGGCCCTGGCGGACCTATCACGGATCGGGGGATGACGCACGCTCATCCGACAAGCCCGAGGCTGAGGTGGTGCTCGTTGGACTCGACTGCTTTAGCCCCTGAACCCTGTGGCGGGGGCCAGGGGAGGGGACCGGGGGGGGCTATTGGGATGCCGCAACCCGGTTACGCCGGGGTTGCGTCTGCCGCCGCGGTTTGCCACAATCTGCATGGTGTGACCCTCGAGCTGTCCGCGATTTGGGAGGGCAAGGCTTCCAACTCCCTGACCCTCGACCAGAACGGTTGCGTAGCTCCGGAGGGGTGGCCCCGCCGAGCTCGCCGCGGCGTCCGGCCTCGGGTTGGGCTGCTGCGCTGGGGTCGAGGGCAGGGATTGTCGCCCCGACCCCAAAGCGTGATAGGCTGACGCCCATGATCCTGATGGCTTCGCCCCGGTGCGCCCGGGCCGGATCCCCGAGGGTCTAGCATGGCGAGGCCGACCGTAGTCGGAAGCAAGTCGAGCTTCCGCTGGTCTCTCCGATTCACCTTCCTTGCCGTGGCCATCGCGATCATCGTGCCGTTCTCGGCGCTGCTCGGCTACTTCGCCTGGGTGCAGATGAGCCGGGAGAAGGACCGCGTGCAGCAGGCAGCCGTGGTGCAGGCCCGGACCCTCGCCGCCCAGCTCGAGAGCCATCTCACGGCGCGGCTCGAGGGGCTCGTGGCGACCGCCGAGGCCGTGGGTGCGGCGGGCGGCAACGTCGGGGCCATCGAGGCCCAGGCTAGGCGTCTCCGTCAGAGCTTCCCCGACTTCGACCAGGTCCTGGTCGTCGACCAGCTCGGGGGCGCCGTCGCGTCCGCCGCCCCGCTCCCGGATGCGCGTCGGGCCAGCGTCGCAGACCAGGATTGGTTCAAGCGGGCGGCGACGTCGACCGAGCCGTTGACTGGCCCGCCGCGACAGGTGGGGCCGAACGTGGTCATCGGCTTCTACGCGCCCGCGCGGACCGCGGACGGGCAGTTCCGCGGCGTGGTGGCCGGCGACCTGAGCCTGCGCCGCGTCCAGGAGATCCTGGGCCGAACCAAGCTCCAGGCCGGCGCGGTCGCCGAGGTCCTCACCGCGCAGGGCGTGGTGGTCGCCCGACAGCCGGCGGCCTTCCTCCTGCAGGACACGCAAGGGCTCCCGGGATACGCCGACCTCCTGCGCCAGCCCGAGACGCCGACTGAGGTGACCTTCGAGGACCGGGAGCGTCGGCTCGCGGGCGGGGCGCCCGTGCGCCCGCTCGGCTGGGTCGTGGCCCTGGGGCTACCGGCGACGCAGGTGCTCGCGGACGTGCGCACGCTGGTCATGCAGGTCGCGAGCGGCGCGGCTGCGGTCGCGCTCGTGAGTATCGTCCTGGCGCTCGCGATGGCGCGGCGGACCGCCGCCGGGATGGCGCGGCTACGCGCCGCCATGGCCCGACTGGAGACCGGCGACATCCCGACCAACCTCCCGGTGACCGTCGGCGGCGAGGTGGGAACCCTGACCGAGGGCTTCAATCGCACGCTGGGCTGGTTGCGGAGCCGGCTCCAGGAGTACGAGGCTGTGACGCGGGTCGAGGAGGCGGCGGGCGCCGCCATCGCGGGCCAGCGCTCCCTGGATGCCGTCCTACCGAACCTGCTACGGCGCATCGTCGCCGGCATGGGTGCCGACTCGGGCGTGATGGTCGTCCAGGAAGAAGACGGGCTCGTCACCCGGACGGCCATCGGATTCGGCGCGGTCCAGACCGAGGGCGTGACGTTGCGGCGGGGCCAGGGGCTCGCCGGCGCCGTGGTCGCCGGGCGCGAGACGGTCATCGTACCGGAGGTGGATGCGGACTACCGGGTGGACGAGCCGTACATCAAGGCGGCCGGCCTGCGCTCGGTGGTCGGTGTCCCGGTCGTGTCCCTGGACCGCGTGATCGGGGCGGTCCTGGTGGGGTATCGCGCGCCCCATGCGGTCACGGACGCCGAGATGCAGCGGCTCGAGTTGATGGCGCGCCGCATGGCCCAGGCGCTCGAGCACGAGCGTGCCATGGGTGAGGTTCGTCGCAGCGCGGCCGACCTCGAGGCGCGGCTGGCCGAGCAGATGGAGGCGCTTCAGCGCTCGGCCATGGAGCAGGTCGAGGCGCGGCGCCAGGCTCAGGAGGCCCGCCGCGAGGCCCAGGAGCTCGAGCAGGCGATGCGCCTGCAGGCCACCAAGCGCGATCCCGCCGTGGAGGAGGCCAAGCGCCTCCGGGCCGCTCTGCAGAAGACGGTCTCGGAGGAGCTGCGGACGCCGCTCACGGCGCTCCTCGACCTCCCGCGCTTCCTCGTCGAGGGGATCGACAAGCCACTCGGGGCGGAAGCCCAGCAGCAGCTCGAGATCCTCCACGGGCGGGGCGAAGAGATCCTCGAGCTGATCGACAACCTCGTCGTCCTGTCGAGCCTGCACGCCGGCCAGCTGAAGGTCACCAAGGCGCCGGCTGCGGTAGCGGAGCTGATCCAGCGGGTCGTCCGGTCGTTCCAGCCGCGCGCGGCGGCCAAGGGGAACCGCATCGAGACCGACATCAAGCCGAACGTCGGACAGATCGTCACCGACGGGCGGCGGCTGGAACAGGCGATCGCCAACCTGCTGGCGACCTCGATCAAGTACACCGAGGTCGGGGAGATTCGGGTCACCTGCTACATGCGCGAGCCCGACGTTGTGCTGACTGTGGCGGACGACGGCGTGGGCTTCTCGGAGGAGGAGCAGGATCGGATCTTCGAGCCGTTCCTCCAGGTCGGGCCCCGGGACGGGCGCGCGCTGCCGGGCACGGGGCTGCACCTGACGGTGTGCCACCGGCTCGTCCAGCTGCTCGGAGGGAAGATCCGCGTCGAGAGCGAGGTGGACCGCGGCACCTGGTTCACGCTGAGCCTGCCGGCTCAGTCGTGAGCCGTGCCGAGCCACCGCTCGCTTCGCGCGGGTCCGGCGCCCCGAGCGTCGCGGCGAGGGCGCCGAGGCCCCCGATGGCTGTGACGCCGGCGCGCATCCTGATCGTCGACGACGACCCGGTCGTCCGGGAGACCATCCGCGAGTCGGTGGAGCACCTCGGCTACAGGACGCGCGAGGCGACGTCAGCGGAGGAGGCCCTCGAGCACCTCACCCAGGAGCTGCCGGATCTCATCCTGCTGGACGTCCGGATGCCGGGGATCACCGGCATCGAGCTCTGCCGGCAGCTCAAGGCGGACCAGGCCACCCGGCTGATCCCGGTGGTGCTCCTCACGGCCCAGGCGGAGCTGGACACGCGGGTCGCCGGGCTCGAGGCGGGCGCCGACGACTATTTCACCAAACCGGTGCACTTGCGTGAGCTGGCGGCGCGCCTCCGGGCCCTCATCCGGCTCAAGCGCGTGGTCGAAGAGCTGGAACAGGCCGAGAACGTGATCACCAGCCTGGCCCTCACCATCGAGGCGCGCGACACCTACACCGCCGGTCACTGCGTCCGGCTCGCCCGCTTTGCGGCGGAGCTGGGGGAGCGGGCCGGGCTGAGCCCGGAAGAGGTGGGGGCGCTCCGGCTGGGCGGCTTTCTCCACGACCTCGGCAAGATCGCGGTGCCGGACGACGTCCTGCTGAAGCCCGGCCCCCTCAATGCGGAGGAATGGCGCCTGATGCGTGAGCATCCGGTGGCCGGCGATCGGCTGGCCCGACCCATGCGGACCCTCGGGCTGGTGCTCCCGGTGATCCGGCACCATCACGAGCGAATGGACGGCCATGGCTACCCGGATCGCCTGGCCGGAGAGGAGATCCCGCTACTGGCCCGGATCATGGCGGTGGTGGACGTCTTCGACGCCCTCCGGACCCGGCGCCCGTACAAGGGGGCCCTCGACGAGACCGAGTCGCTCCGCCTGCTCAAGGAGGGCGCCCGGACCGGCCAGCTCGATGCCGGCCTGGTCCGGCTCTTCATCGAGCTGCGGAGCCGGCCGCCGGGGGTCGCGTGAGCCGGGCGGCGTCACGCGCCGCGTGAGGCGCGCGTGTCCCTCTGCCTCTTCTGCCGCATCGCCGCCCGCGAGAGCCAGGCCGAGATCGAGTACGAAGACGATGAGATCCTGGCCTTCCGGGACATCTACCCGAAGGCACCCGTGCATCTCCTGATCATCCCGAAGCGACACATCGAGTCGGTGATGGCCCTCGAGGCCGGCGACGCGCCGCTGGTCGGGCGGCTCGTGCTGGCGGCCCGGCGCATCGGTGAGGCGAAGGGGCTTGCCGAGCGCGGATATCGGCTCGCGATCCACTGCGGCCCGGAGGGGGGGCAGCTCGTGTATCACCTGCACCTGCACTTCCTGGCCGGGCGGCGCGAGGAGCGCAAGGTCGAACGACGGTGAGCTGCGGGCGGGAGCTCCGACGGGTCCGGCTGGACAACGGCCTCACCGCCGTCGCCGCGGATCACCGCGCCGCGGACGTGGCCGCCGTCCAGCTCTGGGTGCGCGTGGGCGCCCGCGACGAGAGCGACGCCGAGCTGGGGCTGTCGCACTTCGTCGAGCACCTCCTGTTCAAGGGCACGCCGACTCGAGGCCCGGGCGTGATCGATCGCACCATCTCGGGCCTGGGGGGGGAGATCAACGCAGCGACCTCGCAGGACTTCACCTACTACCACGTCGTCCTCCCGGCCCGGCACCTGGGGGTCGCGCTCGACGTCGTCGGGGACGCGGCGATGCACGCCGAGTTCGACCCCGTCGAGCTGGAGCGCGAGCGGCTGGTGGTCCTCGAGGAGATCCGCCGTGCCGACGACAGTCCGAGCTCGTCCTTGTGGCGGGTGCTCCACCGCCGGCACTTCGCCGGGCACCCGTACGGGCGGCCGGTGCTCGGCACGGCCGAGAGCATCCGCCGGGTCCGGCGCGAGGAGGTCGTGACCCACTATCGACGCCACTACGCTCCCGGCAACGCGATCCTCGTGGTCGCGGGGCGCGTCGACCTCGAGCGCGTGCTCGCGGGGATCCAGGACGTGTTCGGGTCCTGGGCCGGGGTCGCGCCGCCCGAGCGCGGTGCGGCGCCCGTGCCGGACCTGACG
>Ga0073934_10012150_pt1 | contig 10223 bp, 6 predicted proteins | sample LarsenN4metaG_FD_76834 | JGI IMG/M metagenome (GOLD analysis project Ga0073934, IMG submission 76834) | Hot spring sediment bacterial and archeal communities from British Columbia, Canada, to study Microbial Dark Matter (Phase II) - Larsen... ... | reverse complement strand
CTCGAGCTGGCGCCCAGCGAGCGGGTGCGCGTTCGCGCGGGCGCCGGGCGGCTCGCCAAGGTGCCCTCACTCGCCGATCTCTTCCCGGCGTCACAGTACTACGACCTGGTGAACTTCAACTGGTACGCGAACAATCCCGCCGAGCGGCGAGCCATACTCACCACCCGGATCCTGGAGCGCGAGAACCCCGATCTCACGATGTCCCGCGCGGACAAGGGCGAGCTGGGCGTGGAGGTGAACTTGGGCGGCGGCGGCCAGATCGGCCTCGTCGGATACCTCGATCGCGTCCGCGGCGCGGTGGGCCTCACCCTGGAGCCGACCTTCTTGATCCGCGATCGCTACGCGGTGGACAGCGCGACCGTCAACCTGGGGCGTCCCCCCGATGTCCTTGAGCCGCCGATCGCTTCGGACACCGTGCCGGTCCTGATCGACCGCCCCGACAACAACCTCGATCTGCACTCCCGCGGCCTGGAGCTCACGGCGATCCTGCCGGAGATCGCGCCGCTTCGCACCCGGATCGCGGCCCAGGCCGCCTGGAGCTGGAGCCGGCTCGCGTCGGACGGGCTGGACTTCGGGACCGGCTTCGACGAGTTCCAGCTCAGCGAGCGCCGGCCTCGGGCGCCGTACTGGGAGAGCGTGGTGCAAACCGGCGAGCGGCTGCTGGTCACCACGCGGCTGATCCACCACCAGCCAAAGGTCGGACTCGTTATCACCGGCACGGTCCAGCTCTTCGTCCGCGAGGTACGCGTGAACGAGGGCGGGGTCGATACGCTCGCGTTCGCCGGCTACATCACCCGGAGCGGCGCGCTGGTGCCGGTACCAACGGAACAGCGGACCGATCCGCAGTACCGGGACCTGCGCGTCCCCCGCCTCGGCGTCCTGGACAATCCCCAGGAGGGACCGGTGGACTGGCTATTCAATCTCCAGGTGAGCAAGAGCCTGCCCTTCGACGGCCGGCTGTCGTTCTACGCCTTCAACGCCTTCGATCGGCTGGGCAACTACGGTGGGCGCACCACGGTGCCCCGGCTGTTTGCGGCAACGCGGTTCGGGCTCGAGATCACCCTGCCGCTGGGCCTCGCGTGGGGCCAGCGGTGAACTTCGGCCCCACGTTCGCGGCGCTCTTCGCTGCATCTCTCGCGGCACGTCTCCTCTCGGCGCAAGCGGCGGGCCTCGGACCGGAGAACGCACGTCCGGCTTGGCTCGAGACGTGGAGTCCACTTCGACCGCGCGCCGATCTGCCTCGGCGGCTCCCGCAAGTGGACGTCGTGCCGGCGTCACTCCTACTGCCGCCGCCGCGGGTCGGGCTCTTCTGGACCGCCGGCAATCCCGCAGGCCTCCGCGACGAGGTGGCGGACACCCGGACCGATTTCGCTTTCGCCCTGCGCCACGAGAGTGGAAGCTTGCGGCGCCCGCTCGACCCGGCCGAAAGCTTGCTCCAGCAGGCCTCCGCCATGGGCTGGACGCCGGTGGACGCTCAGCTCGCCCTCCTCGGGCGGGTAGTGCTCGATCAGGAGCGCTTCGACCCCGGGGCCCGTGCCGACCTGGTGGAGGCCTATCCCACCAGTCCTTTCGTGACGCTCGACACCAGCACCACGGCGACGCGGCGGACCCGGGTCGGCCTGGAAGGGGCCGCCAGCCTGCGCCTGGGAGGCTGGGGCATCGGTCTGGCGCTGGGCTACGAGGCGCGCGATCACCAGACCATCGAGGCGGGGTTCATCCGGCGAACCCGCCAGACGCTACCGGGGGCGACGATCGGCCTCACTCGGACCGTCGGGCCGGTGCGATTCGGCCCCTACGCGCGCTGGCGCAATCGGGCCGAGACCATCTTCCTGATCGAGCGCGCGACCGGAGGGCTGGTGGTGCAGCTCGAAGGCCTCCGTGAGGTGCGGCCGCTCGACATCCTCTCACTCTACTACCGGCGCATCGAGGAGGACATTCCCTCCGCCGGCTGGTCCGTCGCGGGGCCCTTCGTCGGGGGAAGCTGGGCCCTCTACGCCGAGCGCAGCTGGCTCCGCGAGCGCCTCACCCGCCAGGAGGTGAACGACCCCGCGGAGGATGCGTGGGACGCGAACGCCTGGAGTGCCGGCGGCGGGTACCAGCGGCTGGTCGGCCGGCGCTCGCTCTTCACGCTGGACGCGCGGTACACCACGCTCCGCGGCGATGGCGACCTGGCGCTCGACACGATCAACGTGATGTTCCAGGCCGCCGAGAGTGCCCTCTTGGCGTCGGCCGAGCTGCGCGTGCTACCGGACACGGTGGGCTGGGCGCTGGCTGTGGGCGTGCAGGTCCGCTTGGAACATCGGCTGCGGGATGCGCTCACCGTCCCGGTCACCGCCGAGGTCACAGGACTGACCAACGGCGTGAGCGTCGAGGTTGGGAGGGCGTTTTCTCCCCGAGTGTTTGCAAGCGCGACACTGGGATACGCGAGCTACTCCGCCAACAGCTCGTTTCCGGCTCCGACCGCCCTGGGGCCGGCCTACCGGGCCTACGTGCTCCCGGAATACGACCTGGCCTCCCGTCCTGCTCAGCCTTGGTTGGGCGCCGTTGGAGTGCGGTGGGCGGTGAGTCCCAGGACCTCGCTCTGGCTAAGGGCCACCGGCGAGCGAGTCTCGCCCACCAGACCGGGACCCACGTCCTTTGGGCCGGAGGGATCGCGAAGCGTGGTCGGGGCCGCCGTGGGTGTGACGCTGCGCGAGGGTTAAAGAGTCAGATCGTCTAGAGTCTCGCCTCTCACACGACAAGATTCAGCAACCTATCCTGCACGTACACCACTTTCCTGATCGGCTTCCCGTCCAGAAACCGCTTCACGCCCGGATCGGTCAAGGCCCGGTCCACGACCTCCTGCTGACTCAGGCCTCGCGGGACGACCAGCCGGCCGCGGAGTTTCCCATTCACTTGCACCGCGACCTCGACCTCCTCTGCCAGCGCGAGCGTCTGCTCGAACGCGGGCCACCTGGCCCGGAACACGCTGTCTCGGTGGCCCAGGCGCTCCCAGCACTCCTCCGCGAAGTGCGGCGCCAGCGGCGCCAGCATGATGATGACCGGCTCGATCAGCTCGCGAGGCACCCGGGCGCCGGGCTGGTGGGTACCGAGGCCCGTGGCATCACGCAGCGCGTTGATGTACTCCATCATGGCCGCGATGGCCGTGTTGTAGCGCAGCTCCTCGATGTCTTCCGTGACCTTGGCGATGGTCCGGTGCAGCTTGCGGCGCACGCTCTCCAACGCGTCCTTCTTCCCCGCTCCCGCTTCCCCCACGCTCCCTACCGCGTTCCAGACCTTGTCCAGGAACCGCCGGATCCCTGCAATCCCCTCGTCCCGGAAGTCACCGCCCTCCTGGTACGGCCCCAGGAACATGAGGTACATGCGGAACGTGTCCGCGCCCCACTTGGCGATGTGCGCGTCCGGCACCACCACGTTGCCGCGCGACTTGGACATCTTGGCGCCGTCCTTGACGATGGTGCCGTGGGCGCGGAACCGCACGTAGGGCTCCTCGAACGGCAGCAACCCGAGATCGTGCAGCGCCATCGTGATGAAGCGCGAGTACATGAGGTGGAGCACGGCGTGCTCGTTCCCGCCGATGTAGGTGCTCACCGGCAGCCACTTGCGCGTGAGCTCCGGGTCGAAGGGACGGTCGTCGAACTCGGTGGAGGGATAGCGCAGGAAGTACCAGGCCGAGTCGAGGAAGGTGTCGGACACGTCGGTCTCTCGGCGGCCCAGCGCGCCGCAGCGCGGGCACTTCACCCGGTACCACTCCTCATGCCGGGCCAGCGGAGAGACGCCGCTTTCGTCCGGACGGAAATCCTCGATGGGCGGCAACAGCACCGGGAGATCCTTCTCCCGCACCGCGACCGGACCGCAGGCATCGCAGTGGATGATCGGGATGGGCGGGCCCCAGTACCGCTGGCGCGAGATGCACCAGTCGTGCAGCCGATGTTGCACCTGAGGCCTGGCCAACTTGCGCTGACTGAGCCACTCCGTGATGGCAGCAACCGCCGCGGCGCAGCGCATGCCGTCGAACTGCCCGCTATTCACCAGCACGCCGTCCCAGCTCACGAACGGAAGCGGTGAGCGGTGAGCGAGGGGGCCGGACTGCCCCCCCTGGACTCCGGCCCGGTCCCCCTCCGGGTACCGCTCACCGCCCACCGGCTCGACCACCTGTCGGATTTCCAGCCCAAACTGCGTGGCGAACTCGAAGTCCCGCTCGTCGTGCGCCGGCACGCCCATGATGGCGCCGCTGCCGTATTCCATGAGCACATAATCCGCGATCCAGACCGGCACCGCTTCGCCCGTGGCCGGGTTCCGCGCGTAGGCTCCGGTGAACACGCCGGTCTTCTCCTTGGTGCCCACGCGACGCGCCACCAGATCCATGTTCGCCACGCGCTCACGGTAGGCCTGGACTTCCCCCTGCCGGTCCGTCGCGGTGAGCTGCTCCACCAGCGGATGCTCGGGGGCCAGCACCACGTAGGTGGCGCCGAAGACCGTGTCCGGCCGAGTGGTGTACACCCGGATGGGCTCGGAGACCGGCGTCTCGAACACCAGTTCCGCCCCCTCCGAGCGCCCGATCCAGTTGGCCTGCATGGTCCGGGTGGACTCGGACCAGTCCAGCGTTGGGAGGTTCTCGAGCAGCCGCTCGGTGTACCTGGTGATCTTGAAGAACCACTGCGCTAGAAACCGTTGGATCACGCGGGTGTCGGGGTGGCGCTCGCAGTAACCGCCGTTCACCACCTGCTCATTGGCCAGCACCGTCTTGCACTCGGGGCACCAGTTGACCGGCGCCTGCCGCCGCTCCGCCAGGCCGGCTTCGAACAACTTCACGAAGATCCACTGCGTCCACTTGTAGTACCCGGGGTCAATGGTCTGGACCTCATGGTCCCAGTCGATCATCAACCCGACGCGTTTGAGCTGGCGGCGGAAGGTGGCGATGTTCTGCGGGATCAGGCGCCCGGGATGCTGGTTCACCTTGAGGGCGTAGTTCTCCGAGTGGATCCCGAAGGCGTCGAACCCCAACGGCTCGAAGACGTCCCAGCCCTGGAGCCGGCGGAAGCGGCCGTGGATGTCGCTCCCCACGAAGGCGAAGACGTTCCCCACGTGCAGTCCCTCAGCCGAGGGATAGGGGAACATCATGAGGTTGAAGTAGGGCTTCGACGCGGCCCGGAGGTCTACCGCGTTGGTGCGGCGTTCCTCCCACAGCCGCTGCCACTTGGCCTCGACGGCGGCAGGATCGTAGGGGCGGTTGTCGCGGGACTCGGTAGTCATCGCGCAGTAATCTACAATGAGGCAGGCGGAAACACGGGAGGCAAGCGCACCGAAGGGAAGCAACTGCGCGAGGGTGAGGGCTAAGGGCGACCCCGTCTCTCCTCACCCCTCAGGCAGTTGCCGTTACCGCCTCTTACGCCATGCCGTTCAGATTCGCCAGCTTCACGTCCAAGACATCCTTGAGCGACGCCAGGCGCTCGAGCACGTGGGGCGGGGGCGGATGGTCCACGGCGACCGCGGACAACGCCTCCTGGCCCCGCTGCGTGCGGCGGGACAGGTGATACGCCCCGATGTTGACCTGCGCCTCGCCCAGCACCGTCCCCACCCGTCCGATCACGCCGGGGACGTCGCGGTTCTTGAGCACCAGGATGTGGCCCTCCGGCGGGATGTCGATCGCGAACCCGTTGATCCGCACGATGTGACCCTCGTCTCCCGCCAGCGCGCCGACCACGCTCGTCCCTCCGGCAGCCGAGCCCAGCTTCACCTCCACCGTGGTCTCGAACCCCGGCTCCGGCGCACCGGTGCGCCCGCCGAGCGCAATGCCGCGACCTTCCGCCAGGGAGGCCGCGTTCACCAGCGTCACCGGACCGACACCCATGGCGCCCAGCGCCCCTTCCACCGCGGCCAGCTGCACCACGCGCTGCGCCCCCTGGTCGGTGCCCCCGTACTGCACTTCGATGCTCTCCACCCGCCCCGGGGCGAGCGCCGCGGCGAACCTTCCCAGGCGCCGCGCCAGCTCCAGCAACGGCTGCAGGCGCGCCAGCGTGGCGCCGGAGACGCCCGGCAGGTTGACCGCGCCGCTCAGGTTCCCCCTCAGCAGTGCGTCGCGCACGATCCGGCAGATCTCGAGACTCACCTGCTCCTGCGCTTCCGCGGTGGAAGCGGCCAGGTGCGGCGTGAGAATCACGCGGTCCGTGCGGCGAAGCGGCGAATCGGCCGGAAGCGGCTCGGCCTCGAACACGTCAATGGCGGCTCCGGCCAGCCTCCCCTGCTCCAGCGCCTCCAGCAGCGCCTCTTCGTCCACCAGCCCTCCACGGGCGCAGTTGAGCAGGACGGCCCCGGCCTTCATCTGACCGATACGCCGGCGATCGATCAGCGAGCGAGTCTCTTTGGTGAGCGGCAGGTGCAGGCTTACGACGTCGGCCCGCGGCAGCAGCTGATCCAGCGGCAGCAGTTCTACCTGCAGCTCCCGGGCCCGGGCCTCGGTGACATAGGGGTCGTAGGCCAGCACCGACATCCCGAACGCCCGGGCCAGCGTCGCCACGTGCGCGCCGATCCTTCCTAAGCCCACGATGCCGACCGTCTTCCCCCGGAGCTCGGTACCTAGAAACCGCTGCCGGTCCCACTCGCCGCGGCGCATGCTGGCGTCGGCCCAGGGGATCTTCCGCACCAGCGCCAGCAGAAGGCCGATGGTGTGCTCCGCGGCGCTCACCGTGTTGCCGCCCGGCGCATTGAAGACCGCGATGCCCCGCCGGGTGGCTTCCTCCACGTCGATGTTGTCCACCCCGATGCCCGCCCGGCCGATCACCCGCAACTGCGGCGCCTGAGCCAGCATCTCGGCCGTGACCTTGGTCTCCGAGCGGACCAGCAGCGCCTGGGCCTGGGGCAGGGCTTCCTTGAACTTGGCCGGGTTCTTGATGGCCTTCACCACGTCCAGGCCGGGCGATTGCTCCAGCAGCGCCAGCCCGCCGGCGTCCACCTTGTCCGCGACCAGCACCACCGGGCTCATCGCGTGACCGCCTCGACTTCGGCCAGGACGCCCTGGACCCCGGCCACCGTGTGGTCACCCATGTGCCCGATCCGAATGGTGGATTCCTTGAGCGAGCCGTAGCCCGAGCCGATGGTCCATCCTCGCTCGCCTACCGCCTGCGCGATGGTCCGAGCATTCTTCCCCTCGGGCACCTTGAGGCAGGAGACGGTCCAGGAGCGGCGCCCCTCGTCGGGGAGGTACGAGAAGCCGAGCCCCCCGCCCGATCCGGCGATCCACTGCTCTACGGCCTGTCGCATCGCGTCGTGCCGCCGCCAGCGGGCCTCGACGCCACCCTCGGCGGCAATCCGCTGGAGCTGCGCGTCGAGCGCGTAGTAGAAGGAGATGGCCGGCGTATTGGTGGGTTGCATCTCCGCCGCCGCCTCGTCGAAGGCGATCACATCCAGATACGCGCCCCGCTCCGGAATCGTTTTGGCGCGCTCCAGCATCCGCTCGGACGCCACACCCAGGGCGAGCCCCGGCGGCAAGGCCAGGGCCTTCTGGGAACCGGTGAACACGAAGTCCAGACCCCAGGCGTCGGTTTCGACCGGCGAACCCGCGAGCGACGTCACGGCGTCCACCAGCAGGAGCACGTCCGGATGCTGGTGCACCACCTGGGCCAGCGCCTCGAGCGGAGCCAGCGCACCGGTGGACGTCTCCGAGTGCACCATGGTGACGGCGTCCACCTCGGACCGCCGGAGGGCGTCGTGCAGCATGTCCGGCTCGATGGTCCGGCCGGGCGCCACGTTGAGGCGAATCACGTCGCGCCCCGTCGCGGCCACGATCGCCGCGAAACGCTCGCCGAACGCGCCGCCCACCAGCGAGAGCGCCCGCTGCCGCACGCCGGACCGCACCGCCATCTCCATGAACCCGGTAGCCGAGCAGGTGCCCACCAGGACCCGGCGCTGGGTGCGGAAGAGCTGCTTCAGCGGTTCCGCCATGCCGGCGATCAGCCCGCGCATCTCCTTGCCCCGATGCGGGATCATCGGCCGGGTGAGCGCGGCGAGGACCTCCGGGTGCACCTCGGTGGGGCCCGGCAGGAAAAAGCGCCCGAACCCGGGCGTCATCTCGGTGGCACCGATGGACGTTCCGCGCGCCGCTCGGCGAGGGCGATCGCTTCCGTGGTGGTGACGAGCTTCACGCCGCGCCGTTGCCACTGCGAGAGCAGCTGCTCGGCCCGGCCGGCGTCAATCGGCTTCATCGCGTCGGTGACGGCATGGAGTTGGGTCTGCGGCCGGCGCTGGAGCAGGCCTTCGATGGCGTACTTGTCGCACACGTCCAGGGCCACGCCGTAGAGCACGATGCTCTCGGGGTCCAGCTCCCGGACCACCGGCTCGACGTTGGGGTTGGTGAACACGTCGAACCAGTGCTTGTGGAACAGGATATCGCCCTCGTGATGCCGAACCCGATCGGCCAGCACCGCCGCCGGCTGCGGCTCGGGCTCGATGACCAGCGGATCCTCGAGCGCGGTCTCCGAGATCTTCCGCTGGCCCGGCGTGCCCCGCATGCAGTGTAGCGGAAAGGTCTCCTTGAAGTCCGGGGTCTCGGACAGCTCGCGATGCCCCGGTACATGATCGTCCGCGCTCGCCACGATCCGGATGCCGTGCCGGTGCGCGGCGCCGGTGAGCCGGGCCAGGTTGGGAATGATCTGCTCGGCGCCCGGCACGTACAGCTTGCCGTCCGCGCGCATGAAGTCGTACTGGGTATCGACGTCCCAAAAAAGCAGGCCGCCCATGACGGATGCTCCTCTTCTTCGACGGAGTGCAATCAGCAGTCAGCTTTCAGCAGTCGCCATTCGGCATTCAGCGATCCGCAGTTCGGCCGGAATGCCGATGGCTGAGTGCTGACTGCTCCTCGCTGATTGCTGAATGCTTACAGGAGAGAAATTACCTGCCCGCCCGCCGAGAAGCTACGTCAGTCAAATGCACCGCGGTCTCATCGCACGAGTGGCGCCGCGAGCAGCGGGCGCAGTCGAACCAGACCTTGAGGGGGAATCGGCTCTTCTCCACGGTGGTGAACCCCAGGCGGTGGAAGAAGCCGGGCACCCGGGTCAACGCGAACACGTCCGTGAAGCCTAGCCGGGCCGCGCGATCCAGGAGTCGCTCGACGAGGCCCAAGCCCACGCCCTGCCCCTGGGCCCGCGGCGAGACCGCCAGCGCGATGATCTCCGCCAGTGCGGGCGAGTAGGGCTTGAGCGCACCCATGCCGATCACGCCGCCGTGCTGGTCGGTGGCGACCTGATAGCTGGTGATGTCCCGCTCCAGATCCGCCGCGGTACGGGGCAAGAGGTCGCCGCTCGCGATGAAGGGGCCCATCAGCTGCACCATCGCCGGAATGTCCCCCGGTGTGGCGGCGCGGACGGATGCGCTGACCTGGCTGGGAACCGGGAGCGCGGTCACAGGCAGCTCTCCAGGAGATCGACTCCGCGCGCCAGCTCTTCGATGGTGATGACCAGCGGGGGCAGCAGCCGGACCACACTGGGGCCGGCGGAGATCACCAGCAGGCCCCGCTCCAGGGCCCGCTCCACCACCGGCTGGGCCGCGTCCTTGAGCTCGATCCCCCACATCAGGCCGCGGCCCCGCACCGTCACCACCGATTCGTGCCGCGCGACCAGCGTCGCCAGGCGGGCCTCCAACCACTCGCCCTTCCGCCGCACATCCGCCAGGAACGCGGGGTCGGCCAGCACGCCGAGCTGCGCCAGCGACAGCGACGCCACGAAGGGACCGCCGCCGAAGGTGGTGGCGTGATCGCCCGGCTCCAGGGCCGCGGCGATGACCTGGTTCACCAGCACGGCACCCATCGGGAGTCCGCCGCCCAGGCCCTTGGCCAGGGTGACCATGTCCGGCACCACCCCGGTCTGCTCGTAGGCGAAGAGGGTGCCGGTGCGCCCCAGGCCGCACTGGATCTCATCGAAGATCAGTGCCGCACCGGCGTCAGTGCACATCTCACGCAGATCTTGGAGCAACGTGTCCGGCAACACATGGATGCCGCCTTCACCTTGCACCGGCTCGACGATCACCGCCGCCGTCCGCCGAGCCGTGATCGCGCCCTCCAGCTCCGCCTGGTTGTCGGGGTCCACGATCCGGATCCCGGGCACCAGCGGCAGGAACGGCTCCCGGTACTGCGGCCGATCGGTGGCGGCGAGCGTCGCGAAGGTCCGGCCGTGGAACGAACCCTTCAGGGCGACGATGTCCCGCTGCTCCGGTCCCTTGGCCGCCCG
>Ga0073934_10012149_pt1 | contig 10224 bp, 11 predicted proteins | sample LarsenN4metaG_FD_76834 | JGI IMG/M metagenome (GOLD analysis project Ga0073934, IMG submission 76834) | Hot spring sediment bacterial and archeal communities from British Columbia, Canada, to study Microbial Dark Matter (Phase II) - Larsen... ... | reverse complement strand
TGACAGGCCGGTATTCTAACCAACTGAACTACCGCTCCAACCTTGGTGGGCGTTGACGGAGTCGAACCGCCGACATTCTGCTTGTAAGGCAGACGCTCTACCAACTGAGCTAAACGCCCGAAATCTTGTTTGCTGTGACGCTGTGTTTGCTGCGTCGTTCAGCGAGGAGGCGAATTAAAACACAGCTTGGCCGGGGCTGCAAGAGGGTGCCTGCAAAATTTGAATGAATAGCCGTTTTTACATATCTAAGGACAAGTGCATTTTGTCGGACAGGGTGGTGCTCATCGCTTCGGCCTCATGCTATCATTGCCGGATTACCCCGAATCGGAAATGTATCAATGAAGCCGACCTTTCTCGATTTTGAGCAGCCGATTGCCGAGCTCGAGAACAAGATAGAAGAACTCCGTTTTGTTCAGGATGACTCCGTGCTGGATATCTCGGAAGAGATCTCTCGCCTGCAGAAGAAAAGCCAAGAGCTCACCAAGACGCTCTATAGCAAGTTGACACCATCCCAGATCGCCATTGTTGCACGGCATCCGCAGCGTCCTTATACGCTGGATTACGTCGACGGTCTGTTTACCGATTTCCAGGAAATGCGCGGCGACCGCTCGTTTGCTGATGATCCGGCCATTGTTGGCGGTCTGGCCCGTTTCAACGGCCAGCCGGTAATGGTGATCGGTCACCAGAAGGGCCGCGACACCAAGGAAAAGATCGCCCGCAACTTCGGCATGCCGCGTCCGGAAGGCTATCGCAAGGCGCTGCGTCTGATGCGGACCGCCGAGAAATTCGGTCTGCCGGTGATGACCTTTGTCGACACCCCGGGTGCCTATCCGGGCATCGGTGCCGAAGAGCGCGGCCAGTCCGAGGCCATCGGTCGCAACCTGTACGAGATGGCGCGCCTGAAGGTGCCGGTCATCGTCACCGTGATCGGTGAAGGCGGTTCCGGTGGTGCGCTGGCGATTGCGGTTGGCGACTACGTCAACATGCTGCAGTACTCCACCTATTCGGTGATCTCGCCGGAAGGCTGCGCGTCCATCCTGTGGAAGACCGCAGAGCGCGCCGGCGATGCCGCCGAAGCGCTGGGCATTACCGCACCGCGCCTGAAGTCGCTGGGCCTGATCGACCGCGTGGTGAACGAGCCGCTGGGCGGCGCCCACCGCGATCATGCCGCGATGATGACGGCACTGAAGCGCGTGCTGCAGGAGCAGCTGAAGGAAGCCGGCTCCCGTGGCCTGGCTGAATTGCTGAAAACCCGCTTTGACAGACTGATGAGCTATGGCCGCTTCAAGGAAGACGCCGCCTGACCTGCTCGACACGCTGATCCAACACTGGCCGGACGCTTTGTCCGGCCAGTGTCGTTTGGAGCTGGCGTTGTCGGGTGGCATGGATTCGGTGGTACTGCTGGATTTGTTGTGTCGCTGGCGTGACGAACGCGGCGGGCCGGCATTTTCGGCAGTGCACGTGCATCACGGCCTCAGCGCGCAGGCCGACGACTGGGTGCGTGCGTGCGAGGACTGGTGCCGTGCGCGCCATGTGCCGCTGCGCGTGGTGCGGGTGGCGGTGTTGGCCGGTGGTGGCGACAGCCTGGAGGCCGAGGCGCGCAAGGCGCGCTATCAGGCCTTTGCCGACGGTGGTGCCGAGGTGATGGCGCTGGCGCATCACGCCGATGACCAGAGCGAAACGGTGCTGCTGCAGGTACTGCGTGGCGGCGGCCCGCGGGCGCTGGCGGCGATGCCGCTGCTGCGCGAGCACCAGGGCCAGCAATTGTGGCGTCCCTTGCTCAAGGTTGGCCGTACCACGCTGGCGGCCTATGCCGCGGCACGCCAGCTGCAGTGGGTGGAGGACGACAGCAATGCCGATACCGACCATTTTCTGCGCAATTTCCTGCGCCACGAGGTAATGGGCCGGCTGCGGCAGCGCACGCCGGCGCTGGACAAGCAGCTGGCGCGGCTGGCGCAGCGCATGGCCGATGCCGCCGAGATGGTCGATGCGCTGGCAGCAATGGATCTGGCGCAGGTGCAGCGCGGCCGCGAGCTGGATCTGCCGGCGCTGCTGGCGCTGTCGGATGCGCGCCAGCGCCACGTGGTGCTGGCGTGGCTGGCGCAGCTGGGGCTGGCATTGCCGAGTCCGGAGTCGCTGTACAGCTGGCTGGCGCAGGTGCGCAGTGCCGCGGCCGCCACGCAGCCCTTGCTGGAGTACCAGTCGCTGGTGCTGCTGCGTTACCGGCAGCGGCTGCTGGCCTTGCCGCGGGTGGTGCCGCAGCCGTGGCCGCTGTGCTGTGTTGTCGGCGAGACGCTGTGCTTGCCGCACGGCGAATTGCAGTGGCGGCGCGCGCCGGGTGGCCTGCCGGACGACTGGCATGGCCGGCTGCTGGATGTGCTGCCGCGCAGTGGTGGCGAGAAGCTGCCGCTCAAGGTTGGCCGCAAGCCGGTGAAAACGGTGTTCCAGGAGGCCGGCGTGCCGCCGCAGCTGCGGCTGGACTGGCCGTTGCTGGAAGACGACGCCGGTGAGCTGCTGGCGGTGCCGTCACTGGGGGTGTCGGTGCTGCACGCGGCGGCCGGGGAGGGCTGGTGGCCGCAGTGGCTGCCGCTGGCGATCGTCAGCCGGCCGGTTAACGACTGAGCACCACCGTCACATGACACAGCGCCAGCAGCGATGCTGGCGCTGTTGTTTTGTCAGCCGGCGTCGCGCAGGTTTTTCGGGCCGAAGGCGCCCGGCAGCAGCTGCGACAGTGTGGTGTCGATGATGTCCGGGCCGTTGCAGATGGCGCGTACCGCCATGTCGGGGCCGAACTCGTTCAGCACCTGGCGGCAGGCGCCGCAGGGCGGGGTCGGCACGTCGGTGGGGGTGTAGATGCACACCGCCAGCACTTCTTCCATGCCATCGGCGCGGGCGCTGAAGATGGCGGTGCGCTCGGCGCAGTTGGTCATGCCGAAGGAGGCATTCTCCACATTGCAGCCGCGCACGATCTTGCCGTCGGCGGTCAGGATCGCCGCGCCCACGGCAAAGCGGCTGTACGGCACATAGGCGTGGCGTGCGGCGGCACGGGCCTCGCGGGCCAGGGTGTCCCAGTCGATGGCGTTGGTCATTGGGCGTTCCTTTGTTGGCGGGGGAGGTGATCGTCCTCTTGCCGCCAGTACTTGTCAATGCGCGGCCTTGTCAGACTGCGTCCTGGCGCAGCCAACGTTGGCCGCAGGCCGCCAGCGTGTCCGCCAGCTGCCGCGCCAGCACCGACTCTACCCGCCAGTGATGCCAGTACAGTGCCAGATCGACCGGCTGCGCCGGCAGCAGGTCAACCAGCGCGCCGCTGGCCAGCGCCTCGCCCACCATCATTTCGGGCAGCAGGCTGTAGGCGTGGCCGGCGAGAGTGATGTCGACGAAGGCGTGCGGCGCCGGCAGGGTAAAGCTGGGGAACGGCTGCGTGAAGCCGAAATGCTGCGCCAGATACTCGCCGTGCAGGTCGTCCTTGCCGCTGAACAGCACCGCCGGCGCCCGCGCCAGCGTGGCGGCGTTGAGGCCGTCGCTGAAATAGCGGGCGCGGTACTGCGGTGTGGCCAGGCAGCGGTAGCGCATGGTGCCGAGGTAGCGGCATTCGCCGCCCTGGAACGCCTGCGCGCGGGTGCTGACGCAGCCGATGACATGGCCCTGCTGCATCAGCGTCTGGGTGTGGTCCTGATCGTCGACCACCACGTCCAGCAACAGCCGCTGCGAGCGCAGCACCGCGTCGATGGCCGGCAGGAACCAGGTGGCGAGGCTGTCGGCATTGACACCCACCGCCAGCGTGGTGAACGCTTGCGCGTTGTCGTCCGGGCGCAGCGTCTGCAGCAGCTCGCTCTCCATCAGCGCCAGCTGGCGGTAGTGCTGCAACAGCCGTCGCCCGGCGGCTGTCGGCTGTGGCGGCGTCACCCGCAGCAGCACCGGCTGGCCGAGGCTGTCCTCCAGCTGGCGGATGCGCTGCGACACCGCCGATTGCGTCACGCACAGCTGCTGCGCCGCCTTGTCGAAACCGCCGCAATCGACCACCACGGCCAGGGTGTGCAGTTGTTTGCTGTCCAGCATCAGGCTCACCTTCTTTTATCAGTTTTATTAATGTAACCATAAAAACATTAGTTTTACTGCTTTTTGTGGGCTGCGTATGCTGGTCGTGACTGAAACGGGAGACTACCAAGATGAGCTTGAATGTGTATTTGTCGGCACTGGCGCTATCGGCCAGCCAGATTGTCGGTATCGGCCCGCAGAATGCGTTCGTGATCCGGCAGGGCATCGGCCGCCAGCATGTGCTGCCTATCGTGCTGATCTGCATCGTGTGCGACGTGCTGCTGATCGCCGCCGGGGTGCTGGGCATGGGGCGGCTGGTGGCGGCACTGCCGGGCTTTGTCGGTGTGGTGACCTGGGGCGGGGCGGCGTTTCTGCTGTGGCTGTCGTTCAAGGCGTTTCGTGCCGCGTGGCAACCGGGGCGGCTCGACGCCAGCGGCGGCATCGAGCGCGACCGCAAGAAGGTGATCCGCACCATCCTGCTGGTGACGCTGCTCAATCCCTATGTCTGGCTTGATACCGTGGTGCTGATCGGCAGCGTGTCGTCGGTGTACGGCACCGACAATGCCGGCGTGTTCCTGCTCGGCTGCATCACCTCGTCGGTGCTGTGGTTCGTGCTGGTCGGCTTTGGCGCCGGCCGGCTGGCGCCGTGGTTCGAGAAGCCGGCCAGCTGGCGGCTGCTGGACGTGGCGATTGGCTGCATCATGCTGCTGACCGCCATCATGCTGGTGCGTAATTACGGGCTGGGCTGAGACGCGCTTCACGCGCGGCTGCGTTGCGATGGCTGCACCATGCTCGTTGATGCCATATCAACGGCGCGGTTCTGGCCAACGCCGCTGGTCTGGCGTTGGCTCGCCAGCGCGTGACCCGCTTACGGGCGCGGCGGGCAAGAAAAACCCTGCCGGGACGATGGGGGCGTCCGGGCAGGGGTGCGCTGACACGCGGACCGCGTGTCGCGGCGATCAATCGTCCCTGTCGTGGTGGCCGCGGTGATAGCCGTGGTGATGGCCGTGGTATTTACGGTGATGCTTGAACTTGTGATAGCGCGCCGGGCGGTAGGCACGCTCGTAAACGTAGACCGGCTGGGCGACTGGCCGCACGACGACCCGCTCCCGGTACCGTTCGCGTTCCGGCCGGGTCAGGATCACGCCGGTGGCGGCACCGATGGCACCGCCGACGACGGCTCCGTCGCGGCCGCCGACCGAATGGCCGATGGCGGCACCGGCTGCGCCACCGACGGCGCCACCGATAACATGGTCAAGATCACCGGCATGAGCGGTGGCGGCACCAGTTGCCAGCACGAAGGCCAGACCGGTCATGATGAGTGATTTGCGCATGGTGGTTCTCCTGTTGCATTACGTGATTGCAGTGTAAGCAGCGGCAGAAATCCGTGGTCGGCGGTTTTGTATCGACTATGTGACGCTTTGTGACAGGGCGGCGGTCGCGGGGAGTGCTGGCGGCCAAGCCTGTCGCGCAATGGCCGGCATCCCAGCTCTTACTCAATGCGGGACGCTCTGCCGCGTGTCCTCTCCAGCTACGCCTCGCCAGAAATGACTACCAAAAGACGTGCGGCCAACCTTTTATGCAAAAGGTTGGCCGCAGCCTGCCGCCGGATTCCGCGCCGGCGGCGTGTACTGTCCCTGGGCATTGCCCTTGGTCGCCGTTGCCAGTTGTCGCCGTCTGACGGAGGGTGTCCGTGTGGTGGCGCTTGCCGCCGGGTAGGCGGCCTGTCTGCAGTACCGGCAGCGGGTGTTGCCGGCGTGGCTGGCGGCTTGTGGCGGCCAGGCTGCACTGGAGTGAACCATGCTCAAACTGTAACCCGCGCGCCGCGGAACAGGCTAAGCGCTATCTTGTGCAGGATATTTTTGCTATTTTCATTTTTCGGAAGAATGTTTCTCAAGGATGAAAATGTCGGAAAATAATCGTGTTATCAGCGCGCAAGACCGGAAGATTCTGCACGAGCTGCAGCAGAATGCCCGCCTCAGTAATGCCGAGCTGGCCGAGCGCGTCGGCATGTCGCCGTCGGCGTGCTGGAACCACACCCGGCAGCTGGAAAACGACGGCTACATCCAGGGCTACGTCGCGCTGATCAACCAGCAGAAGATGGGGCTGCCGGACACGGTGATGATCGAGGTCACCCTCAACGCGCACGAGGAGGGCACGCTGGCGCGCTTCGGCGAGGAGCTGGCGGCGCTGCCGGAAGTGCTGGAGGCACACCTGGTGTCCGGCGAATACGACTACCTGATCAAGGTCGCCGTCGATGGCACCGCCGGCTACGAACGCTTCCTGCGCGAGAAGCTGTACAAGATTTCCGGCATCCGCCACAGCCGTTCGCACTTCACGCTGCGCTGCATGAAGAGCGTGCCGTCGGTGCAGGTGTGAGCGTTGCGGCCAACCTTGGTCGCCAGTGGCGGCACCCGCAAACCGGCCGCCGCGCGTGCACGGCGGGCAGCTGGAGTCCGCGCCGCGTATCTGCTTGAATAGCGCCTTTGCGCCAGACCGGTGCGCCCATGCGGCGCCGCGCCGGCTTTGGCATTACCCCATCACGGAGCAAGCACATGATCGTCAGAGTGGACGGGCAGCACCTCAGCGCCCAGATCGACTACCCCAATCCGCAACGGCTGGTGAGCGGCAACCCGCAGCGCCGTACCTGGCCCGCTTACGAAAGCGGCGACGGCGTGTGCGCCGCCGGCATCTGGGCCTGCGAGCCGGGTGCCTGGCGCATCGCCTTTGCCGACAACAAGGAAGAGTTCTTCTGCATCCGTCACGGCCGGGTGCAGCTGATCGCCGAAAACGGCCACGCCGAAGCCTTCGGCCCCGGCGACGCCGCGGTGATCCCGGCTGGATTCCGCGGCGTGTTCGAGGTGGTAGAGGCGGTGGAGAAGTACTACGTGATCGTGACACGGCCGGGCTGAGCGCCTGTTCACCGTCTGCCGCGGCTGATCCCGATGGGGTGGTGCAGCGTTAAGACTGCGCTGTGCCAGCGGTAAACGCCACGGCCTCGGCTGTTTTCGCCGTGTGTCGTGCGAGTGTGAGAGATCGTGAATACGAGAACGCCGGCGGCGAGGGTTGGCCGCAGCGCCGTGCTCAGCTCAGGCTGACGATGGTATTGCGCCCGGTCAGGCGGGCCTTGGCCAGCGCCGCTTCCAGCCGGATCTGCAGCTGGCGGGCATTCTGGTCGGTTTCGTGCCAGGTGCTCAGGCCGATGCAGGTGCTGGTCTCGCAATTGGCGCCATCCGGCCAGAAGGTAAAACTGCCCAGCCGCTGCTGCAGCCGTTTGGCGACCTTGACCGCATCCAGCAGCGTGGTCTGGCGCAACAGCATCACCAGCGTGCCGTTTTCGTGGCGGCCGACCAGATCGCCGTCGCGGCTGCTCTGCACGCACAGATAGCTCACCATGCGGCGGAAATGGGCGCGATTGTAGGCGCCCAGCGGCTCCCGGTTGCGGATCGGTACCACCTCGGCGTGGATCTGCAGCGCCGCCAGCGGATCGTGATAGCGGCGCGCGTGGCCGACCTCGATGCCGGCGCGTTCCAGCAGCTGGCCGGCGGACAGCACGCCGCTGATGTAGTCGTCCGGATCTTCCGCCATGCCCTCGTCGCTGGCCGGCATCAGCTGCCGCACGCGTTCGAACAGTTCGTCCTTCTTCTTCAGCAGCTCGTTCATCAGCATGTGCTGACTGTGATCCGAAAAGGTGAAGATCAGCGTCGGGTACGACCAGGCCACCACCCGCGCCGACAGCAGTACCGGGAAGCAGCGGCCGCGTGCCGAACACAGCTCGCCTTCGAGGTTGTAGACCAGATCCTGGCGCTGGATGTTGCGCAGGATGTCGTCCAGCGACGGCTTGCTGACAAAGCGCGCCAGCGGCTGGCCCAGCAGCTCAGACAGCGGCAGTCCGAGCTGGATCGACGCCAGCTGGTTGGCGGCCATCACCGTCATGTCGGCGCTGTCCGCCATGATGAAGGCACCCTGCAAGGTGTCGATCATGTACTGGAAATTCAGCTCGTCCGGCATAGACCTCTCCCCGTGCCATCGCTTGCCTGCCGGCCACACGCGGGGGCACCCCATAAAATGGCCGGCTGATTCTTAACATTAGTACATGGGGTGCATCGTGGCGTGCCGCTTGCCACGCGGCGGCATGATATTACCGGAGCATGGCGCGGACGCGGCGGCGAGGCCGGCAGGGGAAGGGCAACGGGGCTGCGGCCAGGGTTGGCCGCAACGGTTTAGGGCTTGCGCGCCACCACCTGCAGCACGCTGGCCGTGCCGGTGTGGTAGCTGCCCTCGATCACCTCGCGCTCCAGCTCGACAAAGTGCAGCAGCTCCAGCCCCGCCAGCTCGCCGCGCACGATCTCGGCCTCCAGCAGCATGTCCGCATCCTTCGGCCCGCCGGTGCCGAACGCCAGCTGGCGCGGCGTGTAGCCCTCCATGATTAGCAAGCCGCCCGGCTTCAGCGCCGCGATCGCGCGGGTCATTACCGTGCGACGCAAGGCCGACGGCAGGTGGCAGAACACCGACACCACCGCGTCAAACTGCACCACGCCCGGCTCGAAACGCGCCAGATCGGCCAGCACCGCGGTGATGTCCACCCCGGCCGCCGCCGCGCGCGCCAGCACCTTGGCCAGCCCCTCGTGCGAGGCATCCACCGCCGTCAGCGCATGGCCCTGTTTGGCCAGAAACAGCGCATTACGGCCTTCGCCCTCGCCCAGGCTCAGCACGCGGCTGCCCGGCGCCAGCCGCGGTGTCTGTTCACGCAGAAAATCATTCGGCGCCTCGCCGTAGATGAATTCGCTGACGGCAAAACGGGTATTCCAGAAATCGGCGGTATCGCTCATCGGGGTTCCTTGGAAGGTAATCGTGGGAAGTCGTGACATTACGGTAGCGGGACGGGGGAGGAGAGGCAAGGCTTGCTTTGGTGCTGCGTGGTGGTGCGTCGCCCGGCAAGCCGGGTGACAGCACCCTACCGGTCATGTGTCGTAGGGTACGTCACCCCGAAGGGGCGACGTACCGATGTGGCGGTAAGGCCAGCGCGGTATCCTGCCGTGGCGTGGTGGCCTCGGGTAGGGTGTGTCACCCGGCTTGCCGGGCGACGCACCATAGACCTCACAGCCAGTGAATGATCAGTCCCGATAGTCGGGCAAAGATTCATCGCCGCCGGCCCAATCGGCCGGATAAATCCCGTCTGCAACCAGACGATGAAAAGTCGAATAGGGCCAATCGGCAACACGGGTTACCAGTCCGTGTTTCAGCGGGTTGATATGCACATAGTCCATATGGGCGGCAAAATCGGCCTCGTCACGGATCAGGTGTTCCCAATAACGGCGTTGCCATAGTCCGCGCTCGTTCCGCTTGGCCCGCGATGCCGAGACGTGTTCACCTTTTGGCACCTTTTTGGCAAAAACCATCTTGATCAGCCGCCAGCGCAAGGCGAAGTCGTGTTCGTCTTCCGGCAGCTCGATCACGCAGTGCAGGTGATCCGGTAGCACCACCCAGCCGTGGATAGTAAACGGATGGACACGCTTGACCTCGCGTACCGCTTGCCGCAGTGCGTCGATATGCCGTACCAGCAAGTCGTTGCCGTGCCGCTCCAGCAGCGTCACGGTAAAGAAGTAAGTACCACCGGGGCGCCACAAGCGACGATAGTTGGGCATGGCAGTGTCAATCGGGAAATGGATAGTTGATTGTCATTGCAGGGCGAGAGAGGTTCAAGTCTTGCGGCCAACGTTGGCCGCAAATGGAGGGGGTGATTTGGTGATTTGTGGTGATGGTGCGTCGCCCCTTCGGGGTGACAGCACCCTACCGGTCACCTGTCGTAGGGTACTTCACCCCGAAGGGGCGACGTACCGGTGTGGCGTAGATTGATGGGGCTAGGGGACGCGTCGTACGGTCGTCAGTTGACCTACCGTGCTGCAGGATTAGGCATCATCAACATAGCGAGAAGCCTCAGCTCCAAACTGGGATCTAGCCCATTGATAGAAAACCGCCAACATGATTACCGATGGGCCACCGATCCAGAAGATTTTTTTTGCGGTGCTGTCCATTTGAGGGCCAGCGAAAATCATGAACTGAATCGCCCCGGCTTCTCTAGACACTCTTGAGTCGTTGGAAATATTGCTTCTCAAACTCTACCGGCGATAGCCCATTTGCGGAACCATGCCGGCGCTTCGGGTTGTAGAACATCTCGATGTA
>Ga0073934_10012145_pt1 | contig 10226 bp, 10 predicted proteins | sample LarsenN4metaG_FD_76834 | JGI IMG/M metagenome (GOLD analysis project Ga0073934, IMG submission 76834) | Hot spring sediment bacterial and archeal communities from British Columbia, Canada, to study Microbial Dark Matter (Phase II) - Larsen... ... | reverse complement strand
CTGGTCGTCATCGGCATCGTGGCGCTGATTGCCATCGGTCCGAAGGAACTGCCGGCCGTGCTGCGCACGGTCGGACAGTGGATGGGCAAGGTGCGCCGCATGGCCGCCGAGTTCCAGAGCCAGTTCCAGGAGGCGATGCGCGAGGCGGAAATGGCCGACCTGAAGAAGCAGGTCGACGAGGTGACGAGCACGATGACGCAGTACACGCAGTTCGATCCGATCGACAGCGTGCGCAAGGAAGTCGAGAGCCTCTCCGCTGATCCGTTCGCAGAGCACGCAGCGGCGGCGGCGCCGGGCGCCGAGGCCCCCGCTGGCGAGACGGCGCCGCAGGAGACGGCCGCGCCTGGTGGCGCCGATGCGCCGCAGCCCGCGCCTGCGGCCGGCGCGGCCGGTGCGAAAGCGCAGGAACCGCAGACGCCGGAGCCCAGATCGGGGACGGGCGGATGATCACCGAGGAAGACGAACGCGAGATCGAGGCCAGCAAGGCCCCGCTGATGTCGCACCTGATCGAGCTGCGTTCGCGCCTGATCAAGGCGTTGATCGCCTTCGGCGTCGCCATGGTCGGCTGCTTCTTCTTCGCCAAGCCGATCTACAACATCCTGGTGTGGCCCTATGTCTGGGTGGCCGGCGCCGAGAATTCCAAATTCATCTATACGGCGCTGCTCGAATACTTCCTGACGCAACTGAAGCTTTCGCTGTTCGGCGCCGCCTTCATCGCCTTTCCGGTGATCGCAACCCAGATCTACATGTTCGTCGCGCCGGGCCTCTACCGGCATGAGCGGCGTGCCTTCCTGCCCTATCTCGTGGCGACGCCGCTGTTCTTCCTGCTCGGCGCGGTGGTCGTCTATTTCATCGTCATGCCGCTCTTGATCCGCTTCTCGCTCGGCATGCAGCAGAGCGCGGCGGAGGGGCAGGCGGAAATCGCGCTCCTGCCCAAGGTCGGCGAGTACCTGTCGCTGATGATGTCGCTGACGCTCGCCTTCGGCGTGGCGTTCCAGCTTCCTGTCATTCTCACTCTGCTCGGCCGCATCGGCGTCGTCACCTCGCAGATGCTCAAGGACAAGCGGCGCTATTTCATCGTCGGCGTGTTCGTGATCGCGGCCATTCTCACGCCGCCGGATGTCATCAGCCAGTTTTCGCTCGCGATTCCCATGATGCTCCTCTATGAGGCGGCGATCTTTGCGGTGCGCCTGGTCGAGCGGCAGGCGGCGCAGCGGGCGTCCGGCTCCCCGAGCTCCGCCGGCACCGAGGCCAATCCGGCCGAATAGGCCGGCGGATCGGCCGTTGCGACGCTCGAGGCTGTCTGCCGCGGCGCGCAGCGCTCCCGGTAGAGAGAGTAAGACCGCGGCGCCGCCGCTGCTATAAGAGAGCGCCGATTCCACACCGAGCCCAGCCATGCACGACATCCGATGGATTCGCGACCACGCCGAGGCCTTTGACCGCGCGCTCAGGCGGCGCGGGCTTGCGCCGGAGGCGGCCAAGCTGATCGCGCTGGACGAGCGGCGGCGGGACGCGATCCGGCATTTCGAACAGGCGCAGGCGCGCCGCAACGCCGTGTCGCGGGAGATCGGCCTGGCCAAGGCGAGGAAGGACGAGGCCACCGCGCAGCGGCTGATGTCGGAGATGTTCGAATTCAAGACCGGCATCCCCAAGCTCGAGGACAAGGTCAGGGAGGCCGAGGAGGAGCTGAACAAGGCGCTGGCCTTGTTGCCCAACATGCCGGCCGACGACGTGCCGGACGGTGCGGACGAGAGCGGCAACGTCGAGCATCACCGCTTCGGCGCCCGGCGCGACTACGCCTTTGCGCCGAAGCAGCACTTCGAACTGGGCGAGGCGCTCGGAATGATGGATTTCGAGACCGCAGCCAAGCTTTCCGGCGCGCGGTTTGTGGTGCTGAAAGGAGCACTCGCACGCCTGGAGCGGGCGCTGGCGCAGTTCATGCTCGACCTGCACACGCAGGAGCACGGCTACACGGAAATCAACCCGCCGTTGCTGGTGACCGACGACGTGATGTTTGGCACGGCGCAACTGCCGAAGTTTGCCGACGATCAGTTTCGGGTCGGCGACGGCTACTGGCTCATCCCCACGGCCGAAGTCCCGCTGACCAACCTGGTGCGCGAGTCCATCGTCGAGCAAGACAGGCTGCCGCTGCGCCTGACCGCCTGCACGCCCTGCTTCCGTGCCGAAGCGGGCGCGGCGGGGAAAGACACCCGCGGCATGATCCGCCAGCACCAGTTCACCAAGGTCGAGCTGGTCTCCATCACCACGCCCGAGCAGAGCAAGGACGAGCACGAGCGCACGCTCGCCTGTGCCGAGGAGGTGCTGCGAAGGCTTGACCTGCATTACCGCGTGGTCACGCTGTGCACCGGCGACATGGGCTTTGCCTCGCAGAAGACCTACGACATCGAAGTCTGGCTGCCCGGCCAGAACGCCTATCGCGAGATTTCCTCATGCTCCAACTGCGGCGAATTCCAGGCCCGCCGCATGATGGCGCGCTACCGCGGCAAGGACGGCAGGCCGCAGTTCGTGCACACGCTCAACGGCTCGGGCGTCGCCGTCGGTCGCGCGCTGATTGCGGTGATGGAGACCTACCAGGAGGCGGACGGTTCAATCGTGGTGCCCGAGGCGCTTGGCCCCTATATGGGCGGCGTGAGGACGATCGAGCGGGCGAAATGAATCGGTTGACGACACGGGGTCGGCCTTCGCGCTCCCTCCGCCGCCGGCGCGGGCGGTGAGGAATGGTGCGATGCGCATTCTGGTCACCAACGATGACGGCATCCATGCGCAGGGGCTTGCGGTCTGCGAGGAGATCGCGCGCGCGCTCTCCGACGACGTCTGGGTGATCGCGCCGGAATACGATCAGTCGGGCGTCTCGCACTCGCTCTCGCTCAACGATCCCTTGCGGCTGCGCGAGATCGGCGCGCGCCACTTCGCGGTCAAGGGCACGCCGACCGACTGCGTGATCATGGGCGCGCGCCACGTGCTTCCTGGGCCACCCGATCTCGTGCTCTCGGGCGTCAACCGCGGCCGCAACGCCGCCGAGGACGTGCTCTATTCCGGCACTGTCGCCGGCGCAAAGGAGGCGGCGGTGCTCGGCATTCCGGCCTTTGCCCTGTCGCAGGCCCATTCCGCCGCCAACAAGCATCAGCCACACTGGAACACGGCCAAGACGCACGCTCCCGGCATCATCGCCCGCGTGCTCGAAGCGGGCATTCCGCGCGATGTGCTGGTCAACATCAATTTCCCCGATTGTCCGCCGGACCAGGTCAAGGGCATCCACGCCGCAAGCCAGGGCAAGCGCGACCAGCAGCTCTTGCACATCGAGGCGCGCCACGACGGCCGCGGCAATCCCTACTACTGGATCGCCTATGCGCGCGGCACGCGCCCGACCGGCCGCGACGGCACCGACCTCTATGCGCTCGCCGACAATCGCATCGCCGTCACCCCGCTGCGGCTCGATCTGACCGACGAGCCGTTTCTGAAGACGCTGTCCGGGCTGTTTCCGTGAGCGAAGCTGACCTTGCGCGCATGGAATTCCTGCTTGCGCTGCGCCGGCGCGGCATCAGCGACCAGGCGGTGCTGCGGGCGATGGAAGAGGTGCCGCGCGAGGCCTTCGTCGATCCGGGCCTTGCCGAATGCGCCTATGCCGATCAGGCCCTGCCGATCGCCTGCGGCCAGACCATCAGCCAGCCCTATGTGGTCGCCTACATGACCGAGCAGCTTGCGCTCGAACCGCACCACCGCGTGCTCGAAGTCGGGACCGGTTCCGGCTATCAGGCGGCAGTGCTGTCGCGCATCGCGCGGCAGGTCGTCACGCTTGAACGCTATCGCACGCTCGCCGAGGCCGCGCGCGGCCGGCTGAAGCGGCTCGGTTACGACAACGTCGAAGTGCTGCTCGCCGACGGGCTGCAGGGCGAGCCGATCCGCGCGCCCTACGACCGGATCATCGTCACCGCCGCGGCAGACAAGCTCCCCGAGGCGTTGTTCGGACAACTGGTCGAGGGCGGCATCATGGTGCTGCCGCTCGGACCGCAGGATGGCACGCAAGAGATTGTCAAGGTGACCAAGACCAAGGACGGTCCCACGCAGGCGCGGCTGATTGCCGTGCGTTTCGTGCCGCTTTTGCCCGGCCAGGCGCGCGAGCTTTGAGCCGCGCTTGCGGGCGCGCCTTTGCCCGGATTTCGGCCGCGCGCCGTTAGGGTTGAGAGAGTCTTTCCGACTTAAAAGCTTGTTTACCGGCTGGGTGTTTAAGTGGGCACCCGTATGGTTGCGTGCGAGTGGGAAAGCCTATGCGTCGCGTGGTCGCGCGGAAGCGCTCGTTGCCGTGGAATTCTCTCGCCATCGTCGCCGGGATTTCCGCCGCGGTTGCCGGTTGCAGCGCCGACATGCAGCGGTTCGACGCCGATCTTTTCGGTTCAAGCCCCCCGCAGGCAAGAGGCGAGGTGACGGGTTCGCTCCCCCAGCACGGCAAGAGCGTGCAGTCGGCACCGCTGCCGCCGCCGTCGGCGAGCGCGCCTGTTACGCGGCCTGCGGCAGGCGGCATCGCCGGCGGCTCGCCCGGCATGGCCTCGTATCATCCGGGGGCGGCCGGCGGCGACATAACGGGCTCGGTCGCGCAAAAGCCGTCCAAGCCTGTCTCTGCGACATCAAGCCGACCGGGCTGGCACTGGGAAGGCGGCACCCCGGTCACCGTCGGGCCGGGCGAGACGGTGGACACCCTCGCCCACCGCTACGGCGTGCCGGTTTCGGCGATCGTGCAGGCCAACAATCTGCCGGGCCCGGCCGCGGTCCGCCCGGGCCAGCGCCTCGTCATTCCACGCTACGAGGCGCCGACGACGACCGGCAGCGTGAACGCCCCGCGTGCGGCCGCAGCGCCCGCACCACAGCCGACCGCTTCGGGCAACCACGTGCACGTGGTCGCGCCGGGCGAGACGCTGATGAAATTGTCGCGCCAGTACAACAAGTCGCTGAGCGAGATCGCGAAGGCCAACAACATCGCCCCGCACACCATGGTGAAGGTGGGCGATCGCATCGTGATCCCGGGCGTGCGCGCTCCGCAGCAGGCGTTGACGGCGCAGAAGCCGGCCGCGGCGGCTGCGCCGCACAAGCCACAGCCCGCTCCCAAGGTTGCGGCGGTGCAGACCACGCCGAGCAGTGCGCCGGCATCGAACCAAGCCGGCGGCAGCGCGCGCATGGCGACGCCGGCGGCCGAACAGCCCGAGCCGGAAAAGGCCAAGGTCGATAGCACCGCCGCCGCCATGCCGGCGTTCCGCTGGCCCGTGCGCGGTCGCGTGATCGCGGGCTTCGGGCCGAAGACCACGGGGCAGCAGAATGACGGCATCAATGTCGCGGTGCCGGAGGGAACGCCGATCAAGGCGGCCGAGGACGGCGTCGTGGCCTATGCCGGCAACGAACTCAAGAGCTACGGCAACCTTGTGCTGGTGCGCCATGCGAACGGCTACGTCACCGCCTATGCACACGCGAGCGAAATCCTGGTCAAACGCGACGAGCCGGTCAAACGCGGCCAAGTGATTGCGAAAGCGGGGCAGACCGGCAATGTGGCAAGCCCGCAGGTGCATTTCGAGATTCGCAAGGGCTCGACCCCGGTCGATCCGATGCCGTTCCTCGAACGCGGCGGCAACAGTTGAGCGCAGGGCCGGCGGGCGCGCATCCGCCTGACGGGAAGGAGACGCTCACGTCTTCAGTTTGACGCCGAGGCGGCCGGCCAGGTCCTGCACGAACTGCCAGGCGACCCGGCCGGAACGGGCGCCGCGCGTGGTCGCCCATTCCAGCGCCTCCGCCCGCAGGACCTCGCCGGACATCGGGATGCGGAAGTGGGCGACATAGCCCTCCACCATGGCGAGATATTCGTCCTGGCTGCAGCGGTGGAAGCCGAGCCACAGGCCGAATCGGTCGGACAGCGACACCTTCTCCTCGACCGCTTCGCCCGGATTGATCGCGGTCGAGCGTTCGTTCTCCATCATCTCGCGCGCCATGAGATGGCGGCGGTTGGAAGTGGCGTAGAGGATCACGTTCTCGGGACGGCCTTCGATTCCTCCCTCCAGCACCGCCTTCAGCGATTTGTAGGACGTGTCCTCGGCCTCGAACGACAGGTCGTCGCAGAACACGATGAAGCGATAGGGCTCGCCGCGAAGAATCTGCATCAGATCGGGCAGGCTTTCGATGTCCTCGCGGTGGATTTCGATCAGCTTGAGCGTGCCGTTGCCACGAGCGTGCGATGCGTTGATTGCGGCATGCGCCGCCTTCACCAGCGACGACTTGCCCATCCCGCGGGCGCCCCAGAGCAAGGCGTTGTTGGCCGGCAGGCCGCGGGCAAAGCGCTCGGTATTCTCCACCAGCACGTCGCGCACGCGGTCGATCCCCTTGAGCAGCGTCATCTCCACGCGATTGACATGCGTGACCGGCGTGAGCCGCGCCCCCTGCGGATGCCACACGAAGGCGTCGGCAGCGGTGAAGTCGGGCGGAACATGGGGTGCCGGCGCAAGGCGCTCGAGCGCGGCCGCCACCCGCGCGAGCAGGTCCGCCCCCGGTCCGCCCAGCGGTCGGGAATTGGACTTTCGGCGTTGCTGTGGTTTCGGCATCGACACCGCCTTGGCTCGGGCGCTGCATAGCGGCAAGGCGGCGAGCCGGCAAGTCGCGACGCCGTCAAGCCGCCGGACACGAAGACGGATTGGCCTTGCGCCACGGCGTTGCAATTGAGCCGGCGGCGGCTATATTCCGCGCACATTTCAGGCGCCGCTGGGGCGGCAGGCGCCGCCGGGACAGCCGCCGCAACCTGAAGGCCCTTCATGCTCATCTCGCCCGCGTTTGCACAGGCCGGGTCGCCGTTCGGCGGCGACAACCTGCTGGTGTCGCTGCTGCCCTTCATCCTCATCTTCGTGATCATGTACTTCCTGATCCTGCGGCCGCAGCAGAAGCGCGCCAAGGCACACCAGGAAATGGTCAAGAACGTGCGCCGCGGCGACACCGTGATCACCTCCGGCGGTCTGATCGGCAAGGTCACCAAGGTGATCGACGACGAGCAGATCGAGGTCGAAGTGGCCGAGGATGTGCGCGTCCGCCAGGTACGATCCATGGTTGCGGACGTGCGCTCCAAGGGCGAGCCGGTAAAGGAGGAGGGCGCATCCGGCTGACCGTGCGACGGTCGGCGGAGGGCGGTCCGCACCGATGCTCAACATCTCGCGCTGGAGAGCGATCGCGATCCTGCTCACGACAGTGTTCGTGTCGCTGTGCGGCTTTCCCAATTTCCTGTCGGAGCAGACGCTGCAGAGCCTGCCCAAATGGGCACAGCGCCATATCGTGCTGGGCCTCGACCTGCAGGGCGGCTCCCACATCCTGCTCGAGGTCGACTCCAACGCGGTGCGCAAGGAGAAGATCGAAACCTTGCGTGACGACGTGCGCCGCGTGGTGCGTGAGAACCGGCTCGGCAGTCCGGCCGCCGTGGTGGTGCGCGGGGACTCGGTGGAGTTCCGCGTGCGCGAGGGCGGCAACGTGCAACTGGCGCTCAGCAAGCTGCGCGAACTTGCCCAGCCGCTCGGCGGCCTGCTCAGCGCCACCGGCCAGCGTTCGCTCGACGTGGTCGATGTCGGCGGCGGGGTGATCCGCCTTACGCCGACGCAGCCTGCGATCGTCGAGCGCATCCGCCAGTCGGTCGAACAGTCGATCCAGATCGTGGAGCGCCGCGTCAACGAGCTCGGCACGGTGGAACCCACCATTCAACGCCAGGGCGTCGACCGCATCCTGGTGCAGGTGCCCGGCCTGCAGGACCCCTCGCGGCTGAAGGAGCTGCTCGGCAAGACCGCCAAGTTGACGTTCCGGCTGGTCGACCAGACCGTTTCGCCCGAACAGGCACTGCAGGGCCGCCTGCCGCCGGATTCGGAACTTCTCCGCGGCTCGAAGGCGGAAAACAACCAGCCCTATGTGATCGAGAAGCGGGTCATGGTCTCGGGCGAGGACCTGACCGACGCGCAGCCGGGCTTTGATCAGCGCACCGGCGAGCCGATCGTCACATTCCGTTTCAACAACAACGGCGCGCGGCGCTTCGCCCAGGTGACGCAGGAGAACGTCGGCAAGCCTTTCGCCATCGTGCTCGACAACGAGGTGATTTCGGCGCCGGTGATCCGCGAGCCGATCCTCGGCGGATCGGGTCAGATCTCCGGCAGCTTCACGGTGCAGCAGGCCAACGACCTTGCCATCTTGCTGCGCGCGGGCGCGCTGCCGGCACCGCTCACCATCATCGAGGAGCGTACCGTCGGACCGGGGCTCGGCCAGGACTCGATCGAGGCCGGCATTCGCGCCTCCTGGATCGGCTCGCTCATGGTGGCGCTGTTCATGTTCCTGACCTACGGCCTGTTCGGCCTGTTCGCCAACATCGCCGTCGCCATCAACGTGGTCATGATCCTCGGCGTCCTGTCGCTGTTCAATGCCACGCTGACGCTTCCGGGCATCGCCGGCATCGTGCTGACCGTCGGCATGGCGGTCGACTCCAACGTGCTGATCTACGAGCGCGTGCGCGAGGAGGTGCGCGGCGGCCGCTCCGCGATCAGTTCGCTCGATGCGGGCTTCAGCCGGGCGCTCGCAACCATTCTCGATTCCAACATCACGACCTTCATCGCCGCGGCGGTTCTGTTCTTCATCGGGTCGGGGCCGGTGCGCGGCTTCGCCCTGACGCTCGGAATCGGCATCCTGACCACCGTCTTCACCGCCTTCACGCTGACGCGGCTGATGGTCGCGTCCTGGTACCGGTATTGGCGTCCGCGCACCGTGCCGATCTGATCGAGGTATCCCGTGCGCCTTCTTCGCATCGTTCCGGACGATACCAAGTTCGATTTCATGCGCTTTCGGCGCATCAGCTTTCCCATTTCCGGTATTCTCTCGGTGCTGGCGATCGTCGCCTATTTCACGCTCGGCCTGAATTTCGGCATCGACTTCATCGGCGGCACGCTGATCGAGGTCCAGTCCAGGACGGGCCCGGCTGATCTTGCCCGCATGCGCGCGACGCTGAACGCGCTCAATCTCGGCGACGTGCAATTGCAGCAGTTCGGCGCGCCGACCGACGTGCTGATCCGCATCCCGCAGCAGCCGGGCGGCGAGGGGGCCCAGCAGGAGGCGGTCGCCAAGGTGCGCAACGCGCTCGGCGCGGAGGTGGACTATCGGCGCGTCGAAGTGGTGGGACCGCGCGTGTCCGGCGAGCTTCTCACCTACGGCATCATCGGGCTGATGCTCGCGATCGTCGGCATCCTGATCTATCTCTGGTTCCGCTTCGAATGGCAGTTCGCACTCGGAGCGATGATCGCCAACGTGCACGATCTGGTGATGACGATCGGCTTCATGTCCCTCACCCAGCTCGATTTCGACCTCAGCACGATCGCCGCGCTTCTCACCATTCTCGGCTATTCGCTCAACGATACGGTGGTCATCTACGACCGCATCCGCGAGATGCTGCGGCGCTACAAGCGGCTGCCGATGCACGAATTGCTCAACATCTCCGTCAACGCAACGCTGTCGCGCTCGATCATCACGCACGTGACCGTCACGCTCGCGTTGTTGTCACTCTTGATCTTCGGCGGCCCGGTGATCTTCAGCTTCACCGCGGCCATGACCTTTGGTGCCGTGCTGGTGGGCGCCTATACCTCGATCTTCATTGCGTCGCCGCTGCTCATCTACCTCGGCGTCGGCGAAGGCCGCGAGACCGCCGCCGAAGAACCCGAACCCTCGCCCGCGGATGCGACCCGGGCGCAGGCCAAGCGCTGATCTTGACGGGCGCGGCCGATCGCCCGCATCTGCCGCGGCTTGTGCCGATCGAGGCCTACGGCCGCGGCGGTTTTCGCTTTGCCGGCATGTCGCACCGCGGATCGCTCCTGTGTCTGCCGAGCGGCATCTGGGCTTGGCCGGTCGACCGCGCCGAGGCGATCACCGAGGCGGCGCTGGCGCCGGCATTCGCCGAGGCATCCGCCATCGGCCTGTTCCTGCTCGGCGCCGGGCGCGAGCCATGGATCATGCCGGATGCGCTGCGCCGCCGATTCGCCGAAGTCGGGGTTTCGGTCGAGGTTGCGCGCACGGGGACGGCGGTGAGCACGTTCAACATTCTGCTCGGCGAGGGTCGCCGCGTCGCTGCCGCGCTGATCGCGGTGGAGTGATCGTCCCGCGCCGTCGCCGATACAGGGCAGGACAGGGCCATGCCTGATCCGTTCGAGCATTGCGAG
>Ga0073934_10012144_pt1 | contig 10227 bp, 5 predicted proteins | sample LarsenN4metaG_FD_76834 | JGI IMG/M metagenome (GOLD analysis project Ga0073934, IMG submission 76834) | Hot spring sediment bacterial and archeal communities from British Columbia, Canada, to study Microbial Dark Matter (Phase II) - Larsen... ... | reverse complement strand
GACGTCGCGCGGCAGGCGTTTGAGATAGATAAAACGCATGCCGGGAAAAACGCGCTCGAAATAGGCCATGCGCGCCCAGCCCGTCACCTTCATCAAGAACCGCTTTTTCCCTTGCAGCTTGAGGATTTTGACAACCGTCTGGCGCAATGGCTCAATCGACTCCGCCGGCACGTCTTCGGGAAAAAGCGGCCGGTCGTGGCGGGTAATGCCGGGCAGGTACTGTTGCCAAAAATTATAGGGACTGATCGGTTTTGGAAACAGGCGATGTTCGCGAATGCGGTCGAACATTTGCATCGGATACAATCGTGAAAAAATCGCCAGCCACGGCTGGCGGGGAAATTGTTGATTGAGCGTGGAAAGAAAACCCACGTCACGATGCCGGGCCAGGATGCGATAAAAAACCGTCGAGCCGCTGCGGCCGGTGCAGGTGATCATGAGGGGGCGATCGAAGGTGGTCATTTGCGAATTTCCAGATAAAATTCTTTCATGAATAAAAAATCGACCGATTCTCAGCGATTTCCTTGTGCAGCATTTCCTGCACGTCGTCGCGCATGATCCAATTCGGCACATTTTCCTTTTTTGCCAGCGCCGTTTGAATCGCCTTCTCGCTCATCGCTGTCGTCTTCGCCGATTTGGATTCGAAATATTTTTGGGAGTCGGGATTGTATTCAATGGCGTCGAAAAAAACCGGCGTGATGCCGAGGTCGTCGAGGCTTTTGAACAGTTCGCGCGTTTGTGTTTGATCGTAAAAGCCGTCGAAACGGCCGTGATCGTGCTCGACGACGAAATGGCTGCAGCCCATGTTCTTGAAACAGAGGGCGTTAAAGACCGTCTCGCGGGGCCCGGCGTAACGCGGATAACCAAAGGAAGCGCCCAGCAAAACTTTGCCGGCGGGATAAACGCCGTTGTTGAGCAAAAGCTGATAGCTTTTGAAAACAGGCTCGGGCAAAAAATCGCCGGCTTGCTGCGGCCCGATCATCGGGCTGATATATAAGCCGTCGGCATGTGCCGCTTCGAGCGCGCGCAATTGCGCATATTCCTGCAGGCGATTCGGAACGCAGCCGGTTTGAAAACCCACCACGCGGCTCCAGCCTTTTTGCGCGAAAACCATGCGGGTTTGGCGCGGGCTCAATTCATATTGCTGCGAGGTTGAAAGCATTGGCTCGACCAGCGTGATTTCCCCGGCAACGAAATAGCCGCCGTTGTCGGCCAGCCTGGCGACAAAAGGATGTTTTCGCGAGGTGGTGCCGAACCATTTCTGCGCGACCTCGGCGAAATCAAACGCATAAATTTCGCTGACGTTCAGGATCGCATGAATTTTTCCATTCGCGCCGGTCAAGGCGAGGCGATCGCCGGCGGAAATATTGGCGAGCGCGTTTTCATCGGCCTGCAAAACAATCGGCATGGTCCACGCCAAGCCGTTGGGCAGCCGGTGATGATCGAGCACACTCGCAAGCTCTTTGGCGTTCATGAAACCGGTGAGCGGCGAATACACGCCGCTGGCGATCTGCACGCAGTCCATCAACTCGGTGTCTTTCACCTGCAAAGTTCGCAAGTTTTGCAAGGTGTGATGATCAACATGACGCGCTTCGCGATGAATCAGCAAACCGCCGTGCGGCTCGACCAGCGTGGAGATCGGCGCCGAGGTATAATGAAATTGCTTCCAGCTCTGCTTGTTTTCATATTCGCGAATCACTTTCTTCACCATTATCGCCGCCGAAACCGGAAACGCGCCAATCGCGGTTTCAGCCGCGAGCACCAGGCCGTCGGCGCCGTCCATCAAGGTGTTGAACACGTCGTTGACTTCGGCGCGCGTGGGATTCGGCGAGGTCACCATGGACTCGAGGAGATTGGTGGCGACATAAATTCTTCTGCCGGCAACTTTCGCATGGCGGATGATGTCTTTTTGCAAAGCTGGAATTTTTTCGATGTTGACCTGCCGCGACAAATCGCCGCGGTCGATGAGCAGGGCGTCGGATTTGGCGGTGATTTCCGGCAGATTGTGCAGCCCGTTCAGGCATTCGATTTTGGAGGTGATCATGGTATCTCTACCGACGAGGGCGCGAACTTCATCGACGTCGGCCGCGCGGTTGGCGAAAGAAAGCGCGACGTAACGAACGCCCATTTTATTGCCGATGGCCAACGCCTGGCGATCTTTTTCGGTCATGGCGGGCATGATGAGATCGCGTTCGAGCACGGTGACGGCTTTATTTTGGCCGATTTCGCCGCCGTTCAACACCCAGAGCACGACCCATTCGCTTTCGACGGCAACGACCTGCGTCAAAACTTCGGCGTCGATCTTGAGCAGATCGCCGACTTCCAATTGCTTGGCGATGTTATCGGGATTGAGATTCATATCGGCGGCGTCGCCGGGCACGCGCTGGAAGTGAATACGAATCGTGTTGTTCTCGCGCACGACGACTTTGCCGCCGGCGAGATCGCTGGTTCGGACCTGCGCGCCTTCGGAATCCAAACACACTGGCACTTTGGTGCGGGTTTGAATGAATTCCACGATCTCCGCCACTTTTTCCAGCTTGGTGTGCGACAAATTCAAGCGGAACAAACTGACGCCCAATTCCTCCAGCCGGCCGATCACGCGGTCATTAAGTGAAGATGGACCGAGCGTGCACCAAATCTCTTTGCTCATGCAGCAATCATCTCCGATCATATCAAATTTTTATTTTATACAAATTAAAGGCAACCGGCTATTTATGCGGACGGCTGATTCACAACGATGCCGTCATCGCTCGCGCCAAGCCATCGTCGCGAACCGGAATCAAAGTTTTTTCGGTCACGCGATTTTCTGCCGCCGGGCCTTTTGCCGTCTCTTTTTCAAAGATTAAAAGCGCCGAGCAGGCGAGGGCTATCAAGAACCAGTAATAGCGCTGATAGGACAAATGCAAAAATGTTGCGGTGCCGAAATAACAGAATATGCCAAGCAAAAGCGCGGTGGCCAAATGCGCGAGATCAGGCCGATTTTGGCTCAACCGCCGGCGCGCCTGCCACAATCGAAGCGAGACGGCGATAGCAACCGTCATGAAAGTCCCCAAACCCACCAAGCCGGTATCAGCGGCCAATTCGAGATAAAGACTGTGGGCGCGGCGATTGCTGATGAGACGCTTGGTTCCGACTTCGTTGCCGTATTTCGCCGAATAAAATTTGGCATAATGTCCGGGGCCGACGCCAAAAATCGGATACTCCAAAAAAACCCGGATGGCGGCGAGGTTCTCGGCGAAACGGCCGCGCAGGGAGCCGTCGACTTCACGCGCTTCGCCTTGCTGCGTCGCCAGCCGGGAGAGATTCGCAACCGAGCTGACGCGCTCGACATATTCCGGCAGCGCCACCAAAATAATTGCGACCAACAACGCCAGGCCGCCGAGCGCCTGAGCTGGCCGGATGTAGCGCAGCAAAACGGTGATGAGCAGCATTCCCCCGAGCGTCACGAAGGCCCCGCGCGAAAACGTGAGCACGATGCCGCCCAAAATGAGGCTGGCCGCCGCCAAAGCCAGAAATTTCATTTTCCGGGCCGGCTCGATATAAGCCATGCCCAGCGCCAGCGGAAAAATGACGACCATGATCTGGGCGTAACGATTCTCTTTGCCCAACGGCCCGCCGGCGCGGCGCGAGCCGCCGTAAGTCGTGAAATCGACTTGATCCATGTCGAGCTCATCATTTTTTTGCGCCAGGCCGCCATACGAATTATCGTAGGTTTTTGTCGCTTCCTGAAACAGCGAGATGCCGCCCAACATGCTGCCGACGAGAAGCAGCGTCCAAATAACGCGCTTCAGCGTCTTCAGCTCGCGGATGACGTTGATCAGCAGGAAATAAAGCAGCAAGCCTTCGGTGAAAAAGTTGCCGATTTCGGTTAACGCGATCGTCATATCGCGCGCCAGCACAGACGAGGCGATCAGCGCCGCGAAATAAATCAGGATCAACACGAACCCGAAATCAAAAATCAACTTCTCGTGACGCCGAAACAGATAATTGGCCAGAGGCAGCGTGAGCAGCAGGGAAACGCCGACGGCGGCGATTTGCGGCATGCCATGAAATTGCACGGCGATCACCGCCAGGTTGGCGTACAAAATAAAAGAAAAAAACAGCGTCGCGAACTCCGGCCGCTTGAAGAGAAATTGCCCCGCGAGCAACGCGAAGACGCCGCCGAGCAGCACGAGGGCCTGGTTATTGGAAATAAAATAACCCACGGCGCCAACGAGGGCGACCATGGCGGCGAACACGAGAAGTTTTTTGCCGCGATCATTGTGGGCGGCAACGGACGAGTGACTTGCAAGAGTTTTCATTTTGGCGCGGAAATCCGCAATTAAATCATATCATTGAAAATTTACAATTTTAAATTTTCAATTTCTTAAAACTTTATTTGCTTAAAGTAACGTACCCCCAGCCGGCATTTTTGCCGTGTTTCCACAAGTTTTTTTGCTGCCCGGACCATTTCGTGCCATACGCCTTATCCAAAAACGGCATCATCCATTCGTCGTCGCCGCGGGCGGCCCAATTGCCGTATTGCTTTTCAAAGCGAATCTGCAAACACCAGGCGGCGCGATAAAGCGCGCTGTCGCCGGCGGCCCAGATCGGCAGACCGGCGCGCTCGAGAATTCGCGCTGCCATGATTTGGCCCTGCATGAAACCCCAGGCATAGTTGGTGTAGCCGGGGGGCGTTTGGAAAGAGCCGCCGCGGCGCATGTCGTCCGGAATGACGCCGTCGATGTTCGCGCCTTTTTTCGTCGCGCCTTTGGGATTGAACAACCGCAAATCATCTTCATTCACGTGCCACGACAAATCCTTGCCGAATTTGAATCCTGGATTCGGCCCGGTCACGCCTTTGATCCAATAATCACGAATCGCGGCGAGGGCCGTTTTATCGCCGAGGTAACGATAAATCGCGCAGAGCGAGCCGAAGGCATGCGATCCCCAGTTGTTGGCGCGGGTTTTAAACGTTTTGATCAAGGTTCGCTTTTCTTCGTCTTTATAAACCTCGGCCATATTTCGCAGCCAGGTTTCAAACGCCGGCGTGCGGTAACCGACCAAATCCGCCGCCATCGCGTAAGCGCCGGTTTCACGGCCCCAGGCCAGGGTCAAGCCGCCCGGATTTCCCTTGGCAACTAATTTGTCGCAGGCGGCGACCACTTTGTTTTTGTAGCGCTCATCGTCGGTTCGCGCGTAAACAATCGCCGCGGCGAGGACGTACACGTTTGTATCATCGTCCTGATTGACGACATCCGGATTCGAGCAATTCTGGCTGGCGCCAAGCAAAACCGCCTCCCAAGCCGGCCCGGACATGGGAATTTTGGCAAGCTCGGCGGCCGAAGTCCAAATGCCGATTTGGGCCGGGCAGGAGGCTGCCGCAGCGATGATTGCGCTTAAAATGATCAAGCCGGGCTGTCGTCTATTCTTCAAACATAAAACGTGCAACATAAGAAGTTAAGTGAGAAATAAATTGTTGAAATATGATGCGACTTAAATTTCGCAACGAAAAGAGAACTGCAACGAAAAAGCTTTTCCGTTAATAGTTCAAAAAGATAACTGTAAATAAAAAGATCCTCACAGCATGGCGCTTTCTTTTTCTCTGTGCGTTCCGGCCGAGCTTTTATTCTCGAAGTGATCGTTCTTGTTCAGAGAAAAGAGCGACGCGAGCGCGGCGGAATTTCTTTGCTCGATGCAAAGCCGGAGCAGATTGAAATACGTGCCGCCCGCCAAGGCTTCTGTTTGCAAACGGGTGGCTTCTTTGAGGGCGCGATGCATCCAGCAGGTATAAAACAGCGGCGCTATCGCTTCGGCCTCCAGCCCGGCGCCGGCGCAGTACCGTTTGAGCGTTGCCGACAGCAGCTCGTGCAGCGCCGACGGCGTCAGGAAGTTTTGCGCAAAATTTTTCAGCGGGTCTTTGCTGCCCTGGACGCGCGACATCCAACTGCCGTAGGTTCGCATGAAATAAAACAAATCCCACAGCGGCAAGCCCCGGGGCTCGCCGGCTTCCCAGTCGATGACGATGACGCGATTTTCCGGCGAAACCAGCATGTTCCAGGTGCCGGGATCGCCGTGCTGAAACACCAGTGGAAACTTTTTTTCAATGCGGCCGATGGCGGCAATTTGTTCGGCAAGAAAATCCGTTTCGAATTTTGCCAGCGGATAAATTTTCGTAAAGCGCCGGAACAATTTCATCAGCGCGGCTTCGACTTCACAGGCCCCGCTTTGCGGGGCAGGGTTTGCTGAGGCGATGCCGAGCTGCACGATCCAGTTGATCGCGTCAAGCGCGACGGGACAATTGGCGGTGGCTTGCGTGCGGCGGCGAAACGGCTCGCCGTGTACGGCCATTTGGCCGAGCATCGCCAAATCGGCATGATAACCGAAAAATAACGGCTGCGGAAACGTGTCGCGGTCGACAAAGGCTTTTTCCTGAAGCGCGGCGAGGACGCGATATTCATTTTCGAGGCGGCGATTAAATTCCGGGGCGCGCGTCATTTTGACGACGGCTTTGGCTTTTTCCCGCTTTGTCGCAGGCGCCGCGCCATGCGGTGCGGGATCAAAGAGATAAAAAATATTTTTGTTGGCGTTGAACCTGCCTCGCGCCGACAGGCCGCAGCGCATGCCGGACAAATCCACGCCGGATTTTTTCGCCAACGCCAGTATGTATTGCGGCGGGGCTTGCGGCGCGGCATGGGTTGACGCTCGCTTCATCAAAACCGCCCAGCGCGAAACGATGTAACGCAGCAAGCCGGTTTGGCTGAGCAGCAAGCCGGTGCGGCTGATGGCGCGCTTTTTAACGGACTGGCCGTACAAGACGTTGGTGAAGAGATATTTGGACATGCGATCATCGTCGAGCGGAAACGCGGTGCGCATCTCGCCGCTGAAGGGCGTCATCCACAACTCACTCGATTTCGTGAAGCCCAAATCGACCAGCCGTTTGATCATTTGGCGGCCGGCGGAGCGCTCGGAAAACGTTTTGACTTCGAAGTAGATGACGCCGTCGTGGTCGAGCAAGCGGTTCAGCTCTCGCGCCAGCGCGCCGTCGCGCAGGCGTTTCGCCAATTCGTTTTTGCCGGTGAGGAAAACCAATCCGGCGCTTTGATCGGCCAGCGGCAATTGGCCCCAATCTTTGACCGGCAACATCCGCGCGCCGCCGATCGCCCGCTGCTCGATCTCGCGCTGCGCGGCCTCCAACTGCCGGGCGTCGGTTGAAATCACCAGGGTTTCCTGGGCCATCGTTGAGAGAACCTGCAACGTCGCCGGCGGCGGAACACCGAGACAAACAATTTTGTCAAGCGCGAGATTCGGCAGCAAAAAGCGCCACGCAGCCCGGGCCAAACCGCCGGTGAGGTTCGTGCCGGGGACGAAGTTGGTCGAGAGTGTGGTTTCTAACATCGTGTGTGTCGTAACGCGTAAAACATAACTCATAAAACGTAATTCGTAAAACGTAATGAGTCACTTACGTTTTACTCTTTACGTTTTCTTAAGCAGCCTCACGTCAAAAGCTTTTTCATGAACGGCAGCTTCAAAAGCTCGGGAAACGTTTCTTCGACTTTAAGCTTGTCTTTGCCCATGCGAATGACAAACACCGACGCGAACGCCACGAGCGGGAGGGCGACGTAAATGTTCTCGGCGAAGACGAGCGTGATGAGGAACAACGCCGCGGCGCTGCCGGCGATGATCAGATAGAATGGCAAATATTGCCGGTCAAAAATGCTGATGCCCGAGGCCAAGCGCAAGCCAAGCTGTTTGAAAATATTGTGCACGACCATGGTGCCGGCGGTGCCGATGGCCGCGCCGAGCGCGCCGTATTTGGGAATAAGCAGCAGATTTACGCCGACATTGACGATGACGGCGAGGATGTTGATGGTGACGATGTAGCGCAATTTGCCCAAAACTTTGAGCGTCAAGCCGTTGAAGCCGAGCGCGGCGCTGAAATAATAGCCGAACGAAATGAGCTGCAAAAAGACCCAGGAGTCTTCGTAGCGCGCGCCATAAAGAAAAAGCGTCAAGGGTTTGGCCATGGAAAACGTCAGGGCAAAGATCGGAAAAGTCAAAATGCCGAGCCAGACCGCGGTTCGCCAATACAGGTCATTGATTGCTTGAAAATCATTTTTGGCAAAAAGCCTGGCGGCGAGCGGCGTATAAAGCAGCGCAAAGCTCGTCATGACCAATTTGTTGAAATGGGCGGCGGGCAAAATCACGGTGTAGCGCGCCACTTCGCTGGCGTTGTGAAAATAACCCAGGAGCAGCGTGTCGGCGGCATGGGTCAAAATCGTCACCAGATCCGAGGACAGCAGCGGAATGGTGAAGGCGAAAATCTCCTTCGCCGGAATATCAACGGCGCCAATTTTAAATTGTTGAAAAAGACCTTGTTGGCGCAACAAGCGAATGAGCAGCGCGATGTAGATGAGCACGCAAATGACATAAGCCGTCAAGTAGCCGGCGGCGAGAAAAATGACATTGCTTTGCAGCAGCAACAGCAGCAAAACCACGCCGAGCTTGAGCAGCGGGCCGAGCAAATGCTTGCGAAAAAAAATGGCGCGCGGGTTGGTGAAGCTGGCAAACAAGCCGGTGAGCAAATTGTCAAACGCTTCGACCGGCACGAGGAAGATCATAATGAGCAGCAGATCGAGAGGCTGCTGGTTGTCTTTAATCAGGCGCGCAAGCTGTTCGGGAGCGGCGTGGAAAGCGGCGATGATGGCGGCGCTCACCAGCAGAATCGCGCCGAAGACCAAGATCAGCGTGCCGAAAAGTTTGTTGTAGTCTTCCCGTTCGTGGTAGATCGGCACGAAACGGGTGATGGCGCGGTCGAGGCCGAGCACGGCAAAGTTTTGGCAAAAGGCCACGACCGACAAGGCATAGGCCCACGCGCCGTAATCGGCGACGGGCAGATAACGAACGATCAAAATCTGCGAGCCGAAATTAATCCCGACCGAGAGCAGCTTGCCGGCGAGCAGCAAGCTGGAGCCGCGGATTTGCTTGCGCGTAGCGTCGGGTTTGCCTTTGCGCCTTTGCTTTGGAGCTTCTTGAACGACGGGTTCCAAATTTATTTTTCCTTATAATGAAACTACATCTTACTCACTCGCAAACCACGTTGGCGCCAAATCATGGCCGTGACTTCGCGCTTGACGGCATCGGCTTGCTGGGTGGCATTGACAATCCGCATTTGCGGGACGTGGTCTTGCAGCGCGAGGTAGGCGCGCCGCTGCTTTTCCAGCCATTCCGGCGTATGCTCGCGCTTGCGCTCGAAAAGCATCTGGCCGGGCGCGTCGAGCAAAATCACCAGATCGGGCCTCGGGCAAATCGATTCGAATAATTTCCGGCGCAGGCGTTTCCAAGCGGTTGCCGGCGGCTTGTTCAACCACGAATCGTAGATGTAGCGGTCAAACACCACCAGGCGGCCAGCCAGCAGATGGCCAATCGCGACGCCAGCGCGATACCATTGTTCGACGAGGCGGTTGGCAAAAGCGAATCCTTTGAGAATGATCCACGGCGGACTTGTTTTTTTTGCGGCGCCGGTCGTACGACCGCCGTTGCGCCGCGCTTTCAGTTGCTCATGCAGCCAGCGGGTGGTCGGCAGGCCGACGGTGCTGGCGTCGATATTCGTTCCCATGTAAATCAACCGGGCGCGCAGATAGGTATCGCGCGTCAATTCTTTGGCGAGGGTCGATTTGCCGGCGCCATCCGGGGCGAGCAGGGCCACGGAAAATCCGCGCTGCCGCAGCGCGAAAAGCAGCGGGCGCATGCGGCGCAGCGCGATCGTCGCAACCAGCCGCCAGGCGCTCATCATCGGATTCCGCCAAAAGAGCCGGCGTGCCACAGCGCGACGGCGTTTCAAGAGGGCCGGCCAATCTTCTGCAGCCATCGCTTGCGTGAGCATGTCCCAGGTGATGGCCGGCGCCAGATAACGCGCGAGATATTCAGCCACTTTTTTCGCCAGGGCTTCATCGCTGGAGATCTGCCGGCGCAATTCAATCAGCCGTTCGCGGCGCGCCTCGCGAAAATTGCCTTTGTCGAGCAGGCAATGCAAAAAGAGCGTGAAAAATTCGTCGGCCGGCGACAGCACCCAGGCAAATTCGCGGCGCTGGCGGCGGCGCAAACAAGTTTCGGCGAGATCGAGGCGCAGCGTCCGGAACGGTTTGCCATAGCGCAAGTCGGCGACCACGTCAAATTTGAGCCAGACGCCGCCGGCGGGATCATACGCCACAAAAAAATAATGCGGAGCGTGTCCCCAGGCGGGAAGCG
>Ga0073934_10012143_pt1 | contig 10228 bp, 9 predicted proteins | sample LarsenN4metaG_FD_76834 | JGI IMG/M metagenome (GOLD analysis project Ga0073934, IMG submission 76834) | Hot spring sediment bacterial and archeal communities from British Columbia, Canada, to study Microbial Dark Matter (Phase II) - Larsen... ... | reverse complement strand
GCCCGATAGGGTTCCGGAGTCGCCAGCACCGCCGTGTGCGCGGGCGCAAGGTCCGCGTCCTGCGGGCGCAACAGGCAGGCCCCAGCCCTTGTCGCCGCCAACTGGCGAACGTAGCGCCGGTTATCCAGGAAGCTCACGTTGTCGGCCGTTGCCGAGTCCAGGGGGGCGATGCCCTGGATGAGCCTCCCCGCGGCATCGGGGGTCGACAGCGCGGCGCCGGCCAGCCCCGCGAGCTCCGCCACCGTGAATGGACCGGCTGTCGCGTAGAACCGGGGATCGGCCATCCCCGCCCTACTCGGCGAAGCTCACCGTGACGTTGGGCAGGCGCTGGTTGATCTGGCCCATGACCTCGTCGGTGAGGTCGTACTTGGAATCGACCAGCAGCACCGTGCGCATCGGCAGGACCAAGTTGAAGCCGCGCTCCTTGGCGAACTCGCCCAGGATCTGCGTCACCGAGCTCTTGATGGTGTCCAGGCCCTGCTCATAGGCGCGGTCCAGCGTCTGCTTGTGGCCCTGCACCAGGCGCTGGACCTGCGCCACCTTCTCCTGGAACTCGGCCCGCTTCTGGGCGAAGACCTCGGCCGAGAGAACGGTCTGCTGCTGTTGCAGGTTCTGGTCCTCGGCGCGCAGCGAAGCCTCGCGTTCGGCGATCTCGGCCTGGTACTTGTCGCGTTGTGCGTCCATCTGGTTTCGGAGCGCCTGACCCGCGGTCGACTCCCGGAGGATCGTCTCGAAGTCGACGACCGCTACGACGGTCGGCCCCAACTGCTGAGCATCCGAGGCAGCAGCACCGCCGCACACAAGGGCTGCCGCCACCAGGGCGGCTCGCGCCAGTTGCCCGATCATGGTCTAGAAGCTCGTGCCGAAGCTGAATCGGAAGTATTCCCGCTCATCGAAGTCCTCCCTGACCACCGGGTACGCGAAGTCGACCTTCAGCGGCCCCACGGGAGAAACATAGGTCAAACCGAGGCCCACGCCTACGCGCGGCGTGGACGAGTCGGCGATGTTCGGGCCCGTAAGGTCGGTGCTCCAGGCGGCGCCCGTGTCGACGAAGGCACGTCCCAGCACGCCCAGTTCGCGCGGCAGGCCGATGGGATAGGTCAGCTCGGCGCTTGCCGTCCACATGGCCTTGCCGCCCAACGCATCGGTGGTGACCCGATCCCGCGGGCCGACGCCGGCGGAATCGAAACCGCGTAGTGTGCTGCCGCCAAGGAAGAACGCATCGGTGATCCGCACGTCGTCGCTGAGCCCGAAGATGTAGCCATCGGTCACGCGGAGGCTGCCGATCCAGTCCTGGGCGAACTCGTAGTAGCCGTCCACCGCCATCCGCTGGCGCAGGTAATGGACATCGCCGCCCAGGCCGGCCAGATCCTGCACGAAGGAAACGGAATAGCCTTCGGTCGGGTTGATGCGGTTGTCCAGGCGGTCATAGAAGAACTCTTGGCCGATGATCGAGCTGACGGCGGTGCCTTCCTGCGAGCGGATCAGTAGCGAGGCGCTGGGGTCGACGTCGCTGATCTCGTCGCGCCGCAGCACGTAGCGCAGGTTGTGCCGCAGGTTCTCGGTCAGCGGGTAGCCCATGCGCAGACCGAAGCCCAGCGACTCCTGGTCGTAGGAGCTTTCGTCCTGGTAGTCGGTCGTCTTATTGAAAATGTCGAATCCGGCCGAGAGGTTGTCCTTCTCGAGGAAGGCCGGCTCGGTGAACGACAGGTCGATCTCCTGACGCTTGCCCGACAGCGTCAGGCTCAGCGACAGGTCCTGGCCCTTGCCCAGGAGGTTGCGCTCGGTCAAGGTCACGTCGCCCAGCACGCCGTCGAACGAGGAGACGCCCAGGCCGAAGGTAAGGGCGCCGGTGGACTTCTCCTCGACCGCCACGTTGATGACGGCGCGGTCCGCGGCCGTTCCCTGCTCGGTCGTGATCTCCACTTTCTCGAAGAAGTCCAGGTTGCGGATGCGCTGTTCGGAGCGCCGCAGCTTGGCGGTGGAGAAGGCGTCGCCCTCGGCGATCTTGAACTCGCGGCGCAGCACGCGGTCGAGCGTGCGGACGTTGCCCTCGATGTTGATCCGTTCAACATAGACGCGGGGACCCTCCTCCACGTCGTAGACGAGGTCGATCGTGCGGTTCTCGGTATCGCGCTCGACCCGCGGCGTCACCTCCACGAAAGCGTATCCGAGGTCGCCGATCGTGTCGGTCATGGCCTGGATCGAGCTCTCGACCTTGTCGGCGTTGTACCACTCGCCCGTGAACGTTTCGACGCTCGGCACCAGGGCGGTCGTGTCCAGGTCGGGGATCGAGCTCTTCACCCGGACCTCGCCGAACTGGTAGCGCTCGCCCTCCTCCACCGTGAAGGTGATGAAGAAGGCGCGACGGTCGCGCGAAAGGTCGGCTGTGGCCGACAGGATCGCCACGTCGGCGTAGCCTTCTGACAGGTAGAAGCGCCGCAGGAGCTCGCGATCGAACGAGAGCCGGTCGGGATCGTAAGTGTCGTCGCTGGAGAGGAAGCGGTACCAAGCCGACTCCTTGGTGCGGATCACGCCGCGCAACTCGGAATCGCTGAAAACCTTGTTGCCGACGAAGGTGATGCGACTCACCTCGGTGGCATCGCCTTCGTTGATCTCGAAGATCAGGTCGACGCGGTTCTGCTCCTGCTGGATGACTTTGGGCTCGACCTGGGCGGCGAAGCGGCCGTTACGCCGGTACAGCTCCAGGATGCGCGCCACGTCGGACTGAACCTTGGCGCGCGTGTAGACGGTTCGTGGCTTGAGCTGGACCTCGGCCTCCAGCTCCTCGTCCTTGATGCGCTCGTTCCCCTCGAACGCCAGCCGGTTGATGATCGGGTTCTCGACGACGCGCACCACAAGGACGTCGCCCTCGCGACGCATGGCTACGTCGGCGAAAAGGCCCGTTGCGAACAGGCTCTTCAGCGATGCGTCCACGCGGGCCTCGTCGAACGAGTCGCCCACGGCGATGGCCATGTAGGAGATGACCGTCTCCGGCTCGACGCGCTGATTGCCCTCGACGCGGATCGCCTCGACGACCTGGGCCGCCGCCGGGGGCATGCTGAGGATGAGAGGCACCGACAGGGCGGCCAGGAGAAGCGCCCCGCGCCGGACAAGGTGCCTTAACAGATCGCTGAAGGACCGCACCGCGCCTAGTCGCCCCGTTCCCGCCCGTCTTCGTTCTTGTGGCCGCACCCGGAAAGGCATGCGGCCCGCCGGTTCCGGCCGCGGCGCCGGGTGCGGCTGCCGGCCTCCTTGCTACACGAGGTGGCCGCCGAAGGAAAGGCCCAGACGGCCCGGAATCCTTGCCTTTCGTGGGCCTAGGAGACGAGGTTGACGAAGAAGGACACGACTTCGAGTTGCACGAGGTCGTTCCAGGTTGCGAACAGCATCAGGCTTACCACCAGCGCCAGACCCACCTTCAGGCCGATCTCCTGCGCACGCTCGCCCATGGGCCGTCCGCGCAGGGCCTCGTAGCCGTAGAAGACCAAGTGCCCGCCATCCAGCATGGGAATCGGGAACAGGTTGATCAGGCCGAGGTTGATCGAAAGCACGGCCATGAACCAAAGCACGTCCATGAAGCCCGACTCGGCGACCTGGCCCGACATCTGCGCGATACGGATGGGCCCGCCCAGTTCGTCGGCGTTCCGGGCGCCCCCGATCATCTCGCCAACCGCGGCCAGGGTGGCCGCACTGATGCGCCAGACATCGCTGACCGCGGCCCACACGGCGGAAGCGGGGTCAAGAGGACGGTAGACCACGCCTCCTGCACGCACGATTCCAACCTCCCCCACCTGGAAGACGTTGCCGAAGCGGTCCTCCCTCTCTACCAAGTTGGGGGTCACACGCAGGTCAACGAGGGCACCGGCGCGCTCCACGGTCACGTCCAGGGTCACACCCGGGCTCGTGCGCACGATGTCCTGAATGTCCTCGAATCGCTCGATCTCCCGGCCCGCGATGCTGCGGATCAAGTCACCGGGCTGAAAGCCCGCCGCGGCGGCGGGGCTTCCCGCCCGTACGTCGCTCACCTCGGGAGGCGTCACGCGCTCGCCGACCGCGATGAACAGTGCCGCCAGGACAAGGGCTGCGAACAGGAAGTTGGCCGCCGGGCCGGCCGCCACGACGGCCGCACGCTGTCCGACACGCTTGGTGTGAAAGGCGTCGCCGTGCTCGTTGGAGGGCGGGGGCGCCTGCGGCGCACCGGCGATGCTTTCGCCGGCCATCTTAACGTAGCCGCCCAGCGGCAGGGCCGAGACCTTCCAGCGCGTGCCGCGCCGGTCGTTCCAGCCATACAGCTCGGGGCCGAATCCGATCGAGAACACCTCGATGCGCACGCCGTTCCAGCGCGCGACGAGGTAGTGCCCCATTTCGTGGACGAAGACGATGATCGAGAGGATGACGACGAACGAGACGCCGTTCGTCCAGGCGAACTGGATGAGATCCTGCACGGTCAGGCCATGCCGGCGGCAGAGGGGGCAAGGAGGCGCATGGCGGCATCGGCCCGGCGGCGGGCCTCGCCGTCGAGCGCCAGCACGTCGTCCAGCGACGTGACTTGCGGCGATGGGAGCATCTGCAGAACCTCGTCGACGACGGAAGCGATGTCCAGGAAGCCGAGGCGGCCGGCCAGGAATCCCGCGACGGCCACCTCGTTCGCCGCGTTCAGGATAGTTGGGGCGCCGCCGCCGGCCTGCAAGGCCTCCCGCGCCAGGCGCAGGGCCGGGAACCGTTCGGCGTCCGGCCGTTCGAAGGTGAGCGTGCCCAGCGCCGCCAGATCCAGGCGGGGCGCGGGTGCGGGCATGCGGGCGGGCCAGCCCAGGGCATAGGCGATGGGCGTGCGCATGTCCGGGCTGCCCAGCTGAGCCAGCACCGATCCGTCCACGTAGGCCACAAGGCTGTGCACCACCGACTGGGGGTGGATCACCACCTCGATGCGCTCTTCACCCACCGGAAACAGATGGAAGGCCTCGATGACCTCGAGGCCCTTGTTCATCATCGTGGCCGAGTCGACCGAGATCTTGGCGCCCATCGACCAATTGGGGTGCGCCACCGCCTGCGCCGGCGTCACCCGCGCCATCGCCGACCGGTCCAGGCAGCGGAACGGACCGCCCGACGCGGTCAGGATGATGCGTTCCACGGCATCGGCACGGTCGAAGTCGAACACCTGGAAAATGGCGTTGTGCTCGGAATCGACGGGCAGCAGGGTGGCTCCGCAGGCCTTCACTTCGGCCATCATGACGCTGCCGGCGCACACCAGGCACTCCTTGTTGGCCAGGGCCACCACAGCGCCCGCCCGCACCGCGGCCAGTGTGGGCGCGAGGCCAGCAGCGCCGACGATGGCGGCCATGACCCAATCGGCAGGGCGCCCGGCCGCCTCAGCCACCGCCGCGGGGCCGGCGCCGACCTCGATGCCGGTGCCGGACAGGCCGCGCTTCAGGGCGTCGTAGCACCCGGGATTACCGATGGCGGCGAAGCGGGGCTTCAGGCGGCGGCACTGCGCAATCAACTCGTCGACGCGGCTGTGCGCCGTCAGGGCCTCGATGGCGAAGCGATCCGGGTGGCGGTCCAGGAGGTCGACCGTGCTGCGGCCCACCGAGCCGGTGGAACCCAGGATCGTGACGCGGCGGGGCTCCGCGGCCGGCTTGGGAGCCGACCTGGTCCTCATCCGCCGGACGTTGCTTGCCACAGGCCAGCCTCCCCGCCACCCGCCGCCATGAACAGCGCCAGGATGGGCGCCGCGGCCAGCATACTATCAAGCCTGTCGAACAATCCGCCATGCCCGGGAATAAGGGTTCCCATGTCCTTAACCCCGAAACGGCGCTTGACGACCGATTCGGCGAGGTCGCCGGCCTGCGCCACCACGCTGAGCCCCGCCGCAGTCAGGACAGACGGCAGCAGGGCGGCATAGCCCAGGGCTCCGATCACGGCTGCCGCGCCGGCGGCCGCGGCAATACCGCCAAGAGCGCCTGCCCAGGTCTTGTTGGGGCTCCAGGCTGGCGCCAGCTTCGGCCCGCCCAATAGGCGCCCGGCCGCATAGGCGCCGATATCGGTGGCCCACACGACTGCCATCAGCCACAGCACGACGACCGCCCCCGTCGGGCCGGTTCCGCGCAGCCAAAGCAGCGCGATGACGGGCAATCCTACGTACAGCACGCCGGAGGCCGCCCAAGCCGGGCGGGCGCGGGCGGCGGATTCGCTTGCCGCCTGCACCGCCGCCGCCACCAGCAGGACGGCGATGGCCCCCGGAGGCGGGGCGAAGGCGGCCACGGCCCACACGGCCGCCACGGTTGCCGGCAGGGGCAACGGGCCACCCGGACCCAGCAGACGGCGCCACTCCCATGCCAGGATCACGGCCGCGGCCAGGACCAGAAGCGCGAACGCCCAGCCGCCCAGAAGCACAGCACCGATCGCCAGCGGCGCCAGCACTGCGGCCGAGGCGACGCGCAGACCCAGGACCGATCGCACCTACCCGCTCGACGCGCCGTAGCGGCGCTCGCGCCGCTGGAACTCGCCGATGGCGGCCTCCAGGTCGTGCTTGCGGAAGTCGGGCCAAAAAGTGGGCACGAAGACGAGCTCGGTATAGGCCGTCTGCCACGGCAGGAAGTTGCTGAGCCGCTGCTCGCCGCTGGTGCGGATCAGGAGGTCGGGATCGGGCATGTCGTGGGTGTCGAGCCGGCGGGCGACCGCCTCCTCGTCAATCGAGTCGGGGTCCAGCGTTCCCGCCGCCGCTTCGCGGGCGAGCTTGCGTGCCGCCGCCGCGATCTCCTGCCGGCCACCATAGTTGAGCGCGACGGCCAGGGTCAGCGCCGTGTTGCACCGGGTCAGGCTTTCGGCGTGGTCGATCAGCTCCTTGATGTCGCGCGACAGGCGCTCGCGGTTGCCGATGAAGCGCACGCGCACGCCCTGGCGAGACAGCTCGGCGATCTCGTTGCGCAGGTAAAGGCGCAACAGGCCCATGAGGTCGTCGATCTCGCGCTCGGGCCGCTTCCAGTTCTCCGACGAGAAGGCGTAGATCGTGAGGTACGAGACGCCCAGCTCGATGCAGGCCTCCACGGTGCGGCGCACCGCCTCGGCACCCTGCCGATGCCCTGCGACGCGGGGCAGCCCTCGCGCCCGGGCCCAGCGGCCGTTGCCGTCCATGATGACGGCGACGTGGACCGGCGGCTTGGTCTCGGCCACCACGGGCGGCGCGGCCTTCATGGGCTCACACCTGCATGAGCTCGGCCTGCTTGTGCGCCACCATCTCGTCGACCTTCTTGATGTGGGCGTCGGTCAGGCTCTGGATCTCCTCCGCCCACAGGTCATGGTCGTCGTCCGACAGCTCGCCGTCCTTGACCATTCTCTTCAGGGCATCCATCCCGTCGCGCCGAACGTTGCGCACGGCCACGCGGGCCTGCTCGCCGTACTTGTTGGCGACCTTGCTGATCTCGTTGCGCCGCTCGGCGTCAAGCTGCGGGATTGGAACGCGCACCAACTGGCCGTCCGACATGGGGTTCAGCCCCAGGCCGGCGTTGCGGATGGCGTTCTCCACCGCCTTCACGTTGGCGCGGTCCCACACCTGGACGCTGATCATGCGGGGCTCGGGCACGGTCACGGTACCCAGTTGGGCGATCGGCATGTGGGTGCCGTATGCCTCCACCGTCACCGGCTCCAGCATGCTGGCCGACGCTCGTCCCGAGCGCAGGCCCGACAGCTCCTTGCGCAGGGCTTCGACGGCCCCGTCCATGCGGCGCCTAACGCCGTCGATATCGGGCTCAGCCACCGGTCGCCTCCTCCCCAATCAGCGTGTAGGTCCCCTCTCCCCGCAGCACCCGGCTGAACGCGCCGGGCTGGCGCAGCGAGAACACGATGATGGGCAGCTTGTTCTCGCGCGCAAGCTGGATGGCAGCCGCATCCATAACGTTCAGGTCGCGGCTCAGCACCTCCTTGTAGGCGATGCGATCGTAGCGCACGGCGTCCTGCACGCGGCGGGGATCGGCGGAGTAGACTCCATCCACCGTGTGCGTGCCCTTCAGCAGCGCCTGGCACCCGGTCTCCACGGCGCGCAGCGCTGCGGCAGTATCGGTGGTGAAGAACGGGTTGCCGGTGCCGGCGGCAAAGATGACGACGCGGCGCTTCTCCATGTGGCGCATGGCGCGGCGGCGGATGTAGGGCTCGCATACCGACTGCATCGGAATGGCCGACAAGACCCGGGTCGGCACATCCAGCTTCTCGAGCGCGCTCTGCAGTGCCAGCGCGTTGATGACGGTAGCCAGCATGCCCATGTAGTCGGCGCTGGCACGCTCCATGCCCGCCGCAGCCCCGGCCAAGCCCCGGTAGATGTTGCCGCCGCCGACCACCAGGCAGATCTCGGCCCCCAGCGCGTGCGCCCCCTGGATCTCGCCCGCCACGCGGCTGACCGTGTCGGGGTCGAGCCCGTACGAGCGCTCGCCCATCAGGGCCTCGCCCGAGACCTTCAGCAGGATCCGCTTGTACTTGGCGCCCTGAACCATGCCCGCGCAGTCCGTTTGCGGCGCCCCGACGGCACGCTGCCGCCGGCCCCCTGGCCATGCCGCACACTACACCAACCGGTGTCCACGCGGCACCCCGCATCCGGCGGCTCGCGCAGCCGGTGCGGGGCCGCAAAGACCCTAGCGCGTCAGGCTCGCGACCTCGGCGGCGAAGTCGTCGGCCTTCTTCTCCAGGCCCTCGCCCAGGCCAAAGCGCAGGAACCCGGCCACCTTGACGGGTGTGCCGAGCTCCTTGGCCAGCTTCTCGACGACCTGCGAAACGCGGCTCTCGTTGTCGACGACGAACACCTGCTCCAGAAGGACAACGTCCTGGTAGAACTTCTTGATCCGCCCTTCGACCATCTTGGCCACGACGTTGTCGGGCTTCCCCGATTCCTTGGCCTGCTCGGTCAGCAGGTTCTTCTCACGCTCGACCAGCGCCGGGTCCAGCTGCTCGGCGCTGACCGCCTCGGGCCGGGTGGCCGCGATGTGCATGGCGATCTGCTTGGCCAGCGAAGCCAGCCTCGCCGGGTCGCCCGCGGACTCCAGGCCCACGAGGACGCCGATCCGCCCCAGGCCGGGCGCCGCGGCGGCGTGGACGTAGCTGGCCACCACGCCCTGGCCCACCTTCAGCACCGCCGTGCGGCGCACGCCGATGTTCTCGCCGATGGTGGCCACCAGCTCGGTCGCCTGGTCGGCCACGGTCTTGGCCTTGCCCGGGTAGGCGGCGGCCTTCAGCTTCTCGACGTCGCCGCCGGCCGCGAGCGCCAGTTCGGCCACGTTGCGGACGTACTCCTGGAAGGTCGCATTGCGGGCGACGAAGTCGGTCTCCGAGTTGACCTCCACCAGCGCGCCCGTATTGCCCCTGGTGGCGGCGCCCACAAGGCCCTCGGCCGCGATGCGGCCGGCCTTCTTGGCGGCCGAAGCCAGGCCCTTCTTGCGCAGCCAGTCGACCGACTGCTCCAGGTCGCCGGCGTTCTCGGCCAGCGCCTTCTTGCAGTCCATCATCCCCGCGCCCGTCTTGTCGCGCAGCTCCTTGACCAGGGATGCCGTGATCTCAGCCATGTTCGTCGCTCCTTGGGGGCGCGCCTAGGCCCGGGCTTCGCCGACCGCCTCGGCCTGGGCGGCGATCGCCGCATCGGCCGGCACCTCGCCCGCCGGAGCCTCGGTGCTCTCGCCCACGTCCTCGCCGCGCGCCGCCATTTCCTGCTTCAGGCCGTCGAGCACGGCGTCGCCCACAAGCTCGCAATAGAGGTTGATGGCGCGGATGGCGTCGTCGTTGCCCGGGATGGGATAGGCGATGTCGTCGGGGTCCGAGTTGCTGTCGAGCACCGCCGCCACCGGGATGCCCAGCTTGCGGGCCTCCGAGACGGCGATGGATTCCTTGTTCGTGTCGATCACGAACAGAATGTCGGGCAGCCCGCCCATCTCCTTGATACCGCCCAGTGCGCGCTCCAGCTTGTCGCGCTCGCGGGTCAGCTGCAGCAGCTCCTTCTTGGTGCGGCCAGAGGCCTCCTCGGAGAGCTGGTTGTCCAGTTCGCGCAGGCGGCTGATGGAATGGGACACGGTCTTCCAGTTCGTCAGCATGCCGCCCAGCCAGCGGTGATTGACGTAATACTGCCCGCACCGCTTGGCGCCCTGCGCAACGATGTCGGCCGCCTGGCGCTTGGTGCCCACCATGAGCACGCGCCCGCCGCCCGCCACCACGCCGCGGACCGCCTCCAGCGCACGCTGGAGCATCG
>Ga0073934_10012142_pt1 | contig 10228 bp, 10 predicted proteins | sample LarsenN4metaG_FD_76834 | JGI IMG/M metagenome (GOLD analysis project Ga0073934, IMG submission 76834) | Hot spring sediment bacterial and archeal communities from British Columbia, Canada, to study Microbial Dark Matter (Phase II) - Larsen... ... | reverse complement strand
CGATCTCGACGCGATCGTCGACGCGGCTCCCCAGCACGAGCTGACGAGAACGCTGGCCACCAGGTCCGTGGCGCTGTGGCTCGATGCGGGAATCCGATCCGTCAACGACGCGCGGCGGGCGATCGACCTGGGCGCCAGGCACGTCATCGTGGGACTGGAAACACTGCCGTCGTTCGATGTGCTGGGCGACATCTGCGCCGCCGTCGGCAGCGCGCGTGTCGCCTTCAGTCTCGATCTGCGCGAGGGACGACCGCTCGTCTCGCACGGCATGCGGCACGCAAGCGAGTCACCGGAGGAGATCGCTGCCGCGGCTGTGCTCGCCGGCGCCGGCGCTTTGATCGTGATCGACCTGGCGCGCGTCGGAACGGGCGCGGGCATCGATGTCAATCTGCTGACGAGGATCCGCGAAGCCGCGCCAGGACTGTATTTCGTGGCGGGAGGCGGCGTTCGCGGATGGGCCGACCTCGTCGATGTCGCCAAAGCGGGCTGCGAGGCGACGCTCGTCGCTACAGCGCTCCACAACGGATGCATCGGTGCCGCTGAAGTCGCGGCTGCCAGGGAGCTTTAGCGATTGCTGGCCTGCCGTGCTGAATGGAAATGCGACAAGCCGCGCGGCCCTGGGCATGTCAGCGCCTGCATTCTGTATTCCGCGTTCTGCGTTCTGAATTACGTGCAGGGCCGCGCTCGCCGGCCTTCTCGATCTACTTCCCGTCCACCGAGAACGCCAGCAGCACGTTGCCCGGCATGAAGCCGATCGTGCTGTAGCCGGAGTTGACGAACACCATTCCACCAGCCACGGTCGCGCCGGGACCGTTAATCGAGCCGCCGCGCGCGGGGACACCATTGACGGTGTCGTACTCGTCGGTCGTGTTCACGTCGAGCAGAACCTTCCCGTTCGTGCTGTCGTAGGCGCGGAAGTGGCCATCGAGGCTTCCCGAGAAGATGACGCCGGGAATCGACGACACTGCTGCTGGCTGAGCGGTGTTGCACCCCTGCCTCCCTGCGCAGGTATCGGTTGCCGGTGGCGCAGACCATCGGCGCGACCCGTCGGCAACGTTCACCGCGACAAGGCCGCCTGCCTCCCCCGGCTTCTTCTCCATCGCACCCGACAGCGCAGCGTAAGCCACGGTTCCATCGGTCGAGAATCCCCACTCGATTCCGCCCAATACGCCGCCATCGCCGACCTGTGTCTTCCAGACGATGTCACCGGTGTCCGGGTTGATTCCGAACATCACTCCCGACTTCTGGCCGGCGAGCACGAGACGCTGACCGTTCGCGAGCGTGACGAGAGCGGGCGAGCTGCCGAAGTCGTAGTCGGGCCCTGCGTCGGTGGGACAGTTCACCTTCTCGGCCGGGTTGCTGCCGAAGCAGCCGGTGTTCCACGCATCGGCGGCGAGCGTCTGCCGCGTCCACAGCACGCGCCCTGTATCCATGGCGAGCGCCATGATGGCGTCGCTTTCCGGCGCCGCCGGACTGGAGTAGCTGTCGCCGGTCGTGATGTAGAGGCGATTGCGTTCCGGATCGAGCGCGGGTGCCGACCACACCGCCGCTCCCGACGGCGCATGCAGCTGCGTGCCGACGCTGTTCTTCCCCGCCGGCTGCGGCATTCGCGGAATGGTGTAGGTCTTCCAGATCTGCTTCCCGCCCGTGGCCTCGAGCGCGACGACGCTGCCCCGGAACGTACAGCACTCGTAGGCCGGCATGGCGGCCGTTCCTTCCTCGAGCGATGAAACCGGCACGTACAACCGCCCTTCGTGGAACACGATGCCACCGGTGATCATCGCGTCGGGGTGTTCCTCGACCTTGACCTTCCAGCGCAGAGCGCCCGTTGCGGCGTCGAGCGCGTAGACCTGCGCGTGTGAGTCGCCGAAGTACACGGTTGCGCCTCCTCCGTTTGCGGCGCGCGCGACGACGGGCGTGGAGCGGGTTCCGGCGTCCGCCTCGAAGGCCCACACCAGACAACCCGTCTGACGATCGAGCACGTACATCACCCCGTTGCGGCTCCCGACGAAGAGCCGGTTACCGACGACGGTGACTTGTGAGCCGGAGGCTGAAGCGCCGGCAAACCCGAACGACCATTTGAGCTTGAGCCTGGCTACATCGGCTGCCGTCAGTCCCGCGGCCGCGGCCGTCTGGTGTCGCGTATTCTGCAGGTTGATCCCCCACCCGTTCCATGACGGTCCGTTCAGCGGATCGCCGGATGCTGCCGCCGTCGTGCAATAGGCGCTCTTGGGGATGAGCGCGATGGGCGCGCGATACGAACCGGCAGGACGGCCGGTCAGGAATTCCGCGACGGCGCGCCGCTCGGCCGGGCTCAGTGCAGCTCCCTGCCGCCGCATGCTGAAGGACGCCAGCTCGCTCTCGATATGCTCGGGCGACATCGCGCCGAGCGCCTGCCGATTCGGCATCCGCGGCATCGAGCCTTCGTGACACGCGACACAGTGTTGCTTGTACACGGCGGCTCCGCTCGGCGCCGTCTGCGCGAACGCCACACGGGGAAGCAGAAGCCCTACCAGAACGCTCGCCAGGATCGAGAGGCGCATGATGTCCCTCACACGGAAACTCGCTGCCAGTCCAGGTCAGCTTGCCAGGGTCAGCCGGTACACGGCCGTCTGACCGAAGTTCTCTTCCACTTCCATTTCGATCGCGGTCAAGCCGCGCGCGCCGAGTGCCCGCAGTTCGCCCTGCAGGCGCTCGGTGAGCATCTGCGCGAGCATTTCGACCGTCGTATTGGGAATCGGGAGCAGCGCGCAATCCTTGCGGGGAAACACGTAGCGCGGTTTCCCGTCCACCGAGACAGATACCGTGTCCTGCTGCTCGACGATCCCGATCCGATCGCTTCTCAGCGGCAACAGCACGAGGTGATCGATCTCGTCGCACAGCCGCTTCATGATCTTCTTCAGCTCGACGAAGTCGAAGACGAACCAGCTCTCCGTGTTCAAAGCGCCCTCGACCGTCACGCGAGCCCGATAATTGTGCCCGTGCAGCCCCTCACACCGGTGTCCGGCGAACGTGATGAAGTGAGCCGAGGCGAACACGAGGTAATCCTTGGTCACCGAAACGCGGAACTCGCCGCGTCCTTCCATACCCCACCTTTACCTTTACCCTAACCCTTGACCTTACCCTTTGACTTTACCCTTTGGACCTTACCCTTTCCCCTTACCCTTACCCTTTCCCCTTTTCCCCTTTTCCCCTTTTCCCCTTTTCCCCTGTCCCCTGTCCCCTGTCCCCTGTCCCCTGTCCCCTGTCCCCTTCCCCCTCGACCTAGTTGTCCCCCAGCAAGACCACGAAGATCGCTGCTGCCGTCAGGTCGGCCGTCGTCCCCGGGTTGCCGCTGTTGCGGGAGTCCCGCAGGCTTCGATCGAACTCTTCGATCGCCTGGCGGCCGGCGTCCGATCGGACGCCTCCGGCGTCAACGACACGGCGCGCACGTGCGCTGATCTCCACCGCCAGCGCCACGCTGTTTCGGCGCGCGATGTGCGTGTCGGGCAGCGCGGCCAGCAGCTCCAGAAACGTCTCCACCACGGCATCGTCCCAGGGAAGACCATCGCGACGGGCACGCTCGAGCGCAGGCACGGCGGTGCCGAACGTGACCTCGAAGCCGGTCGCATATTCCGAGGCGATCGTGTCGCGATGCGCCGCCAGTCGCATCACATCGGCCAGGCTCATCGCGGGATCGGTCGAAATATCCTGTTCCCCGGCGCGGCCGAGGCCGCCGGGCCTGGCAAGCCTGATCGCCGCGTACGCCTCCCGCGCATCCTCGATGGTGGTGGCCTCGATCACGCGACGAGCTATCGCCTGGAGAGTGCCGCTCGCCTCTTCTGAGGATCGGAGAGAGGCCGCTCGCGCCAGCGGCGCGAAGAGCAGCACGATCCCGAGGTTCGTGTTCGAACGAGCAAGCCTGAGCGACGCCTCCACCGCAAGCCGGATCGTTGCGCCCACGCCTCGTTGGCCGGCGCGTGCCATCGGCTCGCCGATCGCGAGCGCGCTGACCAGGAAATCCTCGTATCGCAGATCCGCGAAATGCCGCCCTGGCGATACGTTGCCTGGCTTGGGCGCGCTGACTTCCAGCAGACAGGCGAGCTGCGCAGCGAGCCCGACGTTGACAGGTCGATGCTCACGGTCCACGGCGAGCAACGCCGACGACAGGTCGCGAGTGATGCTGGTCATGCCCGCAGCGGCTCCTCCGGACGCGGCATCCCACTGCGCTTCGCCGATTGCTCGACGTGCTCGACGATCGCCGCCGCAACGTCCACGCCCGTTGCCCGCTGCAACCCCTGCCATCCGGGGATGCCATTGACCTCGAGCACGAACAACGAACCATCGCGCGCCGGCAGTACGTCCACGCCCGCGTAGTCGGCTCCGACGGCAGCGGCCGCTCGAATGGCAATCTCCTGCATGTCGAGGGGAACGCCCACCGCCGTGGCGGATCCGCCAATCGCAACGTTCGTGCGCCACTCGCCGGCCGGCGCCCTCCGCTCAATTGCCGCAATGACCCGCCCACCGACGACGAAGATGCGCACGTCACGGCCGCCATGATCGATCGCGCGCTGGACGTAAAAGACCGCCCTGATTTGATCCAGGGCGCGCACCACCCGCAATGCCGTCTCCGGATCACTCACTCTCACGATCCCGTGACCGAGCGATCCGAAGATAGGCTTGATGACAACGTCGCCGATCTGGCGAATCGCGTCCATGGCATCCTCGACCCGTTCGCACACGACCGTATCCGGCACCGGCAGCCCGGCCTCCTGGAGCAGCGTCGTCGTGTAGAACTTGTCCACAGAGCGCTCGATGGCGCGTGGCGAGTTGACGACGCGCACGCCGCGGTTCTCGATCCAGTGCAGCGCATCGACGCGGTAGATCACCTGCTCGAGCGACCCGCCCGGAATGATTCTCGCAAGGACAGCGTCGGCATCCAGAAGGGAGATCTGATCGCTTGTCAGCCCCGTCTGTCCGGCGCCGGAGCGTACTCCGACTCTCGCGAGCAGCCCCTGGTAGGACACGACGGCTGCGAGGTGTCCCCGCCCGGTCAGCGCCCGGGTCAATTCATCCGTGTGCCAGCCGGTGCGCGCACTCAGGATGGCGACGCGCATCATCAGCCTCCGAACAGCGACGCCCGCAGCACGTCAACATTCACGCGCCCCGCGTGAAACGTGCGTCCGCTGGTGGCGCTGGTCAGCCACACCTCCGCCGGACTGAACAGCATCGGGTCGATCTTATAGAAGTCGTTGTCGTAGCGTTTGAAGATGTCGAAGAAAGGGGTGCCGTAATCAGGCGAGGTGGACGCGGGCAGACGACTCGTCACCTGCGCAAGCTCGTCGTCTTCGGCGTATATCGTGTAGCGCACCTGGGCGCCGTAGAGGACGCAATCGTTCGTGCGTCCGATGGCTCGGAGATCGTTCTTCGCGAGTGGTGGCATGGGCGCCGTGCCTGACGCGCTCACCACCCTCGTCACATCGAAGCCGAGGGCGTCCATCTTGTGCAGTCCGGTTTCGATCATGCGCGCCACAATCTGCACGCCGCCGGCGAGGCTCGCCGTCGGCGCGATCGCAAAGGTGATTCCGTGCGGAGACACGCCGGACTTTCGCGCAACCCATGCGGCAACGTCATCGGTGGGCAACGTACGTCCTTCCAGCACGAGCACGCCCCGTGCGGACTCTTCCGCGTAGCCGAGCTTCTCGAACAGTTCTGTCTCGACACGCGCTTTCGCACGCAGCGGACCGGAGCCCATCGCGAAGTAGCCGTCAGGAGCGATCGCCCAGCCGGCGTACTGGGACGCCATGCAGGACACAGCGGGATGATCGGTCCACACCTGCACGCCCGGCCAGCTTTCTCCTCCGACCGTGACCGGCATGTATGCAATGCGCCCCAGTCCACCCATACACAACTCGGCGAGCATCAAACCGGCGTCGAATCCACCCGGCACGTTGACGCCTGCGTCGATCACGCGCGCACCCGAGGAGAGCTCGGCGACTCCCACGCGCATCTCGTACGCGCGAGCCACATAGCGGTCGGCGAGCAGCCACGCGCGCTCGTTCATGCCGAGGTCGCTCACACGCCCCCCATTGGACGGCCAGGCGACGCGTCGCGCGAACAGTTTCGGCAACGCAACCGGTATAGCAGTCCCAGGCGCACGCAGCGCGCCGGGCGATACGGCCAGACTGGCGGATACGCTGGAGTAAGAGCGGCGCAGCCCCTGGCCAGCTTGACTTCTCTGAATGGCATCAGAAAGATCGCTCCCGTCTCAATCGCCGAAAGGTGAAATCATGACACGGCTCGCGTGCTCGCTGCTTCTCGCAGCGGCAACCCTCCTCCCCGTACAGGCGCAGGCGCCGGGAACGCCCGCCCGTCCACTGCTCTTCGAAGGGGCACGTCTCATCGCCGGTGACGGTCGGCCTCCGACGGAGAACTCCGCCTTCCTGGTCGAGGGTTCACGCATCACGCAAGTGGGAACGATGAACTCGATCCGGCGGCCGCGCGACGTGTCGGTCGTCGATCTTCGCGGAAAGACTGTGATACCCGCGCTCATCGACACACACAGTCACCTTGGCTACACGGACGTGCGCACCGGCGAGACGGCGTCAACGTGGTACACGCGGGCCAACATGCTGGATCACTTGCGGCGGTATGCGTACTACGGGATCGCGGCCACGCTGAGCATGGGCCTCGACCGCGGTGAGTTGCCTTATGAGCTGCGCGCAATGCCGGTCGACGGCGCCGCCCTGTTCCTGACAGCGGGCCGCGGGATCGCAATGCCGAACGCGGGACCCAACGCGCAGTACTGGAGAGACGCGGCGTACGGCGTCAGCAGCGAAGCCGAGGCAAGACAGGCCGTTCGCGAGCTTGCCGCCAGGAAAGTGGACATCGTCAAGATCTGGGTTGACGACCGGAACAAGACAGTGACACCGCTGCCGCCGTCGCTCTATCGGCCGATCATCGAGGAGGCGCATACGCGTGGGCTGCGCGTGGTGGCGCATGTGTTCTACCTCGCCGACGCAAAGGAGCTGCTGCGCGCCGGTGTCGACGGGTTCGCCCACGGCATACGCGACCTCGAGGTCGACGACGAGATCATGACGCTGTTCAAGGCCAGGCCGCACGTATTCGTCATCCCGAATCTGCCCGACACTCCGCCTTCGAGCAACGATCTCGTGTGGCTCAGCGAGACGCTGCCGCCGCCTCAGATCGAAGCACTCAAGCGAACGGCCGCGACCACGCCAGTGCGGCCACGACTGTTCGAGACACAGGCCCGCAGCCTCAAGAGACTCGCCGCTGCGGGTGTTCGCATCGCGTTCGGGACAGACGCCGGCATCGGTGCGCCCTACGGCTGGTCCGCCCACGCCGAAATGGCCGACATGGTCGCTGCCGGCATGACCCCCGCGCAGGTCATCGTCGCTGCAACCCGCACATCGGCGGAGGCGCTCCGGCTCGAGTCGCTCGGCACCATCGCGAGCGGCAAGAGCGCCGACTTCATCGTGCTCGACGCCAACCCGCTCGACGACATCCTGAACACCAGACGCATCACGCGTGTGTACCTTCGTGGCCGCCAGGTCGATCGTGACGCGTTGAGGCGCGATTGGACCCGCTGATCTCACGGGACGTGCTATCGTCGTCGCGGTAGACGAGTCAGCGGCACAACGCTCGCACAGGTTCCCCCAGGGCATGTGAGCCGGTCATTCCGGCCTGTGCACGCCTGGAGGAATCGATGGCGCAGAAATCTCTCGAAGAACGTCTGGATATGCTGGAACGTCGCGTCGAGATCCTCGAGCAGTTGCCCGAACGCGTCACGGCGCTCGAGACGCAGATTGTTCAACTGCGCGACGAGATGCGCGCTGAGTTTTCTGCAGTACGTGTCGACGCGCGCGCCGGTGACGAGCACGTCGTCCAGACGCTGCGCGACGAGATCCGCGCGGGCGACGAGCGCGTCGTTCAGACACTGCGCGAAGAGATTCGCGCGTGCGAGGATCGCGTCGTCCGGACGTTGCGCGAAGAGATTCGAACGGGCGACGACGAGACGCGACGCTTCATGCGGATCCTGTACGAAGATCTGGTCGCTCGTATCGAGACTCTCGGAGGCCGCCACTGAAGGTCCGGGCATTTGCGTTACTGGCGATTGTCTGCGCTCTCTTGGTCGTCGTTGCCGGTGCGCAACGAGGATCCCGAAACACCGCACAGCCGCGGCGTGAGTCCGCCCCGCTCGCCGGCGTCCGACTCTGGTTCATGGATACCGGTGGGACCGGTGAACCTGTCGTGCTGCTGCATGCGAACACCGCCAACAGCGACATCTGGGAGCCGCAGCTTCCGGTATTCGCGGAAGCGGGCGACCGTGTGATCGCCTTCGACCGCCGCGGCTGGGGCCGCAGCCAAGCCGATCCCGCCACCGGTCCGCAGCCCGGACACGCGTCAGACGATCTCCACGCGCTCGCCGACCATCTCTCCCTGCGGCGATTCCACCTGGTGGCAGTCGCGGGCGGCGGGTTCGTCGCGCTCGACTACGCCGCCTGGCATCCCGAGCGACTGTCGAGTCTCGTCGTGGGCGCAAGCACAGGATCGGTGAGCGACAAGGAGATCCAGGACATCATCGCGAGAATCGAGATCCCCGGCATTCGGGCGCTCCCGGGGCATTACCGTGAGGTGGGCGCATCGTACCGCGGCACCAACCCTGAAGGCACCGCGCGGTGGCTCGCCATTGAAGAGCGCGCGCGACAACGCGAGGCGCCAACGCAGCCGCTGCGGTCGCCCAACACGTTCGCGAAACTGGCCACCATTACCACGCGCACGTTGGTCGTCGCGGCCGACGCCGATCTCCTCGCGCCGCCGGGGGCTCATGAAGATCTGGGCGCGTCACGTCAAAGGCGCGCGATGGGCATCCGTTCCGGACGCCGGCCACGCCGTCGCCTGGGAACAGCCCGCGATCTTCAACGACATCGTCCTGAAGTTTCTCAAGCAGGAAGGTTCGTTTCCGGGCGTGCCGCAGTAAGATGACGGCCTCCGTCCCGGAGGACGCCATGACTGGTACTTCGCACGCGCGCGCCAAGACGCGCCTCTACAGCGTTCTGGCGGCCATCATCGCCGCCCTGCTGCAACCGGCTGCGGCGCGCGCCGACGAGATCAAGGTGTTGTCCTCGGTCGGCATCAAGGCTGTGGTCGACGATCTCGCTCCTCAGTTCGAGAAAGCGACGAAACACAGGGTCCGTGCAGTGTTCGATCTGGCCAGCGCCCTGAAGACACGGATCGAAAGCGGCGAACCGTTCGACGTCGCGATCCTAACGCCGCCGCTTCTGGATGACCTGATCGCCAAGGGGCTCGTGGTGCCGGCGTCCCGCTCCTCCGTCGCCCGCGTCGGTCTGGGCCTGATGATCAAGGCGGGGGCGCGCAAGCCCGACGTCAGCTCCACCGACGCGTTCAAGCGGACGCTGCTCGACGCCCGGTCGATCACCTACGCATCGGCCGGCGCCAGCGGCATCGCGTTTCTGGCGATCGCCGACAAACTGGCGATCGCGCCGCAGATCAAAGCGAAGGCCAAGCCGGCTGCGTCAGGCGAAGAGGTCAATGCCAACATCGTCAGCGGCGCGGCCGATCTCGCCGTGCTGCCGGTGAGCGAGATTCTACCGGTCAAGGGCGCCGAGCTCGGCGGCGTATTCCCTCCCGAGGTGCAGACCTACGTGGTCATGGCGGCGGGAACGAGCGCGAAGACGCGAGGAAGCGCCGCGAAGGACTTCCTGACGTTTCTGATGTCGCCGGCCAACAACGCGGTGATCAAGACCAAGGGAATGGAACGCCTGCCATGAGGCAGCTCACACCGTTCGTGTCAGAGTTCAGCGCGTTCGGCGTAGGCCGGGTCCTGTCTGTCGGACCCGGCGGAACCTGCGGCAGGGTCGGCAAGGCAAGACCCGCCCCGCGCATGAAGGAGACGTCATCATGAACTGGATAACGTCCGCAATCATCGCCGCTGGCAGCGTGGTGTCTCTTTCGACGCACGCCGCAGCCGCGACGTGTGATTCTTTGACCTCGGTCTCGATCCCCGAGGTGACGGTCACGAGCGCGGAGAGCGTTCCGGCCGGGCCGTTCATGCCACCAGCCGCGGGAGGCGGCGCAGCCTCACAGGCTGCGCCGCCGATCCCGGCGCACTGCCGCGTGAAGATGGTTCTGAAGCCGTCGAGCGATTCGCATATCAACGCCGAGCTGTGGCTGCCGGCGGCGGCTGGGACCGCAACGTCCTCGTCGT
>Ga0073934_10012140_pt1 | contig 10230 bp, 6 predicted proteins | sample LarsenN4metaG_FD_76834 | JGI IMG/M metagenome (GOLD analysis project Ga0073934, IMG submission 76834) | Hot spring sediment bacterial and archeal communities from British Columbia, Canada, to study Microbial Dark Matter (Phase II) - Larsen... ... | reverse complement strand
GACCGCGTCGCCCGCGAAGGCGTGCGTTTCACTGACTGCCACTCCCCCTCCTCCGTCTGCACCCCCACCCGCTACGGCATCCTCACCGGACGCTACTGCTGGCGCACGCGCCTCAAATCCGGCGTCCTCCAGGGCTACCACCGCGCCCTCATCGAACCCGGCCGCGCCACCGTCGCCTCCATGCTCAAATCCGCCGGCTACCACACCGCCGCCATCGGCAAATGGCACCTCGGCTTCGGCTCCACCGAACCCGTCGACTATTCCAAACCCTTCGACATCTCCCCCAACTCCCACGGCTTCGACTATTACTACGGCATCCCCGCCTCGCTCGACTTCGAGCCCTACTGCTACGTCGAAAACAACCGCGCCGTCGAGCCGCCCACCGCCTTCACCCCCGGCCTCAACGTCCCCCGAGGCGTCTTCTGGCGGCAAGGCAAAGTTGCCCCGTCGTTTGTCTTTGAAGACGTCCTCCCCACCCTCGCCAAAAAGGCCACCACCTACATCGCCGAACGCGCCCGCGAACCCCAGAAGCCGTTCTTCTTATACCTGCCACTTACCGGCCCACATACTCCCTGGCTCCCCACCCGTAAGTTCGAAGGTAAATCCAATGCCGGCATCTACGGCGATTTCGTCGCCATGGTCGACGACGTCATCGGTCAGGTCACCGAGGCCCTCCGCCAGCACGGCCTCGAAAACAACACCCTCCTCATCCTCACCAGCGACAACGGCGCCCACTGGACCCCCGAAGACCGCGCCCGCTACCCCCACCGCGCCAACGCCTGGTGGCGCGGTCAAAAGGCCGACATCCACGACGCCGGCCACCGCATCCCCTTCCTCGCCCGCTGGCCCGGCCGCATCGCCCCCGGCACCGTCTCCGGCCAACTCACCTGTCTCACTGACTTATTCGCCACCGCCGCCGAAATCAATGGCATCGCCCTCAAGGAAAACGAAGCCGAAGACAGCTTCTCTTTCTTGGCCGCCGCCACCGGAGCACCGGCCAAATCACCCGCCCGCGCCTCCATCGTCCACCACTCCGCCCAAGGCATGTTCGCCATCCGCCGCGGAGAATGGAAGCTCGCCGAATCCCTCGGCTCCGGCGGCTTCACCGCCCCGGCGAAGGAATCACCCGCCCCAGGCGGCCCCACCGGCCAGCTCTACAACGTAATGGCCGACCCCGCCGAGTCAGACAACCTCTACCTCCGCAACCCCGCCAAGGTCGCCGAACTCACTGCAGAATTGAACACCATCCGCACCAAAGGCCGCAGCCGGGGCTAATCGCGCGCGAAGCCCCAGCCGCGCCGCAACCACCCTACTGCGGTTGCGCCTTCATGAACGCAAAGAAGAACACCGCCAGCGCCAGGCTCACCAGCACATTCAGCCCCGCCCGGATCAGCACCTTGATCCCGGTGAAGAAACCGTAGTACCCGGTCACCAGCGACCACATCACGCCCAGCAAATCGAAGCCCAAAAGGACCGTCCACACCGCCGTCGCCGCCAGCGCAATCATCGAAGCAGTCTTGAGATTCATCGCTAGAGTATGACCGCCCCACGCTCCTCACGCAACCCTCAACCCAACTCTCACCGCATCAGCGGCCTCCGCAACTCCTCCAGCGCCTTCTCCCCCATCGCAAAAAACTCACGCTCCCGCTCCGCGCTCCCCCACTTCATCCCCGCCTCGCGGTAGCGCTGCAACTCCTTCGCCCAACGTTCCGCAATCTCATACCGCGCCCCATACTCAAACACAGCCCCGCTCGGATACACCGCATTCGTGTGCCCCCAAGCCTCCGGCTCGCCCTCCTCCGCCTTCCCTTTCACCCGCGCCGCATACCAACCGCCCCGCTCCCACTTGACGCTCGCCGTCAACCGCTTCGTCACCCCATCCCCCTTCGCCGCCGCCACCACCACACCATTGCCGACAATCTCCAACTTCTCCAACGGCCGGAAAAACGTCCCCACCGCCTTCACCTCCGTGCCCTCGACACTCACCTCCACCAGCGGACCATTCGTCACCACCACATCCCCGCTCCGCACCCCCTCCGCCCAAGCGCCAAACACATCCCCCGCATCCGCCGCCCCCGCCCGCTTCTTCACCAACGCCCGCTCCGGCCCCAGCAACGGCAGCCGCCGCGGATACTTCCCACCCAGCCTCTGCAAATACACCGGAAAATCGCTCCCCGCCACACCCGTCACCCGGAACCCCGCGTTCCACAACTCATACCAAGGCTCCATCGTCAACACCCCAAACTGAAACACCTCCGCCAGCCGCACATGCCCCAGCGCCAGGTCCATATAGAACGTCGACTTCACCGGCACCTCCCGGAAATGCGCATACCCCGTCAACGCTCCCGCCTTCCGCGCCACATCGAACAGCAGCGAGTGAAACGGATAATCCTCCGGCGTGTTGGCCAACTCCTCCCCCGTGCTCATCGGCCTCACCAGCCTCTCTCCGCCCAGCATCAACACATGTCCAAACGCCTGGTTCCGCGTCTCCTGCCCGCTCCGGATCACATACCCCCTCCCCCTATACTCACCCGCCTTCCCGAACGCATACTGCGGCGCTGCGTCGCTCTTCCGCTGCAACGCCAAAAAGTTCCCCACATTCAGATCCTCCGCATCCAGCCACGCCAGAAACACCGGATTCTCCCGCTCCGTCCGCGTCAAGTGGATATGGTCGTCCGCCGAAATCCAATCCTCCGCCCGCGCCCACTGCTGCAACGGCAGCATCACCCGCGCCGTCCCCCCCGCCTTCACTGCAAACTCCACCGTCACCGGCTCATAGAAGTACCCGCGATACGCCTCCATCGCATACTTCCCCGGCGGCAAATGAAAATTCGCCCGCCCCTTCAGCAGGAAGTAATGGCTCAGGTCGTTCGCGATGACCTCCAGCACTTCCGGATCCGCCCCCTCCAGCCACAACCGGTCGCGATAATACGTATCGCTCTTCACCGGCAACAGCGCCTCCACCGGCTGCACGCGAAACGGCTGCCCGTTCTTCAGCACATACACCCGCGCCGCCAGCCCCGGCTCGGTCCTCACCTCCACCCGCCCCGACGCCTCCGGCGGCGCCTGGCTCTTCACCAACGCCGCCGCCAGCAACATCCCAAATCCCGCCACCGCCCTCATTCGCTTGCTCGTCATCACGCCCGCGATTATACGCGCTAGAATCCTCGCACTCGGAACCTACGTGATATATACTCCCCCCAAAGGGAGGCTAAGGAATGTTCACTCGCTCACACTTCACCCGCGCTCTCGCGTCCATCGCCGTCGTCCTCTTCGCCACTCCTCTCCTCGCCCAACAAGACATGGGCGTCATCACCGGCATCGTCCTCGACTCCACCGGCGCGGCCATCCCCAACGCCCGCGTCACCGTCACCAACACCGAAACCAACGAGGTCCGCGCTGTCGACACGTCCGCCTCGGGCACCTACACCGTCGGCCCCCTCCGCATCGGCCAATACCAGGTCGCCGTCGAACGCGATGGCTTCAAGCGCGCTGTCGTCACCGGCCTCCGCGTTTCCGCCCAGGACCGCGTCCGCGCCGACGTCGAACTCACCGTCGGCCAGATCGCCGAAAGCGTCTCCGTCTCCGCCGAAGCTCCCCTCCTCCGCGCCGAAACAAGTTCTCTCGATCACGTCGTCGGCCAAAAGGAGATGCGCGAACTCCCCTTGAACGGCCGCAACTTCCAGCAACTTGCCTGGCTCACCTCCGGCGTCATCCCCTCCACCCGCTCCCGCGACCGCGAATCCGGCTTCAACGCCCACGGCCAGCCCATGACGCAGAACTCCTTCATCATCGACGGCATCGACAACAACAACAACGTCATGGGCATGCAGGACCGCAAAATGCAAGTCGTCGCCCCCTCCCTCGACGCCGTCGCCGAGTTTAAGGTCCAAACCTCCAATTACTCCGCCGAATTCGGCCGCAACTCCGGCGCCGTCATGATCGTCTCCATCAAGTCCGGCACCAACGCCTTCCGAGGCACGGCCTACAACTACCTCCGCAACGACGCCACCGACGCCCGCGACGCCTTCACCTACGTCGACCGCACCGGCGACGGCCGCGCCGACCCCGAAGTCCTCAAACAAAACCAGTTCGGCGCCACCTTCGGCGGCCCCATCATCCGCGACCGCACCTTCTTCTTCGGCTCCTATGAAGGCCGCCGCGAACGCCGCTCCCAAACCGATACCGCCATCGTCCCCACCAACGACCAGCGCAACGGCATCTTCGACCCCTCACTCGTCCTCCTCCGCGATCCCCTCGCCAACGCCAACTTCCCCGGCAACGCCATCCCCCGCTCCCGCATCGACCCCACCGCCGCCAAACTCACCGAACTCTGGCCCCAACCCAACTTCTCCGGCTTCGGCACCCGCCAGAACTTCGTCCGCAATCCGCCCTGGAATACCACCCGCGATCAATATGACTTCCGCATCGATCACAACCTCACCGAAAACGACAAAATCTTCGGACGCTTCAGTCTGAATCGCTTCGACAACCTCCGCGACTCCGTCTTCGAAGCCCCCGCCCGCGGCGGCCAGAACAACGACCGCGCCTTCGACGACAACGACGCCCGCTCAGCCGCCTTCTCCTACACCAAAATCCTCCGCCCCACCCTCATCAACGAGTTCCGCTATGGCTTCATCCGCCAGAAAGTCGACAAGCGCGAACTCTCCACCACCGTCGCCAGCGAACTCAACGCCAAGTACGGCATCAACGGCATCCCGCCCAGCGACCGCCTCTTCGGCCTCCCCAATTTCGTCCTCGGCGGCGCCCTCAACTTCACCGGCCTCGGCGAACCCGGCTCCATGCCGAACTTCAAAATCCACCAGGTCCACCAATACCTCAACAACCTCTCCTGGAACCGCGGCAACCACAACTTCAAGTTCGGCGCCGACCTCCGCTGGAACCGCTCCGACATCTTCGGCGGCGCCACCGGCCACGGCAATCTCAACTTCAACGGCAACTACACCCGGATCAGCTTCGGCGACTTCCTCCTCGGCTGGCCCAACACCGCCGCCCTCACCTCCTTCCTCCAGGGCGCCATGCGCTTCCAGAACTACATGTTCTACGCCCTCGACGATTGGAAGCTCACCCCACGCCTCACCCTCAACCTCGGCGTCCGCTACGAGCTCACAACCCCCTGGATGGAGAAATACAACAACATCAACCGCCTCGAACTCGGCGCTGGCCCCGACTTCGGCAACATCGTCTACGCCGACGCCGGTGGCTGCTCCTCCTGGTCCTGCCGCGGCCTCGTCAATACCGACACCAACAACTGGGCCCCCCGCATCGGCCTCGCTTATCAACTCACCGGCAAAACCATCCTCCGCCTCTCCAGCGGCATGTTCTATGGCGGCCAAGGCTCCCTCGGCGCAGACGGCCGCGGCATCAACAACTGGCCCTACAACCGCTCCGTCACCGCCCAATCCACGCCCACCCGCCCCGCCATCTTCCTGAGCGAAGGCTACCCAGCCGGCTTCCTCGGCACCACCGCAACCCCGCCCCAAAACCTCAACTGGAACGTCTGGGACACCGGCTACAAAGCCCCCACCATCTACCAGTGGAACGCCGCCATCCAACGCGAGATCTTCCCCAACCTCGCCCTCACCGTCGCCTACGTCGGCTCCAGTTCCAACTACCTCCTCGATAACTACAACTGGAACGGCTCCTACATCGGCCCCCCCGCCACCGAACGCCAGCGCCGCAAAATCCCCACCTGGAACAACATCAGCTTCTACTCCCCCTTCGGCCAGTCCAACTACCACGGCCTCGATGTGCAACTCGAACGCCGCTATGCCTCCGGCCTCTACTTCTCCGCCGCCTACACCTGGTCCCACTCCATCGACAACATCCCCGAACAGTTCGGCCCCGGCGGCGGCGGCCTCATGGACTTCACCAACATCGACCTCAACCGCGGCAACTCCAACTTCGACGTCCGCCACCGCTTCATCGGCTCCACCGCTTACGAGCTCCCCATCGGCAAAGGCAAACGCTGGATGAACCGCGGCGGCATCCTCAACGGCATCTTCGGAGGCTGGGAACTTTCCAACCTCCTCTCCATGCAAACCGGCAACTACTTCACCGTCACCGTCCCAAACGCCCTCAATCGCCTCGGCGCCTCCGGCATCGGCAACTGGTGGCCCGACCGCATCCGCGACCCCCGCCTCTCCGAACGCACCTCCAACCGCTGGTTCGATACCTCGGCCTTCGCCCTCCCCCGCACCCCAGAGGGCGCCTGGTATCTGGGCAACGCCGGCCGCGCCATCCTCAATGAGGACGGCCTCTTCAACCTCGACCTCGGCTTGAAAAAGTCCTTCCCCATCGGCGAATCCCGCCGCATCCAGGTCCGCTGGGAGACCTTCAACCTCACCAACACCCCCACTCTCGGCACCCCCGACACCAACATCGAAAGCCCCGACTTCGGCAAGGTCCGCGCCACCACCTCCATCCCGCGCCAGATGCAGTTTGCTCTGCGCTTGGAATTCTGACCCGCCTCAGCCCCGCGCCGCGCCGGTCCCTCACCACGGGGGACCGGGCCGCCCCGGCCCTACCGCTCACGCTCCCCCGCACACCCCCATCCCCGTCGCTCTCTCATTCAACCACCCCGCAAACCCGCACGTGTGCCACTGCACCCCCTCCCCAAACACACTCTGATACCGCTGCCCCACCTCGTGCTCGGTCACCTTCCGGTTCTGCCCGTCATACTCCACCACCGTGATCTCCTGCGCCGCTAAGTGCTCCAGCCCCCGCTTCAGCAGATACACCACCTCCACATCGTCCGCCGGCATGCTGTAACCCACAAACACCACCGACGTCGCCGACCGCAACACCTCCTCCGCCTTGTACCAGACCTGCGCGATATGCGGATTCCGGTAATCCTTCTTCTGCGTCGGCGTGATCATCACCGGCCGCACAAACGTCCCGCAATTCCGGCACGGGCTCCCATGGCACGTATACCGCGCATCCAAATCATTCGCCGCCCCGCCCTCTGTCATGTACAACTGCTCCAGGGCTTTTGAAAATCCCCACCCCGCCCGCGACACCGCCACATCCAACCGGTTGCAGTTCGGACAATACAGCCAGTTCAACGAACCATGCAGCTTCAGCAGCATCCCCCACTTCGCCCACTGCCGGTACGTCTCCGTCTGAATATCGCAGCCGTAATCGGGAAACTTGTCCTGGCCGCGCCGCGCCAGCACATTGTCGGCAATGATGTCGTAGTTCAACGAAATCACCCGCGGCTCCACCCCCGGCGCGAACAACACGTCCAACGCCCGGTCATGAACATCCGGCATCGCCCCCCGCAGCTTAAACTCCAACACCGCGAAGATCGTGTACTCCAGCGCCGCCCGCACCTCCCGCAACCACGCCACCGGAAACTGCGCATGCAACGGCTGCCCCCGGTCAATCGCCGCATCCACCAGGCTCATCAGCAATGGCAACCCCGGATACGACCACTTCCCCCGCATCCCCCGCGCCGGCATCCGGAACACCGCCTGCAAAAACTCGTCCAGCAAATACAAGTAGTCTTCCCGCTCAATGATCGCGTGCGACTGATCCGCCTCCCACAAAATCTCGTTCGTCAACGGCCCCGCGCACGCCTTCGTCGCCCCCGCTCCCAACACCAGCACCGGTCCCGCGTCCATGCCCATAGCGCCTCCGATCATCCCTCCCCCGGCCCGCACAGCGCAAGCCTCATCATGCAACCTCCCATCCGTTACATAATGTAAGGTCCACAGGAGGTCACTTTGCCCAGACGCAAACTCACCCGGCGCCAGATCCTCCATGCGCCGCTCATCATCCCCGCCACCGCCCTCGGCCTGAACGGAGCCACTCCGCCCAGTGACCGCGTCACCCTCGGCGGCCTCGGCATCGGCAGCCGCGGCACCAGCGTCCTCCGGTCGTTCCTCATCCAGAAGGACGTCCAGTTCCTCGCCATCTGCGACGTCCGCAACTCGCAGCGCGAGGCCATCAAGAGCATGGCGGATAAAACGTACGGAAACTCCGATTGCGCCATGTACTCCGACCAGGAGGAACTCTGGGCCCGCAAGGACATCGACTCCGTCCTCATCGCCACCGGCGACCGCTGGCACACCCTGCTCGCCACCATGACCGCCAAGCACGGCAAAGACGTCTACTGCGAAAAACCCTGCTCCATGACCATCGCCGAGTCCCGCTACCTCGCCGACACCTTCCAGCGCCTCGGCCGCATCTACCAGGCCGGCACCCAGCGCCGCAACGGCACCAATTTCAACAACGCCTTCAACCTCGCCCGCTCCGGCAAACTCGGCAAAATCACCACCCTCCACGCCGAAGTCGGCCCCGGCGACCGCTGGCCCCCCATCACCACCCACGCCTGGATGCCCGCCGAAGAAGAACCCGCCAAACAGGTCGTCGATTGGGACCGCTGGCTCGGCCCCGCCCCCTGGCGCCCCTACAACTCCGCCTACATCCAAGGCAAATGGCGCGGCTATTACGACTTCCACGGCGGCGGCATCCTCGAATGGGGCTCCCACACCGTCGACCTCTGCCACTGGGCCGGCGGCCTCGATGAAACCGCACCCATCGAGTTCGAACCCATCGGCATGAACCAGGACACCCCCTACACCATCAACTGCAAATACGCAAACGGCCTCAAACTCGTCATGCGCGATAAAGGCTTCCTCGGCCTCGGCAGTTGCGCCTTCCGCATCGAAGGCGATCAAGGCTGGGTCGAAACCGCCGACTCCGGCGCCGTCGCCACCTCCGACAATCTAAAGTCGGAAATCCTCTCCGTCCCCCGCGAAGAAGCCTCGCTCTCCACCACCTACCACGTCCGCGACTTCCTCGATTGCGTCAAGACCCGCAAACAACCCAAGTCCAACGCACTCGCCGCCGCCCAGGCCCACATCGCCTGCCACGCCGCCTACATCGCCTTCCAACTCGGCCGCAAGCTCACCTTCGACCCCGCCCGCGATCTCTTCCTCAACGACGACCAAGCCAACCGCATGCGCTCCCGCGCCATGCGCGCCCCCTGGAGGCTGGCATGAACTTCCGACAAATTACTCTGAATATCGCCCGGGCCGCCGCCTTCGCTCTTCTCGCCGCCGCCCCGCTCCTCACCCCCGCCCCGCTCCTCGCCCAAGGCCAAAAAGCCCCCGCCATGAGCGACCCCAAATACGGCGACGCCGCCGCCATCCGCGCCCTCCCCGCCGCCAAACTCAACGCCCTCCTCGCCGACCCCCAGGCCACCCCCTACGCCAAGGCCAAGGCCTGCGTCCGCCTCTCCGTCATCGGCGACGCCTCCTCGGTCGCCGCCATCGCCCCGCTGCTCGAAGACGACAAGCTCTCCGTATACGCCCGCACCGCCCTCGAGCAGATCCCCGGCGACGCCGCCACCCAAGCCTTGATCGCCGCCCTTCCCAAACTCAGCGGCAACAACCTCGTCGGCGCCATCAACTCCCTCGGCGTCCGCCACGACCCCAAGGCCGTCGACGCCCTCTCCAAGCTCGTCAACGCCCACAACCCCGAAACCGCCAAGGCCGCCTCATTGGCCCTGGCCCTCATCCGCCGCCCGCTGTAACCGCGCACTCACGCCAGGGTGGCCCGCGCCGCCCTGGCTTCCCTCACCCCGGCGACACCCCTGCACCTCGCGTGCCGAACCCCCTCCCCTCTTCGCCTTTTCTCACCAGAAGAATGTTCCCATCCCGCCCGCGCCTCGCTCGAAAAAATTTACAGCCGCGAAACTAAATTCCTCCCCTTACCAGCACCTTAGAAAGCCCCGTAATACCTACCGCACCGATTCCGCCCCTCCCCGCCTATACTGCCGCCAGAACCTGACACTCGGAGGTGTTATGTACAAAGTCTGGCTCACAACGATCCTTGCGGCCGTCGCGTCGCCCCTAGTGCACGCGACCATCGTCTTTGAAGCGGAAGGCGAACTCGGCGGCACGGGCCTCGGCTCTGTCGCCACCGTCCTCACCCAGGCCAGCCCGGCCTCGGATTCCGACTCATCCGGCTGCGTCTTCTGGGACGGTTCCGCCACGCAAACCGGCTCCGCCAACTGCCCCGCCGGTTCCACCTTTGGCGGTGACGAGCAGGCCATCAACGCCACCCACACCATCGGCTCCCTCGGCCTCCTCGACTTCACCTATTTCCGCATCGCCTACAACTCCAACGAGCCCCAGAACCTCGACGGAGTCTCGCTGGAGGAACTCGCCTTCTTCATCCAGGCGCCCGACGGCTCGCTCCTCT
>Ga0073934_10012139_pt1 | contig 10230 bp, 11 predicted proteins | sample LarsenN4metaG_FD_76834 | JGI IMG/M metagenome (GOLD analysis project Ga0073934, IMG submission 76834) | Hot spring sediment bacterial and archeal communities from British Columbia, Canada, to study Microbial Dark Matter (Phase II) - Larsen... ... | reverse complement strand
CGGCATCGGCCATCACTTCGAAGGAGGCGTCGGGGGCGATCACCCGCAGTATGCCGCGGCGATCCCGATACACTCCCGACGGAAGGCCGCGCCGCACCAGGGTACGCAGCGCCGCTTCGAGCCAGTCCACGCAGATCAGGGCGGTGTAAGGATCATTCATTGCGGGCGAGAGGGCACGCACCGCGATCTGGGCCAGTTGGTGCACCGAGTATTCGGGGTCCTGGGTCGGCGTGCGCTGGCCGCCGATGAGAAGTTGCCCTGCAATGCGCGCGCCGAGTCGCGCCCGTTCCGCCTCCGACCCGCCCGCGGCTTGTCCGATAACGGTGCCCTGGGTGATGAAGTCGCCGGCGCGCACCGTGAGCTGCACCAGGAGTCCGTGCTTCCCGGCCAGACGCAACAAGCGATCCCACTCAATGGCCTGCAGGTAGCCGGTGGCGGTGGCGCAGATGTTCCAGGCACGCGCCTCGAAGTCAGGAGGCAGCTCCCGGGGCGGCTGCGGCGCATCGGCGGGAGGAAAGACCGCCTCCACGGCGTGGATCAATTCGCAACCGACCCGCGCCGTGAGCCGCTCCGCCCTGAGCGACTGGGTGATGTCGTGGATGAAGAGGATGAAAGCGGCAAGGCTCGCGATGGCGAATAGCAGGCTCGCGTTCACCGACAGCAGCGGGACCTCGCCCTCGGTGCGCACGCTGCCGAGCACGAAGAGGCAATAGATGAAGGTGCCGAGAAAGGTTCCGAGCACCACCTGGCTCACCCGGTCGCGCAGATAGCTGGCGAGCAGCAGTGAGCCGAACTGCGACGCTGCGAGCGCGAGTGCCACCACGGTGATGGAAAAGGCGACCCCGCCCACGGTGACCACGCCGGTGGCGATGGTGGCGAGCAGGACGCGGGCGTCTTCCGGATGGTTGCCGACGAGCCAGGGGATGCGGGTTCCGGGGTCGGCGGCCCGATCGACGGCGATCAAGGCGGCAGCGAGAGCTACGGCGAGCAGGCCCATCACCGCGGGCACGAACCAGAGGCTCGCGTGCAGCACCTCCCAGCTGTTGCGCAGGCGATCGCCCATGCACAACTAGTAGCTTTCCCTGGAGCGGCTGTCGCGTGTTTTGGTGGAGGGGAGTGGCGGAGGCGTGTGACTCAGGCGACGGGGCGGGCCACGGCCCGGGCCAGGGCGAGGCGCTCTTCAATAAGCCCCTCGTAGATGCGGCGCGCAATCTGGTTGTCGGGGTCGGTGTCGGCGGGGATTCGCTGGAGCATCGCCTTGAACTCGGCGATGTCGGAATCGATTTCATCGGGGGTCATAAGGTAGTGCCGTCCCTGGCTGTTGTTCCCTGTGGGCGTACGATGCTCCGAAGAAGCCACCCGCGTCTGTAGGAAAATTCGGATTTCCGTGTGGGGCGGCGTCGCTATTTTCCCTCTTCAGCCCCGCGGGTCTGTGGCGGCCGGAGTAGCGATGCGACCTGCGTCTACCTCGCGATTTGCGCCACAGCAGATAACAGGGGCCGGGAAAGTGGTAGATTACCTCGCCTAACCGGCCTGGCCGAGGCCCAACCGGATACCGCAACCGCTTGATGAACGCCCACATTTCCCTGCCGCGCGGTGCGCGCTGGCTGCTGTCCCTCCTGTTCCTGCTGCTGGCGACCGGGGTGGCGGCGCGAACCCCCGAGCCCCTGAGCGGCCAATACAAGGCCGCCATGGTCTACGACTACCAGAGCAACGAAGTGCTCTATCAGGAGCATGTCCACGAACGGATGGATCCGGCTTCCCTGGTGAAAATGATGGTGGTGCTGCTCACCATGGAGAGTGTGGAGCGGGGCGAACACAAGCTGAGCGAGCCGGTAAAGGTATCCGCCAAGGCGAGCAAGATCGGCGGCCACCAGGTTTATCTCAAGCACGGCGAGGTCTTTGCGCTCCAGGATCTGCTGCGTGCGGTGGTCATGGCCTCCGCCAACGACGCCTCTTTCGCCGTGGCCGAGCACGTGGGCGGCTCCCAGGAGAAGTTCGTGCAGCTCATGAATGGGCGGGCCCGGGAACTGGGCATGAACGACACCCGTTTTGCCAATGCCCACGGTCTGCCCCCCGATCGGCGTCGCGGTCAGCAGGCCAACTACACCAGCGCCTACGACCTGGCACTCCTGGCGCGGGAACTGATGAAGTATCCACAGGTGCGAAAGTGGGCCGCCACGCGCACCGCCAACTTCCGCAATGGCAAGTTGCTCCTGGTCAACACGAACCGCCGTTTCCTCCAGAGTTTCAAGGGGGCCGACGGTTTCAAGACCGGCTATCACCCGCGGGGCGCCGGCTTCTCGCTGGTGGCCACGGCTGAGCGGGAGGGGCGCCGGCTGGTGGCCGTGGTGCTGGGGGCAAAGAACTCGCGCAGCCGGTTACAGGCGGCGAGCCAACTCCTGGAGATGGGTTTTGCCGGAAAACTGGAGCGGCGTACCGACGCCAAGCCGGTGCTCCTTGAAGCGCCACTGGTCCTGGGTGCCACCGGGCCGGCCATCGCCCCCACCGCCAACGCCGCCTTTCAGTAGCACGGCGCACCCGCTGCGGGGCGCAGCGGGGCGCGGCAGGATTCAGTGACGACGCTCCTCGTCTTCGTCCTCATCATCCATATCTTCGTCTTCGTCGTCCTCGTACTCGTAATCGTCTTCATCGTCCTCCTCTTCGTCCTCTTCGTCCTCTTCCTCGGCGACCATCGCCTCGAACAAGGTGTCGACCACTTCGTGGAAGTAGGAGCCGTGGTCGTTGACGAGCAACTGGTCGCGGTGGGCCTCGTTGGAGAAGGCGACGAACGGCTGCATCCGCTCGCCGTTGACTTCCATGGGGGTGGTGCCGTCGATAACGGCGCTCACCGCCGCGCCGATCCGTGCCGTGAGGTCGTGCACCTCGTCATGGTCGAGGTCGGCCGCGTCGAGCTCATCCTTGATGGCGAGCAGCAGATCGCGCAGCAGCCGGGTGTGCAGTTGGTCATATTTGGCGTCGTCTCGTGTGATGGCCATGGTTACCCCGCGGAGGTGAATCGAATGAAGCGCACGAAGATAATCACGCTACCGCACGAATGCAATGCGCTTCCCCGCGGGGAGACTCCTGCGCCACACTAGATTTCCAAACCGTCCGGAGCAGACCATGCGTCGCGCCCTTGCACTTATTCTCCTGCTGCTGCCGCTCGTGGCCGCGGCGCAATCAAGCGTCTGGCAGGTGGAGACGCCCCGCGGCGCGCTCTACCTGGCAGGCTCGATCCACGTGCTGCGCCAGTCCGACTACCCGTTGCCGCCGGAGTTCGAGGCGGCCTGGCGCGGCAGCGAGGTGCTGGTGCTGGAAATGGACCTGGCCACGGCCACGGACGCCGCGGCGCAGCAGATGCTCCTGAGCCGCGGGCTCTACGGCGGCAAGGAGACCATTCGCGAGCACCTCTCACCGGAGGTCTACGCCAGGCTCGCGGACTACTGCCGCAAGCGGCAGGTGCCCCTTGCCACCCTGGAGCGGTTCCGGCCCTGGATGCTGGTGATGACCCTGACCATGGCCGAGATGCAGGCGGAGGGTTTCGAACCCGATGCCGGCGTGGATGCCCACTTCTATGCGCGTGCCCGGCAGGAGGGCAGGGCGGTGCATGGACTCGAGACCCTGGCCGACCAGGTGGAGGCCCTGGCAGGCTTCGACCAGCAGGGCGATCCCCTGGTCGCCAACTTTCTGGAAGAGAGCGCCGCACTGCCGGAGCTGATGGCCGACATGGTAGGGGCCTGGCGCACGGGAGACAGCGAGCAGCTCGCCGAGCTTGTGGCGCGGGACATGCGGGAGGGCTACCCGTCGCTCTATGATGCGCTGCTGGTCAAGCGCAACCGGCGCTGGCTCCCCGTGCTCGATGAGTGGGCCCGCTCCGGCAAGCGGGTGATGGTGGTCGTCGGTTCCGCTCATCTGGTGGGCGAGGAGGGGCTTGTGGCCATGCTGCGGCAGCGCGGCTACCGCGTGGTGCCGCTGGCCCTGGGTGCGCCCTAGCGCTCTTTCGGACGCCGGTTTCCTAAACTGGTCCTTACCACCACCGCTATGGGCGACATGGACAGGGAGCTCTCACCGGCGTCGCTGCGGCGCCACTGCCACGGGATGTTTGCGTCGGTGCTCCTTTTCTACAGCACGGTGAGCCTGTGGCGTGGTGACCTTTTCTCTTTCCCCGCGAACGCGGGCGCCCGTCTCATCGAGGAGTGGTTGCTTGTCTCGGCCGCCGGCTGTGCGGCCATGACGCTCCTCCTGCTGTGGGCGGGCGCCAGGCGGCGCCACGGGGAGTCGGCCCGTCTCCTCTTTCATGGTCTCGGTTGGACGCTGTTTCTTGCAGTCATGGCCCTCCAGGTGCGAACCCTGGGCGCATAAGGCCGCAAGCGGCGCTTTTGCCATCTGCTATAAGTGAAGCGGAGGGGGCAACCATGACGTTCAAGATCCAGAAAAGCGACGCGGAGTGGCTGGCACAGCTCACCCCCGAGCAATTTGCCGTATGCCGCCAAAAGGGAACGGAGCGTCCCTGGAGCGGTCAGTATTGCGGCAGCCAGGAGCCGGGCCACTACGATTGCGTCTGCTGCGGCGCTCCGCTGTTTCGCGCCCAGGAAAAATTCGAGTCCCACAGCGGCTGGCCGAGCTATACGTCACCGGTGGACGAGCGGGCCGTCGTCTGCGCCGAAGATCGCAGTCACGGGATGAGGCGCACGGAGGTGATGTGTGCCACCTGCGGCGCCCATCTGGGTCACGTTTTCGATGACGGCCCACCGCCCACAGGCAAACGCTACTGCATCAATTCCATCTGCCTCGTCCATCGGCGTTGAGCGGCTATTTGCCTTCTTTTTCCAGAACTTGATACGCTTGCGCAGCTAGCAATGCCGCCTCCTCCCGAGGGAACACCATGGCCACCGCCAACGGCCCCGAGCCGGACCTGAACTTCGACGAACTCTTCGCTGGCGAGCAGAGCGCGGCACCGGCCAAGGCGGCCGCCCCGGAAGAGAATCTCGATGAACTCGAGGCGTTTCTCGACGAGTTCGAGAAGAACCTCGATGACGAAGCCAAGCCCGCCCCGGCGGCACAGTCGCCCACTCCGGCTGCCGCGGCAACGTCGCCTACCGCTGCACCCGAGCCCGCCTTTGCCGAACCCGAAAAGGCCGAGGCGCTGGTCCAGGGACTGCTCAAGGAGGACGAACTCAACCTCGACGTGGAGGGCGATGCCGCACCGACCACGGGCGCCGCGCCGCCCGTCATCACCGCGGTGGCTTCACCCGCGCCCCGTCCCCAGGACGACGTGCCCGAATTTGAACCGCAGCCGGAACCCCTACCACCTCCGGCCTTCATCCACGCCGTGCCGGCCACGGGCAAGCCGGTGCCTGCGGCGGCTGCGGGGTTTAGTCGCATCGGTTTCATTCTTGCGTTGGTGCTGGGAGGCGTGGCGCTGCTTATCGCCATCGGCGCCGGCTGGATGGCGTGGAGTGCGGCCCATGCGGTGACCGAGATCGAGAATCGCGTCGCCGCGCCCACCGAGGACCCACGCATCGCGAAGATTGCGGGCGAGGTGACGGCGCTGCGCAAGCAGGTGGACGAGATGGCGAAGGTAGTGGGCCCTGTGAGCCAACTTGCCGAGAGCTACCCCCGCGATATGGCGCAGTTGCAGGAACGCGTGGCCAAGCTGGAACAACCACCGGCATCGCCGGTCGAGGCGGCACCGGCGCCGAACGCGGCGGTGCCCGTCGCCGCACCCAAAGAGGCGGCGCCGCAGCCCGTAGAGACGGCTCCGGCTGCAACGCCTGCGCCCGCATCACCACCTGCTCCCGCGGCAAAAGCGGCACCGGCGGCGAAACCCGCCCCCGCGCGCAAGTCCGCGGAAAAACCGGCCCCGGCGCTCAAGGGCAACTGGCTCGTCTATCTCTCTTCCACGGATGAGAAGCCGCGCGCACAGCGCGATCTGGAGAGGGCGCGCAAGGGCGGGCTCGCCGCCGTCGTCACCATGGCACGCATTTCGGGCAAGACCTGGTATCGCGTGACGGTGCCGGGGTTCGCCACGGCGGAGGAGGCGCGCGCCTTCGTCGCAGGACAAGCGAAGCAGGCAGGATTCGACGGCGCCTGGATTGGAAAGCGGTAATCAGCCCCAGTTCACGGTGCAATCGAGGTGGCTCCACACACGGGTCATTCCCGTGACGCCCTCCTCCAGCATGATTTCCATGGGCATGCCATTGAGCTGGCGGTTGCGGGTGTAGAGCCAGAACGCGGGCATGCGCGGATTCATGGGGAAGACCCGTTGCAGTGCCTGGTGAATACCAATCACATGACGGGCGCGTTCGATGAGTTGTTCGTTGTCCGGAAATGCACTGCCGCGCCGGAAGCCTGAAAGCTCTCGGGTATGAACGTCGGCCTCCATGCCGAGGAGTACCTTCTGGTACTCGGCATTGAGCTCCCAATCTTCAAAAATCGTCATCACCACGCGGGCGAGTTCGACCCGTTCCTGCTCATTCAGTTGATAGTCCACGAAGCCGCCTCGCGCTCAGGTTTGCTAACCATTATCGCGGCCGTCTTACCATCCGTCAAAACAGCGCTGGTGCGCTATACCCGGAATTTTTCAGTGGAAACGCGATCGTCGGTGGCAGAAACAGCAGCGCCTACTAATCTCACTGCGCTCGTTCCGGTAATTCCTTGTCGTCCCTCGCGCCGGCGGTCGAATGTGCACTCATCCTCAGGGGCTCGACCCCGCGCGCACACCTCGCCGCAGCGTAAACAGTGACCCGCCTCCCGGGTTGAGGTTGCCCAGGACGCTAAAATGCGCCAGCCTTTTTGCGTCCTCAAAATTGACCGGCACGGTACCCTCCTGAATAATCCCCCCACGCTTCGCGAGGATGGTTAATGACCACGACACTGAAGGACGCAACTGACTACGCAGCGTGGGTCGCCGGGCCCGCGGCCGCAGTCTATTTCGTGGCGCCCGAGTGTGGGGTCTGTGGAGTGCTGCGCCCGCGCATCGAGGAGCTGTTTGCCGCTGCCTTTCCGCGCCTGCCCCTCGCCGTGGTCAACGCGGGGACCACGCCTGACGGGGCAGCGCAGGCGGGCGTGTTCAATTTCCCCGCGCTGCTTGTCTTCTTCGAGGGCCGCGAATTTCTGCGCAAGGCCCGCTCCTTCAGCATTGGCGAGGTGCAAGCGGCGCTCGGACGCCCCTATGCGTTATGGCTGGAGGCGGCGACGTGAGGGCCGTGCGCTGCGGGGTTGTGTTGCTCCTGCTCCTCGCGTTTCCGGCGCTGGCGCAGGTGACCTGGCCCACCACCAAGCAGACGGTGGGCGAAGTAAGCGATTTGCTGCGCCTCATGGGGGCCATCGCACCCTCTTCCGGAGTGGACGGTGAGCCGGTCCACAGCGCCGGCGAATTGCTGCGCTTCTATCGCGAGCGCGACTACCGGCCGGCATGGATGGACACCAACGGCGTCTACCTCGAAACGGCGGACGTGGTGGAGCTGTTGCGCCGTGCGCCTATGGAAGGTTTGCCCGCCGATCGCTATCACGTCACCGGCATCGAGAACCGGCTCGCCCTCGCGGACGACGTGGTGCAACTCGCACAACTCGATCTGTTGCTTACGGATGCGTTTCTCACCTATGCGCGCGAGGTGCGCCTGGGCCGCGTCGCGCCGCGTGATGTCGACCCAAAGTGGCGCATCCAACGGCAGAAGTTCGACGCTGTGGCCGCCCTTGAGGCGGCGCTGGCGCAGCACACGGTGGTGGAGTCACTCGACGCCATGGCACCACCCCACGACGGCTACAAGCGTCTGCGTGTCGCCCTTGCGCGCTATCGTGCCGTGGAGCGGCGCGGCGGTTGGCCGGAGATCAAGGCGGGCAAGACGGCGCTCAAGGCCGGCGTACGCGACCCGCGCGTGCCGGCATTGCGCTGGCACATGGTGGCAACCGGCGATCTGCGCGACGATGAAGCCCGCGATGAGAACCTGTTCGACGATGACCTGGACAAGGCGGTGCGCCATTTTCAAGAGCGCCACGGCCTCGAAATCGACGGCGTTATCGGCGAGGGCACACGCAAGGCGATGAACACCCCGCTTGCGGAGCGCATCCGTCAGATCGAACTCAACATGGAGCGCTGGCGCTGGCTGCCACGGGATTTCCCGGCGCGCTACCTGATGGTGAACATGGCTGGCTACGAGCTGCAGATCGTGGAGAACGGACTGCCGATCCGCGAAATGCGGGTGGTAGTGGGGCGCGATCAGCGCCAGACCCCATCCATGCAGACGCGGGTGCATGCGCTCGTGATCAATCCCTACTGGTTCGTACCGGAGACGGTGCTGCGCGAGGATCTGTTACCGGCGTTGCAGAAGGACAAGGGGTTATTGAGCCGCCTCAACCTCAAGGTACTGAGCTCCATTAAGGGCAATGGCACCGAGGTCGATGCGGCCACCATCGACTGGAAGCGCTTCGATCCCAAGGCCCCCTTTCCCTACACCCTGCGCCAGGACCCCGGTCCCACCAATGCCCTGGGGCGGCTCAAGTTCCTGTTAGAGAACAGTCCGGCCATCTACCTTCACGATACCCCGGATACCGGCACTTTCGCGCGCCGCACCCGCGCCCTGAGCTCCGGTTGCATCCGTCTCGAAGAGCCGCTCGCGCTGGCGCAATACCTGCTCGGTGGCGACTGGGACCAGGCAAAGATCGAGGCCGTGATGGCCGAGGGCAAGCCGCAGCAGGTGGAATTGCCGGAACCGTTGCCCATCTTTCTGATCTATTGGACCGCCTGGGTCAACGAGCTCAACGAGCTGCACTTCCGCGAGGATGTCTACGGCCGCGACACGCGGCTCGCGGAGGCGGCCGGCGAGGGGAACGGTACGCGTTAGGCGGCGGGCTCCGTGGTTGAGGCTCTTCTTGCCGTCCGGCAGTTCAGGCGCCCGTGGCACCCGAGAACTGCTTGCGTGCATTGAGCACCTTCAGCAAATAGCGGCGCGTCTCGTCGCGCGGATGCTCGTCGCGGATCTTCTGGTAGACCTTGGAGGGAGGGAGGCCATTGATGATCTCCACCGCGCGCGCCCGATCGCTGGAGAAAAGCGTAAGTACGCTGCCTGCGCCGCCGTTGTAGGCGGCGATGGTGCAGTACTCGCGACTTACCGGGTCGGTGATCTTCCCGAGGAAGCGCTGGTCGATCATGTTGATGTAGGCGGTGCCCAGTTCGATGTTGTTCTCCGCCTCGAACAGGTACTCCTTGGTGGGGGTGTGGTCCTCGCCCTTTACGTACTTGTAGGCATCGCGCCCGCCGGTGCTCGGCACCAGTTGCATCAGGCCGTAAGCGGGCGCTGAACTCACGGCGTAGGGGTTGAAGGCGCTCTCGGTCTTCATCACCGCGTAGACCAGGCTGCGGCTAACGCCGAAGCGCTTCGCGTTCTTCTCGACCAGCGGCGCGTAGCGCTGCGCCTGGCGATTGCTGTAGTCGCTTACCATGCGGAAGCGCACGACGCGGGCCTGCTTCGCGCCCGCATCGGTCTGCACGGTTCGCACCTGCTTGCGTTCACGCACCAGATAGGTAGCGTATTCCTCGGCCCGGGTTGGGGTGTCGACGCTGCGCCCCTTGTGATCGGCCACCAGCCCCGCGAGATAGGGCGTGCCGCTCAATTCCACGCTTTTCGCCGAGTAGAGGTCCACGGCGCGCGGGTCATCGGGGGTGAGGAGGGTGGTGACGATGGCGTTGTGCAGGCTCTGGTCCGGTGCGTTCTCGTCCAGGGTCTCGACCGTGATCTCGCCGGTCTCGAACTGCACCATGGCGCGGCTTTTGTAGTTCTGGGTGTACTTCACGTAATTCTTGTTGCTGGGGACGACCACCTCGTTCTTGCCCCAGGTCTTCCCCACCTCACCGCGCAGCAGTGCCACCAGCTTGTCGAAGTTCTTCCGCGCCGTCTCGATGTCCCTGGCGAGGAGTTCCGGGTTGACGCCGTAGGCGGTGACCCGCCCCTGCGCCATGCTCTGCAACGCCTGCTGCGGATTGCGGCTGGTGGCCAGGTTGGCGGCCTGCTGGAGGGAGCAGCTCGCCAGCAGCCACGCTGCGGTGCAGACCACCGCCAACGCGGTGACCGGGGGGCGTATGATGGACAGATACATGGCGCGTAGCATAACCGCGCGGCCCCCACGGCAACATCGCCGCCTTCCATCCGGTGGAGCAGTCCATGGCGTTTCTCCCTTACGTGTTGTTGGGTTTTGCGGGAATCATGGTGGGACTTCAGGTTTGGG
>Ga0073934_10012138_pt1 | contig 10230 bp, 10 predicted proteins | sample LarsenN4metaG_FD_76834 | JGI IMG/M metagenome (GOLD analysis project Ga0073934, IMG submission 76834) | Hot spring sediment bacterial and archeal communities from British Columbia, Canada, to study Microbial Dark Matter (Phase II) - Larsen... ... | reverse complement strand
GATCCTCATCTCGTGAGGTTTCCTCCTGATCATAAATCGCCAGGATTTTATCCCATAGCCTCTCCTCTCGAAGCTGGGCATCGGTTCGTCTCTTCCGCTCGAAGCTTCGATGACCACAGATCACACATCTCCACGCCTCTTCATAAGAATCCCAAAATAATCCCATGGCCATGCCATCCATGCCTGTACCACAATGAGGACAGGCAAGGACATCCGGCTGGTTGATTTCCCTTACGGTCTCCCCCCTATCCATTTTAAACCTCCTTGATTACTACGATGATCCTCAGTTGGAACCTATCCTTGATTCCCACAATACACCCCATTCATTAAGCACGCACAAACAATCAGTTAAGATTGTAAAGATTTAATCTAGGTGTGGTAAGTTTTGGAGGATTATAAAAGAAGTAGGGAGAAGAGAAGGGAATTGAATGTTATTGGTTGTAGATAATCTCTAGGACCTTTTCTGATAATTTCTGTGGGCTGAAGGGTTTCATAAAAAAGTCCAGGGCCCCGAGCCTCATGGCCCGTTCACGGTCCTCCCGATCACCTCTGGAGGTCAGAAAAAGAATTGGGACATTGACGGTTTGAGGATTCGCCCGCAGCCTTTCACAAACATCAAACCCGCTCATCCCAGGCATCATGATATCCAGAACAATCAATTGGGGTCTTTCGTCCTGGGCTTTATTTAAGGCTTCCTGGCCATTTGCGGCCTCAATGACCTCCAAACCTTTTGAGGTCAACTTAGCCTTGATGATCTCCCGAACAAAAGCATCATCATCCACCACCATGACCCGCCTATCATTCATGATCTCACCCATTTTCACGTTGCTTAAGCCGTCATAATCCGATTCCCACCCTGTTTTTCCGCTTCATCCAATGCCTGTTTAGCCCGATTGAGAAAAATGTCGACTGTATGAGCATCCTGCAAAAATGTGGAAATTCCCACACTGAGGGTCAAGGGCTCACGGCTTACAGTTTTTAATATAGGGGTTTCTTGTACCAATCCCTTCAGCTTTCGTCCAACAACCATGGCGGTTTCTTTGAGGGTCTCGGGTAAGACAATGCCAAAGGTGCTTCCATAACAACGACAAACCAGATCAGGTTTTCGCAGGCTACGCTGAAAGACCTTAGCAATCTCTCTAATGATCTTATCTCCTGAAGGCCTGCCATTTTTCTCATTATACGCTCTGAAATGATCGATTCGGGTCATCAACATTGAGAAAGCTCTTTTGAGTTCATTGCCCTTCTCGGTATGCTGATGGAGAAAGCTTTCAAGATACCGTTCATTATAGAGGCCTGTTAACGGATCAATCATCCTGGCTTTTTCGGGATAAAGCCGTTCAACTTTTCTGACTTCCCGAATTAGGTCTTCCCTAAGAGATTTTCCTTTAGGAATAATATCCATCACTTGATCCCTTAAAAAGCCCCGCTCTTCCTCTGAAAGATCCTTCTGGGTTACAATCACAATCGGGATATGGGCCGCCAAAGGACATTCCTTCAGTCGCTGGATAAACTCCAAACCGTCCATGCCCGGCATGACCAAGTCCAAAATGATGAGGTCGGGTCGTAACCTGACCGCAAGGTCAATGGCATCCGCTCCGCACTGTGACTTGATCACCCCAAATCCCTCAGCCTCCAAGACACTGCCCAGAAGATCAAGGGTCGCAGGATCATCATCCACCAGCAAGACCGTGATGGGTCGATGCTTTACCTTGGTCATCAGGTTGTGTTTATGAAAACAGTCTAACAGCATCTCTTTGACGATGGGCTTGGTGAGATAATCAATCGCTCCCAGGCTCAACCCCATCTCCCGATTTTCCACAATCGAAACCACGATCACCGGAATCCCGCTTGTTTCAGGTAAGGCCTTGAGTGTTCTTAAGACTTCCCAGCCATCCTGATCCGGTAGCAAAATGTCCAGGGTGATGGCAAAGGGCCGAATCTCTGTTGCCTTTTCGATGGCCTCTTTTGCCGTGGAGGCACACTCAACTTGATATCCCAGGCTATTTAAATAAAGGGTCAGAAGCTGGCTGGACTGGGGATCATCCTCCACCACCAGGATCTTGGTGGGTCTGTCTTCCTCAGCGCAACCCTCGGCTTCTCCCATCTCAGAAGGAAGGCTTGCCAAGAATTCTTCCTCGGGCGTTGTCTTCTCCACCACTTTTTCGGGCTCGATTCGCCTGGGCAGGATCATGGTAAACCGGCTTCCTTTTCCAAATTGACTTTCCACCTTGATCTGTCCCCCATGCATTTCCACAAACCGTTTTGCAATGGGTAATCCCAAACCGGTTCCAGGATACTGTCGAGTATAAGAGGAATCCGCCTGTTTGAACTCCTCAAAGACCTTGGGAAGATCCTCCTGTTTGATTCCAATCCCGGTATCGATCACGGACACCTCAATGGCAGGCTGCTCATCCAGCGTCGATGAATGCGCTTCTACGGCAATGGATCCTCCATGGTGGGTAAACTTAATCGCATTGCTTAAAAGATTTAAGAGAATCTGCTTGACCTTGATTTCATCCGCATTGATCATCAGGCTCCCTTCCTCAATCCTGGCCTCAAGATCCTGACCTTTCTTGGCGGCCAGCGGGGTTACCGCCTTGATACAACCCGAAATAAGATTCCGCATCGAAAATTCACCGAAGTGGGTCTCCATTTTGCCAGCCCGGATTTTCGAAAGATCCAGCAGATTGTTAATAATCTCCAGGAGGTGAGTCCCGCTGCCTTGAATATTCGCGATGTATTCCTGTTGCCTGCGATTTAACTCTCCGGTAATCTGATCCAACAAGAGCTCAGAATATCCAATAATGGAGGTCAAAGGTGCCCTCAGCTCATGGCTGATATTGGAAAGAAATTCTGACTTAAACCGATCCGCCTCTTTAAGCTGTTCCACCACAGCCCGGGTCTGGGTGTAGAGGGTGGCGTTTTCAATCGCAATACTCAACTGATTTCCAATGGAGGTCAGTAACTCCAGGTCTTGAGGGGTAAAAGAACGAGCGACACGGCTGGCCCCCGTCAGGGTCCCCACCACCTTGTCTTTGGTTTTCAGGGGGATCGCCACCAGTGACACAAAACCCATCTTGAAGATCGGGCTTTCTGAGTACGGCATACGCTGGGAATCCTCGATGATCACGGGAAAACCCGAGGTGGCCACCTGCCCAGCAATCATATCTCTTGGGTCAATTTCTTTATATTTCTGAACAAAGTCGGGCGACAACCCACGAGAGACCTTCAGAACCAGTTTGTCTTGTGCAGGATTTAATAACCGAATGGCACCCGCCTGAAACTGCAGGACTTCAAGGATCTTGTCCAAGGTGTTTTCAAGAATCTCCTGGAGTTCCAAGGATCGATTGGTGGTGGTGGCAATAATGTTCAGAGCAGTCAGTTGTCGGGTCCGTTCAGCCACCTTTTGCTCCAGGGTGGAGTAGGACTCTTTAAGCTTTTCGGCCATTCGATTAAATTCGTTGGCCAACTGCTCGATTTCGTCGTTGGTTCTGATATTGAGTTTCACATCCAGGTTGCCCTTTCCGATCTCCTCTGCCCCTTCATGAAGAATCTGAATCGGTCGGGCCAACCTTTTGGATAAGAAGACACCCATAACAGCCACAAAACCAATCAGAATGATGCCGGAAAATGAAACAGACAATAGAAGTGAGTTAATAGGGGCATAAAGTTCCTTGGGGTCCTGCCGGATAAAGCTATGCCACTTTTTCCCTGTCGAGTTCATCGTGATTTCGGAGGTCTCTAGCGTCGGGGCAAAACCAATAATGGAGTCGATCCCGCCATGCCCATCATCCCGAGCCATCACCCAGCCCGGTGTGGAGGAGATGACATTGGACACCAGCATTTTATCCTGCAACATACTGCCGGTTGGCATGACAGGGCAGGTTAAAACCCGACCACTGGAATCAATCAGCATCGCATGACCTGTTTCACCAAAGCGGATATCATGGATCGAGGGTTGAAGGAGAGTTCTCACATCGTGAAAAACGGCTAAAATGCCAATGGCCTTGCGTTTCTCCTCATCGATCACCGGAACCGCGATATTGATTGCCCAGGCCTGGGCTTTCTCACTAAAATAGAGATCCCCGATATACACCTTGCCCAATCCATCATTATAGGCCTCCTTCCACCAGGCTTCCTGGCTGTGAATATAGTCGGGAAACCCATTGACGCTGGCCACAACGGCCCCTTTCTCATCCGTCACAAAAAAGGCGATATACTTCACACCCTTCGTAACCATGTAGTTTCGGAGGAGGACGGAGGCATTGGACAGCAAGATATTCTCTTTTAGGCCATGATCTTGCCCCTCCCACTGGTTTTTCAGTTTGGCCAATCGATCCTGGGTGGTTTGTTCAGTAAGACCCCGGTAGGCTTGATTAGAGGTCTCAATCACTAAGCGGATATCGGTGGTGATGGAGAGGTGTTTTTTCCCCTCAATCTCTCTTTCGATGACTAGGTCGGTCTTACGGGCGGCTTCCCTGCCCAGGCCCTGGAAATTTTCACCCATGGATTCTCTGAGCCTGAAGGTCCCATTCCAATAGGTAATAACGAGTCCCACCAGCACCGGGATAAACCCGACAATGAGCATGGCCAGGACAATCTTTGTTCTGAGCCCTTTTTTGTGCAGCTCACCCGGCATCATCACCCCTCCAGCGAACTAAGAGAACTCCAGAGGATCCCATCTTGAGATATTCCCTAAAATATCACAGATCTACCTTTTTATCCACAAAATTTTTATAATTTATTGTTATCATTACAGTTTTAATTAGACCGTGGACTGGCTGGCCTACTATTCCCTGCTATTCTATCTCTGGAAGATAAACCCTATTTCCCCCTGTGGATTTCGCCCTCTCGAGCATCTGATTTGCAGTGAAGAGGAGGTCCTGACTATCAGTGGTGTGGGTGGGAAAACAGGCTCCACCCACACTCACAGTCCGTCTACCCCGACTTTTTTTCACCACAAAATTGTGATTTTTCACACGGTTGCGTATCCGTTCACCCACGCTGTATGTATTTTTTGCCTCCGCGTGATGGAGAATGACCGAGAACCGCTGATGATCAATTCTGCCAACCAGGTCAGTGTGGCGAATACTCTGCTGAATGAGCACAGCCAGGGGAGGCAACAGCTCGTCCCCTTTAACCTGATCCATCTCAACCGTGAGGATGGAAAAAAAGCAGGCATACCGCATCGCCCTCTTGCCTTCTGATTCCAGCAGGAATTTAAAGCAATCCGCAGATAAGGTACGGGTCATCGGATCGAACATGGCCATCACCTCCCCCCATCACGATCACGATTTATCTTCGCTCTACGAGCTCCAGGCCCCACGGCGAAACCACGAACCTTCCCCGCATGTGTGGATGGAGGAAACAGTTGTAAGTAAACTCCCCGGGCTTCATCAAACCGTGCCGTGAAGGACTGCCCCCATGTTGCAAGCAGTGGCGATTGGGAAACAACTTTCTGATTTTTATCCTTCACCTGAATGAGATGGGAAATGATCGTGAACTCTTCTCCCTCATCACTGGGATTGCGATCTTTATTGATCCAGGTAATCTCCGCTCCTTGGGGAATTTGAACGGTAAAGTCATTAAGGACCATCGGCAAAGTCACTGTATCATAATCCACAGGATAGGAAAGGGCCGGAAACACCTGATCGGGATAGAACTTCAAATCGTTAATGGCCAGGCGTAGAGACCAGACCCAGTAAGCAGAGCTGGAGGCAATCATGCTGACCACAAGGAAACCTTGGACCACGAGGGCTAATCCCAAACAAATCAGTATGGATTTTATTTTCCTATGTGCAGTTTTCTTGTTCATCATGGGACACCTCCTCTTTTTTATTTTCTAAGAGAAAGCATACCCACTTACTTTAAAGGCTCAATAACGAAGAGATGAAGACATCTTGCAGAGTTGTTAAGATTCGATTTATCTGGTGACGCAAACGCAGGAAGAGGTCCTCATGAGGACCTCTTTGTAGAATTAGATTGAGGGTAGCTAAATGTTTTTGGCGAGAAAATATTTGGAGCCTTAAGCCTGAGATAGACCTTTAACCCGAATCGATTTCGGTAAACTTATAGCCCATACCCCGAACTGTCAGAATGTATCTGGGCCGGGAGGAGTCTTTCTCAATCTTCGCCCTGAGATTGCCAATATGCACATCAATCACACGATCCACCACACTGACATCTTCATAAGAGTAAATCTTCTGAATCAACTGTTCGCGAGAAAAGACCCGGCCCGGAGAACCTCCCAGGGCTTCCAGGATCTTGTATTCATATACCGTCAGGGCAACCTCTTTACCCAGCACCATGATCTTACACTTGTCAAAATCGATCTCAAGATCAAGATATCGCAGTTTCTTGAGACTTCCCTGGGGTTTAGGTAGACTCCGCCTTAAGATGGCCTTCACCCGCGCAGTGAGCTCGCGAGGACTGAAGGGCTTCGTAAGATAATCGTCTGCTCCAATCGTGAGACCCAGGATCTTGTCAAACTCGTCCGCCTTGATGGTCAGCATCAAGATGGGGGTATCTAGCCGTTTCCGGATCTGGCGGCAGACCTCAATCCCATCCACCTTAGGCAACATGATATCCAAGATGATCAGGGCGGGGAGGTGTTTTTCTGAAAGGGTCAACGCCTCTTCCCCATCTGCGGCACACACCGTCGGAAACCCCTCATTTTGTAAAGTACTGGCAATCAATGAGGAGATCTTCGCGTCATCATCTACAATCAGAATCGGATTGCCCAATGCCTTCGTTTTCACAACAGTATTTTCCTTTGTGCTATCGATCGCTTCCAATTATAGCTCCTTTCTACCTAAATTGTAAATATCTTAACTGATTTCTTACTGATCCACATGGGCAATGTAGTAAATCGACATCACCATGGCTCCAAAAGCCGTTGTAATCAGTACAATCGCAAGGATTAGGGATTCCATGTCCATCACCTCCTTTTGAACAGGGCTCGTGTGGTGCCTCTTCGAGACATCCTCCAGCAGCCCCGCGGTGTTAGGGATGAGCCTTCCCGCGTCTTTCTACGCAGCTTTCTTATAAAGTGGAAAGTCAGGGATGGCGGTCCCTTCCTCATCCAAAGAACCTTCACTGCTTGAACGTGCACTTTCACTCACCAGCGCCCAGACGCCCAGGGCCATCATGATCGCTACTCCCAGTAACGCTGCAATCCCATACTCAAAAAATCTGCTCACAGGTACCATGGCTCACCTCCACTGTTAGTTGATGGTTGATGATTGTTAGCTTACCTAGGTAGCAGACTACACCCGATTTATGAAACCGCAATAAAGGGCAAGTAAAGTTTCATGAAGGTTGTGTAAAGAAATGGTAAGGCAGGATTGTAAATTATTGAATGTAAAGGATTTAGAAATTACAGGTCTTATGATGTGAAATTTCTATTGTGGTCCTATCTTTTCCACAGCCCTATTCTTTTCAGAATTTTTTCTTTCTCCTCATGGGAAAAGTCTTGTCCGTAAAAGCAGAGGAAAAGCCCTCTCCTGGTCTCCCTGATATTAAGATGCGGGTGATCTCGTACTAAGGAAGCCAGAACCTGCTTACGGGCCATATTAAACATAGAAAAACCCATTCTCCACCTTTGTTGTCCGCTCTTTTTCATGATCATCTTATTCAGGCGGGACTCTATTTCTGGAGAGGTATCGTTCATCGGCTCACCTCCCGATAGATCTTCTGGAGATTTAATTTTGCCAACCAGGCCTCAAGGTACTGCACATCCAGATCGGGCACTGTTCTCATGAGATTTTTTACATCCCGAATCTGCATTTCCGAGAAGCTATCCTTAGCCCAGTCAAGCTTAGACAGAATAAGGTCTTCCGGTGAAACCACTTCAATTTCTAATCCTTCAAACGTGATACGACGCCGGCGTTCGAATTCAACCTTGCGATATTCTGTATCTTTCCTGACTATAAAGTCAACCTTCACAATCGCTTCCTGATGAATTAGATTAAACATTTCCCTGCGTAGCAAGGCATCTTTTATGGAATCCCTATCGACATAGAAATCATCCGAAAATAGAGAAAAGAGCCTTTCAGCATCACCCTGCTCAACCTCAATGACGATATCAATATCCCGGGTCATTCTGGGAGTGGTATAAAAATTCCCCGCAATTGAACCCGTGACCATATAAGAAATCCCACTTGATTTCAATCTGTGCACAACGATCTTGAAAACCTCCAGTTCATCAATCATGAAGAGTCGTTCTTAATCCCGGATCCTATTGATTTCTTGACGGAATGGATTATACGAAAGAATCACGCGTAAAACAAGAGGAGTTAAAGATACCGACTCGCTCATCTCCGGCCAACGCTTGCCGGTTGATCCGAGTCAGGAAGACAGAATCGAAATCAGTCAACAAAAGATCTGTATGCCTCTTCCCAATCGTCCGGGAATCATAGAATGCCCATTCCTCAGTGTTGAGGCTGGGGCTGGGGAGAGCGACCGTCTCACAGGCCCCTGCCTCAAGTGGCTCCGATACTGCAGGGGCCGAGAGTCAAGGAGCGGCGAGGACCGCAACCGCAGCCGACTCCGTGTCGCGACCCTAGCCCCAGCCTCAACCTGGCGGACATTTCGGCATAGGCATAAAGATCTGACCCTCCGATGAGACCCCTCCGAACAAACTGGGGGAAACTACATAACTGTCACTGTACTTTGTCAAATATTAATACATTCTTTATCAAATCTTTATATATGAGGTATAGCATAGTCATACAAGTGAAGTAAAATTCTATCCAATTTTGATTTGAACACAAATAAAAACTAGGGGCGTTAATTCCACAATGGGAGGAAAATCACCATGCTAACGATTAATCAGCTTTATAAGATGATTCTGCCTTTGCCACTGGTCATGTTCTTGATCAGTACATCGGCAAATGCGTGGGAGGGATGGACCCAAGTAGATAAGCTAACTCTTTATCGAGGGTCTCATCTGGAAATTAAGTTTACACAATTTAGATCGCATGGATGTTCACCAGATAACCCGTTTTTCATCCTCAGCTTGTCCGATCCAACGACTACCGAAAAGACCATTTACACCCTACTGCTATTGGCACTCATGAGCAATCAGGAAATCTACGTAGTGACTCAAGGATGCCAAGATGGATACGAGAAGGCAAACTATGTTGAAATCGATCCCCTCAGTATAGACCAGATAATAAACAGCTGTGAATCTTGCGGTGATCTAGAAGGGATCAGCCTAATTTCGTCTGCCCAGTTGAGGCCAAAGGGGCACGTGGCTGCACGAAGATAGATCTTCCTTTTACTGCCAAGGTGCTTCTTCAGAATTGCAGCCTCTTCGGCTTTTTTTGCTTATCGAGGGTCACGGCTAAATTAAAATGAGCCTCGGCCCTTTTTATTATACGCCCATGGTAAATCTGACCTATAGTTATCTGTTGGCCCCCATTGAGAAGATAAGTATAAGCTCGTTAGAAAGCTAACTCAAGGGAAAAGTATATTCGATCCCATCTTTTCACATTTTTCTAACTACCGATACACAACTGTCACGTATACCTGTGTAACACTCTCATCCCCATTGCCGGAATAGACACCCATGCCTTCGAGCGCTCCTCCATTGATCTCTGCAACGGTCCATGCCACTCCGGTTCGTGGATTGACTGTCCAGTCATAGCTATACGTGGTCCACGTAGAAGACAGAGCCTGGGCAGTCGGTTGGGTATAGACATTGCTTCTGACGCGGAGTGCAGCTTTGATGTTTGCGCTTCCGCCATTCGCGATGGCCACATAGGTGACCCGAACAAACTGGATTGTCGCGCCAGAAGGAATATTCAATGGTGAAAAGCCAAAGATCGCCTCCTTGCCCGACCTGTTTCGAATTTGAATGTAATCAGTACCGTTGTTAGGACTCCCAATCGGATCATCCACGCACCGATATGCAGTTCCACCTCCACCGCTTCCGCTACTCCCACCATCACTTCCACATCCCACAGAAGACCACCTGCCAGCCACATTCCGATCACTGGTCGGCAGCCGATCTTGTAGAGCGTGGGTTGTCGCACTGGCGATGTTGGAGTAGGAACTTGGCATTGTCAAGTTTTTTCTGTAAATTCCTCAAAGGGCTTTATCCTCAAGGGGTTGCATAGACTCTCTTAGGCAGCCATTCTTTGCTCGGTTATCCCTCTTATCTGTGAGAGCACTTTTCTGGATTCCTCCGTCATGACCAGGCCCCGCCACCGCTGTTGGGCCTCCTGG
>Ga0073934_10012137_pt1 | contig 10230 bp, 7 predicted proteins | sample LarsenN4metaG_FD_76834 | JGI IMG/M metagenome (GOLD analysis project Ga0073934, IMG submission 76834) | Hot spring sediment bacterial and archeal communities from British Columbia, Canada, to study Microbial Dark Matter (Phase II) - Larsen... ... | reverse complement strand
TGTATTGCAGGGCAATTTCCACCTGCGTGTCATCGACTTGCTTATCCACGTAGAAGACGTCTTCGTCCACCACGTCCTTACCCACGTTTAAGTGTTTAACGTAGGATTTAATACCGCCTTCGAAGTAAAAGCTACAACGGTTTCCGCTTTTCTCATCTGTAATTGAAGTTCGAATACCTTTTGTAAGGTAGGCTGAGTGGCGCAAGCGATCCAAGATTGTTTGATAGTTCAGCTTGGTTGTTTCAAAGATTGAAGCGTCTGGGTAGAAGATGATTTCCGTGCCAGTCTTATCGGTTTTGCCCACAACTTTCAGATCACCCGTTGGTACGCCCGTTTCATAGGTTTGTTCGTGGATCTTGCTATCTCGGTGGACACGAACAATCAGTTTAGTAGACAGCGCGTTCACCACGCTGACACCCACACCGTGCAGACCGCCAGAGACTTTATAACCACCACCATCGAACTTACCACCGGCGTGTAGCACGGTGAGCACCGTTTCTACCGTACTCTTGCCTGTCTTTGGGTGGATATCCGTCGGGATACCGCGTCCGTCATCGTATACTCGCACGCCACCATCCTCGAGCAGCGTCACTTCCACGCTGGTAGCGTGGCCTGCCAAAGCCTCATCAATACCGTTGTCGACAATTTCCCACACCAAGTGGTGCAGACCTTCTACACCGGTGCTTCCAATATACATACCCGGTCGTTTACGTACCGGCTCCAAGCCTTCTAGAACTTGAATCTGATCAGCATTGTATTTTTGTTTGCTCACTAGATAACTACCCTCTCTTCAACTATCCCTGTTAGTTTCCCCACTCGTTACTAATTATTATAGCTTACCAGACATTTTCATACAACTTCGGTTAAAACTCTTGTTTGAACACATGGTTTCATGTTTCAATAAGCAGTAGCATTATATACAAAGTGCGCTAAAAATAAAGAAAAACTATGTTCAACAGATTAGTCGCCAACTTGCCGTTTAACCCCAGCCTCATCAACCAGGTCGGGTTCTACAGCAAGCGTCTGCGCCAAGAAACCTCTATCCGGCGTCTTGGATTTATGTTTATGGCGCTCACTTTTCTTGTTCAACTCTTCGCCGTTATGGCGCCACCAGAAGCCTCATTTGCGAAACCACCGAATGATGTCATCCCCAATGGCTTTGCAACCCAGGGTGAAGCCGTCAACCACTGTAACCGCAACAACTACGGGTTTAAACAAATCCTCAATCATTTCCAGATTAATTGCGAGGATTTGTACTTTGGTTCAGTCGAAACAATCAGCGTTAACGCCTACAACGGTAATCTGTTCTCCATGGGCCGCATCCCTTACGGCAAGCCCGGTGAAGTTGGGGTGAATGTTGACGGCGTTGGCCGGCTGTATATGCGACCGCTGACTTCTGTCATGAAGAGCTCCACGGCGAAGGTCATCTCTGGCCGCACGGCCCAAGGCACGACTTTCTTCGTTATGTTTAGCTGCGGTAACTTGGTACTCGTTGGACCGCCAACCATTCCAACACCTCCACCGCCTCCGCCGCCACCACCACCCGCCCCTCAAAAAGTAATCGCATGCGGCGATTTACTCATGAGCGTGAGCAATGGCGCTACCGTAACGATTGGTTCAACCATCAGCGTCCGTGGCCGGGCAATCGGCCGCAACCTGCCAGCTAACGAATCGGTTAGCATGTACTACGAACTGACCAATAAACAGACCGGCGCACGGGTGGGCTTTATGCAAGAGGCCCAGGGCGTGCCGTTTGTTGACGAGTTGGCGACTGATGACACTGCCCGCACGTTCCGGATTGATAACGAGGGTGAATACCGTTTCAAGTTGAGCGTGAAGTACGATTCATCAACGAAGGAAGCGTTGTTCAATGGCATTAATCGTTGTGCTAAGGACATCAAAGTCGAGCAAACTGATGCCTGTCCAGAGGTACCTGGCATCCAAGAAAGTACTGAACAATGTTATGTTTGCCCTGAAGGCGAAGATGATTCGTTCTGCTTGCAACTGAGTAAAAAAGCCAGCAACGAAACGCAGAACATCGACGACGCCAACAACACCGTGGCGAAGCCAGGCGATGTCGTCACCTACACCTTGATGGTGAAGAATGATAATCCGCGGGAGTTCAAAGACTTTGTGGTGGAAGAGCCTATTTCTGACATCCTTGAGTACGCTGATATCGTTGACCTGCACGGCGGCGAACAAGAAACCATTGATGGCATTGCCATCGTACGCTGGCCTGAGACAGATATCCCGGCCAACGGCACCATTGAAAAGCAATTAACCATCCGCATCAAAGATCCGCTGCCAAAGACAAATACTCCGTCTTCTGATCCGTCATCTTACGATATGATGCTCACCAACGTGTACGGCAACAAGGTTAACATCAAGCTGCCACCAAACGTTCCAAAGACTACCGAGCAAGTTGTTACTAACCTGCCAAACACTGGCCCGGCTGAGAACATCGCTATCGCGACTTCCCTGACCGTATTTGTCGGTTACTTCTTTGCCCGCACCCGTTTAATGAAGAAAGAGCTAGACATTGTCAGAAGCGAATATAACACCGGAGGTATCGCATGAGTGAGCGACTCACCCACCATCCCGAACAGCATAACGAGCACGAGCGTCATCATGAAAGCGGCCGCGAACATCAAGAACGGCTCGCCAAACAGATAGAGCAGGCGCGCGAAAGCAAACACGAGCAAGCCGAACACCTCGCTGCCCTCCAGCACGAAGCAAAGGCGCGCGCTGAGAGTCTCGAAAACGTAAAGATTGATCGAATCGAAAAAGAAGAAAACGTACCCCGGCTGCCTATCGACCGCTCCGTAAAAGAAGCAGCTCGTCGCCGTGTCATGAAGCGCGTACAGAAGCAGCTCCGCCCTGATGAACGAGTGCTGAGTAAGTTTACGCATAATCCCACGGTTGACGCGGTCAGCCGCGCCGCAGAAAAGACTGTCGCCCGTCCTTCTGGCTTGTTCACCGGCGGATTACTGGCCCTCATCGGCAGCAGCGCATATCTCTGGATCGCCCGGCATTATGGTTACGAATACAACTACTTACTCTTTGTCATCCTCTTCATGGGTGGCTTCATGGTTGGTGTTGCGCTTGAGCTTCTGCTTCACGCCTTTCGCCGCAAAAAACACGCAGCGTAAATATCAGTTTCTGTTATAAGAGATGGTCGTGCTCTTACTTTGCTGGCTCAGCTGGTGGTGAGCTGGCTGGAGGTGTAGCGCTCTGGCCCGCGCTCTCATTCTCATCCTCGTGTTTGAGGTGGAGCGTACCTTCTTGGTCAATATAGATAGTGTCGTCGACTGTTTCGTCTTTGGCTGGCGCGACGGTCTTTCGCAGCTTTATCTCGCCTTCATGTGGCTTTTTGGCGTCTTCAGACGGCGCTGGTGGCGCTTTTGGAGCGGGAGCAACTTCCAGTGGCTTCAACGCTGGCTTAACGTCCGCAGGCGGCGCTACGGCAGCCTGGTGGTGCGTGAGGCGTGGCGGCTGAGCCTGGCTTGGCGGTGTAAGCGGTGCTGGCGGCAAGGTAGGTTCGCTCACCTGGCCAGTTGGGGTTGGACTTGGCGGCGTATTCAAATACGTGTGACTACTAGCCGCTGGCATGTTAGCCGCTGAAGGAACCGGCATGGCCGCAGGAGCAGCCGCTGGATGTGACTGAGGCGGCATCGCACTTTGAGCTCGTGCTGCTGGCATAGGAGATGGCGGCATGGAGGTTGGTGGCATCGGCTGCGGACCTGCTGGCTGGCCAAAGGTGCGGGCCGGTGCGGGCGGTACGCCAGTTTTACGCTTCGCAAGCCAGTCATCAAGGAATGAACCCGTACCGGGGCGCGTTGGCATCGCTCCTGGCGTCGCAGCTCCCGGCATACCAGCCGGATACCCGCCCGGTTGTCCCGGCCCAGGCATACCTGGACGCATTCCCGTACCCATCGGCGCGGCACCAGGCATACCGCCTGGGCGTGGCGGCAACGGCGCCGGAGCTGGCGATCGTAAGCGTTCCATAATCTCAGCCCCAATCTTGGCACGTGGCTGGCCAAACTTGGCTGCAGAGAGCTGCTTTAAGGCTTGTCCAAGCTGATCATTTGGCTCACCAAGCAACGGCACAGTTGCCATGCTAAAGGCCTGCGTAGGAATACCGCCAATCAGCATGCGGACAATGGCATTATGGTTTGGTACGCGCTGCAGATCATCGCCATCAAACACTGGCGCAAACTGTTTGGCCAGGAATTCCGCGTCGTTGGTTCCTACGCGGAAAGACACAATCGAGCCAATGTTACCGAACACCGCATCGCGAATTTCTTCGGTTAACTGCGTCGTGAACTGGTTGGCAACCGTCAGATTCAAACGGTACTTTCGGGCTTCAGACAAAATCGTGGCAAACGAATCTGTTGAGAAGTTCTGGAACTCATCCACGTACAGGGAGAAATCGCGCCGCTGCTCCTCGGGTATATTGGAGCGGCTCATGGCTGCGGCTTGGAATTTCATCACAAAAATCATACCGAGCAACTTCGAGTTCAGCTCACCCGTCTTACCTTTACTGAGGTTGACCAGCAGGATTTTGCCTTCATCCATAATCTCGCGGATATTAAACGCGCTCTCGGTTTGGCCAATGATATTTCGCATCATCTCGTTGCTTAAGAATGCACCGAACTTACTGGCCACCCATGAGGTCACTTCACCGGCCTCGTTCGAACGCTGTGAGCTTGGCCATTCCTTGGTCCAGAAATCCAGCACGTTCTGATCAGTGACGTGTTTCAACTTCTCTTTCATAAAGGCTGGATCAACCAGTAGTTTTGGAATATCCACGAAGGTACCGCCCTTTGGATCTGCCATCAGCAGCAGCGCACAGTTGCGGAAGATGTGCTCAAAGCGCGGCCCAATCATGCCCTGGCGGTTTGGATCGTACAGTTTGTAGAGCATATTGATAGCCTCTTGGATCAAGAAGTCCTTCTGGTCAGGATCGTCAAACTCAAACAGGTTCAGGCCGAGCGGATAGTCCATATCGGCCGGACAGAAGTAGATAACGTCTTCAGTGCGCTCTTTTGGCACCATAGCAAGCAACCGTTCCGCGCCATCACCGTGTGGATCGATGTACGCAAAGCCTTTGCCATTCAGCATATCCTGCAGCGCCAGGTTCTCCATTAAAGTAGATTTACCAGTACCCGTCTGACCTACCAGATACATATGCCGGCGGCGATCTTCATCGGCGAGGCGGATTGGCTTTTTGACGCCACGGAACACGTTGTAGCCCAGGAACGTGCCCGTCTCGCTGACGCCACGCGGCCCGTCAGCTTGCTTTGAGCTCTGCCGCTCGAGCTGGGATGTCGGTATGTTCTTTTGATCAGGAAAATGGAAAATCGTAGCGAGCTCAACCGAGTTCAGGATATTCCGGTTACTCTCCTGCGGGAAGAAGCGCAAGATGTAGGCCGTTACAAAGCTATCAATGTCTTTGGACGGAGTGAATTTAAAGCCGTTACGCCCTGGTGAATCAAACAAAGCAAACGAGGCAACGATGTTCTTGAGAATGGTCTGTGAACGCTGTACCACATTTGAAGAAGCGACCACGCGGATCAACACCTCATAGCCAGGATGGCTAGTTTTGTCATCAATTGCATCAAGTAGTGTCTGCTCATGAGAAGACAAGTCTGGCTTGTCGCCACCGCCACCACCTTTTTCCTCGGGCGGTTTCACAAAAGCTTTTGCTAGATCTTTCCCCCAGGTTGCCGCTTGGGCTGCACCTTTTTTGCCTTTATCACCTTTGCGCTTCTTGCTGGCGACGGCCTGCGCGGTCTTGCGCCATTCATTATTGGCCGGACGCAGCAATATCTGGATACCTGCGCCGTCTTCTTTATCAAGTGTAGACAGAGCGTTCAGTACTGACTGCATGGCGTCACGTTTCAAATCACGGAAGGTTGCGATTGGATAGGCGTATGGCTCTTTGAGGCTGAGCTCACCACCCACCGTTCCGCTAATTTTCCCAACCGGACTAAAGATATTGTGTTCAGCAACTTCTTCTAAACGGGCGGTCGGATAGGCGCTGACAATGGCTTGCTTCACCACTTCTGCCAAGTTAATCGGCACTGCTACGTAAAACTTCACAAAGCCTTTGGTAGCAATAATTTCGAAGGCAAAATGCCGTTGTCCGTAGAGTTTACTCTTGAATCCTTTTTGGACGGTACTATAGACAATGTTGTAAATAATTTGTGCTTTTGAAATATTCTCGTCAGTTACTTCCCTGGAGTCACGGCCGTTTGCCTGCGTATCTTCACTGAGTGGCGGCAAGTGAATGAGTAGCGGCACCATCTTGAGGCCGCGCTCATAATTTTTTTGTTCTCTTAAAACCTTCCGTGAATGCATAAATATTGCAACTCCGACAACAGCCAGGACGGCCAGCATGACTAAGAGAATGATTAAAAAAACAGCCACTTTACGTATCGCTCACTTTTACATCTTTGTTATACCGCTTCTTGATGTACTCGGCCTTTACTTGGTTCATCTGCTGGTTCTGTGCATGCGGATCATTTTTAGTTCGATCAACAATCGCCTTAGCGCGCGTCACCCATTCTTTCTCAATCAAATCAGAATCCTCAGCAGTTAAATCGTCAGTGCTTACTGCCATGGGCGCGGTAGTTGCATCTTGCGATGGTGGCGGAATGGGAACCGCACTTGCCTGTTGCGGATCTGCTGCTTGGCCTGCCGGTGAAGGTGTTACACTTGCTGGGCTACTACTGTCAGCTTCTGGTGTAGCTGCGTGGTTAGGCGCTGTTTGGCTGTGTGCTTCAGCCGCACCTGAAGCAAGCGGCTGCGGCTTTGGCAAGTCAAAACTTTCGGGGGTATTCATATCTGGATTCATCTTGTTGTCAATTATAGCAAACAATCCTTCTGCTTGAACAGAGGAGCTTATTGATTAAAAATATGGCTCTTGCGTACATAAAAACCAGTCACCACCAAAAGCACGCCAATCAGAATGATATCTCTTGTGGTCAGCTGTTGTACGGAGCTCAGCACCAACAGAACTGCCGGCAACAGCGCAATGGGAATGAATAATGCTTTCTTCTTTACCTCAGATAGGTTTGGCGCTAAACGTTGCGCTAAATACATCAATAATTGATAGAGTGCGATAAAGAGAAGCACGAATGGAAGTATCAAAATTACCAGCGGTGCTTCAAGTGGATCGGTAAGAAACAGGATTATGAGCAGTAACGTCCAAGCGACAGCTGAAATGATTAAACTACGGTGAGGATGCATACGTAAACTCTAGCATTATCAACCAAAAAACACCACGTACCCTGTGGTGTTTTACTGTTCAATAAAGAGTAGCCAGGACGACAAATCCGCTGCTTAAAATAGACTATTAGAGCGCTTGCCGTCCAGTGGCTTAGACTGACCGCTCACACAGCGCTTTAGGCACTGCAGAGCGACGAACTTTAGAACCTCATTGAACCTTTTTGAAGAGAGTTTTGTAAGTTTTTGTTTCTAGTAACTTACGCTTTTCAATCTACTACAGCATAAGCATAATGTCAAGCGATTTTATGGTGATGACAACAACGTTACAGATAGAGTACGATTGTATAATTTGTTGTATTTTTGATTATTTTACGTGTTGTAAAATCAATGAACGACAGAAATTACCACGGAGCAGACCCGCAAATGAGCCCGCAGCAGCTGGACTGCCTTAGTAATTTTTGTGCGTTGTATGCGACGGCATTTTCCCTCCCAAGGATCGTAAATCATGAGCATTTTTTCGGTTGCCGTAAGCACTAAAATGAAATGCGGATAATGGTACTCGGCGCCGAGCGCATAGCGATCAACATACAAGACAAATGGATATGACATTTTGCCTTGCAACCAGACTTGCGTATTGCAGGGTTCAATCACCATGCCACTGCGGCTTATTTTGCTTTGCAGCAACTTTGCATACCGCTTATGAGCAAAGCCCAGCCGCAGTCCCTTGCCGGCCTGGCGGTATCGTGCCAAGAACGCAATAGTCATATTGATTGCAAAGTTGTCACGGAAACCAAATAATCCAGCCCGGACCATATAATGTTCATAGCTGCTGTCAGGCTTAATCCCGTAGAGGTATGCGAGACAAGCCGCCAGGCAACCTTGCCCGCTTTTTTGGCGATACGTGTATGAATGCATGTTCGGATACTAGCTTTTGTATTTATATATGCAATATCGGCTCCCCAATTTGGCCTTATGCTGCATAAGTTTTCTGCATATTGGGCATTTTGCGGGCTGAGTTATACACAGGTTTGTGAAAAAAATAATCATAATCGTGTTGACAATAAAAATCGTAATTTATAAGATGTAACCAGCACTTGAATAAAAAAAGTGCTCAAAAACAAAAAGATACAAAAACAACGGCTTCTCGCAAGCCGTTGTTCCATAAAAGAAACAGATTAAAATTCTAAAACCAAATCCAAAACTCACATCAAACTCCTAGAAAAAGTCCGCTAAAAATCAGCGGACTTTTTTAGTGGAATTTTTCTAAAGCTAGGCGTATGCTAAATGGCAATTATGGGTGCAACTATATACAGCATTATTGAAAGTGGGCTGCGCGGAAACATCATTGACGTGGAATGCCACATGACAAATGGCTTGCCGGGCATGGTGATTGTGGGCGCAAAGGGCAAAGCGGTTGATGAGGCTCGGGAACGTATCCGGGCTGCGTTTGCGAGTAGCGACATCCCGCTGCCGCGTAAGCGCATTGCAATTAATCTTGCCCCAGCCGACCTCCCTAAAGACGGCGCCTGCTTTGACGTGCCTATCGCAACTGCCCTGCTCGCCCATCAAGGTACGGCCACCCAGTCACTGCCATCGGATATGATTTGTATCGGGGAACTTGCCCTCACCGGTGAAACGCGCCCCGTACGCGGTATTATTGGGAAGATCTTAGCCGCCCGCGCCAAAGGCTACACCACGTTTCTTATCCCACGCGGCAACCTGCCGCAAGCCCAGCTCATTCCTGATTTAACGCTCTACCCGCTAACGCATCTACGAGAGCTTTATGATCATCTGGGTGGCACACGCGAACTCCAAAGCATCCATACCAAAACTGGCAGTGTTGATATAACCAGCCAGCCCCGGTCTGAGCATGATTTTGCGGAAGTCATCGGACAGGCCCGGGCCAAACGCGCCTTGGAAATTGCTGCCGCTGGCGGGCATAACGTACTCCTCAATGGTCCGCCCGGTGCCGGCAAAAGCATGCTGGCGCGCGCCCTGCAATCCATCCTGCCGCCGTTACAGCGTGAGGAAATCTTAGAAATCACCCATCTCCACAGCTTGGCGAGCCGGAATTTTGAAGAGTTAATCACCGCCCGTCCGTTTCGTTCACCGCATCACAGCTCAAGTTCTACCGCAATATTGGGCGGCGGCCAAAGCCCTTTGCCGGGCGAGATTAGCTTGAGCCATCATGGCGTCTTATTGTTTGATGAGTTCCCTGAATTCAGCCACACCACGATAGAAGCGCTGCGCCAGCCATTAGAAGACGGTGAAATTAGCGTGGCGCGCGCCAAAGATACCATCACCTACCCGGCACAGTTCATCCTCGTTGCCACCGCCAACCCCTGCCCGTGCGGTTACTTTGGCAGCCAGAAGCCATGCAGCTGCCTGCCCCAGCAGATTATTCAGTACCAGCGGAAACTATCAGGCCCCATCCTTGACCGTATCGATTTGTACGTAGAAGTTGAAGAAGTGGCGCATGATAAGCTGCTGCGCGCTCAAACAGCCGAAGAAACAAGCAGTAGCATCCTGAAGCGCGTCACGGCAGCCCGCCAGCGGCAGCAAGCGCGCGGCTCGGCCCGCCTGAACCGCGGCATGACCAACCAAGACATCAAACAGCATGCCCGCCTCAGCTCCAATGCCGAGAGCTTGCTCAACCAGGCTGCCGAAAAACTTGGCCTGTCAGCCCGTGCATATATGCGCTGCGTGAAAGTGGCACGCACCATTGCTGACCTCGAGCAAAGTGAGCATATTACCACGGCACACATCAGTGAGGCGTTACAGTATCGCCGCCGCCAAATGAGCTAAACTACCATAAGATACTTGACCCCTGTTGTTCTATCTGTTACAATGGCGTAAATCCGATAATTAACGAGGAGAACGATCGTATCAACAAGTTTACACGCCTGAACGAACAGATTCGGGCACCCCGCTTACGCGTGATTGACGAGGATGGCCAACAACTTGGCGTGCTCTCTAGAAGCGAAGCGTTACAGATCGCTC
>Ga0073934_10012136_pt1 | contig 10230 bp, 5 predicted proteins | sample LarsenN4metaG_FD_76834 | JGI IMG/M metagenome (GOLD analysis project Ga0073934, IMG submission 76834) | Hot spring sediment bacterial and archeal communities from British Columbia, Canada, to study Microbial Dark Matter (Phase II) - Larsen... ... | reverse complement strand
CTTGCTCTCCGTCGCCGGCCGGTTCTTGTGGGCGTAGTCGCTGCCGAGGCCGATGTAAAACCACCCCTGCGAGTCGCGGACGATGCCGGTGGTCCAGTCGTGATAGTCGTCGGTGTAGCCCCAGCCGGAGGCGAGGACTTCCGCGCGGTCGGCCGCATAGCCGTCCCCTTTCATGATGAGTCGCAGCACTTCCGGCTTGTGCGCGACCAGCAAGTCATGGCCATCGGGGATAACGCCGAATGGTGCGGCGAGCCCTTCGGCGACGAGCGTGATCTGATCGATCAGCCCGTCAGTTTGCGAGTTGTTCGCCAGATAAACGTGCCCCTTGAGCGACGTGAAGAACAGTTGATTCCTCGCGGTCCATGCCATTGCCGTCGGCATGATGGACCGCGGTAATGGAAGCCGGACGCCGTCATAGCCGGGGAGGCAGTTCACTGGCTGCGGGACGAGTGGCGGCAGTTCCACGGGATTGGTTGCCACAACCGGATGTTGTGCAACAGCCGTGTATTTGACCTCATGCTCCCTGCCGTTCTCACTCGGTCCCGCCAGCCGAAATCCTTCCGGGGCATCCGGTGCGGGCTTCAACCATTTCAGTCCCGGTACGGGCCGGATCTCGGGGTCGCCGAAGACCTGACGCGGGACGGGACGTCGAAACCAAACCGACCGTCCAACCGACGCTCGTGCGACATTAATCAGTCGCACCCAGCCGAGATTCTTCTGAGGCTTCCATTGCTCTCTCACAAGAATTGTTGGCTGTTCGAGTGTTGCATCCCGAGTCCAGCTCATTTCGTAGGTCACCCAGACAGAGCCGTCATACCAACGTTCATACCCTTTGAGGTTCGCCTGTGCCTGCCAACCGGTTCCAGAATCAATTAACTTCTGCATGACTTCGTCGAACAGAAAAAAGTCCGCAGTTGGACCGAATTCCGCCGCGACCGGCACTCCCGCCATGTCCCAGAACCAGCTTTTGCCCTGCGTGCGCTGGCGGGCGAAGTCGCCGATGGTCCACATGCGGACCGCGCCGCGCTCCAGGTCGAACAACACGCTGTGCCGATTCGCGAAACCGACGGCGAACGACCGCGGGACCGACGTCGTCTTGCCGTCGCCGTCGGGAATGGTGACGACATCCCGCAGAATCCGCGCCCGGCCGTCTTCCGACGGTCCCCACAACTGTTCGACCACGGCGGGGTTAGTCGGCGCGGTGAACTGCGGATCGTGCAGCGCGTCCCAAATGGCCGCGAGCTGCCGGTCCAGTTCGCCGCCGAGCAGGGTCGGATGCGGCCGCAGATACGACGGCATCTCGACGCCCGGCAGAATCCGCAGCGGCGACCGCGTCCAGCGGAAGAAGTAGGGAGATCGCATCCGTTCGCCCAGCCGATACAGATCCGACCCGCGCGTGCCGAGCGCGACCTTCGGCGGCACGTAGTCCTTCAGTTGATGGCAGGCCACGCAACTGAACCCCTTGCCGCCGGTCAATTCGCGGCCGGCAAGCAGCACATCCGGCGTGGCCCGGCCCTCGGCGATGGGATACTGCGGCGTCGCGGGGGCGCCGTCGGGAATGCGGTCGTGGTCGATCAGCTCCGCCGGGATGCTCGCCACCTGCTCCTCGCGAAACTTCGGCATCCGCACCTTCAGCCAGTCCATGCGGACCGGCAACTCGCCACGAACGCCTTTCGCGAGGGCCGCGTCCTGCAAGCGGTCCCCGACGGCGGTCAGCGGGGGCGGCGTGAGGGTCGGCGTCTGCCCCTGCCACTGCGGCTCGGACTTCAGCAGCGACAGCGTGATGTTCGACAGCCCCCGGCTGCCGTCGCGGTCGTGACAGTTGATGCAGCCGCTGCGTTCGAGATCGGACAACCGCGGCCGACCGAACCGCGGCGTCATTGCCAGCGCCAGGCCGACGTGATCCAGCCCGAAAAACATCGGCCGTAACCTCGTCGGCTCGGTTTGCTGCGACAGACACCCTTCCCGGTTGCTCACCCGCTCGGGATCGAGCGGCTGGCTCACCACGGACGTGGGTTCCGCAGCGACGTCGCCGGGGAATTCGTGGCACGCCGCACACCGCGCGGCGACGATCACTTCTTTGCCACGGGCGACCAGTTGGTCGGTGATCTTCGGAGCGTCGTTCTCCTTGGGGAACTGGTGCTCGCCGATGAGGGCCGTGACGATCTGCTGCCGCTCGGCGTCGGTCAGCTTGAACACCGGCATCCGGTGCGACGGATTCACGATGGCGGGATCGCGGAGCCACTGATCGAGCCAGGCTTTCGTGCGGCGGGTGGCGACGTCATCCAGCTTGCCGCCGCCGAGCGTGGGCAACTGGCCGAGCCCCTGCCATTCGTGACAGGCGAGGCAGCCGACCGATTTGATCAGTTCGCGGCCGGATGGCGTTTCCTTCTCGTTGACCTTGACCTTCTTCGGCTCGGCGAGCTTCGGCGAATCGGCGTGTTTGGCGAGGTACGCCATCACCGCGGTCGCATCGTCGTCGGACAGCCCGAACGCCGGCATGCGGCCGTGATTGGGGTCGGCGTCTTTGCGCGTGAGGCGGTTGCGGATCGCCGACCACGACCGACCCGAGCCGACGTGCTTGAGCGAATACTTCGCCAGTTTCGACGGCTCGCCCCCCGGTTGCTGATGGCAGCCGAAGCAGTTGGCGGATTCGAGCTGCAGCGAACCGGTCTTCGCCTGTCGGTCCGGGGTGCTGTCGTCGGTATGGAACAGCAGATGGTGCGGCAACGGCTCCAGCGGAAAGGTGTCGGACGACCAGTAGAGTTTGAGACTGCGACCGCGTCCCGGCTGCTGCTCTAACGTGGCGATGAGCGGCAGCTCGCCGAACGACAACTCCGTTTCCGGGCCGCTGACCCAGAGAGGACGGTCGGTCTCGGCTTCCAGCACGACCCGCTCGCCGATGCGCACCTCGACCTTGCCGTGGACGAACGCATGGAACCGGAACTTGCCTTCACTTTTGAGCAGCAACGTTCCAGACCACTTCTGCTCGAACGGTTTTGCCTCACCGGGATTGGCGGGAACAAACACATCGGCAGCGACGCTGTGCTCCGATCGCGGTCCGTGGGCCATCACCGAAATCAACCCCGGCCGGGATTCGTCGTCGTCGTCCTGCGCGAACAGGGGGATCGCCAGGCACGACGCGGCGACGCACAGGGCGAACCGGGTGAGGTTGCGGTGCATGGTCGGAACACCTTCGGGGGCCCAGAGACAGAAGCCCACGGGTTGCAACCCGTGGGCTTCGGACGCGTGGCGCGGAATGTCGTTGCGGCGCTACTTCACCTCGTACGCCTGTTCCTTCGCGGCGTCCGCGTCGAACGACTTGCGGAACGCCTCCGCGGCTTCGGCGACGGTCTTCTCCGGTCCAGTCAGCCGCAGGAAGTAATTCCCCTCGTCGGGCACCTGCAGGATCACGCTCAGCGAGCGGAACTTCGGCATCGGGGTCTTCTTGCCGCCGGCGAACGGGCCCCCCTCGGATTTGAGATACGTCCCCGAAATGTCGCTGACGTAGTACGGTCCCTGCGGCGACGTTCCCTGAGTGAGTTTCTCCTTGCGGCCGTCGGGGGCGAACTGGTCGGTCCACCGCTTCAGGTTGGGATCGACGCCGCCGCCGTCGCCGCGGAAGAACGAGACCACCAGTTCCGCCGGTTCCTTGTCCCCTTCGGCGGGACCGATCTTGAACTGCGCGGCCCGCAGCTTGTTCGCCGGCGGTTCCTGCTTCCACGACGCCGGCGCTTTCAGCGTGATCCCTTCGACCTTCACCTCTTTGAGTTCGTCAACCAGCCGGGTCTTACTCACGGGCTGCAGGATCAGCGGTTGAAACTTCCGGCTGACGCGCGGCTGCGGCTTGGGACCGGCGGGCATCAGCGGGGCGCCGGCGACGGTCATGGCCAGCGCGTACAGGCTGGTCCGCGCAGTGACGTACAGCGTCTTGCCGTCCGGGCCGCCGAACGTGCAGTTGGCGGGCTTTTCGGGGACGGAGATGCGGCCGACGAGGCTGCCGTCGGCATTGAGCACGACCACGCTGCTGTAGGTGGCGTAGATGCGGCCCTGGCTGTCGAGGGCCATGCCGTCGGGGCCGCCGCCGTCGAGTTTTTCGTCGCCCGTGAAGAGGATCTTGCCGTTGGCGAGTTTGCCCGGGCCGGTGATGTCGTACTGCCAGATTTCGCGCTTGTTCGGTTCGGCGACGATCAGCCTGCGGCCATCGGACGAGACCAGGATGCCGTTCGGCCGTTGCAGCGAATCGATGACCCGCGTGACCTCGCCCAGCGGGTTGACGTAGTACACCCCCATCACCGATTGGGCATCGGCGGGCGTCTGGCCGTACTGCGGATCGGTGAAGTACAGCCCGCCCGTGGAATCCAGCGCGAGGTCGTTCGGGGCGTTGAACGGCTTGCCGTCGTAGAGGTCGGCGAGCGGCTCAATCTTGCCGTCCACCGTGTTGATCTTCACCACGCGGCGGGCGCCCCCCTGGCAGGCGTAGAGGTTGCCGGCGGCGTCGAACACCAGCCCGTTGGCCCGGCCGGACGGTTTGAGGAAGTCGTTGACGGCCCCGTCGGCCGAGACCCGCACGATCCGCTCGTTGGGGATGTCGCTAAAGAGCAGGAACCCCTGCGGACTGTACGCCGGGCCTTCGGTGAACTTGCAGTCGCCGACCACCTTCTTCATTGCCGCGCCGGGGGCGACGAGCGCGGCGACATCATCGGCGGCGAGTGGTCCGACAAGGGACAGCACGGCCACGACGGTCAGAGCAGAACGCAACATGAGACAACTCCTGAGAGACCAATCGAACGCCGTTGATTCTTGGCCGATGGGGCACGAAATGCAACCGCGGGGCAGGAGCCCCGCGGCTTCTTGCTGCGCCCGAGATCGCGCGACCATCACCCCGCGGTGGCGAGCACCATGCCGATGCGGCAGGCCTGCAGGTAGTCGGCGATCCGCAGGGTTTCGTCCACGGTGTGGATCGCGTGCTGGCCGCAGCCGAGCGTGACCGTGGGGACGCCGTGGGCGAACATCCAGTTGGCGTCCAGTCCGCCGTTGCCGATGCACACGTCGGGCGTCAGGCCGAACGAACGGATCGCGGCCTGGGCGATCCGGACCGGAACGGCGTCCACCGCCATCTTGAACGATTCGTATTTCAGGTCGGCGGAGAACTCCACGCGGCCGCGCTTGCCGTCTTCCGATTTCAGCGCTTTGGCAGCCTTGTCGAACGCCTTGCGGTAGGCCTCGACGATCTTCTTGCGAAACACCGGATCGTGGCTGCGGGCTTCGGCGCGGAGGGAGAGGTGAGGGGTGACGACGTTGGTGGCCTCGCCGCCGCGGATCACGCCGACGTTGCTGGTCCCCGCGTGACGACCCTTGCGGATCAGTCCGTGCCAGCCGTTTTGCACCAGGTCGGCAATGGCGAGCGACGCGATCGCCGTGGCATTCACACCCAGCTCGGGATGCACCCCCGCATGACTGGCGTGGCCGTGGATTTCGATCTCGATGGCATAGTCGCCGGTCGCGCCGATGCACACGGTTTCCGGCTCCGAGCCGTCCCAGTTGAAGCCGAATGCCGGCCTCCCCAGCTTGTTCACCGAGACGTACCGAGCCCCGTACAGGCCGATCTCCTCCTGCACGGGAAAGAACAACGTCAGCGGCGGATAGGGGATGTTCTGCCGCAGCAGCTCGCGAATCACCGTCAGGCAGACGGCGACCCCCGCGCGGTCGTCGCCGCCCAGTCCGCTGGTCTTGTTCCTGGAGCGGATGACGTCGCCGTCGATGACCGGGTCGGCACCGACGCAGATGGGAACGGTGTCGACGTGGGCCATCATCAGCCGCCTGGGGCCGCGGCGCGTGCCGGGCAGCTTGACGATCAGGTTGCCGACTTCCCCGCCGCCGGATTGCTGGTGGGCGGCGTCGTTGCTAATGCACGATTCGGGGACGCCGGCCTCCTGCAACACGGCGCGGATCGCCGTCTGGATGCGGCCTTCCTCGCGGCTGCGGCCGGGAATGCGGAGCAAGGCGAGCACCAGTTCGAGGGCGTCGCGTTCATGAAGAGGCCAGTGCGCGGGGGTGGTCATGACCGGGCGGATTTCCGGAAAAGAGGCGGCGGTCCGATTCGTCGAGGCTCATGGCCCCGACGACGGCTCGGCCGCAACATATCCGACCGGTCAGGCGTTGTGAATCGTCGCCGCCGGAGACCGCTCGGCGCCAGCCGACTCCGGTGAAGACCAGCGGGCCAGCAATCGGCCGAGCTGGTCGCGCTGGACCGGTTTACTGATGAAGTCGTTGCAGCCGGCGGCCAGACAGCGGTCCCGTTCGATCGGCGAGTCGTCCGCCGTCACCGCGATGATCGGCTGGCGGAAACCCCGCTCCCGCAGTTCCCGGGCGGCCTGCAGTCCATCCATGACCGGCATCTGCATGTCCATCAGAATCAGATCAAAGGGCGTGGCGGCGGCGGAAACGGCCGCCACCGCCGCGGCGCCGTCCTCGACGGTCTCGCATTTGACGCCGGTCTTGCCGAGCAGATAGCCCATCAGCCGGCGGTTGTCGGGCATGTCGTCAGCAATCAGGATGCGGCGCACTTCGGGCGGAGCCGCCGGTTCCGACACGGCGGAGCCCTCCGCGGCCGGCTGAAAGCTGTCGGCATCCTGCAGGGCTTGCACCCGTTCCAGAGTCAGGGTGAAGGTCGTTCCCTGGCCGCACTCGCTCTGAACCGAGATGGTGCCGTTCAAGAGCTCGGCCAGCTTCTGGCTGATGACCAGTCCCAGCCCGGTGCCGCCGAACCGCCGCGTGACCGAGGTGTCGGCCTGGTTAAAGGGGCGGAACAGGTTGCGGCGTTGCTCGTCGGTCATGCCGATGCCGGTGTCAATGACCGCACACTGCAATTGGGCGGCGTTGGCCTGCCACTGCAAGCGGACCGTGACGCGGCCCCGCTCGGTGAACTTGATGGCGTTGCCCACCAGGTTGAGCAGGATCTGTTTGAAGCGGGTGGGGTCGGTGACGATCCAGCGGGGCAGGACCCCCTCAATCTGCAGGATCAGCTCCAGCCCCTTGGGTTCCGCCCGCACTCGCAGAATCTGCAACACGTCCTGAACCAAAGCCGTCGGATCGCAGGGCAGCCGCTCGACGGTCATCTGACCGGCTTCGATCTTGGAGAGATCCAGGATCTCGCTGATGATCGACAGCAGATGCTCGCCATTGCGCTTGATCGTCTGCAGAACATCCGGAAGGTCGGCGGGATCGACGGCGCGGTCAATCATCAGATCGGTGAACCCCAGGATCGCATTCAGCGGCGTGCGGATTTCGTGGCTCATGTTCGCCAGAAACTCGCTCTTCACCCGGTCGGCGGTTTCCGCCTGCTTGAGCGCCGCGGCCAGCTTCTGTTCGGCGGACCGCTCCATGATGTCGAAGGTGGCGGTCAGCACCAGCGTGCACAGCATCAGCCCCAGGGCCCCGGTGTACTCCACGAGGCGCATGCCGGCCGGCGACAGCTCGGAAGGAATGGCGTACCCGCATTCCAACGCCACGAAGAATGCCGTCGTCAGAACGGCTCCCACCCCCCAGGCCAACAGGCCGGCCCGCCGGCTGATCAGGACGACCGACATGATCGGCAGTGTGGCGTACCACACCAGCGCCGGCGCATCGTGTCCCCCCTGCTGCCAGCCCAGCAGCGTATACGTCAGCCACGCGGTGACCACCATCGTCTGCGCGGCCCGCCGGACGTTGCCCGTGCGACGCAGCGCCCAGACGTTCAGGACCAGCACCGCCATGGCCAACAGTACAACCGCTGCACAAACCCTGGCTCCGACCGCCAGAAAGATGCCGAAAAACAATGGGCAAAAACCGATGAGCGCCAGCGTGAAGCCGAGCACGCGCTGGGCGCGCCGCGCCAACTCGCGGTTGTCGGGCAGACCGCGCGGTTGGAGCCACCGCCAGACCCGTCTCCAAGTCTGAACAACGCTGGTGTTCACCGGTTCCAAGGCCCGCTCCAGGGGTTGACTGGGGTGCCGAGACTGAGCCGATCGAATCGAAACGAATTCAACCACCCATAGCTTAGGTCACGGTTCCAGGCTGCAGGAGCGAACCTGCTGTCATCTCCTTCAGAAACGATAAAAGCGGACGCGGGATCGGATCGGATATCGGTGTTTATGTACACTATTTTTGGGGCGTCCGTTCCGATGCTCCAAGAAACCGGCAGATCGTTCCTGGCCGACGAAAAACTTCAACGTTCGCTCTAGCCGGTTACGATAAAACCAGATACGCTCGCGTGGCCCCTTGGCCGGCACGGCCCTCAGGACATCCCGGCAATCGCTACCTTCGCGGAATGGATGCCGCAAGATGATTCACCCCACGGCGGTCGTGGACACACGGGCGGAAATTGACCCCAGCGTCGAAATCGGGCCTTACGTCATCATCGAAGGCCCGGTCAGGGTGGGCGCGGGAAGCATCATCGCACCGCATGTGCATCTGCTGGGCCAGACCACGATTGGCCCGGGGTGTCGGATTCACACGGCGGCCGTCATCGGCGACTACCCTCAGGATCGCAGTTTCACGGGCGGGACCACGTTCTGTGAGATCGGTCCCGAATGCGTCCTGCGCGAGCACGTCACGGTCCACCGCGGGACAAAGCCCGGAACCAAAACGTCCTTGGGGGCCCGCTGTCTGCTCATGGCCAATGCTCACGTGGGACACAACTGCGAGCTGGCCGATGACGTCACGCTGGTCAATGGTTGCCTGCTGGCCGGCTATGTCTCGGTGGGCAGCCGGGCCGTCATCTCCGGAAATACGGGCGTGCATCAATTCGTTCGGGTCGGGGAACTGGCCATGATCGGCGGGTTGAGCAAGATCACGCAGGACGTGCTTCCATTCTTCACCTATGACGGCCCCGGCGTGGCGGTGGGAGTGAACGTCGTGGGCCAGCGTCGGGCCGGCCTGTGCTCCGCGGAACGGGCCGAACTGAAAGCCGCGTATCGACGGATCTACCGAATGCCGGGCAGTCTCCCCGCCGCCGTGGCCGACCTCGCCGATCGCCTCGTCACGCCGGCCGGACTGCGGTTGCTGGAATTCCTGCAGGCGCCGTCGAAGCGGGGCATCCACGGGCACTCGGAGCAGCTCGACAGCCAGGCCGACCTGCCGGCGACGATTCCTCTCGACCGGGCCGCGTAGCGGCATCGACGGACCATCGCATCGTGGCGCTGCGATATCTGCTGGAACACCTGGCCGTGATCTTCAGCGCCGCCACCGGCGCCCTGGCGGCACGGGGCAAACGGGTCGACCTGTTCGCGGTCATTGTGCTGGGACTGGTGACCGCCGTCGGCGGAGGCACGCTGCGCGATCTGGTGCTCGACGTGCCCGTCTTCTGGATCACCGACGCCAGCTTCATCCTGACCGGATCGGCGGCGGCGTTTCTCTCGTTCTTTGTCGTCCGGTATACGCACCCCCCGCAGCCGATGCTGCAGATTGCCGACGCCTTTGGCCTGGCCTTCATCACCATGCTGGGGACGTCGAAGACGTGGCAACTGGAGCATGCCGCGCCCGTGTGCGTCGTTCTCGGAGTGACCACCGGAGTCGCGGGAGGCATGATCCGCGATGTCTTGTGCGGGGAGATTCCGCTCGTGTTTCGGACGCGGATCTATCTGTATGCGACGGCGGCCATGGCCGGTTCGGTGGTGTACCTTCTGGGAGCTGCGTGGGCCCCCAGACATCCCGCCAATCTGGTCGTTGGCGCAGGGGTCATTCTGGTCCTGCGACTGGCGGCGCTGCGGTGGCAGATCCGGTTGCCGGAATTCTCGACACGCGAGTGAACGGCCAGTTCAGTCACCCCGCGGAGGTGATCGCCTGACATGGCCGAATCTCGTTTCCCCGAGTCCAACGAGGCTCCTAAAATGCAAAAGCAACGGCCAGGCGGGGCAGCAGTCTGCTCCGGATTCAAGAGGAGTGACCCGACGTAAGGATCAGCCCGGCATGACAATCGGTGAGGAGCGCTCTTTCCTCGATCAAATGATGGATCTGTACCGGGCTGGCGATCCTTCAGCGACCGATGATTCTCCTGGCACGGCGATGGTGCGGGCCGTGCAGCAGGTCTATCTGCAGATTGCCCTGCAGGATTACGCGGCGGCGGTCGCGCTCATGACCGACGATTTCGAAATGGAAATTATCGGTCCGCCGGAGATTCCGCTGGTCGGTTGCTGGAAAGGCCGACCGGAGGTGGAACGGGCGCTGGCGCGAAACTTTTCCCTGCTG
>Ga0073934_10012135_pt1 | contig 10230 bp, 7 predicted proteins | sample LarsenN4metaG_FD_76834 | JGI IMG/M metagenome (GOLD analysis project Ga0073934, IMG submission 76834) | Hot spring sediment bacterial and archeal communities from British Columbia, Canada, to study Microbial Dark Matter (Phase II) - Larsen... ... | reverse complement strand
GGCTCCGGGGTCGTCCTGCGTCACGAAGATGGCCATGCGTCTCCACTCGGGCAGGCGGGTGAGGTATTCCACCAGCCGTCCCAGGGCGAGATCATTGTCGGCCATGAAGCTGGCCACATAGGGGTAGCCGTCCTTGGGGCGCGGCTCAGCCCCGTGGTCGTTGCACAGCGTGATGTTCATGAAGCGGGGAATAGGTCGGCCCTTCCGCCGGTAGTTCCTCTCCAGGTCCTCCTTGAACCACTCCACGCGGGCGATGTCGGGGATGAAGTTGTTGTAGACCGGGAATTCCCAGCAAGTGTTGTCCCAGAGGACTTGGCTCATGGGGTGGTTCACAATCAGGAACGAACCCGTTCGGGAGGTGCCCGGGCCCTCGTCCTGGCCCGGGAACTCGAAGCCTTCGCCGTAGTTGCGGAAGGGGATTCCGCCCCGGTGCAAGTGCTCCCAGAGCGAACCGTTCTCCAGGTAGTCCTCGGGAATCTGCGAGCCGTTGCTCCCGAAGCTGGCCAGCCGGCCCTTCGCCCGGTCCGTGGGACGGAAGTGCCACCCGGAATAGAAGACACGGGTAGTCCAAAGGCTGGGATAGACCCCCACCAGCCACCGGTGGCCGTCCCCGCTGGCCTGGGGCTCCATGTAGAAGTTCTCGCTGATGGCGAACTGGCGGGCCAGGCGGATGTGGTTGGGCATGATGGGCAGCCGCTCGGCGCGCACCCGCTCCTTGATCCAGCCCTGGAGGCCGAACTCCGCGTAATCCGGCTCGCCATCTGCGCCGGGCAGCCCGCCGAAGATCCCGTCGAAGGTGTGGTTCTCCTTGGTGATGAAGACCACGTGGGTAATCTCCCGGCTGGCCGCTCCCGGGAACACGGGAATCGGCCGCCTCGGCAGTGCCCGCGCCTCCCTCGTCCGGTCTTCCAGTCCATTGTTGGCCAGCACGCGCCGCGTGAGGCCCGCCAGCTGGGCATCCGCCGGCACGGGAGCGGCGTCGATCATGCCTGGCATGTCGGGATAGCCGTACCGCACGTCGCCCGGCCGCCGGGGATGCTTCGCACCCCGGGGGCCGCGACCGAGTCCCTTCTGGGTGGCGATGTAGAGCGTGCGCTCGTCCGGCGACAGCCGCACCTGCGTGGGAAACCAGCCGGTGGGGATTCGGCCCAGGACGCGCTGTGTCCGCGGATCGACCACGGCCACGGAGTTGAGCCCGCTCTCGCACACGTAGAGGCGCGTGCCGGCCCGGTTGAGCGCCATCCCGGAGGGAATCACGCCACGCAGCCCTGCGGCGAGCGGGCCTGGGGAGAGCGTGATCCTGCCGAGGGCCCGCAGAGTGCGAGCATCGAAGACCTGCACCACGTCGTTGTTGGCGCAGCTCACATAGAGGCGCCCGCCCCGCGTGAGAACGGCGTTGGGGGCGCTGCCGCCCACGGCCTTGCCGCCCGCCGCCGGCGCGTGGATGAGCAGGCCCGCCTTCGCTCGGTGCGTCAGCCGCGGCCGCACCGGGTCCGCCAGATCATAGCGGTAGACGGACTGGGCATCGGGCACCCGGGCAGTGCCCAACCCTGGCACGCGCCGCCCCTCGAACTCCACGCCCTTCTCGGCGGCCGGACTGGGAAAGCCGAACGCCGGGCGCGTGATGCCGCGGGGGCTGCCCCGGCCCGGCCGCGGCGGCGGAATCAGGGAATAGTCAAGCAGCCCGATGTTGGCCACAAAGAGCGCCCCGCCCGCCTCATCCAGGCACAGAGCATACGGCTGGCGGCCCGCCGCCACGGAGGCCGCCAGCTTCCGCGCCTCCAGGTCGAACACCAGCACCCGCTGGTGGGCCACGTCCACGCCATAGGCCAGCCGCCCATCCGGGGAGAGCACCAGGTCGTTCACGTAGGGATCGGAGTGGTCTCCGTCCTTCGCGCTGACGACCGCCTGGGAGGCGAAGGTCCGCCCGTCCAGCACCTCGATGGCGCCGTCGTCGCCCCGGCTCAGTACGAAGCGGGCCCCGTCGCGGCTGAAGGCACCTGCCGGCGCCACCTGCCGTCTGCGGTGGAAGACGCCGCTCCGGGCGCCCGGATGGAAGACGGAGAACCCGCCGTCGTGAATCCCCACCACGCGGCTTCCGTCCGGGCTCACCAGCACCTGGAACAGGTTCTCCTGGACGTAGAGCCGGCGGCCCGTGGGGGTGAGGAGCCGGCCGTTCGGAAGGACTGTGATGCCGCCCGGCGTCACGCGGGCCGGCAGCCGGCCAGCGGGAGCGCGGAGATAAGGCGCCGCCGGCGGGCCGGCGGCAACGAGCGCGATGGCGGCAAGCGTTGCGACCATGCAAGGCACCTCGTGCAGTCGGAGTGTGCCTTCAGTGTGGCACGCGGACCGGGCGGACGTCACGACACCGGCACGATTCCGCCCGGGCGGCGCGCCTGCCTCCTGCCCCACTCCCGGTCAACGCTTGGCGTGCGGGGCAGCCACTGACGCTGCCGTGCCGCGCGGTCACATGCCGGGCTGCCGCTCCCGCTGGCGCCAGAAGCGCTCGCAACGGGGCAGGAAGTCGCACCACTCGCACGCGGCGATCCGCTCGGGCTCTACCTGCTCCCAGTCCCGGGAGAGGATATCCTGGCCCAGAACGAGAAGGTCCGCCTCAAATCGGCCGGCCTCCTCGTCGGAGAGCCGGGAGCTGGCCTGAATGCCCGACCGAAGACAGTAGATCGTGCCCACAACGGGGACGCCCGGATGCAGCCGCTTCAGCAGGAGCTGGTAGATGCTCACCGCCAGGTCCCCCGCCACCTCCTCGGGCGTCGTCTCCCAGCGGCCGCTCTTGTAGTCGATCACCTCCAGCGTCCCGTCGTGCCACCGGTCCACGCGATCCACGCGCCCGGCGAGGGCGAACGGCCCCATGTCCAGCCGGAGCGTCTTCTCGGTCCAGAGCGTCTCGCGCGCCTCCTCGGCCCGGGCCGCGGCGGCGGCGTGATAGGCCTCCACGACCTCCACACCCGCCTGCCGGTACTCGGTCTCCTCCTGGGCGCTCTGGTAGCCAGCGGCCACCCAGCTCTGCTCAAGGCGCGAGACCATCTCCTCCCGCGTCTGTCCGGCGCCTTCCGCGTGGAAGGCCTGGAGCACCCGGTGCAGCGTGGCGCCGAAGCTGAACGCAGGGCGCGCCCTGACGTAGTACCGGCCGAGCCTGTCCACGTAAAGGTACCGGTACTTCATCGCGCACTCCAGATAGGCGCAGATTCGCGTGGGGCTGAGCACCGGCTTCCGGGAGGCCATGGGTTAGTTCTTCGAGGGAAACGAGGGATCGCTGGAGGAGCGCAGCTGGTCCACGCGCAAGGGCACGGCCCGGGCCGCGGTGGTGAGCCGACCGGCCTCCTGGCGCAGGACATCGCGCTCGATCGTCAGGCGCGTGGCGGTGTCCGTCAGCTCCAACAGCTCCTGGCGTGACTCGGCGTCGAACGGCAGCACGGCCGCCACCACGAAGGAGAAGGCCTCCGGCTCCTCGGGAAGTTCGTACTCCGGGGTCTCCACCCCGGCGAGGCCCAGCAGGCCGCCGATATAGGCCCCGAAGAGACCGCCCACCTCCTCCTGAAGAGGGCGAAGCGACGCCGCATCTGCGGGCACGTCCCGGAACGCCTCCACAATTCCGGTGACCCAGGGCGCCTCCGCCGCTGTGTGCTCCAGGATCCGGAACCGCTCAGTCCCCACGCAGAGGATGTTCAGGCGGCCCTCCTCCAGGTGCTGCACGCCGGCGATCCGCGCCAGCGTCCCGGCCTGCCGCGGCGTGGCGGGCGGACCCGCCTCGCCTCCTCGGGCGATGAGCACCACGCCGAAGGGCTGGCCGTTCTCCAGGCTTCGGGCAACCAGCTGCCGGTAGCGCTCCTCGAAGACGTGCAACGGCAAGGGCATCTCCGGGAAGAGCACCGTGTGGAGCGGAAAGAGGGCGATGCGTCTGGCTTCCATGGCGGGCCTCCGGAACCGGGCGCCGGGCCGGCGCGGACGCGCGCCAGCACACCCAATCATACGTTGCTGGAGGGGGTCGTTCCTCCGGCCCCGGCCCAAGACGCCCTCCGTGGACCCAAGCGGCCGGGCGCAGTCGGATGCCGCGAGGAAATCGGCCCCGGAGCGAGAATCTGTTCGTGTGGGGGATGTCCCGCGCGGTCGCCGGCAGGCTTGCAGGGTGTCCTGGCAGTAGATCGGCCGTGCCGGGAGGATCCGCCAGGAGCGCAGATGTCCCAGGAATCGGCACCGAAGACGTTCGGCGACTGGGTTCGCGCCCGGCGCACAGCGCGCAGACTGGGCTTGGACCAGGCTGCCCGCCTGGCCGGAATGAGCGCCACCCACTGGCGCGGAATCGAGCGGGGCGACGCCCGCCCGGGCCGCGGATCCGTCGTGGCGATCGCCCAGGCGCTGGGCGAGCGCGTCTCCGAGGCCCTGGCGCGGGCGGGCTACCGGCCCCGCGCCGACGATGCCGGCCCCGGCTTCGGGATGCGCCTCGGCCCAGCGCACCGCGCCGTCTCCGCCCCCCCGCCCGAGAGCCCTGCCGCCGAGCTGCTGGACCTCCTGGACGGGCTTCATGTGACACCCGCCGAGATGGCCGAGTGGAGAAGCCGCCTCCAGACCCACCCGGTCAGCCTGGACGAGCTCTGCGGCTGGATCCTGGGCCGCTCCTCCGCCGACGCGGCGGCCAGTGGCGCCACCATAGACATCCTGGACTTGGGGCTCACGGCCTGGGAGTACCGTCACGTCCTGCGCACTGTGCTCACCGGCCGCACCAGCCGCAAGTGATGCCCGGACCATGAGCAGCCCCGATCCTGGCAGGATGGCGGACCTGTGGCAGGTCAACAAGTACTTGTGGCTCTGCCTGCTGGTGGCTGCCCTGTACATCCCGGTGGCGCGGGACCAGGGACTGCTCTCGGTGAGCGTCCCGGCGGCCTACGGAATTCTGTTCCTGGCTGTCGCGAACGGTGGCCTGCGCACCTGGTCGGGGTGGAGGCAGGGCGGCTACAACGGCCCCCGCGGCTGGATCTTCACCGTCACCGACGTGATCCTCGTGGCCGTGGGCATCCACGTCACCGGGCAGCTCCGCAGCGAGCTGTGGCTGGTCTTCTACGTCATCCTCATCTCGGAATCCCTGTACGCCCTGCCGGGACAGACCAGCGTGCTGATGTCCCTGATCACGGCGGCGTACGCTGCGGCCACGTGGTCCTCGCGCGCTGAGCCCGCCTGGCTGCAGATCGTGGCCACCCGGCTCGTCCTGCTGCTCATTGTGGGCAGCTTTGCCCGTCGGCTGAGCATGGCGCGCGAGCACCGGAATCAGGAACTGGCGCAGCTGAGCGCGCAGGTGGCTGCCTCCGAGGAGCGTGCGCGCATAGCCCGGGAGGTGCACGACGGGCTCGGCCACGCGCTGGTGGCCAGCATCCTTCGCCTGGAGCTGTGCCGCCGGATCATTCGCAAGAACCCCGGGGAGGCGGAGGCCATCCTTGAGGAGGAGGTCCCGGCTCTGCGCGCGGCCTGGAACGAGGGCCGGGACCTGGCCTTTCACCTCCGCCCCTGGGAGCCCGATCCCGCCGGTTTCTCCGCCACCGTGCGCCGCCACGTGAGCCGATTTGCGGAGCGGACGGGCATCGCCGTGGACCTGGAGGTGGCTGAGGTCCGGCTGCCGCAGGACACGCAGATGGCGCTCACGCGCATCCTCCAGGAGGCCCTGACCAATGTGGCCAAGCACGCCGGGGCGGCCCGGGCAACGGTGCGTATCGTGCCGGCGGGCTCCTGGGTGGCGGCATGCATCGAGGACGACGGCAGGGGATTCGACCCCGCGGCGTGCGACGGGAGCTTCGGGCTCCATGCCATGCGCCAGCGCGCCGAGAAGCTCGGCGGCAGGATGGTCGTGGAGTCCGCCCCCGATAGAGGCACGCGGATTCGCGTGGAGCTGCCCGCATCCTGACGCGAGCACCCGCTCCGCGCGCTGGCGCCCTCAGCGCCGGCCCCGGCGCTGAGGGCAGGCGGTGTCTCCCTGTGTTGCAGGGCGGGGACAGGCGGCACGCCGGGGCCAGGACAGGTGTCCGCACCAAATCAACCGCACGCCTGGCGCCCCTGCCGACAGGACCGCCGTGCGCCGGTGCCAGGCAGGCGACGACAGCCGGGGGGCCGGCGATTCACGCCGGCCAGGCGGCCATGGGAACCGACGCGGCATGCGTGCCCGCGGCACGGGCGGCGATGAGTAGGCGAATCTGGTCCGCGGAGCCCCTGGACCGCGCCACCAGCTCCTTCACCAGGTCGGCAGTGGCACTGTCGCCGCCGGCGCCAGAACAGGCCGCCGGGGGAGCGCACATGCCCGCCTGCAGGCACTCGAGGGCGTGGCCCCTGATGATGCTCTGCGTCGCCCTGTCGTAGTCGCCGTGGGTGCCGTGGATGGGGTCTGTGAGCCAGTCCCTCATGGAGTTGGACAGACTTCATTGCCAGGTGGGGGCACATGTTCGACCGCCTGTGAGCCAGTCCCTCATGGAGTTGCGGACCCCCCCCCTGGCGGTGCAGGGCCCTGCTCACAGCGCGCGCAGTCGCCGCGTCAGACGGCCCCGCGGACCTTCCGTCGTCTTCCTCGTGTGCGCTGCCAACCCAGGCGCGCAGGGGAATGACGTGTTCGCCGCACGCAAGCTGGGGATCGCCGCCGCCTGCCCCCGGGGCGCCAGGGTACGACGCTCGCCGCGGCCGCGAACGGCCAGTGCCAGGTGCGCGCTCGAGGCGCGCGAGGGAAGGGCGGCGGCCCATTCGGAACGGTTCGGCCGCGGACGGCCGCAGGAAGCCCGCGCATTCCCGCCTGGAACGAGGCTACGGGACCACCGCGATGGCGGTGGGCGTGACCCCGCCTCCCACCCTGCCGATTAGGACGGCCGAACCGGTGGCCAGGCTCACGCTGTAGAGCGACGGGTTCGCTCCTCCCGCACCCGTCAGGAGGGCTAGCGAGGTCCCGTCGGGGGCGATGTCGTACGAGGCGACGTCGCTCCCCGCGTCGAACCCCAGGGGGCCGACCGTCCGAAGCTCCCCGGTGTTGGGGGACGGAACGCCATCCACGCCACCCAGGCGCGCCAGCACATCGCGCTCGGTGTCGATGACGTAAAGCGTAGTGGCGGGTGCCGGCGGGTGCATGTTGTTCGTGTAGGCCGCGGCCATCACATTGGGGTTCTGGCCGGCGTTCACGTCTCCCGCCACATACGCGAGGGCGGTGTCGGTTCCCGCGAGGGCACCGGTGCCGGGGTCCACGCGCAGGTTCTGCTCGGTGTCGCTCACGATCCGGAGCCGGTCCGCCACCGGGTTGAAGTCCACGCCGAAGGCGTTCCCGGTCAGCACCGGAGCGAAGGCCGGCCCCACGGGCGTGGCCGCGCCGGTGGTTGTGTTGATCGTCACGATACGGCTGTGATTGGTGACCGCGTAGAGCTGCTTGTTGGACGGCCGGAAGTCCATCCCGACCACAATCTCCCCGGCGTTGAGCCCGGTGATCGCCGCCGCCCGCGTTGTCACGACGCCGGGCTGGTCGCTTCTAAACTCAACAAGCTGCCCGCCCGTCGTGGCCGCCAGCACGGTCCAGGGTCCGCCCCCGAAGCCCGCTCCCACGTCGCTGCCGCATCCCGGAACTCCCAGCGCCAGCGCCGCCGCGGCTGAGGCTGCCATGAGGCGCCTCCCCCGCAGCGCCTTCTTGTGAACGCGCACTGTCCCCTCCTCGCTGTCCGATTGCCGCCCCGAGAGCCCCGGGGGCGGCCTGGGCACTGCTCCGAGCGGGCAATTCGGGCCGGGGCGCCGGATACCCTCCTGCAAAGCCCGCCCATCCGCGAGGAGAGAGGCGGCAGCGTGTGGAATCTCCCGGTCACACGCGCGGGCGACCCGCCAGACGGCGGGAGGGGGCTTCGGGCGGAAGCAGCATCAGGGAGGCTGTGCAGGCGTGGCGAGCGACCTCTTCGACATTGCCGGCCGGGCGGCGCTTGTGACGGACGGCACCAGCGGGCTGGGGCGGGCCATCGCCCTGGGCTTCGCCCGAGCGGGCGCGCGCGTCTTTGCCGGCTCGCGCGACCCCGCCAGGGTGGAGGCCGCCGCCGCGGAGCTGCGGGGAATCCGCCCGGATTGCGGCGCCTTGGTGCTGGACGTGGCCGACCCTGAATCGGTGCGGGCCGTCGTGAACCACGTGCGGGAGGAGGCCGGGTGCATCGACATCCTGGTGAACGCCGCCGGAATCACCCACCGCCAGCCCTCCATGGACTGCTCGCTGGAAGACTGGGAGCGGGTGCTTCGCGTGAACCTCACCGGCACTTTCCTCTGCTGCCAAGCCGCCGCCAGGGCCATGCGCGAGTCGGGAGGAGGCTCCATCATCAACATCGCCAGCCTCAGCAGCAGGATCGGCCTGGCCCACGTGGCCGCGTACGGGGCCAGCAAGGCGGCCGTGATGCAGCTCACCCAGAGCCTGGGAAGCGACTGGGCGCAGCACGGCATTCGGGTGAACGCCATCGCCCCCGGCGTCTTTCCCACACCGCTCAACCGCGCCCTGATCGAGGGGACGCCCCGGGGCGCCTGGTTCCTCCACCACACGCCCATGAAGCGCTTCGGCAGGCCCGACGAACTGGTGGGCGCCGCCATCTTCCTGGCGTCGCCCGCCTCCTCCTACGTCACGGGCGAAACCCTGGTGGTGGACGGGGGATTCCTCGCCTGCGGCGTCCCGGCCGACATCCCCGCATGAGTGCGGCCCCCGACCCCCGCTCCCTCCTCCGGGAGCGCTTCGGCTTCACGGACTTCCGCCCGGGCCAGCGGGAGGTGATGCGTGCGCTTTGGCGCAAGCGCGCTGCCCTGGCCGTGTTCCCCACCGGGGCCGGCAAGTCCCTGTGCTACCAGCTGCCGGCCCTCCTGTTCGAGGGAGTCACCCTGGTCGTCTCTCCGCTGATAGCCCTCATGAAGGACCAGATCAGCTTCCTGCGGTCGCGGGGCATCGCGGCCGCACGCCTGGACTCGTCGCTCACTGGGGAGCAGGCGCGGGAGGTGTCGGACCGGCTGCGCACCGGGGACCTGAAGATCCTCTACGTCTCCCCGGAGCGATTCAACAACGAGCGGTTCCGCGGGATGCTGGAGCGAACGCACGTGGCGCTCTTCGCCGTGGACGAGGCCCACTGCATCTCCGAATGGGGGCACTGCTTCCGGCCGGACTACCTGAAGCTGGCCCAGGCCGCCCGGGAGATTCGGGCCGAGCGCGTGCTGGCCCTCACGGCCACCGCCACGCGAGCCGTCGTGGAGGACATCTGCCGCGCCTTCGAGATCCCGCCCGAGTGCGCCGTCGTCACCGGCTTCTACCGGCCGAACCTGGAGCTGCGGGTCTCTCCCGTCGCGGCCGCAGAGCGCGACTCCCTGCTCCTGGAGCGGCTCGGCGGCCGCCCCCCCGGACCCACGATCGTCTACACGACCCTCCAGCGCACCGCCGAAGCCGTGGCGTCGCTCCTGTCGGGGGCGGGATTCCCGACCCACGCATACCACGCCGGACTGGAGCCGGAACGCCGGGCCTTGGTGCAGGAGTGGTGGACCTCCTCCGACAGGGGCATTGTGGCTGCCACCATCGCCTTCGGCATGGGGATCGACAAGGCGAACGTGCGGTATGTGTGCCACTACAACCTGCCCAAGAGCCTGGAGAGCTACAGCCAGGAGATCGGCCGGGCGGGCCGCGATGGGGAGCCCTCGGTCGTGGAGATGCTGGCCTGCCCGGACGACGTGGCGGTGCTGGAGAACTTCGCCTACGGCGACACGCCCGACGAATCCGCCCTGCTCGCCCTGACGACGGAGCTCCTGAGCGGCGAGGCCGAGAAGGACTTGGACCTCCGGGACCTGTCGGCCCGGCTGGACCTGCGCCCCCTGGTGCTGGACACGGCTCTCACCTATCTGGAGCTTCTCGGAGCGCTGCGGCAGGGTACTCCCCGGTATGCCGCCTACCGCGTGAAGTTGCTGGAGGACCTTGACGCGATCGCCTGCCGGTTCCACGGTGAGCCCGCCCAGTTCGTGCGGGACCTCTTCGCGCGGGCCGAGAAGGGCCGCCTCTACTACCGCGTGGCACCCGACCCAGCGGCGGAGGCGCTGGGCCAGCCGCGCCGCCGGATCGTGAAGGCACTGGACTACCTGCAGGATCACGGCCTGGCCGAGGTGACCCCCTCCGACGTGCGCCACCGCTTGACAATCGTGGATCCTCCCCAGGACGCCGGCGCGCTGGCCGCCGAACTGGCCCGGCGCTTCGCC
>Ga0073934_10012133_pt1 | contig 10230 bp, 7 predicted proteins | sample LarsenN4metaG_FD_76834 | JGI IMG/M metagenome (GOLD analysis project Ga0073934, IMG submission 76834) | Hot spring sediment bacterial and archeal communities from British Columbia, Canada, to study Microbial Dark Matter (Phase II) - Larsen... ... | reverse complement strand
GAGTCGCTTGTTTAGCCACTGATGTTGGAGCCGATGGAGAAGTGCTAGAAAAGGGAGCGGGTGTAATTCTTAATCCTAAATCAGTACGACCCCAACTGAGAACCTTGCTACCATTATTCCAAGACCACCCTGAGTTAACAGCTTTACTGGGGCAAAAAGCTAGAAAGCGAGTATTAGAACGCTACACTCTTAGCACTAATATTGCTCAGTTAGAACTGTTATATGAAGAAGTGGTGCAACAACAAAGTCTACAGCTAACTCGAGGAGCTTGAGCAAATCAGTTATCAGTGAATATTATCAAACTGATAACTGATAAACCTAATCTAACTCTCGCCGCCCTTCCAAGGCCCGCGCTAGCGTCACCTCGTCAGCATACTCTAAATCGCCACCCACAGGTAAACCAAAAGCAATGCGCGTCACTTTGGTAAATGGCTTGAGTAACTGACCGACGTATAGTGTTGTTGTCTCTCCTTCTATGCTCGGACTAATTGCCAATATTACTTCTTTGGGTTTTTGTTGACTGACACGCCGCACTAAAGGTTGGACTGTCAATTGTTCTGGGCCAATACCATCAATCGGAGAAATTACTCCGCCCAAAACATGATACTTACCTTTGTACTCTCTAGTTTTTTCTAAAGCAATTACATCGCGAGAGTCTGCCACTATACAAATAGTACTGTTGTCACGACTGGGGTTGCGACAAATTTCACAAACAGGTTCAGCTGAAAGATGAAAGCATTCTTTACACAAACCAATTTGCTTTTTGGCTTCGATTAAAGCTTGTGCTAAAGCTTCTACTTCTGCTTCCGGACGCTTCAAAATATGCAACGCAAGTCTTTGGGCAGTTTTTGGACCTACTCCCGGTAAGCGTTGTAATTGTTCAATTAGCCGTGCTAAAGGACGTGCGTAAACCGTGATTTTATCTCCAGTATGTTAGTACCATAATTATAATGGCATTTTTAAAGAATCTTGAGTAAATCTAAATCCAAATTAGGAAATCTCCCAAATGAGCGTGTAGCTTTACGACAAGCACGCAGAGATAACTAACAGAGGAGATTAATTATGACAGCTCAGGTTTGTGAGAGAATTAACTTCTATGGCGAAATAATACCAATGTCGTTTTGTATTCCATTGCCTGAGCAAAATCCAGTGATGAAGTTAAATGATCAAGATATAAATATAGGTAACGATCATCCCTTGGTATTCTCAACTGCTTACTGGCGGCTACCTATCGGGACTTGGAAAATCAACAAAGGTCAATTATATCTTGTAGATATATTTGGTCTTTACAAAATGCTTGGCAAAACTCCCACTCGTGCTCAATGGTTCAGTGGGGTGATCAAAATTCCTCAAGGGAAACTTCTTCATCATCGTGGCGTGGGCTTTGGTTCTCTATACGAGCAAGAGATTTATGTAAAAATTAAAAAGGGAAAAGTTATTCAGTCAGGTGTTATTGATAACCTGCGACTCGCTTACAATAGCCCTACTGAAAGTGAAAACTTATACGATGATGGCGATAATGGATGGTAATAAGTAGAGACGTAGCAATGCTACGTCTCTACAAAATTTAGACAAACACAATTCATGACCAAATTCAGCAACGCCTGAAAATTTGATGTGCGATCGCACATTTTAATTACTAGTTTCAACAGACACTTAGCGTCGCACTTGGTTAGCAGCGTCTTTACCTGCGTCTACGGCGCTGTTTTTTGCTTGCTCACCAGTTTTCTTCGCACCTTCTACATAACCAGAACCAAAATCTCTAAAGGCTTCTGCTGAATCTTCCCCAATTCTTTTGATTCTTTCAACAGGATTACCTTTGACTTCCTCAGCTTCTTTCTGCCACTCGCCTACTGTTCTTGGTCTTTGGGTATCATTCAAGTGGGCGCGATCGCGGACTTCTTTACCTAAAGCCTTGTTATCACCAGGAGTAACATAGGTATTGGTGGTTAAGAGGAGAACACCAAGCATCACAACAGCCAAAAAACGCTTGACCTGGAGTCCCTTCAACAAACAACTGACACGAGTGATCGTATTAGAAATCAAATTGATCATGAGTATACTCCGTGAGTTAATTTTTCATAGTTTTGAGATAGCTATCATTGGCTCACTCCAAAATAGACTAATTTCTTTAGAAACCGAACTTAGTTTCTAAGTACAATTAGCCTCATCGATTAGAGCTATAGGTTAGTAGAGAAATTTGATAAAAACCAACCTAATTTCCGAACCAAGACAGTTTTTTGAACACAAATACAAGACTAACTGTAAAAAAACAATTATCCCTCTAACGAAAGTCAGAGCTTGATTCTGAAAAATGATGGCTGTTCTAATTCTGAATGAATATTTACTTTGTCCCAATCTCTGCAAACATATAATCCAGAGTTTTAATTTTTATATCTTTTAGGTAAAATTTGCGCTTTTTAGTGGAGATAGAAATAGTAACCATCCAGTCCCAATGAAAAAATTCACGAACCTTGCCATGATAAAACCTCACCCTGTCCTCTCCGCCAGTTCACCAGAGGGATTGGAGGTACAGCAGATTTCATCTGAGTAAGGTACAGGAGAACCCCTCCCTAATCTTTTCCGTTTTCGGGGAGGGTTAGGGAGGGGCGTACTTCATCTAGATGTTAATTGGGGAAGTTCAGATTTAACCCACTTCAGCGGGTTAAAAAGTTTATGATAGTCAGCCTTTAGCTGACTAAAGATTAAGCTCCAACTTTAGTTAAGGGCGCTATAATCAGCGAATAGAGAATTCTGTAACCACTGCACAATCTGGGAATTCACCACATCCGGCACTTCATCGTGGGGACAATGCCCAGCACCAGGTATGGGGACAATTTTGATATCTTTACCATTATCCCGCGCTTGCTCGTAAATTTTCGCACCAGTAATTGGTGTCCAAGGATCGTCAGCACCCCAAATTACCAGCAGAGGATGTTGGACTTTCGGCAATAATTCCGCCGGAGTCGGGCCAGGAGGTGCTGTGAGGATGGAAGCAAAGACTTTTTGCGCTCCTGGATCGCAAGATGGTGTATAAAGCATATCTACCAATTCATCCGTAACAGCTTGGCGATCGCGATAAACTTGGTAGAGAGTCCGGCGAATTTGATGTTTTTGCCGAATGCGATTAAATACGAAACTCCCGGTAATTGGATGACCAACTAATTTATTAAAAGCAGACATCACAACTCGTAGCGGTGGGTTCAATTCGTGGGGACGATGACTCAAACCCCCCGCAGAGTTAATCAACACCCCACCTGCAACAATTTCTGGATGTTCGGCTAATACCATCAAGCTTAAAAGTGCGCCGATAGAGTTACCAATAAATACAGCTGGTTCATTAATATGGGCTATCCAAAAATCTTTAAGTAGTTCTACCCACACTTCTACTGTGTAATCAATAGGCGCTTTCTCTGAACCACCAAAGCCCAATAAATCAAGGGCAAATACTTGGTAGCCAGCATCGGCTAAAACTGGGATATTTTTTCGCCAGTGGCCGATACAAGCACCAAAGCCGTGTACTAAAATCAAAGGCTTGCCTGTACCCAGGACAGTGTACTGAATTTTGTAACCTTGCCAAGTCCAAAGGTGTTTTTCAAAAGTAGCTGTGGTTGGTAGCTGCTGTGTGTTTACAGTCATTATGAAGATTCGTAAAGCATTCTCTTTATATAGTAATTTTCTCAGACTTTACAGATTAAGGAAAACAAAGCGATCGCCTCTTGATCTGAAGCAAGAGTTAAAAGTGCTTTTTGTATCATAAATTAAGACGTGATTTTACTTAAATAAAAAATTTTCAAGTGTTAGTTTGATTTGTGGCTTGGGATAAATAAGCAAGGGTTTATATCACCCATAAATTTTTACCCTATAGAACGGTGTGAGATGAGATACAAACATTTAAGTAACTCGGCTCTATTCAGTAAAGTCATTTTTGCTGCTGCTGGTGTAGCAATGGCTGCGCCCATCTCTTCGGCGTTAGCGGTTTCCGGAGTCTCTACCACCGTCGAACAAAAACCGAATGATTTCTCAACTCAACAACTTTTACTGGCAGATAATGACGATAGGGAAGTAGATTTGCCAGAATCTGTCAAAACATCGATTTTGGATGATATTTCTCAGGGTGCAAATGTAGAAGTTTCTGCTTTACGCATTGTTAAGGCAGAAAAAATAACTTGGCCTAACAGTTGTTTGGGTTTAAAAGGAAGTGGAATTTGCTCTCAACCTCTAGTACCAGGTTGGCAAGTCGTGGTGGCTGGCGAAAGACAAATGTGGGTGTATCGCACAGATGGATCTGGAGCATTAGCCAAGCTGGATGAAGAGTCCACGAAAATAGTCAACAGGACTATGACGAAAGTACAATCTGCGACTCACCAAACCAGTAGCCGCACCACTGTACAGCGCAGCACCCAAATCAGTGCGGCTAATAGTGTAGCAGTCCAAAGTCAGAAAGCTGGTTTTACCCTTGCGATCCTGCAACCAGCCGGTGATATTTCAGAAGTAATAACCCGCGTTTCCGTTAAATCGAAACATGGCAACAAGTATCATAAAGAGAGGTTTTTGGGCGACTACAAATACAAGATCAAATCCAAAGCTAAATTTGTGAAGGGTTTAAAAGCAGGCGATCGCATAGTCGTGCGCTTGTATGACACTCAAAACCGCTTTCTTGGCTACAGCGAATTTGAATGCTTGTCGGCAAACACAATGGTAAACCTGATTTTGTCGGCAAACCCCAGAGAATATAAAGTTGTTCGCACCGTTTACGGGCTTGATGCTAACTCTGACGGTGTGATTGACGCGGGTACTACTACCTACGACTACTTTACTCAAGCTAGCGGCGAACGGGTTAGCTTCCTCAGTACTTCTCGGGAAGTCCAAGTGAGTCAATTCCAAGCACAAGGTTTGTCAGCAGTCGCTGCAAATAGTGTTTATCCTACTTCCTTTAAACAAGGTGAATTTACCCTAGTTCGCCAGTCTATCAATGTTTCCAGTGCCAACCTAGCGGCTGCTTTAAAAGCTACTCCTGGTAGTTTAGTCTCAATCACTGAAGTTAGTGATGATGACAGTTCTACCTACGATGTTGGTCAGTTAATGATGGATTATCGCCAAGTAGGCGTAGCTAGCGGTATCCAAGTGAATTTTGATGATGTACCAGCTAATCACTGGGCAAAAGAATTCATTGCTGAGTTAGCAGCGTTGGAAATTATCGAAGGTTTTCCCGATGGAACTTTTCGTCCCGATCAACAACTGACTCGCGCTCAATTTGCAGCGATGCTTAATCAAGCCTTTAACAAGGTAAAAGTTCGCAGCGCAACTGCATTTAAAGATGTCTCCACAGCATTTTGGGCATATACGGCAATTCGGGAAGCTTACCAAATGGGATTTTTAGATGTTGCTGGTAGTGAATTCAAACCCAACGACAGCTTATCTCGTTTGGAAGTCTTGCTCAGCTTTGCTAAGGGACTAAATTACAATGTCAGTGGTTCTCCAGAAGCGATTTTAGCAGCTTACACCGATGCTGCCATGATTCGTAGTGATGTCCGCAGTGCGATCGCAGCACTCACCCAACGGGGAATAGTCGTCAATTATCCTGATGTCCAGACTCTCAATACTGACAAAGTGGCTACTAGAGCCGAAGTATGTGCTTTGTTATATAAAGCATTGGTCAGTACTGGTCAAGTAGTAGATATCTCTTCTCAATACGCTGTGGAAGGTCAAAATATCGAAGCTCAGCAAATTGACGATGACGATGACGATGATGCTAAATCCAGAGAACGTCGCCATTGTAACCAAGGCATTGGTAATGGTGCTGAAGGATGCGATCCTGGCAATTCTCAACCCCACAGTGGTAGCAATGATGAAGGTGGACGTACTCCGGGCAATAAATAAAAATTAGGCAGGCATTGGGTATGGTTAACAATCACTAACCATTAACCATTACTTGGAAGTATTTTTCAGAAGTAGCGATCGCACTAAGGTTTAGCCATTTTATGATTTAGCGATCGCCTATCTTGTCTTGCAAAAGCTAGGACTAGTCCAAAAATTTTTGATAGTAGATTTGGATGTGCATCAAGGAGATGGAACAGCATTTATTTTTCAAGGCGATCGATCGCACTGTTTTTACTTTTATTCAGTTATCAATAACTGATAACTGTTCACTGAGTTCCTAACCACTAACTCCTCCTACGGAGGCGATGCAAAAAAGCGTCTCATTGGATACAATTTAAGAGTAAGGAGAGCCGAGGAGAAAAATAAGGTGCTATTAAAAGGCTTTGAGATAGAAATGTACACAGGTACACCTGATGGTGAAATCGTCGGTCTCTCTGACAAGATTACTACGTCTTTGGATGGATATGTACGAGAGCCTGATAGCAGGAATGTAGAGTATATTACTGTACCTAGTCGTAATTATGACCAATTATTGTGTGCCATCCTACGTCCCCGCCTGAAGTTGCGGGAGTACCTTCAGCAATTGGGCAATTATACCCTTATTCCTGGTAGCACGTTGTCTTTAGGTGGTAGCGATCGCTTTGTTCGTTCTGATCCCACAAATCCCTATCACACTTATATCGAGCAAACCTATGGCGCAAAAGTAGTTACGGCTAGTGTGCATATTAATATTGGCATTGATGACCCGGAACTGCTGATGCGGGCTTGTCGCCTCATCCGGGTAGAAGCACCGTTATTTCTTGCTTTGAGCGCTTCTTCTCCTTTTTTAGATGGCAAAGCCACAGGTTTTCATTCTACCCGCTGGCGTGTATTCCCACAAACCCCTGCTCATGTACCGTTATTTACCAGCCATGCTGATCATATTCAATGGGTAGAACAACAGCTAGCCGCAGGAACAATGCAAAATGTTCGGCATTTGTGGGTATCGGTAAGACCAAATGGCGATCACCGTCCTTATGATTTAAATCGGCTGGAATTGCGAATTTGCGATTTAGTGACAGATCCTATATCTTTATTAGCAATTACTGCTTTACTAGAAGCACGTCTGTTACAGCTCATTGAAAATCCCCATCTTGATCCTTTAACTCTAAGTATTTTTTCTCCTGAAGAACTCATCTCCTTGACTGCTAACAACGAAATAGCTGCGGCTACTTCTAGCCTTGATGCCCAACTGTTGCATTGGCAAGATGGCAGAAAAATAACTGCCAGAGATTGGATTGCTGAACTTTATCAGGAAGTTTGGGTGCTTGCTAAGCAAAACGGCTTCAGTTGTTTCCTTTCACCTCTACAGAAAATTCTCCGTGAAGGTAATGAAGCCCAACAATGGTTACAGCTATATGCTGTTGGTTTCAGCGCTCAAAGCACAATTATTCAGGCTATTCGTGCTGTACGAGAACGTGAAGTAGAACTAGAAGATAAATTATGTGCCTCCCTTGCTGCTTGAGCAATCAGCTTTAGCAGAAAATAGAGAATAGACAACAGGCGATAGAGACATGCCGATAATTAAAATTGGGGGATTTGAACAGGATGTTTCAAATTTTTCTCTTTCACCTGGATCAATTAAAGTAAAGGGCTTGTACCCTCGTCTTTGAGGGGCTGATTCTTACTCCTATTACCCATTTTCCCTTCCCCTTTAATTCCACTAGGGGAGTTGACGCCCCATCCTCTATCTGTAGGAAATGGCATCTGTCTTTGGGAATAAAATTCATTCTCTCAAAAATAACCCCATACTTACTCTCAGAACAGATTTTGGGAGTATCCTTTGCTTTGTTTTAAATTTCTAATCAATTGTGGTAGGTTGAAAAATATTAACAAAAGCTATAAGTCGCGTCTATCAATAGGTAGATCTAAACTTTTTGATACTTTACTTTTAAAGATACTGTAAAGCCACCCGAAAATGCCTCAGGTAGTTCTAGTTAATCCCCTCATACCACCCAATACAGGTAATATTGCTCGTACTTGTGCTGCAACAGGTACAGAACTACACTTGGTTGGTCCCTTAGGATTTGAAATTAGCGATCGCTATCTTAAAAGAGCCGGTCTAGATTACTGGCCCTATGTCAAACTGCATTATCACGAATCTCTAGAAGCATTTAAAACCTTACATGAGCAACGAGGAGGAAGACGGCTAGGCTTCAGTGTACGCGGTAATTATAACTATGCTAGCTTTCAATATCGAGTTGATGATTGGCTCTTGTTTGGCAGTGAGACTACAGGTTTGCCGCCAGAAGTTATTAGCAGTTGTGATGCCACTGTTTACATTCCCATGAGCCAACCCAAAGTTCGCAGTTTGAATCTTTCTGTGAGTGTGGCAGTAGCTTTATTTGAAGCGCATCGTCAGTTGGGTTATTTAGAATGAATCACAGAATACACAATGTATAAAAGTTTACTTTTTGAGTAAAAATACTTGAAAATTAACAAAAAATTAATCTTTAGTTCATAAATTTTTAGAGAAAACCCTATAGCTACCTTTGTAAAAAAGTCAAATCCTATACTAATTTCTTGAAAACTCGGCAAACTCACAGTAATAATACTTAGAAAAAGCTACAATCATCTATAAGAAATTTGTATATAGCAGAAGAGAGATTTGCTGAATCTAACGATAGATTTTCGTGAATTTGACTTTTTTAATTTGAGGAACTAAAAAACTGAAAGGATGTCATATCAACCATTTGAGCGACTACATAACCGTTAAATTGGTTTTAGGAGCGTAAACATGCCTGAGAGTTAGTACGGTTGTGTTTTAGGGAATAATCAGCGTAAAGTCTCCTGTTGTGACGACGGATTAGGTGAAAAACCTTTGAAGATAAAAGTTATCTACAGCGGTTGTTCGCTCTTCCAATCAGTCCCAATAGTAAGTTTTGAGACAGCTATTAAAGAGCAAGACATTGTAAGTTATGAACAGTGAACAGACAAGTCGCAGAAAAATTAATTTTTTACTAAATTTTCAAAATGTGAACTTGTCTAAATTAAAGAAGCAAGTTAATCTTGCCTAAGTATCTCTGTTCAATGTGATCTTGATCTACTGTTTAATGTGATCCAAATCATTGACTAGTACTCGACTTTAATCATCGAGGTCAGTTAAGCGCTAGTGTTCATAGGAGGTCGTCTTTGAAACGAGCATTGAAAAAAAGAGAGAAGGCTGTGTTAGAAAACACCCAAAGCGAGGAAGTACCGGTGGAACAGCAAAACCCAGTTAATTCACGAATCCACCGCCTGGTACCAACAAAAGCCGCCATGATTGGCTTGGCAATCTCAATGGGGGCGACTAGCCTTTTGGTGACTCGACAAAGCGATCAAGCCCTTGCTGCAGAACCAGTAGGTAATCAAAATACAGCCTCAACACTTCCTGCGACTGCTGATGCCGAATTAAAAATAGCTCGTACAAATCATTTAGAGTCCGAGACCGAATCGTCAGTAAGTCAGCCTGAAAATCCTGTTTTAGTTGAACCAACAGCAATTTCACAGATGCCTGGGCTTGGGGCAAAATGGCAGATTGTCACCAATGGAGTAACTGTGCCAACTCATGGGCCAGTTGTAGTACCAACTAAAGCTCCAATCGCAAACAGGGTGGGTGTTCCTAATGACAACAGCAATACACAAACACCCATACAAACACTATCTAATAGTTATGAAGTAACCAGCAATCAAACCACATCCTTTGCTGCTCAACCGCAGACAGTGGTAGAAGATAAGACAGTGAGCAGCGAAGTAAATGCCCAACTGAAAGCGCAGCAAGAATTTGCACTCTACCGCTTACAGGAAAAATCAGACCGTTTAAGAGCCAGCCTGGCACAACTGCGATCTCAAAGAACTACAGAATTACCCAAAGTTGTCACAAATCAAGCTCAACCAGCATCAGAAGTTGCTAATCCAACTTCACAGGCAAACACAAGCAGCACTTTTACAGTACAGTCACAAACAACTAGCGATGCCAGCCAAGCTAGCCTTGTATCTAGATTAAAGCAAAAAAATGTAGTGAATGTACCCACAACAGCTGCAACACCAACAGTTAACACCCCAGTTATTACATCAACAGTAGCAACAGCAAAAGTCGTCACCTCATCAGCTAGTGCTACCTATGAAGTCAAACCAGGGGATACGTTAGCAGCGATCGCACGCGCTTATGGTACATCAGTCTCAGAATTAGCTAAGGCAAATCATCTTAGTAACCCCAATCAACTAAAAATCAATCAAAAGCTGAATATTCCCACTACAAAGGTAGACAAAGCAGCCACCACAGCACCAGTAGCAGTTAAGCCCAGTACTTTTGAATTGAGCCGTAAT
>Ga0073934_10012132_pt1 | contig 10231 bp, 6 predicted proteins | sample LarsenN4metaG_FD_76834 | JGI IMG/M metagenome (GOLD analysis project Ga0073934, IMG submission 76834) | Hot spring sediment bacterial and archeal communities from British Columbia, Canada, to study Microbial Dark Matter (Phase II) - Larsen... ... | reverse complement strand
TTCGGATCCGGATTCGTCTTCGGATCCGGTTCCGGATCGGGATCCGGTTCCGGCTGTCGCCAGTCGGGGTCCCCGAATCGCGATTCCGTTGGTGCACCCCGTCGCAGCCGCTCAACGACATGGGGATCGTAGGGATCGAGGCGAGCGGCCTCTCGAAGCGCTGCGCTGGCCTCCTCCCGCCGCCCCAGCTTCTCGAGCACGTCGGAGAGCTTGCTCAGGAATCCGGCAGTCACATACTTCGGGTCCATGTCGGTGAGCACAACCAGCGCCTCCTGCAAGCGCCCTCTGCGTTCGAGGAAATCCGCATAGTCGGCACGTGCCACGGCGGAGCCAGGCCTCCTTTCGAGGAGCGCACCGTACAACGCCTCGGCTGGCCCGTCCTCACCTGCAAGGTCATGGATGAAAGCTCTCCCAAGGAAGCTCTCCTCGAAGTAGGGCCTCTGGGAGAGGTCCAGGTCGTACTGAAGCGCCGCCTCCGCCAGTCGTCCCTCGGCACGCAGGAAGGCTCCGTAGTTCGAGTGCGCAATGGATGCGCCCGGACAGACTTTCAGGACTCGAAGCCAGAGCGCTTCCGAGCTGCGAAAGACCGGAAGATAGAGCGACGAAGCCATCGCGCACACTGCCACGACACCCGTGCCGGCACAGAGCCCCGCACGCCTCCAGCGCGTGCCCCCCAAAGTCGCCAGAGCGGCGAGCAGCGGGCCCAGGATCGACAGGTACAGGTATCTGTCCGCAACGAGAATGTTGATCCTCACGATGCCCGAGACCGGCGCGAGGAACGCTGCGAACCAGATGACGCCGAGCAGCCACACTCGCTCGCCCCGCCAGCTCCTCCAGGCCAAAACGACCAGCGCCGCCGCAAGCATCAGCCCCAGCGCAACCCAGGGCTGCGAGGCGAACGATGCAGGATCATGGTCATAGTAAGGGCTGAGCCCAAAGGGCCAGAGGACGTTGGCCGCATAGCGAGGCAGCGCTGCCAGCGGGCGCAGCATGCTGCCGGGGAAGTCGAGCCCGTGCGACCCTTCGCCGCGATGAGCGAGGAGAGTGAGGACCCCGAACACGATCGAGAGGGCCAGGTGCGGAAGCTTCGTAGCAAGGGACTTCAGGAACGGCCGCCCCGCCCAGAGGTCAAGCGCAATAAAGACAAGCGGCAGCGAAACGAGCTGGCTCTTGGAGAGGAGCGCCAACAGATAGAGAGCGAAGCTCAGGACCTGCCCCGACCGGCCGCTCGCCCAGCGCACGTGCAGCACGCCGCCCCCTCCGCAGACCGGCGGCCGGGGAAGCGACTGCGAGTACAGGAAAAGCGAGCCAAAGGCAAAGAGTCCGGAGAGAACGTCCTTGCGCTCCGACAGCCAGCCCACCGACTCCACCCTCGTCGGATGAACGAGAAAGAGTGCGCCCGCAAGGAGCGCCAGAGCGTGCGAGCCGAGGATCCTGCAGGCGAAGAGATAAGCGAGAATGGAAGCGCCCGCGTGCAGGCAGAGGCCCGTGAAGAAGTAGCCTCCGGCGTTCAAGCCCCAGAATTCATAGTCCAGCATGTACGAGACGAGATGGAGCGGGTTGTAGTTGAAAACGTGGAATCCGCTGAAGGCCTCGACGATCCCATCGAGGCTCAATCCGTGAACGAGGCGGTTCTCGACGATGTACTTCCAGTCGTCCCAGTTTGTGAAGCTGTGCCGGACGCCGCCCAGAAAGGTCAGGCACGCGAGCCCTGCCAGGAGCGCTGAATTCCAGAACGGGACTGTCCACGGCCTGCGCTTCGCAAGCAGGCTGCAGCGGGGCAACGTCATGCCCCGTTTATCGACGATGCGCCGAAAGGACGCTGACAAATGAGGCTTCGATTCCGAGAATACCGGCAAGAGCCATGTTGACCCAGTCGTTTCGAGTTACCGGCCTGCGCTGTGCCTCTTGCGTCGACCACGTCGAGCGGGCGCTGAGGTCCCTTGACGGGGTCGCAAGCGCCAGCGTGAACCTGGCCACGTCCAACGCCACCGTGACCTACGACGCCTCACGGGCAGCAGTGCACCGGCTTCAGGATGCTGTGGCGAAGGCGGGCTACACGCTCGAGCCGCCCCTGGAGGCGGAAGCAGCGCGCCCCGGACAGGGCTCCGCCCGCAGGTCGGAGGAGCTCGACCGGGAGGCGCGAGCCTGGCGCCTCCGGACGATCACCGGCCTTGCTTTGTCGACTCCTCTCATGGCCGCGATGTTTCTCCCGGAGGAGCACTGGACTCTCTGGCTCCAGTGCTTGCTTGCCCTTCCCGTGCAGGCGTTCGTGGCAGCCCCGTTCTATGCAGGGTTCTGGAAGGACCTCCAATCCCGCCGGGCGAGCATGGACAGCCTTGTTGCCGGAGGCTCGAGCGTTGCCTTCTTGTACAGCCTCGGCCAGCTCCTCCTCGGGCACGAGGGCTCCACGGCCCACGTCTATTTCGAGACTTCTGCCTTCATCGTGACCTTCATTGCGCTCGGCCGGTGGCTCGAGGCGAAGGCAAAGGGGCGGGCCTCCCTGGCCATCACACGGCTCCTCGAGCTGTCGCCGAAGATGGCGCATGTCGAGCGCTCGGGAAGCGTCGAGACCGTGCCCGTGGAAGCGGTCCTGCCCGGCGACACGGTCTTCGTCAAGCCCGGCGAGCGGATCCCGGTTGACGGCGTTGTCCTCTCGGGCGAGAGCGCTGTCGATGAATCCATGCTCACGGGGGAGCCGGTCCCTGTCGAGAAAAAGCCCGGCGATCGAGTCACGGGCGCAACCGTCAACCTCACAGGCGCCTTCCGCTTCGAGGCCCAGAAGGTCGGTGCCGAATCGACGCTCGGGCGCATCGTGAAGCTCGTCGAGGAGGCCCAGGGCAGCCGCGCCCGGGTGCAGGACCTGGCGGATCGAGTCGCGGCCTGGTTCGTCCCGGCGGTCATCGCGATCGCTCTGGCCTCGGCAGCCGTTCACTGGGCCGTGTCCTGGAGCCGAGAGGGCACCGTGAGCCTGGCGGACGGGGTTTTCGCCGGTGTGGCGGTCCTCATCATTGCCTGCCCGTGCGCCCTTGGACTCGCGACCCCGACGGTGGTCCTCGTTGCAACCGGCATTGCAGCGCGCAGAGGGATCCTGGTGCGCAACGCCCGGGCGCTGGAGGCTGCGGCGGCGGCCCGCGTTGCTGTGCTCGACAAGACCGGGACGTTGACGATGGGGAAGCCTGCGGTCACGCACGTCATCCCTGCGTCTCGAGCGGAAGGAGAGGACGAAGTCCTGCGGCTCGCAGCCTCGGTCGAAGCCTCGAGCGAGCATCCGCTGGCGCAGGCCATCGTCCAGCGTGCCCTGGAGCTCGGTCTGAGCCCTCCGCCCGCCAGCTCGTTCCGGAGCCGAACGGGTGAGGGCGCCCATGCCATCGTGAACGGCATGGCCGTCTTCGTGGGAAGGCCGAACGCGGTTGCAGCCGTCGCCGGAGGGCTCCCCCGGCCGCTCCAGGAGGCGATGGCCCCTCTCGAACGGGATGGCGCAACTGTTGTCGCCGTCCTGAAGGAGCAGAGAGCGATCGGGTTGATCGCGCTGGCCGATCCGATTCGACCGAACTCGGCGGAAGTCGTGGGCAGCCTCAAGCACCTCGGAATCGAGCCCGTCCTGGCAACCGGCGACTCCGAAGGAACGGCGGCGGCGGTCTCGAGATCGGTTGGAATCGAGAGGCACTTCGCCGGCGTTACGCCCGAGGGGAAGAAGGAGATTGTGGGCACGCTTCAAGCCCAGGGGAACAAGGTGATCTTCGTCGGCGATGGGATCAACGACGCCCCGGCGTTGGCTGCAGCCGACGCCGGCATTGCGATGGGAGCGGGCACCGACGTCGCCATCGAGGCAGGGGAGATCGTCCTCCTGAACAGCGATCCGTCCAAGGTCGTCGAGACGGTTCGGCTGGCAAGGGCCGCCCTGCGAAAGGCACGCCAGAACCTGGTTTGGGCCCTCCTCTACAACACGATCCTCATCCCGCTCGCTGCGGTGGGAGTCATTCACCCCATCCTGGCGTCCGCTGCGATGGCCCTCTCAAGCCTGAGCGTCGTGACGAACAGCTTGATGTTGCGGCGGGTGAGGCTTTATTGACAGCCTCACAGAATCGAAAATCGAAAGTGAGGAACCCTATGCCGCTTGAAAACCCCTGGGACGAGGCCGAGGCCGGCTGGCAGGATCTCGTCAACGCTGCTCAGCGGATCCAGGCAGCCGCCAACAGGATCAAGGAGACCGCACGGAGCTTTGACGGATACGAGATCGAGCGGACCCTCCGCCGGCACCGTCCGGAGATCATGAAACAGCACCTGGAAGGCCTTCGACAGCACAGGAAGGACAACGGCGTGTGATTCGTTGCGAGCTCAGAGCCTGAGCAAGAATTGCTCAGGCTCTTCGTTTTCTTGCTCGTGGGGGAGGAAGACCCTCCGTCTCGCGCTTCGCGCTCGCTCCGGGCCAGCCCTCGCCGGCGACCGCTTCGCGGTACCCGCCGGCTCCGGGCGTTCGGACTCCCTCATCGGTCGTCCTCACCCCCCACGCCGGCCGCGACACGCGGCCTCCCCCTCCTCGGCGCCTGATGGGCGCCGGGCGCCTCCGGCGCAGGAGCCGCAGTCAGCAGCCGACATGAGGGGTAAAACCGATTATTGCTCACACTCTCAGGCCCCCGTCATCCGGGGGGCCGGCATGGGCGGGCCCTCCGGCGTCGTTCTCGGCTCCTCGTGCCGGGAGCTCCGGATCATGAGGAGCGCGGTGAAGAGCACGACGACGAACACGATGAAGAAAACCGGCCTCGAGCTCCCCCCGAACCAGCTCTGTGCCCACACCCCGACGACCGGCGCCACAGCCCAGCGCACTCCGGTGAGAACGGTGTGGACGCCAAGGTAGATCGGCACCTTCTCCGGCGTGCGGGCATAGTAAAGAGCCCCGAGCATCCAGATCAGCGTGCCCCCTCCCAGCGCGATGCCGCGAAATGCCCTACCGACGTAAAGCCATTCGACGGTCGGTGCAATGGCCAGCGCCAGGAAGTCAATGCTGAATATGACATTGATGAACCCACGCAGCCTGGAAGGTGAGTAACGATCGACGAGCTTCCCCCACCAGCCCATCGTGAGCGCCATGAGGACTTGCATGACGGCGACGTTGATCATGGCCAGGTCGAAGTAGCTCGCGTGCAAGACATCGACGGCATGAAGCTGGGTGAGCGGGATCGTCATGATGTTGGCGAATCCAAAGATGAAGAAGAAGTTCTCGTAGCGGCGGAACTCCTTATCTTCCAGCCAAACTCGGACGAACGCTCGAAGCGTGCCTGCGTACGACTGGCGGGGCGCCTCGAGGGCCCTGGGAGGCTCTCGCACGGGCGCGAGGGCGAAGAGGCCCGTTCCTACAATGCCGAGAAGCCCCACGGCCGCCACGACGCTCGGGACCAACCTGCCCGTGGTCTCCCGTGTGACACCGAGAGCTCCGTAGAGCGACCCCAGGTCGATCCAGCCATCCAGGACTCCGGACATGACGATGGAGACGATCGCCGCAACCAGGAAGACCACCCGCCGGTTGCGTCCCACGATCCCTCCTCGCAGCTCCGACGGGTAATTGAGGCGATAGATCGTCACCCGGGCGGGCAGAGGCATATTGTGGAACATCTGCGCGGCTGCATGGAGGACCACGAACCAGACCACGAAGGACGGATCGAGGAAGAACACAGCAACAAGGACGAGGCACCGGAGGGCCTCCGGCCAGAACACGAGCGGCATCTTTCGGCTGTGCGCTGCCAGGTGAGCCACGAAGAAGGACAGGATCAGCCCGAGGCTCTGCCCGCACGTGAGCAGGGCCACCTGCATCCCGGTTGCGTCGAACCCCTTCTTGGCCAGGGCCGGCCCCATCTGGAGCACGGCCTCGGTGGCGCCGGCAAACACGCTGGCCGCAAGGTCCAGCCGCAGCGTTCGCATCGCGATCGCATCAAGCTGCCCGAGCGGGTTGGGGTAGGGGGAGTCCACGGCCGGCGTCGTAAAAAGCCTGGAGTTTACTCCCCCCTCCCGCCGCCGCCAGACCCTTGCAATGGGCGAACAAGCGTGTTTCATCGGGCTTTTTACGCCCAGATAGGACCCAGTTTTGGCAGAGAACAACTCCGCGACACGGCCAGCCCTCAAGTTCCTCGCCGGGTTCCTCCCGGAGGACCGCCGCTACTGGCTCCTCGTGCCGCTCGTGGGATTGCTGGCCGGCTTCAGCTCCGTGGGCTTGAGCAAGGTGCTCGACATGGTGGAGTACTTCGCCTGGGGAACGACGGATCACATCTTCAACGCTGCCGAGCGCGCCGTCGTCGAGAGCCCTGCCCGTGTCGTGGCCACGCTGGCGGCAGCGGGGCTCGTCGCATGCCTCTTCGGCCTGCTGCGCAGGCGGGGGAACGAGCTACAGGGGACGTCGGCCGTCATCGAAACGTTGGCCTTCAGGAGGGGCCGTTTGCCCTTCCTCCGGACCGTCACGGACGCCCTCGTATCGCTCACCTGCGTGGGCGTGGGGGCGTCCCTGGGACGGGAGGGAGCATTCCTCCAGTGCGGGGCGGCCGTGGGCTCCACACTGGGATCGAAGTTTCGACTGGACGACTACCACGTGCGCGTCCTCCTTGCGTGCGGCGCCGCTGGAGGCATGGCGGCTTCGTACAACGTCCCCGTAGGTGCGAGCGTATTTGCCATGGAGGTCCTCCTGGGGAGCTTCGCGCTCGAGTTGATCGGGCCGATCATCGTTTCATCGTTCCTGTCGACGCTGGTCTCCCGATCTCTCCTCGGCGAAACGCCGCTCTATCAGATCCCGCACTACAAGCTTGTCACGCAGTGGGAAGTGCTGCTCAATTTGTTGCTGGGCATCCTGCTGGGCCTGGTCTCCGTGCTCTTCATTCGCGTCTTCAGTGGGATCGGCAAGCTCTTCGCGTGGCTCCGGCCGGTGGAACGGGTCAAGCCTCTCCTTGCCCTGGTCCTCGTGGGATTGATCGGGCTGAAGCTCCCCCACTTGTTCGGAAACGGATATGACACGGTGAACCAGGTGCTCGGAGGCGTCGATCCCTTGAGCGTCGGCATGCTCCTCAGCCTTCCGATCTTCAAGATCCTCACCACGACGTTGTGCCGGGGCGGCGGGATACCAGGAGGTCTCTTCACGCCATCGCTCTTTGTCGGGGCGCTCCTCGGAGCCGCCTTCGGGATGGGCGCAAAGGCCCTCTGGCCTCCAGGCTCCGTGGCCGAGCCGGGCGCCTATGCGCTGGTCGGAATGGGAGCCATCCTCGCCGGCACGCTCCAGGCCCCCATCACGGCAATCCTCATGATCTTCGAGATGACGCAGGACTACGAGATCATCATGCCCCTCATGTCGGCTTGTGCCGCCAGCGCGATCGTCAGCCACGTATTCCAGAGGGCTTCCCTCCTGACCGAGCCGCTCCGCCGGAGAGGCATCCACTTGCCGGGTGCTTTCACCCCCACATGGATACGACAGCCGAAGGTGGAGTCCGTCATAGAGAACCACGCTGTGACCGTTTCGCCTGCCGCTCGCTTCCAGCAGGTCGTGGACGATTTCCTCATGGCACCGGAAGGCCATGACCAGGTCTACGTCACGAACAAGGAAGGAACTTACATCGGCTCCGTCTCGCTTCACGACATCAAGCGCTACTTTCGAGAGTCGGAGCACTTGGATTCCGTGATTGCCGCCGATGTCGTCAACACGCAGGCGCCTTTCGTGTACGCGGATGACCCCCTCTCTCGGGCCATCGAGATTCTGGCCCAGTCAGATACAGAGCATTTGCCCGTCCTGGACTCGGCGGAGTCCCGCAAGCTGCTCGGAACCATCTCCAAACGTGCCCTCCTGGCGGCATACAGGATGGCCAACATCGCCCATCAGGTGGAAACTCCGGGTGGACCCACCGCCCAGGGATAGATTCTTTGATGGTACCCATCCGATGAAACCTTCGTTTGCAGTCTGGAGCACAGAATGAAAGTCCTGGTTACTGGCGGCGCAGGCTACATAGGCTCGCATGCCGTTCGTGCGCTCAGCGCCCGAGGCCACGAGCCGTTCATCTTCGACAACCTCTCGCGCGGTCACCGAGAAGCGGCTCTCGACACGCCCCTTCTGGTCGGCGACCTGCTCTCGGCCGATGACGTCTCGAACGCGCTGCGCGCCTCGGGTGCGGAAGCAGTGCTGCACTTTGCTGCGTTGACCTACGTTGGGGAGTCCGTCGGCCACCCGGATGCGTATTACAGGAACAATGCCGCCGGGACCATGAACCTGCTCGACTCCATGCGGAAGGCGAAGGTCTCGAAGATCATCTTCTCCTCCACGGCAGCGACGTATGGGGATCCGATCCGAACGCCCATCGACGAGGACCACCCCCAGAACCCTGTGAACCCTTACGGGAGGTCGAAGCTCATGGTCGAGTGGATGCTGCGCGACCAGGCAGACGCCTTCGGCCTCAAATTCACCGCGCTTCGATATTTCAATGCGGCTGGCTCGAGCCTGGACGGCCGCATCGGAGAGGACCACGATCCGGAAACGCACCTCATCCCGCGAGTCCTCATGGCCATCACGGGCGAGATCCCCGAGGTGACGATCCTCGGGACGGACTGGAATACGCCCGACGGCACGTGCATCCGCGACTACATCCACGTCGAGGACCTCGCCGATGCACACGTCCTTGCCCTCGAGCACCTCGCTCGAGGAGGAGCTTCCGCCGCCTGGAATCTGGGCACGGGGAACGGGCACTCCGTGCGCGAGGTGATCCGGAGCGCCGAGAAGGTCAGCGGCCGCAGGGTTCCCGCCGTGGCGGGTCCAAGGCGAGCGGGCGACCCCTCGATGCTCGTCGCCTCCTCCGCCAGGATCCAGCGGGAGCTGGGGTGGAAGCCGAAGCACACCGAGCTCGACTCGATCGTGAAGAGCGCGTGGCAGTGGATCGAGAAAGGCGGCCGCTATGCCAAACTGCCGGGGTCGAAGGCGAAGTAGCCGCTCGCTTCCGATAATCCCGTCAAAGAAGCACGCAACTTGGCCATAAAGTAGGTCGCAGTTCCCGCCGATTTTCAGGAACACGAGATGGGGCGCTGCCCGACATCGGAGCCTATATGCACTCAAGGCGGCTGCCCTGCCTGACCCTGACCCCCTGGATGGGACCCGACATGCCCAGCTTCCCGATTCCCCGATGGCTCTCCTCCCTCTCCCTCCCCATCCTCTGCGCGGCCTGCGCAGTGAACCGCCCCGAGGAGATCAACGAGCGGTACAAGGACGTCCTTGACCAGCGGTTCAACCACTATGCGCTCAAGCCCGGCGACACGGTTTCGATCTCGATCTACAACCGGCCCACGGAGCTCGCCCAGAAGGAGATCCTGGTCCTGCCGGACGGCCGCAGCGATCTCTTCTACATGGACAACCACCAGCTCGTGGGCAAGACCATTGCAGAGTTTGAGGCCGAATTCCGGGCCAAAACGCGCGACGAGCTGCGTCTCGACCCCGAGATAAGCATTCAAGTCCGGCCGAAGGACGAAATCGCCTACCTCGTGGGTCAGTTCGAGCGGCCAGGCACGGTCTCGCTCACGACCAAGATGACGCTCCACGAGGCGATCTCCTCCGTCGGTGGAATCAGGATCACCGGCGACACGGACTACGCGCTCCTGCGACGCCCCTTCCGTGATCCAAGGCACCCGGAGCTCTTCAGGATCGACCTGAACGACGAGGTCGAATCCCTGTTTCTGCTGCCGGGCGATCAAGTCGTCCTGCAGCGGACCTTCCTTGCCGGGCTGTCGAATTACCTCCGCGAGTACATCTTCGGGATCATCCCCGGAGGCTCACCGGCCCAGTACCTCGGGGCGTCGAGCTTGGCGGCATTTTAGATCTAGCGGCAAATTTGGCATTGACAGCCACGCCGAGCTGCGGACAACTTAGGCCCTTAGTAAGTTCCGGACTGTGCATCGTGGTGGAGCAAGGATCACCCTCTTAGGAAGCACGAGCGATATGTGGAATCAAAGAAGTGAGTTTGGCCGTTGGGGGTTGTGGGCTCGAGGGGCGGTGAGGGCCGTTTGCGCTCTCGCAGTGTGCGCAGCCGTCAGTTGCGCGACTCCGGCATCCGTCACCAACGAAGTGCTGAAGACGCCCCGGTACCTGAGGCACACGCTGCGGGCGCAGGCAGCGGGGATAATCCAGGCGACGAACCGTTCGAACTTCTTGAGCTTCCCGGTGGCATTCAAGGTCGGGAGCAAGGTCTCCTTCCCGAACTACACCTCGCAGTAC